>Ga0206118_100028_pt1 | contig 365880 bp, 300 predicted proteins | sample 3A20Ametagenome_FD_177999 | JGI IMG/M metagenome (GOLD analysis project Ga0206118, IMG submission 177999) | Enriched microbial communities from leaf-cutter ant dump, University of Wisconsin, Madison, United States - 3A20A | ecosystem: Environmental > Terrestrial > Nest > Insects nest > Nest...
CAAATGGCAGCGCCGGCTCTTCGGCCTCAAGCTCTGGCAGGCGAAATATGCCGATGCGCAGGCCCTGCTCGCCACGCTGCCGGCCAGGAATACGGATGAGGCATACTTCAGGGAAATACAGGCCACCAATCTCAAAAGGCTCGACGGCCTGCGAAACGGCGAACGGTTTACGTCACAGGAGATCAGCGGGCTTGAGATCATAGCCCGTTCTACGGAACCGTCATCAGCGTACGCGCGCAGCCTGTACTACGTCCTCACGGGTGAGCTTATAGACTATGCCCTGCCTGACCCGGGAGCGGGACCTGCCATGACCGGCCCGGGAGAGACTGTGGTAACAGGCATCAGTACCGGAGATAAGGTCAGTGAAGTGCGTTTTTACCCCAATCCGGTGACTGATGAGCTGCACGTAGAAAGTCCCGCAAGCCTGTCCGGCGTGGAGATCATCGACATGACCGGTCGTGTACTGCTGTCCCGTACTCCGGGAGGTAATACGACCGTACTCAATACATCACGCCTGCCAAAGGGCATATACGTGATACGCATCGAAAACAGCGATGGAAACGTTATCTTTGATAAGCTCATTAAACAATAATATCAATGCTGCCGCATGAGATTGATCATGTGGCAGCATTTCATCATCAAATTATTATGCAAAATCTGCTGATATTTCTGTTTTTTCTGTTCCATAGCCTGATCTATGGGCAACAATATGTCAATAAAATTATCCCTACGGAATTTGGTAATGTAAATTCAACAATAATATTCAAAATCCAGAATCATTATGTTTTAGATGGGATATTTGATAATAATCAATCTTGTTTATTAAAACTGGATGACGATTTAGACCTGATTCAGCACTTCATATACGATTCTACGGTATTTTCCAGAGCCGGTATTAATACTATTAATCACCAAATTTACATTTACTCAAAAAATAGATTCTTATCAAATGGACTCGAATTACTAAAAATTGATGAGAATTTCAAAAAACAAAAACTTTCAGATATAATTACTGGAGGAGAATACAATTTTCCCACATCCAGTATTCAGATAGATGGATGCTTGTATAACTCGTTTACATATAAAGAAAATGGGATTACGAAAATCGGAGTTAACAAGTCTGATACATTGGGTGCTAATTTATGGACTAAATACTTTGAAACAAATATTGGATATTCCTATTTATGGGACTTATGCCCTACTAAAACAAAAGAGTTTTTAGCCATTTATAAAATTAGATACAAAAACGATTTTAATACTTTCGTCAAGGTTATAAAAATAGATACTAGTGGAAGCGTTAAGTGGGAATCCGATTCCTTAATAGGTATTAGTGGTGCCGCTCCTATATGTGTAACAGAGCTATCGGATTCTTCCATCTTTGTAACCTTTACAAAGGACATGCACAAAGACCCGGAATATGTTTTGAACTGGCATCCCTACCCGCCTACGTATATATGGTTGGACAAGGAAGGCAGGAAAGTCAGGGAAGACATTCTCAAAATACCCCGAAACCGCCAGGTATATGTCTCTGAGGTCAAGACAGGACAGGAAAATTATTTTTATATATTCGGGGGACTAAGGCATCTGGATACGGATGATGACTATGGTTTTATCACCAAGTACGCGAATAATGGTGATACCATCTGGACACACCGCTACAGGCATCCCGCATTCGATAGCCCTGTTTATATCTATTATATAAATGACATTATAGAGGAAGACAATGGCGATATTACTGCCCTGGGCTCCATCACACCTGTGGGCGGCAAAACAGAAGTATGGGCCTTCCGTATCAATAGTGAGGGCTGTTATGGTACACAGACGTGCGATGACCTGGTGCTCTCTACACATAGCGATGCCGGTCCGGCGTATGGTATGACCGTATATCCCAATCCTACGACGGGGATACTGCACATATCCGGCCTGCCGCCGGGCGACGATGTATTGGTACGGCTTTACAGTATCGATGGGCGGCCGGTGCTGAGCCGGCGAGGTCAGGTCACGGAGCTGGATATAAGTCGTCTGGCGCCGGGTATCTACCTGCTTCAGGCTGATACAGGCACAAGCTCACGGACAGTTAAGATAATGAAACGATAATCCAATCCGTGGAGGAGCCAGGCCCCTCCACATAAAAAGACCTGCAATGAAAACATATTTATTATACCTTGCGCTCATGCTGCCCTCCCTGTGCCAGGGACAGCGCTACTTCAATAAGCAGGCTCATGAAGAGCTGTGTGCAGCGTGACTCACCGGAAATCGACCTCAGCCATTTGGAAAGAGGTGTCTACCTCGTAAATGTGTCTTATGGGCAGGTTTTCTATTTTCATCACAGCCTTATGGACAAGTCTAAATATCCGCCCAGTCTAAGCTCTACTATTTTTTGTAGTGTCGAGATCCGGGCTTCTTTGATGTTGTTTTCAATCTTGGAAATATAGGATTTTGTCGTGCCGGCTTTTATTGCAAGCTCTTCCTGTGCCAAGCCTTTCTCAAGTCTTGCTTGTTGAAGCAGAACCCCGATTTTAAAGTTTTCGTAACCTGCTTCCAATTTGTCACGTTTTTTTGTGCTGCGTTTTCCGTAGTTCTTTTCTTTAAATTCTTCGAGTGTCATCAGGTTTTTATTTTTTCTCTTTCGCTTTCATACTCTGCTTTTATTTTAAGTGCTAAATCAATTTCTTTATTAGGGATTTTCTGCGTTTTCTTTTGAAAACCGTTTGCCAAAACGACCAACTCCCTCATCAAAAAAAAACAGAAAATACGAAAAATATCGCTCCCTGGCAGAACCTTTATTTCATAAAGCCCGTCCGTATTTTCAATGTGCTTCAGGTAAGTTTCCGGAACTCATTGCAGGTCTTCAACCAAGTCAAACGTCCAGACAATTTTTGACTTTACTTTTTTGTTTTGTTTGTCAAAAACAGCAGTCCTGTACCCGATCAGATAAGCCGGTAGAAGATAGTCACCAGGATGCGTTTACGAAAGATCAAAAGCCATCCTTCACTGCTGAAAAGCTATATCACCCAAGTGACTCAAGATCTTCCCTCGTATTTGTGTTTGTGTAGTCGTTTGGTGTGGTCTTAATGAGTATTTTATCGGGAACAGCCTCTATAAATCTCTGTAAGCTGTAATTTTCCTCTTTGTAACAGGACAGCAGCTCGTCAAACACATCCGGGTTGTATAGGGCAAGGAGGGGATCGATCCCACTATCATCCGTCACGGTTATTATTTTGATATCCTCGCGGACCATGGAAGCGATCCTGGCCAGCAGCTCAACGCTGATATCCGGTACGTCGCAGGGGCATGTCATGATCCACTCACCCTTAAGATGCCGGATAGCGGAGACCAGGCCGGTCATAGGGCCATGACCTTCATGGATGTCGGTAATGACAGGCAGATCATACCGGGCTTCCTGCTCCTCCCGGCAGGAGATATAAACCTCCGCGGTGAAAAGACTCAGCTTTTTTGCGATCAGGTGATAGAAAAGCTCGCCACCGAGCTTTAGCAGGCTTTTATCCGAGCCCATTCTGCTGCTCTTACCCCCGCACAGGATCAGTCCTGTTATCCTGGTATCGTCCATCATGGCTCAGGGTTTTATTTTCCTGTAATTCCTGTATTCAAAAAGCCTTATTCCCGTTACTGATTCAAACCAATACAACACCTTGTCCTTAAGGCCCGCACGCCGGCTGATCTTATTCCCGTCAAAGATCCAGTTCTTTTTTTCGATACGCTCCTGCATAACGGCAGGATGGCTGCCCGTAAATCTTCCGAGCGCATCGATGTCGCTGTAATTATATATTTCATTAGTGATCCTGGCGACATACTCGTCGTCATGCCAGAGCCTGTTAAAATCTTTGTTCTTGCGGGCCTGCACCATAGGATCCTTCACCCAGCCGTAATGATATACGTAAGCGTCTATCTCCGCTACCTGGAGCTTCCTGCCGTCGATCCTGAATCCCTGGGCATCTTTATAGGATCGTATGCTTTTGTTGTTCTTAATGACCCGGATCTCATGCCGGTACCACTTTCTCGAAGTACCCACGTAATCATAGGAACCGTAGAAGTGCAGGTATTTCAGAAGCAGCCCTTCCACGCCGTCATGCTCCGCATACCTGTGCATAGCATCGCTTATGACAGGATGAAATGCCTCGTGTATGAGCTCGTCGCTCTGGATGTATATCGCCCAGGTGTATTCAGGGCCTATGAGGTCGAAGGCCTTATCCGTCTCTGCGGCCAGGACCCTGCCGCCTTCGCGAAGCGTATCATCCCATACGGAATGATGGACCTCGACCTTGTCAGAATCGATAGACCTGATCAGGTCAAGCGTATCATCTTCGCTGTTACCTACCAGGACTATAAACTTATCGCATAACGGCAAAACGCTCCTGATGGCCTCCATGACCGGGTAATCATATTTTACCGCATTCCTGATGATCGTAAATCCGCAAACCTTCATTTCAGTAAGTTGACTTTTTAATGTGCTAAAATAAAAAAGACCCAACGATGCGCGGGCATGGTCAGGTCTTATAATCTTATTAAATATGCAGTTACCGGATCTTCGAATACTGCAGTTCATCAGCAAGACGGTCGGCCTTGTAGACGGCTCTGAGCGATTCCAGGATGGCGTCAGAATGCAGGGCGACACAACGGTTGTTGCTCTGGACATCGTAGATGTACCGGCCCGGCAGACTTTCTATATTGCCATCGAAGATCAGGCCCACGACCTGTCCTTTCTGGTTGATCATGGCGCTGCCGCTGTTGCCTCCTATGATGTCGTGTGTGGTGATGTAGTTGAGCCTGGTACCTTTTTTAAGCGTACTTTCAGCGTCAAGCCATCTTTTAGGAAGGTTCCAAGGCTCTTTTTTGCCATAGGAATAATAACGGTCATACATGCCGTAGAAAGTTGTGAACAGGGGCGCTGTCGTACCGTTGTAATCATAGGTTTTCAGGACGCCGTCGGCAAAGCGCAGGGTAAAGTTGGCATCCGGCGGGATATTTGTGCCATACACTTTGTACAAAGCCTGGCCAAGCAGCTGGATGTTGCTGTTCTCTTCCGCTATGATGGGATCGATCAGGGCTTTGTAATAGGCCATGCTGTCTTTCGACATTTTGGCATAGGACAGTACGGGATCCGTAGATTTGAGCACGGCGTCCGGACCTTTGTCGAACAACGCGCTTAGCTTCGCATGATCATTGACCACGGAATTGGCTACAATGGCTTTGGCCTGGGCGGGGATCATAGCGGGGTTGTTGGCGCCGTCCACCATTTTCAGTTTGTTCTGGGACCATTTGCTGATCTTGCCCAACTGGAACTCGATAATTTTCTCTTCGATCTCAGGATGATAGGCTTCGTCCAGCTTAAGCTTTGAGATCTTTTCTTTGATCTGCTCGTCGCTGTACCCCGCAGCTCTTTTATCAGCCGGCTTTTTCATTTCACTGGCGATATCAATGGCCCTTGCCCCGATGGCAAATAATTTTGAATTGGAGCCGGATGGAGAGAATATGATCTGTTTGCCATAATAGGCTTTCATCTGGCTTCTGCTGGCAAATATTTTAGCCCAGAGATCCCCGTATTTTTCTTTTAGCTCCGGCCTGGAAAAGACCTCGGATTTGAATGCTTTTTCGAAGCTTGCTCTTTTGCCCATCATATTCGGATCCTTCAGGCCGCCGTAGATGCCATTATAGGCCTTCAGGCTGTTGGTAAATCCAAAATAAGTATCGGTCAACTCAAGCTTGCTTTCAGGGTGCTTAGCTATATAATCCTCATAGGTGCCGGTCAGCATCTTGAGCAGATCGATCACGTGAGGTACGCTGTAGTCCCTGTCATATTCCAGCATGGATACGGTATTCAGCCTTTTGGTCGTCCCGGGATTGCCTATGACAAAAAGAGGCTCATTTTCTTTGGCGCCTTCTTCCGACCAGGTATAGTGATATTTGGTATTGAGCGGCTTGCCGTCATCACCGTACACCCTGAAGAAAGTAAAGTCCAGTGTATATCTCGGATAGGTAAAGTTATCGGGATCGCCGCCAAAAAATCCGAGGTCGGTCTCCGGTGCCATTACCAGGCGGACATCGTTGTACCTTTTGTAGGTATACATCTGGTAGATGCTACCGTTATAGAACGTATGTATCTGGACCTTCATACCAGTCTTGTCTTCTGCCGCTTTTACGAGCTCATCTATCTTTTTGTTCTTGAGCTCGTTTTTTTCAGCTTCTGTTTTTCCGGGGGACATGGCCGCTGTGATGGCGGGCGTTACATCCTCCATGGCGACCAGTTGATCTACAAACAATCCCGGCACCTTGCGCTCTTCTTCAAGGCTTGCGGCGTAGAAGCCGTCAGTCGGGAGATCCTCTCCGTCGCGGGTCACTTCCGTCACGCTCTGCCTGCCGCAATGGTGATTGGTCATCACGAGGCCGTTTTCAGAGACAAATGAGGCGGTACAATAGGTGGCAAATCTCAGCGCTGACATACGCATATTTTCCACCCACTCCGTCGAAGGCTCAAAGCCGTAGGTCTCTTTGAAATACTGGGTTGGCGGATAGCTGAAGGTCCACATCTTGCCGTTGTCGAACTTACCGTATTCTACGTAGGGGTAGTAGCCGGCATAATCGTTGATCTCCTGCATCGGCATATTGTTGGTTACCGGCGCCTTACCCGGCTTACCCGGATTTTTTGAGCCTTTCGGATTATTCTGTGCCGCGGCATCCGTTAATAAGAACAGCGCCAGGATCAGCGTGCAGGTCCATTGAAATCGTTTGACGAGCATTTGTTGCATAGTGAAAATTGTGTTTGTATTAAAAAATGAATGTTTAATATTGTTGATCTCCCTTCTGATAGGGAAACTTCCGGTCTTGTAGCTCCCTGACCTCCCCGGCAAGCATATCTTTGAACGCCTCAAAGTTTTCTCCCGTCGCAGCCGAGATAAATATCCAGGGCTGGGGGAAGTTACTTTGAAAATGCTCAAGCTGCTCGTTGAGGATTTCCTTTTTTTCAGCGTTGGTCAGAAAATCGTCAAAGAGATTTTTCTTGTATGCATCGATCTTGTTTCCGACGATGATAGTCGGGATGTCATGAACGCCCAGGTCGTTAAGTGTTTGCTGAACAGTGATGAGCTGGTCCTCCATCCTGGGATTGGAAAGATCCACTACATGGAGCAGCAGGTCGCTTTCACGTACCTCGTCCAAGGTGCTTTTAAAGCTTTCCACGAGATGGTGCGGCAGCTTCCGGATAAACCCGACCGTATCGGAGAGCAGGAACGGTATTTTGTTGAGAACAACCTTTCTTACCGTCGTGTCGAGCGTGGCGAACAGCTTATTTTCCACGAAGACCTCCGCATCGGTCAGAGCGTTCATGATAGTGCTTTTCCCTACGTTGGTATAGCCAACGAGAGCCACACGGACGGTATTGGACCTGTTCTTTCTCTGAGTGACGTTCTGGCGGTCGATGACGGTCAGCTTATCTTTGAGAAGCCTGATCTTTTCGTTGACGATACGCCGGTCGGTCTCGATCTCTTTCTCACCGGGACCGCGTGTGCCGATACCTCCCTGCTGCCTTTCCAGGTGGGTCCACAGACCTCTCAGGCGGGGAAGCATATATTGCATCTGGGCGAGCTCTACCTGGGCCTTGGCCTGGGCTGTCTGCGCCCTTTCGGCAAAGATATCCAGTATGAGCGTGCTTCTGTCTACGATCTTTCGCTTGAACAATGCCTCCAGGATATTGACCTGTTTGCCTGTGAGGTCGTCATCGAAGATGACGAGGTCTATATCATGGTCGGCGACGTATTGCCTGACCTCCTCCGCCTTGCCCTTTCCGATAAAGGTCCTGTTGTCAGGATGCGGCAGCTTCTGGGTAAATCTTTTGACAATTACGGCTCCGGCCGTTTCTGCAAGAAATGCCAGCTCGTCCAGGTAATCATTGAGCTTATCCTCGGTCTGAAGACCATGTACCAGCCCCACGATAACCGCGCGTTCCGTTTCCTTCAATAAGCCGCTGCTCTTCTGCCCGACGTTCCACTCTGCCAACCGGATCGATTTTTGTATTGAGTAATAAATTAATTTAATTCAGAGGTCTATTCGCTCATATCCATATTATGGAAGACATTGGTGATATCATCTTCTTCTTCCAGCTTGTCGATGAGCTTGATGATCGCTTCCACCTGGTCTTCGGATACTTTTTTGACCACTGTCGGGATCCTGACGGCTTCAGCGGAAATGACCTCGATACCTGCTTCTTCAAGCGCTTTTAACATGGCTCCGTAGTCATTGAAAGCAACCGTTATGTTGAGCTCTGAGTCTTCTTCCCTGATGGATTCAAGGCCGTAGTCGATCAGCTGAAGCTCCAGCTCTTCCAGGTCGTGGTTGGCCGGGTTGATCTTGATGACACCTTTTCTGTCAAAGATAAAGTTATGTGTGCCGCTTTCCACGACCTCGCCGCCGTTGCGGGTAAAATGCATGCGCACGGTAGCCACTGTCCGTGTGGGGTTGTCGGTCGCCGTTTCCACGACAAAAGCGACCTTATTGGGGCCATAGCCCTCGTATACGATCTCCTGGTAGTTTTCCGCGTCTTTTGAGGTGGCCCTTTTGATAGCGCTGTCGACATTGGCTTTGGGCATATTGGCCGTTTTGGCGTTTTGGATGGCCAGGCGAAGAGAAGGGTTGTAAGCCGGGTCGGAGCCGCCGCTTTTTACGGCGATCGCTATTTCACGTCCTATCCGGGTGAAGGTTTTGGCCATACCGGCCCATCTTTTCATTTTTCTTTCTTTCCTGAATTCGAAAGCGCGTCCCATGGTTTGATTTTTGATTTAGGCTGCAAAGATAACAATCCTCCGGCTTGATGAAAATCAAAGTTGGGAATATTCTGTAAGAGCCTTGGTTCAATCGTCGGACAATGATCCTTTATATATGAAAAAAACCAATTTATTTGCTTATCTTTGCGCACATTTTTTAAGGAAAAATTCAGTTTATGCAACAAGATCAGAGGATTGTCCCCATCAATCTGGATGATGAAATGAAAACGGCATACATCGACTATTCGATGTCGGTGATCGTAGCTAGGGCGCTGCCCGATGTCAGGGATGGAATGAAGCCCGTTCATAGGCGGGTGCTCTATGGAATGGACGGCCTGAGCCTGAACTACAACAAAGCCCATAAAAAATCAGCGAGGATTGTAGGAGAGGTGTTGGGTAAGTATCACCCTCATGGCGATGCATCCGTATATTTCACCATGGTCCGCATGGCCCAGGAATGGAGCTTGCGTTACCCTCTAGTGGACGGTCAGGGCAACTTCGGCTCTATGGATGGCGACAGCCCCGCGGCTATGCGTTATACGGAAGCCAGGTTTTCGAGGATCGCGGAAGAGATGCTTCGCGATATTGAAAAAGAGACGGTTGACTTTACGCTTAACTTTGACGACACCCTTGATGAGCCCACTGTGCTGCCTGCAAGGATACCCAACCTTTTAGTCAACGGGGGAAGTGGTATTGCCGTGGGAATGGCGACCAACATGCTGCCCCACAACCTGACGGAAGTGATCGACGGGCTTGTTCAATATATTGAGGAGGGTGAGCTGACCACGGATCAGCTGCTTCACCATATCAAAGGCCCTGACTTCCCGACAGGAGGTATCATCTACGGTACCTCAGGTATCCGCGAATATTATGAAACGGGCCGGGGACGGGTCGTCGTAAGAGGGCGGGCCGAGATCGAAAATTCCGGTAACCGAGAATCGATCGTTATCACGGAGATCCCGTTCCAGGTCAATAAAGCGGACTTGGTTGCCAAGATCGCCGAGCTTGTCAATGAGGGAAAAATAGCCGGTGTGTCAGATACACGGGACGAGTCGGACAGAAAAGGTCTTCGTATCGTCGTTGAGGTCAAGCGTGATGCCATGGCCAGTGTCGTCCTGAGCAAGCTGTTTAAATATACGCCGCTCCAGACTTCCTTTGGTGTCAATAATATCGCCCTGGTCAAAGGCCGTCCTATGGTGCTCAGCATGATGGACATGATGCGCCATTTTATCGATTTCCGCATTGAGGTGATCGTAAGAAGGGCGCGGTTTGACCTCCGGAAAGCAGAAGAGCGTGCCCACATACTGGAAGGTCTGCTTAAAGCTCTTGACCACTTGGATGAGGTCATAGCGCTCATACGGAGCTCCAAGACCGTTGATGAGGCACATACCAAACTGGTCGAACGGTTCGAGTTCTCCGATATCCAGGCCAAGGCTATCTTAGAGATGCGCCTCCAACGGCTCACCGGCCTCGAGAGGCAGAAGATCCAGGATGAATACCAGGAGCTGCTCAAGACCATTGAATACCTGAAGCAATTGCTCGAAAGTGAGCAGATGCAGAAAGATGTGGCTAAGGAAGAGCTGCTTGAGATCAAAGAAAAGTTTGGGGATAACAGGCGTACCGATATCACACATGCCGATGGAGATATTACGATGGAAGACCTTATCGCTGACGAAGCTGTAGCGATCACGATCTCTCATCTCGGGTATATCAAACGGACCAGCCTGGCTGAATACAAGCCCCAGAAGCGCGGCGGGCGCGGCTCGCAGGGCAGCAAGACAAGGGAAGCGGACTTTATTGAGCACATGTTTGTCGCTTCCAACCATAATTACCTGCTCTTGTTCACGGAGCAGGGCAGATGTTTCTGGCTGCGTGTGTTTGAAATACCCGAAGCGTCAAAGGTCGCAACCGGAAGGGTTATCCAGAACATCATCAACCTGCCTCAGGACGACCGGGTCAAGGCCTATATCCCTATCCAGGATCTCAATGATACTGAGTTCCTGAAGAACCATTACATCCTGTTCTGTACAAGAAAAGGAACCATCAAAAAAACACCGGTTGAAGATTTTTCCCGTCCGCGATCCAATGGCATCAATGCCATCTCGGTCAATGATGGTGATATGCTGCTGGAAGCCCGCCTCACTAATGGCAACAATGAGATCATCATTGCTAACAGGAAAGGTCGCGCCATCCGTTTCAATGAGAGCAAGGTACGCTCCATGGGCCGGAATGCGGCCGGTGTCCGGGGAATGGTGCTCGATGGTCCTGAAGACGGCGTTGTAGGTATGGTATGTGTCGATCCTTCCGATATGCTGGTAACCATCTTTGTGGTTTCCGAAAATGGCAACGGTAAACGTTCCGCATTGGAGGATTACCGCATTACCAACCGTGGAGGTAAGGGTGTCAAGACCATGAAGATAACTGATAAGACAGGTAACCTGATCGCTATCAAGGAGGTGTATGAAAGAGATGAGATGATGATCACTACCAAGCACGGCGTCATCATCAGGATGCCTATGGAGTCGTTACGTGTGATGGGCCGTGCGACCCAGGGCGTACGTGTGATCAAGCTGGATAACAAAGACAGGATCGCAGATATAGCAGTGATCCGGGAGTCGATGCTGGCTGATAAGTCGGAAGAAGAGTAGGAGCGGATCATACCTGCGTGGACACATATCGTCAGCCCGGAGTTTCCATAGGATTATCATTTGTAATAAAAATTAAGAAAAAAATAATAGATTAGCGATACTGCCGGGAAACACACAGGGGAGCAATAACGTTTAAATTTCCTGAAGTATCCCTTTCGGACTGAAATTAAAATAACCAATGCCCGGTTTTCGGGCGTCATGAACTAAAAGTTGAAACGATGAGAAACATTTTTTGGATTCTTTTATTCCTGGGTTTTGTGCAGGTAACGGCCAATGCGCAGGATGATGGTGAAAAGCTTGCAAAAAAAGCTAAAAAAGCAATTACCAGCTATTTTCTTGACCCTTCGGATAAGGCTAACCTGACCGAGGCGAAGAATTTGATAGACAAAGCTTTTGCGACGGGCGCCGTTGATAATGATGCCACTGCCTGGTCGACCAAAGGGGAAATATATGCCCAACTGGCACAGACCGATGCCGCGCTGAAAGTGGTCAATCCTGATTCCAAATCAAAATATCCCGAGGCCCCGTCCGCCGCTTTTGAAGCCTATAAGATGAGCATAGAAAAAGCTCAGAAAGAAAGCGCCAAAAAAGATGCATATAATGGTATGAATGAGCTGATCCCATTGCTCAGCAATACCGGACTTGAGTATTTCTACGCACAGGATTACGGCAAGGCGTATCGTGACTTTAATTCGATCCTGCTTGCGCATGATTATGTCAAGGGAGCGAAAATGAAGTCTCCGCTCGATAAGCCTGAAGACCTTAACAATCAATACTATATTACGGGCCTTGCAGCATTGAATAATGGCAAGGAGGCAGAAGCCGGGGCTTTGTTTGAAAAGTCCCTGAATGGCGGAAATAAAGCTGCCGAGATCTACGACGGCTTGTTCCGCTCTTATCAGAAATCGAACCCCACTCTCGCTGAGAAATATCTTACGGAAGGACGTAAAGCTTTTCCTGAAGACAATAACCTCCTGTTTTCCGAGATCAATCTCTATCTGACACAGGGCAAGCTGGAAGACCTGCTCGGCAAGCTGGATCAGGCGATAGCTAAAGAGCCTGACAATGTGAGCGTCATCAATACGCTGGGCAACGTCTATGATAAGCTCTACCAGACATCTGCCGAAAAAGGTGATACCACCAAGGCGAATGAGTACTTCGACAAGGCTCTGCTCAATTACAACAAAGCGCTTTCTAAAGACCCCGGTAACAACTTTGCCAATTACAGCATGGGTACCTTATACTATAATAAGGCGGCTTTCTATGTAAAAGAGATGCAGGCCCTGTCTGATGACCTTAGCAAGGCCGGTATGAAAAAATATGAAGCTGCTGAAAAGAATATGTTTGCCATGTTCGACCAGGCTCTTCCTTATTTTGAAAAAGCGGAAAAGAGCGATCCGAATGATAAGAACACATTGATCGCCTTGCGCGAGATCTATGCGCGCAAAAACCAGCTGGATAAAGCGGCTGAATATGCCAAAAAACTGGAATCGATAAAATAGATCGTGTTTGATGTAAAACAAAAGAGGCTGGCAAATTTGTCAGCCTCTTTTGTTTTCGGTGCGAATTACCCGGAAAGAATAAACGGTAATTAATTGTTTACTGGAGCTTGAAGTCATAGGTTATCGTTCCGCATTGCTGGGAAACATCGGAACTGGTAAATTTGAACTTCATGGCATTCTTTTTGGCGATGTTGACCAGTGTGGCGTCTTGGGTGGAAGAACCTTTCTGGGTATAATCGGCGCTTACCACATTCCCGTCGCTGTTGACGCAAACCTTGATGATAACGCGGCCTTCTTTCTGGCTGTTATCGACTATCTTAGGCTCCGATACCACTCCACGGTTACCCAGGCCACCGCCGATACGGCCTTTGCCGCCGGTGTGGATGCCTTCCAGATTCTTGGCATTGGGATCGCCATTCGGATCTCCCTGGTTGCCCGGCGTGCCGGTGTTACCCCTGCCGGTGCCTTTTCCTTTCAGGAGGCCGCCGTATTTACCTTTTGACGCAGCATATTCGGCTTCTTCCCTTGCTCTGCGCTCTGCCTCTGCCTTCCTGTTGGCTTCTGCCTGCACCTCAGCCTTACGGCGCTGTTCTGCTTCTATCTGCTCTTGTTCGGCTTTACGCCTTTTAGCCTCTTTAGCTGCTTCTACGGCGACATCTTCTGCATTGTCATTAGTGACCATTGGCTCCGCTTTGGAAGGAGCCGGGTCGGGTGACGTCGTGGTAGGCGGAGGAGAGGATGAGGCCGGAGCTGAGGATTGGGATGAAGGCGGAGGAGGACCGCCGGGCTCATTTTGTCCCGGTGACGGCTCATCATTACCCTGACCCTGGTCCGGGAAGCCCAGCGCTACCTCCATGCCGGGCTCTTCCTCTTCCCAGATCGGTGCATTGAACGTGGCAAGCGGAGATATCCCGATCAGGATGAGCAGGCTGTGTACAAAAAGGCTGGAGCTGAATCCTTTCGTACTGTTTACTACTTCTTTTTTTTCTTCCTGTGTAGGCATGCTGACTATTTTTTATATAACGTTCGAAACGAAAATTTTCTTATTATTGGGTTTGGAAACAAAGATACATATTATTTGTATTTATAATTTGTAATACAGGTATTTTCAGAAAATATATATGAGAAGAATCAAAAAAATAGGGGTCCTTGGCTCGGGCGTCATGGGCTCGGGAATAGCCTGTCATTTTGCCAATGCAGGCTTCCGGGTGCTCATGCTGGATATGGCGACCGATGTATCCGGAACCGGCGACAGGAATTCTATTGCAAATGCTGCGCTGGACAAAGCCGTAAAGTCGAGCCCCGCTCCCCTGTATAATAAAAAATTCAGATCGCGGATATCTACCGGCAATTTTGATGACGATCTGGCCGGGTTGAAGGATTGTGACTGGATCATCGAAGTGGTGAAGGAAGATCTGGCTATCAAGCGCGCCTTATTTGACAAGGTCGAAGCGGTACGTACGCCGGGCACGCTTATTACTTCCAATACTTCGGGCATTCCCATCCGCATGATGGCAGAGGGACGGAGCGAAGATTTTAAAGCTCATTTCTGCGGTACGCATTTCTTCAATCCTCCCCGTTATCTGGCGTTACTTGAGATCATCCCCGGCGAGGAGACGGGGAAGGAAGTGATCGATTTCCTGATGAAGTTCGGTAAGGAGAATCTGGGCAAGCAAACCGTCCTTGCAAAAGATACACCGGCATTTATCGCCAACAGGATCGGGGTCTTTTCGATGGGAAAGACCTTTCAGCTTGCCAAAGAGCTGGGACTGACCATTCAAAGCGTGGATAAGCTGACAGGTGTCGCGATCGGACGGCCCAAAACAGGGACATTCCGGCTCGGCGACCTGGTCGGCCTGGATACGGCTATGTTTGTTCTCAACGGTATCAGGCAGAATAATCCGGACGACAAGCTCGCAAATGAGTCGGAAATTCCGGAGTTCTTTACCAGGCTTATTGAAAACAAATGGCTGGGAGATAAGACAGGAGGAGGATTCTACAAAAAGACGGGCGAGAAGGACGCAGCCGGTAAACCCATTATCCTGGGATACAACCTCGATACATATGAGTATGAAGCGGATCCCGGGCAGCGACTGGAAAGCCTGAGCGCTTCAAAGCAGATCGAGGATCCTGCCAAAAGGGTCAAAATGCTCTTTGACCATGAGGATGCCGGTGGTAAGCTGGTCCGTCGATCTTTGGCTTATACCTTCCTGTATGCTGCACAGAGGATCCCGGAAATAGCCGATCACCTGTACTCTGTTGATGACGCTATGCGCGCGGGTTTTGCATGGGATTACGGGCCGTTCCAGTATTGGGATATTATCGGTCTTGAGGCGGGGATCGAAGCGATCAGGGAGCTGGGAGAAGAGGTGCCTGCATGGATCAGTGAGATGTCAGCCGCTGGCATCGGCTCATTCTATAAGCAGGAGGGAGAGATCCTTTTTTATGATATCATTACCGGGTCTTATCAGCCAGTCCCCGGTGCTGACAGGATCGTGCGCCTGGACATTCTGAATGGCGAAAGGATAATTTATAAAAACGATGAGGTCCGGCTTTGGGACATTGGCGATGAGGTGCTGTGCCTTGAATTTACTTCCAAGATGAATGCCGTCGGGGGTGGTATCCTCAATGGTATCCAGGACGCGATACGAATAGCTGAAGAAGGCAGCTGGCGGGGGCTGGTGATCGGCAATCACAGTAAAAACTTCACCGTCGGGGCCAACCTGATGCTGATCGCCATGTTGGCGTATGAGCAGGAATTTGATGAGCTCAACAGAGCTGTCGATCTGTTCCAGCAGACAACCATGAGGTGCCGTTACAGCAGGATCCCGGTGGTCGCAGCTACCCAGGGCTATGTTTTTGGCGGCGGGTGTGAAATGATCATGCACTGTGATGCCACTGCCGCCGCTGCGGAGTCATATATAGGTCTTGTAGAGGTTGGTGTCGGCCTGATCCCGGGAGGTGGGGGAACAAAAGAATTTGCGGTAAGGACTTCCGATTCTTTCTATGAAGGAGATGTGCAGATACCGAGACTGATCGAAAGATTCAAGACGGTAGCTACGGCGGCTGTTGCAACGTCTGCCTATGAGGCATATGACCTGGGCTATCTCAATGAAAAGGACTTTGTCGTTCTATACCAGCCGGAAGCTATTTATATGGCCAAAGAGAAAGTGCTGGAGTTATCAGAAGGGTATGTACCTCCTTTACCACGCAATGATGTGTATGTATTGGGACGTACCGGCCTTGGCGCGTTATACGCAGCCGCTCATTCCCTCAAACTGGGTAATTATGCATCGGATCATGATATACTGATCGCTAAAAAGATCGCCTTAGTCATGTGCGGAGGCGACCTGACAAGCCCGCAACAGATATCAGAACAGTACCTGCTTGATATTGAACGTGAGGCGTTTTTGAGCCTGTGTGGCGAACAAAAGACGCTTGAGCGTATTTCTTATATGTTGGAAAAGGGTAAACCTCTCCGCAATTGATCACGATCTTCAAACAGAATTTAAAATGCAGGAAGCATATATAGTAGCAGGATACAGAACCGCAGTAGGTAAGGCGGGTAAAGGCGGCTTCAGGTTCATGAGGCCGGATGATCTGGCTGTTTCGGTCATAGACCGTTTGCTCAATGCCGTTCCGGAGATAGAGAAGGGCCTTGTCGACGACTGTATTGTCGGCTGTGCTAACCCGGAAGGAGAGCAGGGGCTGCAAATCGGCCGGCTGATATCTCTGAGAGCTCTTGGCCGGGACGTACCCGGCATGACTGTCAACAGGTATTGCGCTTCCGGCCTGGAGACGATCTCAATAGCTGTTGCAAAGATCAAAGCCGGTATGGGGCATGTGTACGTGGCCGGAGGCGCAGAGAGCATGAGCCTTATACCGATGACCGGTTACAGGTTTGCGCCCAATTATAACATAACGTCGGCAACTCCTGATTATGTCGCGGGCATGGGACATACTGCCGAAGCCGTTGCCCATAAGTGGGGAATCAGCCGGGAAGCGCAGGATGCCTTTGCCGTCAGGTCTCACCAGAGAGCGGCGGCGGCCATTGATGCCGGACTTTTCAAAGAAGAGATCGTTCCTATAGAAGTGGAGGAGGTCTACGTCGCTAATGATAAAAGATCAAGCAGGACATGGACGGTAGATGTCGATGAAGGTGTCCGCCGCGATACCAGCCTGGAGGCGCTCGCAAAATTAAAGCCTGCCTTTACCAATCACGGGACCGTTACGGCCGGAAATTCGTCACAAACCTCTGACGGGGCCGCTTTCGTCCTGGTAGTCAGTGAAGAATATGTCAGAAGATTCGGTCTGAAACCCATAGCGAGACTGGTTTCTTGCAGTGTGGCCGGTGTTGAGCCTATATACATGGGTATCGGCCCGTGCGCCGCAGTTCCGAAAGCCCTTGATCAGGCCGGTCTTACCCTTGACCAGGTAGGCGTTATCGAGCTCAATGAGGCTTTTGCGGCACAGTCCCTTGCGGTCATACAACAATTGGGCCTGGATGAAGATAAAGTCAATGTCAACGGTGGAGCCATTGCCCTGGGACATCCGCTCGGATGCTCAGGCGCCAAGCTCTCCATCCAGGCGATCAACGAAGCAAGAAGAAGAAACGAGCAGTACGCCATGGTGACGGCCTGTGTCGGCGGAGGGCAGGGTATCGCCGGTATCTTTGAAATATTGTAGGATGGAGCATCTCAGATTCCCTATAGGACGCTATCAGAGGCCTTTGGATTATGATGGCGATCTGGTGCAGAGCCTTATCGAAAAGATCAGCATTCTTCCGGAACATATTGAAATGCTGGTAGTGAGCTGGCCCGGAGAAACATGGGAAACTTCCTACCGTGAAGGCGGATGGAACGGCAGAGAGATACTTCACCATATCCTGGACAGTCATCTCAATTGCCTGCTCCGGCTTAAATGGGCATTGACAGAGGACAGTCCTGTTATAAGAACTTATCTTCAGGATGAATGGGCCAGGCTGGCTGATTACCAGACAGATCCACTCATGGTTATCCCTGTATTGAAGGGCATCCACTACAAGCTGGTGACCCTCTTCTCATCTATGAATGAGGAGGCATACGGCAGGAAGTTGATCCACCCGGAGCATCCCGGTTCGGATCTTGATCTGTTATGGCTGCTTGGCTTGTATGCCTGGCATGGAGAGCACCATCTGGGACATTTAAAGATCATCGACCAGCTGCGGTCCGGTGCAGCTGACTGACCTATACGATCTCCTCCCTTCTTTTCCTTCGGAAAAATTTTCTCCGGACCAATGCGATGATAGCAGGCATGACGGTAACGATAAGGATTCCGATAATGACCATGCTGAAGTTCTCCTTTACAAACGGGATCTGCCCGAAGAAATATCCTCCGAGCACAAAGGTAAATACCCATAAGAAAGCGCCCACCACATTATAAAAGAAGTGTTTGGCCGGGTTCATTCCCGCTATGCCCGCTATAAAAGGCACAAATGTCCTGAAAATAGGAAGGAAACGGCTCAGAACAATGGCCTTTACCCCATGTTTGACATAGAACTCATGGGTGCGTTCGAGGTATTCTTTTTTTATCAGCTTCGATTCCTTTTTGAATATTGCAGGACCTATTTTTTTCCCGATGGCGTAATTGATCGTATTGCCGAGAATAGCGCCGGCCAGGCAGACAAATAAAGTAAGATAGATATTAAGGCTGGAAGAGGCGCATATGGCCCCTGCTGCAAAAAACAGCGAATCACCCGGCAGAAAAGGAGTGACGATCAGGCCGGTCTCGCAAAAGACGACCAGAAAGAGAATTGCATAGGTGGCTGTTCCGTAATTGTTGACAATTTCTATCAGGTGTGCATCAATGTGCAGAATAAAATCGATGATCTTTTTTATAGTCTCTATCATAAAATGATTTGTAATACAAAGGAAACGAATTTATACCATAAAATTTGTTGCCGCCTGCAAATAACATTGATTTAACTTACTTGCTCAAAGCCGGCATGATTAAACCCACATCATCAGATATGGTTTAATTTTAATATAAATTTTTAGCATCATAAGAAATAATTAAATTTGTGCCGCTTTCACTTCTGTTGAAAATTTTTGATATGAATTTAAACACCTTGACTAAGGCTTCTTTTTTGATCTTTTTCGCCTTTGCTTGTCTGGCGTTTCTGCCTGCGGCGGAAGCTCAGAAAAGGACCAGGTCTAAAAAAAATACGCCTATAGCCAGGGTTGTGCCCAATACACCTTTCAACTTTCTTATCGGCAACTGGGCATCGTACAGCAGGGAAGCAACCTTTGCCGCTTACTGTCATGTCAAGCCGATAGCTGCGGGCTCAGCTCTTGAAATTCACCTGGAAAAGCCTGATGGTACCATGTCTGTAGGACTGATCTATTCGGATGCGATGGATGAAAGATGGAAGCTGACGTGGGTCGGACCGGATGACGATAACCTCACCGGTAATGGTGTGAGATATTATACTGCCGGCTCTGATTCAAACCGCTTTATATTTTCAGGCAATACTGTTTTGAAGGGAAAGTCTGTGCTGGACAGATATGTGTTTGAGAATGTCAATACCGATACCGTTGTCAAATCCTATGAAATAAGCACGGATAACGGCCGTTCCTGGGATGTGGAATATAAGTTTACCTTTAAAAAAAATACTCAATAAGTCCGGATAGCTCCTATGGCGAGGATCAGATCAAATATTCAGCTTTACATTATCGGCACGATGATCCTGCTGGCCGGATTGTTTTCCTGCCACCGGAAGCACGTTTTTGATGTGGATCAGATGATGGATTCCAAGATCAAGTTTGACGTACAGCAGTTGGATAAAGACGGATTAACGGGCCCCGAGGACGGCAAGAGAAGTATCTCCTATGAATTCTGTATCCCGGATACCAGGATCTACAGGGAAAAGGTCAAAAAAATAGACCCGACCCTGATCTTTACCAAATCGATGGGCAGGTCGATGTGTGACAGAACGCAGGTGCTCTGCATGGGAAATACCCACCAGCCCAATGCCGTAAAGGTGCTACGGAAGCTTTCCTCCCTGTCGTATGTCGAAAAGATCACGGAAACTTATTTCGAATAATCCTTATTCACTCCTTGATCGTCCGAAGATATTGGTCCCTTTCTGATCTTTCAGGACCGGCCTCACTTCTATATTGTCCAGCGACTTCTGAGACAGCACGGAGATGTGCTGCCATTTCCCTTTTTTGTATTTGTAGCCCTCATAGCTGCCATCGGGAACGGCCGTTTCTCCCTGGCCTTTGAATATTTCCTTTACAGGCATTAGGTGATCCAGCACGATTATACCTTCGTTCTTGTCATAGTTAAGCTTCATGGATACGTCGGCTGAATGGGTATAGATGTATCTTAGCTGCGTTTCTCCCCGGTCGGTCGAATCGGGCAGGAAAACATCTTTCCCAAAGACCGGCTGATTGTTTTCATCAAATGAAAGCACATCCATGATCTTCCTTCTTTGGAAGAATTTATAGGAGTTATACCCCAGGAGCAAATAATAAGGCTCTCCTTTCAGCTTACAATCGAACAGCCGGTAATAGAGTGCTCCCTGCCACTCGTCGGCGTGTAGCTCCTCATACGCAATGCCTTCTTCATCATTTTCATAGGACCGGTCGGTAAACGGGATGAATCCTCCCGACGATCTCTGGATGCCCCCGTAATAACGGTATTCATTGTCATTGACAAAGTGCTGGCCGGTCAGGATCCTGAAGGACGAATCAGCAGGGTAGAGCACGGAGAAAAAGCTGGCCTGCGTGAATTTATTCCTGAACGTAGCTGCGTCCTGCAATTCAGTTGTGAACAGCGACATGACCCTGTCGACGGCGGCCTGCCTGTTTGCCGCATTGGTATCAGCCAGAATGATCTTGCCTTCTTCAGCCAGGGACCGGTCGATCTGATCCCAGGTAAGCTTCTGCCCGCCGGCATGACCGGTATATAGAAATACAATGAATAATAGGCACTTAGACTTCATGTAATGCTCACGTTGATTTTTGACATTAACGGTTCAAAAGGCAAATTTAATATCTACGTTTCACCTTTTGAAGGTTATTATGATATCACCGTTTCCTTCCTCTTCGCTTAGCCTTGCTGTAATCTTTGAATACAAAATCTCCCAGGCCCTGCAGGTCGCTGTAAAATGCCTTTCCACCATTGGTCTCGGTAAACAGCTCTACAAATTGCATTAAATAAGGGTCTTTAGCGATCATAAATGTCGTGATAGGAATGCCCAGCCTGCGGAACTTACCGGCCTGGTTGAGCGTGCGGTTGACTATCATCCGGTCGAGACCGTAGCTGTTCTTGTAAAGCTTACTGCCTCTTTTGATGCAGGTAGGCTTGCCGTCGGTGATCATAAACACCTGTTTGTTGGTGTTCTTTCTCTTCCTGAGGATATCCAGCGACAGCTCCAACGCAGCTAATGTATTGGTATGAAAAGGACCGACCTCCAGGTAGGGAAGCTCATCGAGCTCGATCTTCCAGGCTTCATCGCCAAATACGACGATATCAAGGGTGTCCTTGGGAAAACGCGTGGTGATGTATTCGGCGAGGGCCATCGCTACTTTTTTGGCCGGTGTAATCCGGTCCTCACCGTACAGGATCATGGAATGGGAAATGTCGATAAGAAGAACACTGCTCATATTGCTCTGGTGATAAGTCTCCTTGACCTCCAGGTCATTGTAATCCAGGTCAAAGGTATTGAGACCGTGATTGATCTGGGCATTTTTGATCGACTCCAGGAAGGCGATGTGCTCAAGATTATCGCCAAAGGCGTATGGACGGATATCAGAGGTCAGCTCATCTCCTTTGCCATCGATCCGTGTATTGTGATTGCCTTTGGTTGATTTCTGCACCTTTCCGAATACTTCCTTGAGGGCCTTTCGCCGAAGGGCTATATCCATCTTGGCTGTGGGGATGATGACCTTGCCATCCGTATCGGCCTGGAGGAATCCTTTCTGCATGAGCTCTTCCAGGAAGTCCTGTATCCCATATTCATCGGTAGTGAGATTATACTCCCTGTCCATCTCTATCAGCCACTGGATGGCATTGGAAACATTGCCTGAAGAATAGACAAGCAATTCCTGGAAGAGCGAGAGCAACTCCTCAAACTTTGAAGGACCGTCTTCTTTTTCAAATTTTCTGAATTGCCAGCCTAACATATTTTCTGATACCTTGTTGTAGTTGAACTGCTGCTGATGAATTGACCTTGTATATTGTTGCTGTTCAGTCTGTTAAGCAGTTTGAATTTGAATTTAACCAAAGTATAACAGAATTTATTTTACTTTTGTTGCTCTGTCAATATGTTTATACGTTATTTATCTCCGTGACCGGTATTTTATTTAACGTTTCATTCTGACCAAGATAATAGCATGATTTTAACGAGGCTCTTTTTTCCAGTTTTTATTTTATGGTTCGCTGCCTGTGCTGTCCTTGGACAGTCAAAGGGGGATATTGATCTTGCCCGGTCAATGTCAGGATCGTATTCCGGGCTCTATATGTCCAGGAAAGCCAAGGATATGAATGCCGTCTCACTGGATATCCGGCATCTCCAGGCTAACAGGCTGAAGGTAGATGAATCCCTTTTCGGACCTTTTGAATTTACTGTTAAAAATTCCGGGAAAGATACCCTGTTTTTTTCGTCTACTATTCCGGGTATGAAGATCAAGTATATCAAACCGAAGGGCAGGATCCTGATCAACAGTACTGTCAATGGCGAATCGACCAGCTTTACCGGCAGATTCAGCTACAAGGATCAGGCCGACCTGGAGAGGCAGAAGATCAAAAATGACTCGATCATCCAGTCCAGGAAAGAGCATACGCGTTACTACGGAACGTATTACGGCAAGATTACAAAGCCGGGCAGTGACCTGCCGGTGATGGATACGGTCGTGGTCATCGAATACGAAAATGAGTTTACCCAGGGCAATTATAAGATCCAGGACAGGATGGCTGCGATCACTTCAAAAAGTAACTCCTTCAAAACGATCCGGACGAACGTGAAGCTTATGGAAAATGGCAATAAGATTGTTCAATACAATAATAATTCCTTGGTATTCCGGATCGATTATTCCAATCAGGTGATGTTCTTTGAAGACAAGCTGAGCGGGGTTCAGTTCGAAGGTGTCCAGGTACAGGGAAGAAGTAAATAGCGGGGAGTTTTGTATGGAGCGCATTACCAGGCAGATAGCAGTTGTTTATTATACCCAGACGGGACAGCTCAGGATGCTGTGCCAGAAAGTTATTGATTCGTTTCCGGATCATTACCAGGTTGATTTCCTGGAGATCAGGCCCGTGAAGCCATTTCCTTTTCCCTGGAGCAGCTGGAGTTTTTTTGACGCGATGCCCGAATGTGTGCTGGAGGAAGGCTGTGAAGTCCAATTGTCAGGCTATACGGAAGGGAAAAGGTATGATCTTATATTACTTGCTTTCCAGCCGTGGTTTTTGCATCCTTCACAACCTGTGACCGGATTTATGCAAAGCTCCTATGCCGGATCGCTTCTGGGCGGAAGCAAGGTCATTACCATGATCGGTGCAAGAAATATGTGGCTCAACGCCCTGGAGAAAATCAAACGCCATCTCAAACGATACAATGCAAGCCTTGTGGGCAATATCGCCTTTGTGGATACTTCTCCCAACCTCGTCTCAACGCTGACAGTGATAAGATGGGCATTCAAAGGCAGAAAAGAAGCTTCCCGATGGCTGCCGGAAGCGGGAGTCCAGAAAAGTGAAGTCGACAGAGCTCCGGCATTTGGAAAGATCATATATGAAGTATTGGAGAATGATCAGTGGGGTACCCTACAGGATAGGCTCGTTGGCGCGGGCGCGGTGGAGCTGAAGCCGGGACTGATCCTGCTGGAAGAGACCGGGACGAAGCAGTTTAAAATTTGGGCAAGGAAGATCAAAAGCAAAGGAGCTCCCGGATCGCCTGACAGGAAGCCTTTGGTGATGTTGTTTAAAAATATCCTGATCGTCGGGATATTCATCGTTTCACCGGTCAAAAGTGTCGTTTCTGCCATCCAGACATTCTTAAAAAGAAAGCGTCTGGCCCGTGACCTTACCTATTTCAGATCTGTAAACTACGAAGAAAACCGTTTTTGATTAATTTTTACGAAATCGACTGGTTATGAAAAAAAATGAAGTACCGCAGGATGATGAGGCTATCTATCAGAATAAATTTGGGGAAGGGCTTATCAAATATGCCACAGATGAGGATAATCAATATACTACGGTACAGTCGGCAGGGTGGGAGCCCGAGATCGTCGCTTTAAAGCAGGCATGGGAGGAAGTGGAGGAGAAGATCGAAGCTGCAAGATTGGGCGTGGCAGAAGGCCGATTCAGCCCTGTTTTTTATTTTATGGAGAAAAAGCTGATGGACCCGGGGATCCTGGCGTCCTATATGGGTAAGTGGAAGTGGCAGATCAGGAGACATTTTAAGCCCTCTGTATTTAACAAGCTGGACCGGCCCGTTTTACACAAATATGCCCAGGTATTCGGAATTGATGTTGATGAGCTGATCAACTTCGATTCCCGTGCCACTCACATCGACAAAAAGTAAATAGTCTGAACTCAATGGATTTTAAACACATCCAGTCTGCGCACTGCGAATCCGGTGTTATCGTAAATATGCTCCGGCATCATGATATTTCTGTCTCCGAGCCGTTGATATTCGGCATCGGGAGCGGGATATTTTTTATTCATCTTCCGTTTCTCAAGCTGAACGGTGTTCCCGCGACCAATTACAGGATCTGGCCCGGAGGAATATTCAGCCGTTCCATGAAGCTGTTTGGAGCAAAGGTCGTAACCAAAAAATTCAAATCGCCGGAAAGATCTATGGAAGCCCTGGATGAACTACTCGCGCAGAATATCCCGGTCGGCATTATGTGCAGCGTCTACTATCTGCCATATCTGCCGGATGCTTATCGCTTTCATTTCAATGCGCACAACATCATTGTCTGGGCTAAGGACGGAGACGAATACATTGTGGGCGATCCTGTCCTCCCGGAGGTAAAACGCCTGCACCGGGACGATCTGAAAAAGGCACGCTATGCCAAAGGATTTCCCGAGCCCTCAGGCAAGCTGTATTATATCAAAGAGCTGCCGGTCAAAGAACCCGACCTTAGGAATGCTGTCAAAAAAGGCCTGAAGAGGACGTTCTTCCTGATCAACAGCGCCCCTTTGCCTTTCATAGGTGTGAAAGGGATCAATTACCTCGCGAAGAAGATCGAAGATTATCCGAGGAAATTCGGAGAAAGAAAAAGCCTCCTCGCTTTGGGCAACCTGATCAGGATGCAGGAGGAAATAGGTACCGGCGGTGGCGGGTTCCGCTTTATGTATGCCGCCTTCCTGAAAGAAGCGGGGCAGAAGCTCAACCATAAGGAGCTGGAGTCATTTTCAGCCGAAATGACCGCTATCGGCGACCTGTGGCGTGACTTTGCCTATCATGTGGCCCGTATCATCAAAAACAGGTCGGCCAATGAGAATGCCTTTGCTGAAGCCGCCGGGAAGCTGAGGGTCATAGGCGATCAGGAGATCGATTTTTTCAAACGGTTGAGTAAGGTAGATATCTGACCATATGGGAGATATTCATATAGATCATGTCTCTCTCCGGTATCCCGGTCAACTGACCGAAGCTGTTTCGGGCATTGATCTGAAAATAGAAGGAGGCGTGATCAATGGCCTGTTAGGGCCAAACGGTGCCGGAAAGACGACGCTGATCCATCTGATATGCGGCTTGTTGCTTCCTGATTCCGGCAGGATCTCCACCCGGGATCCCGGTCACAGTGATCTGTTGACCAAATCCTCCATCGGCTTTGTTCCCCAGCAGGATGGCCTTTTCGGCGAGCTTACACTCAGGGAGAACCTCCGGTATTATGGGAGGCTTTACTGCCTGCCTGCCAAATTGCTTGACAGCCGGATCAGCTATATGACCCAATACCTGCAGCTGTCGGCACACATGGACAAAAAGATCCGTCATTTCTCGGGGGGTATGAACAGAAGAGCCAACATCGTGGCTGCTTTGTTGCATGATCCCGGCTTTATCATTCTGGATGAGCCGACTGCTGGTGTCGATATCCAGAGCCGGGCACTGATCCATGATGTGATCAGGGATCTGCAACGCCAGGGTAAGACCATCCTTTATACCAGTCATTTGCTCTCGGAGGCGCAGGAGCTATGTCACCGGATCTTTATCATGGATCATGGGAAGCTCCTATTGGCCGGCCGGCCGGAAGGGCTGCTTGAAAGAACAGGCAAAACAAGCCTTGAAGAATTATTTTTGTCACTCACCGGTAATACTGTCAGAGATTGAAGCTACAGAGGATCATAGCGACATTTGTCAAAGAGCGTATATTGTTATTGCGCGACTGGCCCGGTCTGTTGATGTTGCTTGGGATGCCCGTTCTGCTGATCATCACGATGGCGGTAATACAGGATGTTCCTTTCAGGGATTACCAGGATGTCAGCTTTAAGCTGGTATGGGCGGACGATGACGGGAAAGCGCTGAGCGATTCGTTGAAGAGCCTTTTTAAGGATTCGGGCCAGTTTGAGCTGACCGATACGATCGACGGTATGCCTGTTACCGGACGGCAGGCACGGGCATTGGTCACAGAAGGGCGCTTCCCGGTAGGAGTGGTGGTCACGAGAGGCAGCTATTCGGAAATGGTCAACAAGACCAATAAGATCGTGAACATCATAGGTCAGAGCAGCGGCAACCCTGCCATCATTCCTGTGAGACCTGCCAACGATTCGCTGAAGGTCGTTCTCCTGTTCGATCCGGTTGCAAAGAACACTTTCAAAATGGCGGTACAGAATGCCCTGGAGAAGATGCTGTTTAAGGTGCAGTTCGACCTGCTGTTCCGGAAGATCGGCTCACCGGCTGACACAACCCGTCCGGCTACAATAGAATCCGATGATCTGCTGGCCAACAAAATACTCCTTGAAAACCTTGGGCGCCTTAAGAAAGAATCTCTTGTCATGAATTCCGTCCAGCACAATGTGCCGGCATGGATCGTTTTTGCCATATTCTTTCTGATCATACCCTTATCTGGCAACTATATTAAGGAAAAAGGCGAGGGTAGCAGGATCCGGGTAGCTATGACGCCGGGTAGATACCTGGACATTATTGTCGGAAAGGTCAGCTTCTATACCCTGTTCGGCTTGTTTCAGTTCAGCTTTTTATTGCTTGTCAGCAGGCTGTGCCTGCCTGCTTTTGGTTTGCCTGCCCTGGAGTTTGGCCAGCAGTGGTGGGCAGCATTCGTCGCTGCAGGAAGCATCACATTTGCCGCCATCAGCTGGGGCATCCTCATTGGCAGCTACTTTGAGACCTATCATCAGGCTATGATGTTTGGCGCTATTACTATTATTCTGTTATCGGCTATAGGAGGCATATGGATCCCGATCGAAGTCCTGCCGCAGTGGCTTCAGCAGCTGGCGATGGCCTCTCCGTTGCAATGGAGCCTCAGCCTTTTCCAGGACGTGTTTTTAAGGGGCATTCATTGGAAAGGCTTTGTGTTTAAGATGGGACTTCTGACGGCTTTCGGCCTTATATGTCTTTTGCTGGCTGCTTATTTCCACAAAAGAACAAAATAAAAAAGCCGGTCTTTAGACCGGCCGTTAAATATTCTTACGATGAGATCAGATCTTGGGAATACGGAGCTGTTGTCCGGGATAGATCTTATCAGGATCTTTCAGCATCGGCTTGTTCGCTTCGAAGATGAGGGGGTATTTCATTGGGTCACCGTAGTATGCCTTGGCAATTTTGGAGAGAGAATCTCCTGATTTAACTTCATAGAAAGCTGACTCTTCTTCCTGTGCCTCGGCAACCAGTTGGTCATCGACTACCGCAACACCATTGACGTTGCCCAGAGCAAGAATGATCTTCTCTTTATCAGCCTGTGTAGCTACGTTCCCGTTTACAATCACAGTATCACCGTCGAGTTGGACGGACAGGTCTGTGACTGGTACGTTGAGATTATTGACGATACTTTCGAGCCAGAGCACTTTCTGGGAGTGCAGGATAGCTTGTTGTGCGGCGGCATTTGCCTGATCGATTGCGGCTTTTGCGGCAAGCTCTTCTTCTTTCTTTTTAAGGTCGTCTTTACCACTACCTTTTAAAAATGAAAATAAACCCATAGTTTTTTTTAATTTTAATAATATTAGAAATAATGAGATTTCATTACGAAGCTCCATAGGAATACATCAAAATGTTAAAATTTGTTCCCGGGTTTGCCTGTAAATTTTCATTGTGACGGCATTAAGCCTAAATAGTAACAAATCTGCCTTGATTTATAAAGATAATTTATATATTTGCACCGCCTTAGACTGAGGATAAGGATCGGCATGCCTGAAATCATTGTAAAGATTGACGTTTGACGCTTTTGGATCTCATGGATTTGGCAGAATACTTAACGAAATCTGTTTTAAAAAATTAAAAAATGCAAGGTAAAGGAATAATTAAATTTTTTCTGGTTGCAATCGCATTGGTCTGTCTACTTCAATATGTGTTTTATCTGCCTACCAACAAGATCGAACGCGCTGCGGAGGAATATGCTAAAAAAGTAGCTGCTACGGCACCTGCCGAATCCAAAGATCAGATCCAGAAAGAAGCCAGGATAGCTTATCTGGACTCCATGTCCTCTGAGACCGTTTTCAGGATTCCGGGTATCAAAAGCTACTCTTATGATGAGCTCAAACGTCAGCAACTGGCGCTCGGTCTTGACCTGAAAGGCGGTATGAGCACGGTCCTCCAGGTCGACCTGAAAGATTTCCTCCTGTCCATGTCCAATCAGAGCAAAGATGCGACCTTCCTTGATGCCTTGAATAAAACGGAAAAAAGGGTCGTTACCGAACAGGTCGGCTTTGTAAAAGCATTTGGCGAAGAATGGTCCAAAGTTGCCAATGGTAAGACCCTCGCTTCTATTTTTGCGAAGAGCCCTTCTCTTAAAAACGAATTGAAAGCAGGCTCTTCTGATGCCCAGGTGCTGAGAGTGCTACAGGATAAAGCCGGTCAAACGGTCGATCTTACATTCAAACGTCTGAAAGACCGTATCGACAAGTTCGGTGTAACCCAGCCCAACGTTTCTTTGGATGCCAACAGGGATATGATCGTTGTGGAGTTGCCCGGTGTCGACAACCCGGAACGCGCCAGGAAGTTTCTCCAGGCGAGCGCCAAGCTTGAATTTTATGATGTATACAGGGCTTCAGATCCTGGTATCCTTGAGGGCTTCACCAATGCCGATAAAACATTGAAGGCATTGAAAGGTGACTCAAGCGCCGTGAATACCCCAACTACCAAAAAAGATACGATATGGGATAAGAAGACTGACAGTCTCGGTGTAGTTATCGATTCTACCATGCGTATCGTCGATGTCCCCAATACCAATATCACTGCCGATGCCGGCCCGTTGTTCAAGATATTTACTCCCAATTCCGCTACCCAGCAAGGCATTGCTTTTCCTTTGGCTGTAATGGGAATTACTGATAAGAACAAAAAAAATCTTGTGGATGAATATCTGTCCTTGCCACAGGTCAAGGCATTGTTCCCTGCGGATATTTCTTTCAAATGGTCATCCAAGCCGACCAAGGATCCTGAGACGTTCAAATACACCAATAAATATGAGCTGTATGCTATCAAAGTGCCGCGTACCGGTAAAGCTCCGCTTGAAGGAGACCGTGTGACCGATGCGCGCGAGACTCAGGACCAGATGTCTCACCAGGTTGCCGTCTCACTGAGAATGGATAATGAAGGTGCGAAAAAATGGGGTGAGATGACAACGAAAGCGGCGGCCGACCAGAACAGGGAGATCGCGATCGTGCTGGATGGTGAGGTCGTATCCGCGCCGCGTGTCAACAATGCTATCACTTCAGGTGACTCACAGATCACCGGCGACTTTTCCGTTCAGGAAGGTAAGGACCTTGCCAACATTCTTCAGATCGGTAAATTGCCGGCAGGAACGAGGATCGTCCAGGAAACACTTGTAGGGCCTTCATTGGGTCAGGAGAATATCAATAAATCGATGATTGCCATCATCATCGGGCTTTGCTTTATCGTTGTCTTTATGATCAGCTATTTTGCAACAGCCGGTGTTATTGCAGTTTGCTCGCTGTTGGTCAATATGTTCTTTATCTTCGGTGTTTTGGCCTCGAAAGGAACGGTGCTCACCCTTCCGGGTATTGCCGGTATCCTTTTGACGATGGGTATAGCCGTAGATGTGAGCGTAATTATTTTCGAAAGGGTCAAGGAAGAGCTTAAACGGGGTCATACCCTTGTTACTTCTATTTCCGAAGGTTTCAAACACTCTTATTCGGCCATCATCGACGCCAATATCATTACTTTGATCACAAATATCATTCTTGCATATTTCGGTCTTGGACCGGTCAAAGGTTTTGCCGTGGTGATGATCATCGGTGTCTTGAGCTCCCTGTTTACAGCGGTGCTGGTAGGACGTATGATCACAGACTGGTGGGCAGGTAAAGGAAAAGATATTAAGTTTTCCACGCCATTCTCGGAAAAGATCTTCCACGGTGCAAATATCAACTGGATGGGAATGCGTAAGATCGCTTATGGTGTATCGATAACCCTTTCGATTATCGGTCTGGTTTCGATGTTTACACGGGGATTCGAATTGGGTGTCGACCTCAAAGGTGGTTACAGCGCTAACGTCGCTTTTGCTGAAGGAAACAAGGTCGATGAGGAGACTTTCCGCGCCCAACTTAAATCCGAGCTGGGTGGCGAGCCGATAGTAAAAGCGGTCGACGTCAGAAATACATATAACATCACTACTTCCTATAAGATCGATGATCCTGATCCGGAGATCAACAATGAGGTCATCGCTAAAATCCATAAGTCGGTCGAGGCAGTTACAAAGCACCAGATACCTCTGGAAGAGTTTAAGAAGGCGGATTCAAAAGGCACACACATCGCCAGCTTCTCGAAAGTAGGTCCGACAGTAGCCGATGACATCAAGTCAAGCTCCATTACTGCCGCGTTGATCGCCTTGATCGCTATCTTTATTTACATCTTTATCCGGTTCAATAAATGGCAGTATAGCTTGGGGGCCATCGCTGCCTTGGTGCACGATACATTGGTGGTGCTGGGTGTGTTCTCACTTCTTCACGGATTTGTATGGTTCTCGATGGAGGTCGACCAGGCCTTTATTGCGGCTATCTTAACGGTCATCGGCTATTCGATGAATGATACGGTGATCATCTTTGACAGGATCCGTGAATTTTCCGGAAAATACCTGAGTCAGTCCAAGTCGGAAGTGATCAATGCATCGATCAATAGTACCCTCGGACGAACCATTATCACTTCTTTCATTACTTTTATGGTAATGACGATCATGTTCCTCTTTGGCGGATCAAGTATCAAAGGGTTTACATTTGCCATTATGATAGGTATCGTGATCGGTACGCTTTCCTCCATCTTTATTGCAGGCTCCGTGGTCCACGACCTTGTCGGCGACATCAGGCCTAAAACAGTAACAGGTAAGGCGGGAGAGAAAAAGGCTTAATAACCAATTTCGTTAGGACAAATAGAAAAGCTGCAATATAAAATATTGCGGCTTTTTTTTATTTTTGGGCGCTTTTTATAAAAAATAAATATATTAAAAAATTATATATGAAATTCGCTGAATCAAAATTTGAAGACAGGCATCTGGGAATCGCCGCAGAGAAGGTCGCTGAGATGTGCTCTGAAATAGGTGTATCGTCACTGGAGCAATTGGTCAATGAAACAGTGCCGGATGCTATCCGGCTGCGGAAAGAGCTGGACCTGCCTGCGGCCATGAGCGAATTCGAATATCTCAACCATGTCAGGAGCCTCGCTGACCAGAATAAGGTATTCAGATCATATATTGGCCAGGGATATTATAATACGATCGTACCTAACCCTATCCTCCGCAATCTTTTTGAGAACCCGGGATGGTATACCCAATATACCCCTTACCAGGCTGAGATAGCGCAGGGACGCCTGGAGTCACTACTCAATTTCCAGACCCTGATCTCTGATATGACAGGTCTGCCGATAGCCAATGCCTCCCTGTTGGATGAGGGAACTGCAGCGGCTGAGGCCATGCATATGTTCTACGCCTCGAAAAATAAGAAGGGCGATGAGTTTACAAAGTTTTATGTAGAAAAAGGTGTCTTCCGGCAAACACTGGATGTGGTCAGAACAAGATGCAGGGTGTTGGATATCGAAGTGGTCGTATTTGACTGGACCAAAGATCCGGTCGCTGATGAGGCTTTCGGTGTATTACTGCAATATCCTGATATGTACGGCACTGTCACGGATTATAGGCATTTTGTTGCGGCCTTAAAGGAAAAAGGGATCTTTACCGCTGTAGCAGCCGACCTGATGTCCCTGGCGCTTCTCACTCCTCCGGGAGAATGGGGCGCTGATGTGGTATTGGGTAACTCCCAGCGTTTTGGAGTGCCTATGGGCTTCGGAGGACCTCACGCAGCTTATTTTGCTACGACCGAAGAATTCAAAAGGGCCATACCCGGCAGGATCATCGGGGTATCGGTCGACGTATACGGCAAACGTGCGCTCAGGATGGCCCTGCAGACACGTGAACAACATATCAAACGCGAAAAAGCAACCTCCAATATTTGTACGGCCCAGGCTTTGCTGGCCAATATGGCCGCTATGTATGCCGTATATCATGGCCCGGCCGGTATCAGACGCATAGCCGGTAATATTCATACATGCGCTGTGGTGTTAGGACAGGTGCTACGGGAAAATGGCTTTGTACCTCTGAGCGATGTATATTTTGATACTATCGCATTACAACTGCCAGCCTCCCAATTGCCGGATCTGAGATCCAGATCAGAAGCCAAAGGGATGAACTTCGGTTACCTGGATGATGATAAGCTGGTCATCGCTGTGGATGAGACCACATCATTTGCTGACATGGTGGATATCCTGGAGGTCTTCGGTATTCATACTTCTGAAGAGGCTTTAGCATCGAAAGCATCGGCATTGAGCTCACCGATAGCAGGCGAACTTTCGAGGACTTCGGAATACCTGACCCATGCCGTATTTAACAACTACCACACGGAATCAAAGATCATGCGCTATCTGAAAGCGTTGGAGAATAAGGATCTGTCCCTGGTGCACAGCATGATATCGCTCGGCTCATGTACTATGAAGCTCAATGCTGCCGCTGAGATGATCCCCGTTTCCTGGCCGGAGTTTGCCAATATCCATCCTTTTGCTCCGAAGGATCAATGGGAGGGCTATCACAGCATGATCAAAGATCTTGCAGCTTATTTGTGTGAGATCACCGGTTTTACAGCGTGTTCCCTGCAGCCTAACAGCGGCGCCCAGGGCGAGTACGCAGGTCTGCTTACGATCAAGCGTTATCATGAAAGCAATGGCCATCATCACAGGAATATAGCGCTGATCCCTTCCTCCGCACATGGTACGAACCCGGCATCAGCTGTTATGGCAGGCATGAAGGTCGTTGTTGTCAAAACAGATGAAGAAGGAAACGTGGATATAGATGATCTGAAGGCTTTAGCCGCCCAGCACAGCGAAAATCTCGCCTGCCTGATGATAACCTATCCTTCCACATTTGGTGTCTTCGAAGTGTCCGTCAGGGAGATCTGCGAGGTCATCCATGACAACGGCGGTATGGTGTATATGGACGGAGCGAATATGAATGCCCAGGTGGGATTGACAAATCCCGGCAATATCGGAGCCGATGTTTGCCATCTCAACCTACATAAGACATTTGCGATCCCGCATGGAGGCGGCGGTCCGGGAATGGGTCCGATATGCTGCAATGACCGGTTGAAGCCTTTTCTCCCGGGTCATGTGCAAATGGAGGACGACTTTGCGGTCAATTCAGCGCCCTATGGTTCAGCGAGTATCTTGCTGATCTCCTACGGCTATATAAGAATGCTCGGGGCTGAGGGTGTCAAAAGGTCGACCGAATATGCCATTCTCAATGCCAACTATATCAAGGCAAAGCTTGAAAAACGGTACCAGATTCTTTATTCGGGCGCTCAGGGTCGCGCTGCGCACGAGATGATCGTGGACCTGAGACCTTACAAAAATCATGTTTCAGCTGAAGATGTCGCCAAGCGGCTCATCGATTATGGCTTCCATGCACCGACCCTGTCATTCCCGGTTGCAGGCACTCTTATGATCGAGCCGACTGAGAGTGAAAGCAAGGATGAGCTGGATCGCTTTTGTGAAGCAATGCTGTCTATCCTGTCTGAAATAGAAGAGATCGTGGAAGGCAAAGCTGATGCGGAAAATAACGTATTGGTGAACGCTCCGCATTCCTTACCTCAGCTTACAGCCGACGAATGGAACCTGCCGTATTCGCGTGAAAAAGCAGCTTACCCCCTGGAATATCTGAAGCATGGTCATAAATTCTGGGTTCCGGTCGGAAGGGTCAATAATGCATTCGGCGACAGGAATCTGATATGTACCTGTCCGCCGGTTGAAGAATATATGATGGAGTGATCTGTAAGATATTGATAGTCAGTTTGATGCGGCTGTTTCCGGAATGAAATTTTATAAGATTCATTTTGGTAAAATATTCTTTTGGTAAAAATTGCTACCTTTATGGTATTAAAAAATGATCTATGATTACCACATTTGAGCAGGATACCGCATCATCATACATCGCTCTTGAGGACCAATTCGGCGCACATAACTATCACCCTCTTCCGGTTGTGCTTAGCAGGGGACAGGGTGCTTTTGTGTGGGATGTCAATGATGTGAAATATTACGACTTCCTATCGGCATACTCAGCTGTCAATCAGGGTCATTGCCACCCAAGAATCATAAAGGCGCTTGTCAATCAGGCTTCCCGGCTTACACTGACGTCGAGAGCCTTTTACAACGATATGCTCGGCCGGTATGAAGCGTTTATGACAGAGCTTTTCGGTTATGATAAGCTATTGCCGATGAATACCGGTGTAGAAGCCGTTGAAACTGCTGTTAAGCTGTGCAGAAAATGGGCTTACGAGGTCCGGGGAAACCGGCAGGGTCATGCCAAAATTATCGTTGCTGAAGGAAACTTTCACGGAAGGACAATGACGGCAGTCAGCCTTTCTTCAGATCCCGAAAGCCGCGATGGCTATGCGCCTTATCTGCCCGGCTTTATCGAAGTGCCTTTTAATGATATGGTTGCATTTAAAGCTGCCCTGGCTAATCCGGATGTAGCAGGTGTGCTTATGGAGCCTATTCAGGGTGAGGCCGGTGTGCGGGTACCCGATGATGCTTACCTGAAGCAGGTCTATGTCCTGTGCAAGGCAAACAATGTCCTGTTTATTGCTGACGAAGTGCAGACGGGGATCGCCCGGACGGGAAAAATGCTGGCTTGTGATCTCCTGGATATCCGGCCGGATATCCTCATATTGGGTAAAGCGGTTTCAGGCGGTGTATTGCCCGTTTCATGCGTGCTTGCCGATGATCCGGTGATGCTTACGATCCGCCCTGGTCAGCATGGGTCGACCTATGGGGGTAATCCTTTGGCGTGTGCGGTTGCCATGGAAGCCATGCAGGTTGTTGTGGATGAGAATCTTGCAGAAAAAGCTGAATACCTGGGAAATATATTCAGGTCGGAGATGCAGAAGCTGGTAGAGAGCTGTGACCTGGTAAGTGAGGTCAGGGGAAAAGGCCTTCTGAATGCCTTGCTGATCAACGATACCGAAACTTCCGATACGGCGTGGAATATATGTATCCGACTGGCAGAGAACGGATTGCTGGCAAAACCGACGCATGGTAATATCATCCGTTTCGCTCCGCCGCTTGTCATTTCAGAAGATGATCTGCTGAATTGTTGCAGGATCATTAGCGATACGATCATCAATTATACCAAATAACATAATGGGCTGGATCTTACCCGTTTTGCTTGGTGTCGGCCTGAGCGCCGCTACGGGTATCCGTATCTTCCTTCCTTTTTTTATTATATCTCTCTGCAGCTATTTTGATCTTTTGTCTTTTGGAGATCAGTTCGCCTGGCTGGACAATCCGTACGTCGTTATGGCGCTTGGTGTCGCGACAGCGGTGGAAATAGCCGGATATTATATCCCACTGGTCGATCATATACTCGATATCATAGCTACACCGATGGCTTTTATTGCCGGAATTATAAGTATGTCGTCGGCGTTGCCTGATATGCCGATGTATTTTGACAACCTGCTGAGCCTGATCGTGGGAGGAGGTACAGCCGTCAGCATTAATGGCATGATGGGGCTCTGGCGGGTAAAAACGACCGCTTCCCTTTTCGGCTTTGCCAATCCCGCTTTTAGTACCATTGAGAACATTCTGAGCAGCCTGTTTACGGTACTGTCCTTTCTGATACCGGTAGCCTTCGGGATATTTATCCTCTTTATTGTGTTCGCTTCGATGAGGTTTGTCAGAAGACTTTTCCGGTCTGGGCTGACAACCAGGCTGATCTAATCCTGTCCCAGGTATGATCTTGCGATCTGTAATACCTCCAGTTGCCGCGCAGAATGGTTATCCCCGCTGATAATGTGGTATACGCATCCGAATTTCTGAAGTGTATCAATATAGGTCTGATGGATCGCCTCGCGGATCTTAAGGTCCGGATATTCGCGCAGTCCGTCACGGACCCATTCCACTTCGGGAGTCATCAGGAAATAGACCCTCGGACCATAGGAGAGTATACGCTGTTCGATCCAGTCCGGCACCGACCCGTACACGATGAGCGACCAGACATATATCACAATATAATCGGTATCAAAAACCAGGATATCACCTGCATTGGCGGACCGCAGGGCCTGATCCTCCAGTTCGGCCTGTCCGTGGGCTATTTTTATAAAATCTTCATGTTTATATTGATTCGAGTTCTCTTCCAGATATACTCTGGCGAACTCTTCGATCAGCTTTCCGTGGAGCGAATATGCCAGGTAGGCGGCACAATTGGATTTGCCGGTGGACTCGACGCCCGCAAAAGCAAAAATTTTAGGTTTTTCGGTAAGCATGCTCTTTGTTCCATTCATTTTTCCATGTAAAGTATCCCCAGATCGCCAGGACCAGGAAGAGGATGTATTGAGCTACCGTAAAGTGCAGGCCTTTGATATAGAAAAGAGGAATGGCCACGAGATTGCTCACGGTCCATGCATACCAGCTCTCTATTTTTCTCCTTGCCATCCACCACATCGCTGTAGCTGCTGCTGCCGATACCAGCGAATCGGCAATAACAGTATTGCTGTCGGTATAGTGATGGAGTACGGAAACCAATGTGACCAGCGTCAATAAAAAAACTGCGGTCCCGCTTAGCCATTCCTTAGGCGAGCAGTAGGAGATCGGGAATACGTAATCATCTTCTTTTTTCCTGGACCAGTTGACCCATCCGATCACACTCATGATAAAGTAATAAAAGTTGAGCCCGGCATCGGCATAGAGCTTCGCCATATAACAAATGTACACATACAGGAGAACGCTTATAATTCCCGTCGGATATACGAGGATATGATTTTTGCGGCTATACCACACGCTCAGGACCCCGAAGAATGCAGCCAGGAATTCTCCCGGATTTTCCAGGGAATAGGTCCATACGTCTCTCAAGACATCGGTAACGAGTAGGGTCAACATCAAGCCTGCAAGTTATTATTTTGGATGCATACCATGATGATTCCCGGTCGATCTTTTTTTCCGAACACTGCTCTGCCGGAGCTTAGAAATATTTTACAGACGATGAAACAATGCTTACATTTGCCGAAATCATTAGAATAAATAATGGAAGATCCTTTGAATCCGCAGGATAAAATTGATGAGCTAAAATCGCGTTATAAAGACATCATATCACTTTCCGGTGAAGATATCCAACGGGAAGGCCTGATCAAAACTCCGGAACGTGCAGCCAAAGCCCTTGATTTTCTGACAAGCGGATATTCGCTTGATGCAAGGGAGATCATTATGTCCGCTATGTTCAGGGAGTCATACAACGAAATGGTCATTGTCAAGGATATTGAGGTGTATTCCTTATGCGAGCATCATATGTTGCCATTCTACGGTAAGGCACATATTGCCTATATCCCGAATGGCTACATCGTCGGCCTGAGTAAGCTGCCAAGGGTGGTCGACGTCTTTGCCAGGAGGTTGCAGGTACAGGAGCGCCTGACCCAGGAGATCCTTGATGTGATCGATGATACGCTCAAACCTCACGGTGTGGCTGTAGTCATTGAAGCGGCGCACATGTGCATGATGATGCGTGGCGTACAAAAGCAAAACAGCACAACGACTACATCCGCATTTACCGGTGAATTTAAAAAAGTAGAAACCCGCAATGAATTTTTGCAGCTGCTGAAGTAAGACGGCGGCTTTATGCTTTTAATTGTCTATAGAATATTCTCCGTCTTGAAGCTTTACGATCTGAGCAGAAGGAAATCCGGAGGTCCTTACCTTTTCTATAACTTCCACAGCTTCTGCCTTGGACTCAAAACCTGCGAGGTAGAAGGTAGTGAGATTGCCGTTTTTGACTTCCTCTATAAGGCCAAGCTGTTTGATCTGCGCGCTGTTGAATAATTTCGGATCACGCAGGGTTGAAAGCCTGATCTTATACTCGGCCCTGGATTCTCCAGTAACCGGTGTTGAAACATTGACCGGTTTTTCCGCTGCTGCCGGCTGAGCGATGGCCGGAGGATTTGATTTAGCCGGTGTAGCATTGATATTGGTCGTCCCGGCATTGGATTTATAGGACTGAAGAAGAGTATTGTATTCCGACTCCCTGACCTCCACGATAAATCCTTTGCGAAGATCGGAGGGAAGCTGATCGCGGACTGCCAAAGCGTCTTCGCGAGTTTCAAAGAAGCCGAGCCTTACCTTGTTGAGATTACCTTCTCTGACATAATAGATCTGGCCCTTGCCGGATGTTTTATCCTGGTATGGCTTCATATTGGTATTGTCGGGGGAAATGGCCGCTAACTGAATGGCATACCGGAAAGGTGCGGGCTTTGCTCTGGCTTCAGGCTGCCCGATGATCACCGGCTTTTCAGGAACTCTCTCTTCCACTACCTGGGGAATGTTGTCCTCTTTTTTTACTGTATTCCGGGTTTTTTCATCATTTTCATCCATTATTTTCTGGGCCTCGGTTACTGATGTTTCCGGGCCCTTGGCGCTTTCTATCTTTTTTGCAGCCTCTGTCTCGACAAAATCGGTAACAGAGCTGTTCCGGTCATCAGCTGCCGGCCGGGTGGTTATCTTTACATCGTCCATGCTCGCGGCAGGAAGGACAGATGATTGCTTTACACCATTGGACTGTAACTGGATCACTCCCAATATGCTGGCCGGGACCGAAGCCTGAGTGGCAAATTTGGTTTCCTTCGTAAGAAAATAAGGGCTTTTTGAACGGATCAGGTAGAAGGAGAGGGGCTCAAGCGCGATACTGTAATAACCGTCTTCATCCGTAAATACATATTGCAGCTCTCCCGTTGCCTGGTCAATAACCGACAGCTCTACTTCCATAGCCGGATTGCCGTCCTGGTCGATCACTCTTCCTTTGTAGAAGACACCTTCCTGAGAAAGATAAATGTCGATCGATTTTTTCAGCCCTGTGATCTCGTTATAGTCGATCATGAATGTCGTGGCATTATAGCCGACCTTTCCTATCTGGACAAAACATTTTTCACCCGGAGGGACAGGGAGGATGATGCTCCCCCTGCTGTTGGCATACATCGGATCTTTGCGGCACCTGGACAGGTCGAGCTTGGCTCCTGAGATAGGCTTTTTATCCTCATTTGCTCTAATATTGATCAATAAAAGCTTTTTATCATTGGTTACCTGAAATGCTTTACCGTTGACACCATCACGATCAGACAGAAAATACCCTGTTCTGGTTGAGTTGTCAAACGTCATGGCATAATCATCGGCCGGACTGTTGATCGGCGCTCCGGCATTGACCACAAGCCTGCCCCTGTCATTGCCCATGTCGGCGATGAAGATATCCATTCTTGCTCCACCATGCCCGTTGCTGGAGAAAAACATCATATTATCCACCAGGTAAGGATATACCTCGTCTTTGTCAGTGTTGATCACAGGCCCAAGATTCCGGGGCTTGCTCCATTCTTTTCCCCTGTAATCACAAACATACAGGTCAAAGCCTCCGTAACCTCCCGGCTTGTCAGAAGCAAAATAAAGCTTTGTTCCATCCGGGCTCAGGAAGGGTGTCGTGCAGGAATACTGATCACTGTTGAGCGCGAATTCAAAGTATTTGCTGGCAAAACCCGTTTTATCCTGGTAGGCAAACCAGATCTTATTATTCCTGAGCTTGGCCGGAACATTGGTCTTTTTATCACCGTAGGAGATGGCTATCAATCCTCCATGATCCGACTTGGCAAATCCCGTAACATTGCTCTTACGCAGGTTGAAGCCTGATATCGGCGTGCTTTTATCATTTCCAAGGGAATACATCAGCACGGCCTCATTTTCGAGCTGGGTATATATCCACTGCCCACCGAGGTAGAGCGGGCTGTATTCCAGCACATCCCTGTTCAAAGAGGCTTTCTGGACTGTGAAAATAGTATTGTCACTCTGGGCTGTAATGACATCTGAAAATAAAAAAAACAGTAATGTGAAAGGTAAGCAGCGGAGATTACGGATCGACATATTATGATTAATTTTAATATATATTACAAATGTAATTAAATTTTAGAATATGCATCATTTATTAAATACGAATTGTATCATCACCGCATTGTCCTTGTAGGAAGTCGTTCCGGACCATATCATCGTTTTTCCTGTATTTTTTATGTTCCATTCGCTTACCTTTTCATTCAGGTTCTTTGGGAATACGGTTATGACGGGAACATTTTCATTTATCCAGCCTTTCCATGTCCCTTTCCCGTCGGTGCCTTCTACATTGTACGAATAGCTCCCATCCCTGTTAAACTGATAGGTTTCCTGTTTCTTTTTATGGACCCTGTCATCGCCGGCAATCACCCTGCCATTGACCTTCCAGGTCTTGTCAAATATAAACTCAAACTCGTTTTCAAGCCGTTTTTGCTCTTCCGGACCAGAACCTTTGAACGCCGCCTGATCCAGGGGCAAGGTGGGCCTGAACTTATTTTCTTCATTCTCTTCAGTGACGGATACATAGCCTGGTTCTTCGTAATATTTGCTGTTCGATGCGCTATCTCTTTTATTATCTACTGTTGTTTCTGCTGTTTGGTTGCCTTCGGTTCTGCAATTAAAAAAATGAAGGCTTAAAAGGGCCGATAGCAATACGATTCTGTGTCGTGACATTTAATGCGTCTTTTGTTTTTGATAAATAAAAAAATTGAAAGAGGAGGATGCCTTGAATACATGGATTAACTTTGTCTTCCCTGCAAGATAAAGGTACTTACTTAAACGTTGTATGAATCCATTCGTTCGCAATCTTTTGCAACATTTTAACAAAAATTTGCTTGACCTTCTGGGCGGGGATTTCCGCAGGCATCGTTTCCTGGTTGCTGTAAGCGGTGGAGCGGATTCTTTCGCGTTAGCGGAATTATGCCGCCTAGCCGGGATGAATATGCTGGTAGCTCATTGCAACTTTAGCTTGAGAGGAGAGGAGAGTGACGGGGATGAGGCGGAGGTCAGGAATTATTGTGAAAAAAAACAGCTGGATTTCTTATCAAAACGTTTCGCTACAAAAGATTATGCTGTTGCCCGTAAAATATCCGTTCAGGAAGCCGCGAGGGAGCTCAGGTATGAATGGTTCCATGATCTGTGCCTGTCTCAGCCAGCCGATTTTATACTCACGGGCCATCATGCAGATGATAATATCGAGACATTTTTTCTCAACCTGTTCAGGGGCACCGGCCCAAAAGGCCTGAAGGGTATCCCCGTGATGAATGGTAATATCATACGCCCGCTTCTGGATATGGAGCACACATGGCTGGAGTCTTTCTGCAGGATCAGCCAGGTATCCTACCGGACAGACAGCAGTAACCTGGATAGTAAATACAGGAGGAATTTTTTGCGGAACGAAATCCTTCCACGTTTGTACAGCCAGTTTCCCGGACTGAAGGACAACCTTACAAGGACGATGGTGATACAAGAGCGTTATGACAAATATGTGAGTGACAGGGTAAGTACGGAGCTCCGGCGGTGCATCCATGTAAATGCTTACGGCGTAAAGCTTGAGCTTGAAAACGTGCCGGATCAGGCGTTGGTGCCTTTCATTGTGCGGAGCTGGGTGGATGGTCTGGGCTTTTCATCGTCTGATATCGAGGATATGAACCGGTGTATCGCCGCTCAGAAAAGCGGGATGAAGTTCATTGCAAAAAGCGGAATGGCGGTGAGTGACAGAAGAGCCATCATTTATATGGACCGGGAGGTCGTTATTGATCCTGTTGTGACAGAGTTGCGGGAAGGTTCATTGGACACCTGGGCAGGGAAGGTCATCATAGAAAAGTCAAGACGCCCGGCCGGACCAGATGAGATCAGGCTATCTGCCGATCTTGACGGTAACAGGATGGTCATCCGGACCAGACAGGATGGTGACCGGATAGCGCCATTGGGTATGGACGGAAAGAAGCAGAAGCTGCAGGACATCTATACCAATGCCAGGTTGGATCACCTGGAGAAGCTGCTGCAGCCCGTAATCCTGATCGATGACAGAATAGTATGGATCCCCGGCCTGAAGAAAAGTACGGATGTATTGACGGAAGATAATAATCAGGAAGGATTGATCCTAAGATTTGTGCGGGATCCGGCAGTACAATAGTCGTTTGCTGGTACCAAGCAGCATTCTTCCGCGCTCAAACCTGTTTTCCCGCTCCGTTTTTTTTTCTATTATTGCATAAATATTAAATATTTAAATCCGTTCAAGGTATTGATGAGGTTAAAATTTGCTATCGTCGGCATGGGATTTATTGGCGCCAAACATCTGGCTTCCATTCAGTCTCATCCCGAAGCGGAGGTTGTCGCTGTCTGTGACCCTTTTTCGGAAGAAAGCCCGGATCATTCTCTGCCTGTGTATCAGGATATCTCTTCCATGATCTCTGCCCATCCCGGGATCCAGGTCGTCAATATATGTACGCCCAACGGGCTGCATGCGCGTCAGGCGATCGAATGTATTGCGCATGGAAAGCATGTCGTCCTGGAAAAACCCATGAGCCTGACCAAAAAAGAAGCAGAACAGGTTATCTTTCATGCCCTCAACCGGCATGTCAAGATCTTCTGTGTCATGCAAAACCGGTATACAGCCAATGCAAGATTTCTCAAACACCTCATCACTACGGACAATCTCGGCTCTGTCAGGGAAATTGTAGTCAACCTTTACTGGAACCGCGACAGGCGTTATTATTTTGCCGGTGATGGCGTGCAACATGCCTGGAGAGGAAATGCCGGGATGGACGGCGGCCCGTTATTTACCCAGTTCTCACACTTTGTCGATCTGCTGTATTGGCTGTTTGGAGATATTGAGGTGCTGGATGCGAAGGTTGCAAACCTGGCGCATGAGTATGTCCCTGAGATAGAAGACGCCGGCTTCTTTACATTCCGGACCGGCTCCGGTGCTGACGGCAGCTTTCGTTATTCGATCAATGCGCCGGTCAGTAATATTGAAAGCAGTGTCCTCATCCTCGGCGCTAAAGGAGCCATCAAGGTAAGCGGTCAATACCTGGAAAATATAGAGCACTATTCGGGGGATCAGTTGCTGGACAATGAATATCCCATACTGGACAACACCCATACTCACAGACTTGTCATCCGGAATGTCATTGATGCGATCAATAGCGGGAATGATATCGATACCAATGCCATCGAAGGCATGAAAGTGGTTGAGGTCATTGAAGAAGTATACAGGAAAGCGGGTAAAAAGGGGCTGCATCTAATTCAGAAATAAACCACGACCGTAATTCTGAGGATATTCAACCTGTCAGCGAATGAGCTTGATACGCCGTATGAGATTTGTCGCCATAAGTGTCACTTGCGGAGAATAGTTAAAGTAAAAGGCAACTGCCCAGAATAAAGTCGTGAATACTGTTGAACGTATAAGGATTTGGATATAAGGGTTCTTGCCTGCCGGCATTATAAAGGCCAGAACAGCTACAACCAGTGTCGTTGCTATGATGTACAGATCCTTGATCTTAAAAGGCCATACACCGAATTTTTTCCTGACGAAATACAGCTTAAAAATATTGAATAAGGTCATGGCTATCAGCGTAGCCAATGCTGCACCTGCGATACCGATCGAGTGGATAAATACAAAATTGAGCACTGTATTCAATAATCCAAGGAAGATCACCGTATAAAAATTGACCTTATAGTAGCTGCTGTAGCCTATGATCTGGCTGTTGAGGCCCGTCGCCATATCGAACAGCTTGGCAAACCCGAGAAAAACCAGGACCAACAGCCCGCTCCGGTAGGCATCCCCGTTTTTCATCAGCGTGTAGATCGATTCCATATTGATCAGGATACCTGCCATGAGAAAGCATCCCAGCAATAACATGATGGTCGAGGTCGATATATAGATATGGGATATTTTTTCATGATCCTTATCGGCCATATATCTTGCCACAAGAGGGCTGGCAACGGAAATTACGGCGATTATGGGCATATTGATGAAGTTGGCCAGGTTGTAATGCATGGAGTATACCGAAATAAATTCAAGCGGCGGAAGGATAGCCTTGATCATGACTATATCCAGGTAATTGACCAGCTGTGTCCCGAAAGCACCGAGAATGGCAAAAAAAGCATAATTGACAATTCTTTTGACCCTTTCCCTGTTCAGAAATTTAAATGTAACGGTAAAGCTCTGCCTTCTCAGGTAGATGGTATATAAGATCAACAATGCCAAGGCCAGCATATAATTGCCTGCCAGCCCGAACACGACCGTATCCACGGATATATAGCCCAGCACGTGAAGCCCGATAAGGAGCGGAAGCGTAAGCTTTAGCAAAAATTCCCTGAATATGGCAGGTATAATGACTTTGGTAAAATTGTTGAGGTAGACATCGATCAGGGCACAGCCTGCCTGCAGGATCGTCAGGGGAAGTATATAGCCGAAGTACTTGTTGTATTCCGTCTTGCCGGAATAAAAAAAGCTGCCGAACCATTCTCCTCCAAAGAAGAACACGAGCGCAAACAATGCGCTGCCAAACAGGTACATCGAAAAGATCACCGCCAGGAAGCCATTGTCCCGTTTATCATGCGTCTTGAATTCGTTGTAATTGTTGATCGCTACAGCTCCCGACCCGAATAGCAGAAATGGCGTAAACATCAGCGCCGTGGTCAGCAGGAACATGCACAGCCCATGCAATGTCATATCCTGGGGATAGATATACAAGGTGCTTAGGGTTCCTATGACGGAACCGGCAATACTGATGCCAATCCTTACAATTGACTGTTTGCCGGGAGAATTGAACAAGGTTTAATCTTTTTTTCCGTTAACCGCAGGGCGTACTTCTATAAAAACCGCTCCCAACAGCATGAGTATCAATATTACAGATCCGATGCGGCCCCATTTTTGGCCGGAATAGTAGGAGACCGGCTCAAACTTCATCTGGAGTGTATGTTTACCGGCGGGAACCTCCATTCCTCTCAGCACATAATTTGTCCTGACAAGACCTTCTTTGCGCTGTCCATCAATGTAGACATGCCAACCCTTGCTCTCAGGATAATATACCTCAGAAAATACGACGAACTGCGGCGATGCGGTTTCATAGGCATAGGTCATGTCGTCCGGGATGTATTTGGTCAGCTTAATAACGGCATTGGCATCCTGTGTATAATTATCCGATTTAACAGCCGACCGGAATGATTTATTGACGACGGCATTGTGTATATTGGCCGTATCGCCCAACGCATCAAATTCCTGCTGAGGTGTATCCACCCATTTTAATTGTTTAGCAAACCATGCATTACCCATCACGGTAGGATTTGTCTGTGCGCTTAGCTGATTACTCTGGCCGCTGATAATATACTTGGTATTGAGCATGCCATACACATACAGGTAGTCCTTGGGATTGGAGAGATATTTATCTATGATATCCTGGTATATAGCGAGCTTGGCCGAATGATAGCCGCCGACGCTTTTGTGAAAATTACTCAGAAATGCATCGGAAAACATATTGACGCTGAAATCGGCCACCCGGTAGCTCAGGTCTTTATCCTGCATGATCTGTGTGTCGACGGGACGAGGTTCTTCTGACTGACTGAGGTCTGACTTTGCAATAAACCTGGAGTTAGGAAGGAAGCGCTTATCAACGCTGAGCAGATCTACAAAAAGGAGGAAAAAAACGACTCCAAGGCCGATGGCTTTATTCCATTGATTTTTTGCGAATAAATAAAGGAATCCGCCAAATGCCGCGATGTATAAAAAGGTTCTCCATACATCACCCCGCACGGCGTCTGCGCGGTCCTTATACAGGGCGGAGACCAGGTCTGGAAACTGCTCCAACTGTTTGTCGACCGGCGCACTCAATGTGTTGATCCATCCCTGGTAGAAACCGATCAGGAGGATGACAGCTGCCGGTATCATTGTGGATTTGACAGCAGTCAGCTGCTCATCCTTATTCAATTCAAAGAATCTTCTCAGGCCGAGCAATCCTATCAGCAGCAATACGACATGAGCCAGGTTGATGGCCATGGACACAGCCCGGAATTTGTTGAACAGTGGCAGATGATCGAACAGGAAGTAATTGAACATTGCAAAATGATCACCCCAGCTCAGGAAGATCAAAAAGATCAGGGAGCCGAGCCCCCACCACCTGATCCAGCCTCTCAGGCTGAAAAATCCCAGGAAAAACAGCAGTACAACTGTGATCCCCCAATACCATGCCCCGGCAGTAAAAGCCTGCTGGCCGAAATACCTGGAAGTCGCCTGGGCCAGCTGATTGGCCTGTTCGGGATTGTTCATGTTCTGAAGGGCGCGCAGGGAATTGGAGCCAGGGTCGCTTACAAAGAAATCGGAACTTGCACCGCCGAGGAAATCCGGGATGACATGCGTCATCGATTCAGGGATGCTGAGCGACCAGTTGAATGCATAATCTTTATCCAGCCCGTCGGCCGGTTTCCCTTCCTTAGCTATCAGCGATTTGCCTCTTGTCGTCTCTTCAGAATATTCTTTGGTGGTCAGTAATTTAGGCAAATTGGGCAAAACGCCTACGAGCGCCGATCCAGCAAGGATGGCCGTTCCGATCAGGAAGGTCCTGACCTGTTTGGTACGAATCAAATGTATGCCGATCCCTATTACAAAGAAAGCAGCCAGAAAAGCGTAGTAAAAGCTGATCTGCGGGTGATTGGTCATGATCTGGAGATTGACAAACAGGGCGGTCAGAGCAGCCCCTAATATGTATTTTTTCTGGTAGATCAGCCACATAGCCCCGATAGTTGGTGGGAGAAGGGCAATGACCATGACCTTATTGACGTGGCCGGTACCGATCAGGTGCATAAACGAGGTGCTCATTCCAAACAATAAGGCACCTGCAAGTGCATACTTCCAGTTGAAGCGGAAGCAGAGCATCATCATATAAAACCCGATACAACATGCAAACAAAAGACCTGTAGGGCTCGAAATGCCCTTGGTGAGCTGCATGGCTGAATACACAAAACGAGGGACGAAATCATAGGTTTTACCGCTGCCGCCAAAGATCTGGTAAGCGGGCATACCGCTGAACATGCTATTGGTCCATAGAATTTCGCGTCCTTCTTCCTCCTGGTATTTCCTGATCTCTGTCTGCATGCTCAGCGAATGCTGCACATCACTTTGAGGCAGGACCTTGTTTTCAGCATTTTCAGGCAAAAAGTAAAAAATGCAGAAGAGGGCAAGTCCCACGACCACAGCCAGATGAGGCCATATCTTAGTGAAGATTTGTTTCATGTCGTTTTTGAATTAAGTGTCAAAGATAAATCTATCCTTTGTATTTGTCAATTTGGCTGTATTTTTGTTAAAAATTATTATTTGGAGCGGCCTTTCTTATCCATCATTACCGTTTGCTACAATGCGGCCAGTGTACTGGAAGGCACGATCAGAAGTGTCATCAGTCAGAATTGTGATGACTATGAATTCATTGTGATCGACGGTGCTTCCAAAGATGATACGCTCAACATCATTGAAGAATACTCGGAACATATCTCAAAATGGATCACTGAAAAGGACAAGGGTATCTATGATGCCATGAACAAAGGCATCAAGCTGGCAAGAGGCCGGTACATCTGGTTTCTCAATGCCGGTGACCGGGCTTTCGACGATCAGGTTATCAGCAGGCTAAAAGAGTTGGCGGATGATAACGATGTGCTGTATGGAGAGGTTATGATTGTCGATGATGAACGGAATCACCTCGGTACGCGGTCGGAGATCACAGTGCATAAGCTGCCTCAACATCTTGGAAGAAGTGATATGAAACGTGGGATGATCGTTTGTCATCAGGGCTTCATTCCCAGGCTGGACATTGTCCCGGAATTTATCCAAAAAAACCTGAGCGCAGATATCGACTGGACTATTAAGATCCTTGAGAAAGCGACAAAAACGCTTAGAACCGATTTTATCATTGCCGAATATCTGGCCGGTGGGGTCTCAAAGAAGAAGTGGAAACAGTCATTGAAGGACCGCTTTGCTATATTGGAGAATCATTTTGGTTTGATGAGCGCCTTATACAATCATGCCATAATTATCTGGAGAGCCCTGGTACATAACCGGAAAAGAAAGGGTAAAACCAGGTATTAAAAGCCTGTGCCGCTTCAGTATCGGTCTTTCTATTTTTATTTATTTTGTGGTGTTATCGTTTTTTAATCGGCTAAAATCAAGCGAGCCGTCATGGCTGTTAACAGCCGGTCATTTTTTGCTGGCCGGCAAGTGCTGTTGGAGTCAGCCCGAAATTTTTTTTAAAAGCATAAGAGAAATGGGAGAGATCTTCAAAGCCTAAATCGAGATAAATTTCGGAAGGCTTTTTGTTCATTTTGGTGATAAGAAAATGTGCTTCCTGTAACCGCTTTTGCACCAACCAACGACTTGGCGCTTCATGGAATATTTCTTTGAAATCACGTTTGAAAGCCGATAAGCTGCGTCCTGTCAGGAAAGCAAGGCGTTCAAGGCTTACATTAAATTTGTAGTTTCTGTTTATAAACTCTTCCAAATTGATTTTTTCGGGTTTGCCAAAGTCAAATAAAATGCCCGATAATTCGGGTTGTAATTTTAATAAAATGAGTAATAATTCTTCTCTTTTCAAGTCGGCAAAAGCTTCTTCGACCTTCCCTGACCGGTTATAATACGGTATCAGCGAACGAATAAAATCTGGTATCAGCTCATTTTCTTTTAATCGTAAAAATACGTCTGCCGATGCCGCTCTTTCGGTTACCGTTTTGTGCTTCGCCTGAAACTTTTTGAGAAACGGTTCATCAAAAATGATAATTACCTTTTCAAACCCATTGTCCGCTATCTCCTTGTTATATCTCGCCAAATGGTTTTTGCGGACAAGGCAATATTCGCCTGATTTCAAAACGTGGAGTTTGTTGCCGTCAAAACCGTTCATAGTTCCTTTTGTCAAATACAAAAAGAAATGTTCCGCAATGAACTGTTCCGGTGAAATTACAGGCCCGATATAGCAGGATTTTATTTGAGTTACTCTCATTCCAGGTTTCCAAATTTGATCATGCTTTCTACACTTACGATAATGGCTTCTTCATTGGTCGCTATCGGCTTCCAGCCTAAAATCCTTTTTGCTTTTTCGTTGCTTATATTGCGGCTTGCTTCGAGCATTGAGGCTAAATTTTTCATTTTAGGGCTGAACAAAGCTCCAAATGAAACAATCCAGCCGGGTAATTTCTTTGTGGAAACTTTTTTTGTTACCTCCGGCATTTTCTTTTTCAGGAAAACGGCAATTTCGGGCATAGATATTTTACCGCCTGCCAATGCTAAGAAACGTTGCCCTTTTGCTTCGGGTATTGTCATCGCCCGGATATGCAAATCCGCAACGTCCCGAACATCAATGATGTTCATATACAAATTTGGTATAACTTTCATTGAGCCGTTTAATAAGTTCCGAAGCAACTCAAAACCGCTTGACAAATCTTTGCCCAACGCGGGACCAAAAATTGCGACCGGATTGATTGTTGCCAATTCCAAATTTTTGCCTTCCTTATTTATGAAATCCCATGCGGCTTTTTCAGCTAATACCTTTGATCGGTTGTAAGCCGATAGCCCTTTTTCATTGGGGTCGGTCCATTCATTTTCAGTAATTTGCGTATTCGGGTCTTTGTGACTATAACCGACTGCACCAAAATTCGAGGTCATTACAACACGTTTTACTCCTGCGTTTCGTGCTGCCTTCAACACCCGCAAAGCGCCTTCCACTGCAGGACGTATCATTTCGTTCTCATCTTTCGGTATGGAAAGAAAAATGGGCGATGCAACGTGTAAAACATAGTCGCAATCTCTCACCGCTTCTTTCCAGTTATCGTCTTTGGTCAGGTCGGCTTCAACAAATTCAAGATTATCAAATGAAGTGATACCTGCGTTTTTCAGCATTTCAAACACTTCATTTTTTCTATTCAGATTACGGACTGTCGTTTTAACAGGATAACCCTTTTGCAGGAGCTGCAAAATACAATGAATGCCAACAAAACCTGTCCCGCCTGTTACTAAAACCGATCCTTTATTTTCCATTATCTAAAAATTTTACGTTGCAAAGTTGCGCACGAAATTTTTAGACGACTTTGTTGAAAAGTCCAATTTTATTTTGTTGGAAAGTCCGGTGGCATTAGCTTCCACGTTATCCCGGGTTACTCTTTTGTTTTAGGCCCATAGAATTCATATAATGAGTTCTCTGAAACTATATTATTGTTCTGAAGATCAGTCGGAGTTTTGATTAACATCATGTTGTATGTGCCATGAACGCCTATATACTTGTCTTTATTTTTTAAGTCCTCCTGTTCGTTGGTTATTACCTCGATCATTTCCAGGGCTTCTGTCCGCGCTTCTTTTTTGACCTTTTTTAAATTCGGTATCTTAACTAAGATCAGGGCTTTGTCACCATTGATCGTGGTTAAATATTCAAATTTACCGGGATTGATATCTTCGTTTGCGAAACTATCAAACACCTTTTTAATTTTATACGATATAGAATCTGATTCCATGGTCGGGGATGGGTTCATCGCCATGATGTCATTACGGAGCAATTGATCCCTGGGATCTTCTTCTTTAGTAATTCCGGCAATTGACATGATCGCAACCAACAAACCTAACAGGCCCAACCCGGCCCAATGCCAGAATGGTCTTTTCGCTTTTGATTTATTCTCTTTATATAATTCTCTTAGTATTGGTGGGAAATTTTTTTCTTCAATTGTCCTTTTACAATGTGTGCATTCGGCGATAGCTTTTTTGCCTACCGGAAATACGGGGATCCAAAAAATATGTGCATATTTTCCAAATACTGAAATTCTTTGACTGCTTTCTTGTCCACAATAATCACACTTTGAGCCGGAAATATCAAAATTACCGATGTTACCTGCTTTTACGCCAAAAACGATCATTTGCTGTTATGTTTTATTTATTAATCGAAATTTGTTAGAATTTGATCTGATCCGGGATAACTCATTTATCTCTTAATCACCTGTCACTGATCCGTCCGGATCCGGTGGACAGATCATGAGAGAGCCGGTAGCTGATATCCGCCGGTCATCCTGCTTACCTTATTACCTGTACTTTCTCTGTCCCGGTAGCCTTGTCATGCTGATAACGGATAAAGTAAGTACCGGAAGGCAATTCCGAAATATTGATATAGCCTTTTTGGGTCATCCTGCCTGTCAGAACCGGGCTACCTGCCAGGTTTAGAATAGTATACTGGAGGTTGTTCGAAAAGCCGTCAATGATCAGCTGATCTTTTGCAGGATTGGGATAGATATTTATGGCCGGTAACGTCGTTTGATCTTTTGTTCCGCTTGTCACTTTGAGCTGCCCGCCTGCACCCACACAGCCATCCGCAAGATAAGGCACTGTAAATTCGAGGTATTTGCTGAAATTATACTCGTATAGTTTTGCCTCATGTTGTCTGACGTCGGTTTCTGTGACACCGACATGCCTGTTGCCGGGATTGGGATCGAGAATTCCGTTGCTGTACAGGGAGAAGACCTTAAGGCTGTCGGTCTGCCCGGATAATTTTACAATATCCAGTAAAGAATTTATTTCGACTTCAGTGAGATAGAAGCGCACTCCGACAGGGCTGGCCGGCTGTACCTCAGGATCGATGAGCCAGTGCCTGTTGAGGACGGTCCAGTCGGTGGGATCATTGATGTATTGTGCATTGCTGATACGCGTATATCTTGCTGACGAAGGTATCCTGATTTTTACTTCTTCCGGTTTTACCTCATCGCCGGCGTTTAACCTGAGTGAAAGAACCATTAATTCAAAATTGCCGGTTGGGTTTTTGTCCGCTGAAATGCTGTAGTGTGTCCAACCGTCGCCATCAGTGCAGGCCACATCGGCAGTATATATTCTCGTTGTGGTCGGGATACGCAGCGGTGCACAGACCGGTTCGGAACCGCATATACTGAGTCCCCACTGCTCCAGGCTGCCACTGTTTGTCGTGTCCTTGTCGGTAATGATCATGGAGTAGGTATTGTTGGCACCGGTTCCGATAAATGCGGACAGCGGTTCTTCCGGTCTTATTCCAAGGTCGCCAAGACCGAGGATCTGCGGGTTGACATCGCAGGGTATCTGATCTGTAGCTGCATTGTCAGAAAAGGTGAGATCCATATCCCTGTTACCACTACATGCCTCTGACCATAGTTTCGCTTCGACCTGATCACCATTGACCAGCTTGGCTGATATGTTTTCAACTCCTTCCACATAACCCCGTACACCGATGACCTCGATACTCTTTACCTGATCAAATATGAGATCGTCGACCTGTATCGTATCTGCAACCACGGTATGTACCAAAGGAACGGTGGTAAAAGGTTTTGAATAATATTGAACGCATTTTCCGGTTCTGACAATGTTGGCCGTTGAATAAGCCGAATATCCGCATTGTCCGAGCGCACGTACTCTCCAGTAATAGATCGTGTTGTTCTCAAGGCGCTGATCCGGCCGGGCACTTAGTGTTGATAAGCCGCTCATAACCGCTACGATGTTATCAAAGTTTTTATCGGTAGCGATCTCCAGCTCATAGCTTACCTGCTGACCGGTTACCTCATTCCACCGGAATGTTTGATCGGGCGCGATATTTTCGGAATAATTGTTAGGACTGAACAGTGTGGGTGTATTCGGCAGGGTTAACGCCTGGACGGAAATGCTCCTGACTATGACAAGGTCGGGAGATGAAAAGTGCAATTCCAGGTTTTTCAGACCATTGCTTGCTCCTGTATTGTATATCGTCACTTTGACGGAATCGTCATCGAACAGGGTATCTCTTTCAAAGACGATATCAATGCCCGTATTGAAATTGACATCTGATAGCAGGATCGTATCTGCCGCCGCATCTACGGATGATGACCTGACATAGAATGAAATACTGTCGTCCTTGCAAAGGGATGCCTCAGGCACCTCAAAACTGACCTCAAATGGGGGCAATCCTTCTTTTATTTCGAAATTTCTATTGGAAATATCAAAAAATACATTGTTGGCAGCAGCAATTTTGATCCTCATCTGTTTCCCTGTGATATCGGGCACGGTAATTTCCTCCGAGCCGTCATTGGCAGTTGTCATGATCAGGTGAGGATAAGTATAGCCTCCGTCTTCAGATAATAAGATATTGACTTCGCTGCAATTGACCGGGCTTTTGTCCGTATTGGCCACCTGCCAGGTAACCGTTCTTTTTTCACCGGAGAACCATGTTATATTATCGATATTGGGATAGCTGACCAGGAAGGGCCCTTTACTGTTGTCCACGGTAAGCCTGTTGTTCTTTTGCACGTGTCTCGCCCCACCGGGTAGGTCTTCTCTTACGGTTAAGATAAAATTGATATTCCTGCTGACCGACGACAGCACCTCCCAGGTATTGGTGGTATTGTTTACAATGTAATTGATGCGTGGAAATGTCCTGATACCCGTACTGTCGGCAAAATAGGATCTGTAAAGAGGCCCTTTGGTATTGGTCGCTGCAGGAGGCTGAACCTCGGCTATTTCTTTATCGTATTGCTCCCATAAATATAGTAAGGGGGCATCGCCTGTAGCGGTGGCGGTGAGCTCGAACGGAGTCTGCCTGGGTATGGTATAGTTACCGGAAGAGGCGGTAATTACCGGCTTATCACCCGGTAAGACAGTTTTAACAGGACATTGATTGCCTGTTTCGTTGACAATGTACTGGCCCATTTCCCGGATGCTGTAGCCGTGGAAATAAGCATCGCTGTTATTCTGGACATTCGGAGAGCAGATACCTGCATAACCCATAATGGTAGATGCACTGCCCGGCTCGTAAGAAGCCGAGTTGTCCCTGTTACAGTCGTTGTTCTGGGTATGTGAGCCGCTCATCTGATGGCCTATTTCATGGGCGACGTAATCAATGTCGAACGGATCGTTGATCGGGCTGCCTGAGCCGGTGCCGCCAATAGCTTTTCTTCCGTTTTTGCATGCGACGGCGTAACCGGCGAGGCCACCGCCACCTGTGCTGAATATATGGCCGATATCATAATTGGCTGAGCCTATGATGTTGTCGCATTGTACCTGGTTGGCATCGAGCTGCATGCCGATATCATCATTGTCATACGGATCGATGGTTGGATTGGTCCATATAAGCAGATCGTTATTTTCAACTATTTCGAACCGGACTGCGAAATCATGTTCATATACAAAGTTGACCCTGTTGATGGATGTATTCATGGCCGACAAGGTCAGCGGCACTGTGCCTCCGTGGAACTGGGAATACTCCCCCGTGCAGGAGATCGCCAGCCTGTATGTTCTCAGGTTATTATCCGAAACCCTTTCCTCATGGAATACTTTATCCTCGATATGATCCTCATTGAACCGGCACTCAAATGTCTTCGTGCCGATCGCATCGGAACGATCATATACCAGGTATAATTCACTATTATCCTCAAAGGCCGGGTCGATATAGGTAATACCGGAGCCCGTACTGATAATGGCGTGAAATCCCTGGTAAGTAACGTCGATCCTTCCATGGATCCTTGGATTGTGTATGGAACGTATGATATAATTATTGATGTCCGGGTATTTAGCCTGCAGGGCAGGGGCAAGGGTATTGGTTTGTAAGGCTTCAAAGGTCTCTGTCCCCCCTGTTGAAAGAGGGATCCTGATATACGTTTTTTGGTCCTGGCGGATATATTCATTCCGGGCTTGGCTCAATTGAGCTTTTAGCAGCGCAATGTTGAGTGTGTAAAGATCTGATTTTCTGGTTTTGATCCGGCATTGCTCCCTGTTGAAAAAATCCTGCCTGATCCATGGTGAAGCCTGGGAAAATAGTGACAGGGCGAAAAACAGAAATAAGCCGGTGGTAAAAAATCGCATGAATTTTAATTTAGTGTCTAGCAGGTTGATCGGGTATGATCTGTACAGGATTCTATGATTGCGGCTCAAGATACAAAAGTTTGAGATATATAATGGAGCGGAGGTTGAAACTAAGGTGGATGATTGATCCTGTTGTTATACCTCACCAGGAGGTTCTGCGCGATCATATGGGACAGCTGTTTTTCTATACCCTTGTGCAGGATGAGATAGGATCTGTCGAATTCGAACTTTTCAAGAATAATGATCTCAGTGCCGATGCTGATATTCTGGTTATCAAGATAGCGCAGGAAGCCGGGCGTGTGATCGATGATGCCCACTACTGTCAGCTGCTGCCCGAAGCTGACCTCTGTAAGCGGATACCTGGACCTGAGTATATATTTGCCTAAGGCATCGGGGATCGGGTCGCCGTATACATCATATTTGGGAAAATCAAGCATCCGGTCGAGCTCGTCTACCAGCTTATCCGAATGGATGTGCTCGAGCTGGTCGGCAACGTCTTCCACTTCGTCCCATTTAAAATTGAGCTTCTGTGCCAATAATACCTTCCATAGCCTGTTTCGCCTGATCAGGCTGGTTGCGACCGTATTGCCCTGAGTGTTGAGCGTGACCCCGTAATATTTGCGATACGAGACCAGCTTTTTGTTGCTCAGCCTTCGTATCATATCTGTTACGGAAGCCGGGGAGGTCTTCATCTGCTCAGCGATGGCATTGGTGGAAACAGCCTGACCGCTTCTTTCGAAAAGCTTAAATATGACTTTGATGTGATCTTCTTCCGATTCGGTAAGATGGTCCATGTCAGCATTGTTTTGTAGTCATCACAAGATAAGGTAAAATCGTTCATCCTGAAAGAAATTGAAATAAGAATAGGATTTTTTCACGTTCTTTACGGATAAATCAATATTTGATCCTCTTGAAAACTAAAGAAGAAATTATCAATAACTGGTTGCCAAGATATACCGGCAGGGCGCTTGAGGAATTTGGAAAATTTATCATACTGGTCAATTTTAAGGATTATGTGGTCAGGTTCTCGATGGAATATGACGTCCCTGTCCTGGGAGAAGATCGCGCTATGCAGAGCGCTTCCTACAATGATATTACCATAATCAATTTCGGAATGGGCAGTCCCAATGCTGCGACCATTATGGACCTGCTTGAAGCCATTACTCCACATGCCGTTTTATTTCTCGGTAAATGCGGTGGCCTAAAAAAAGTGAATAAGGTCGGTGACCTGATCCTTCCTATAGCTGCCATACGCGGTGATGGTACCTCTGACGATTATTTTCCGAGTGAAGTCCCGGCATTGCCCGCTTTCGCCTTACAAAAGGCGATCTCTACCGCTATCCGTGAACATGAGCGGGATTACTGGACAGGAGTCGTATATACGACCAACAGGCGGGTCTGGGAATGGGATGACGGCTTTAAGGAATATCTCGCTTCTATCAGGGCCATGGGCATTGATATGGAAACAGCTACCATATTTTCAGTCGGCTTCCACAATCGCATCCCGACCGGCGCCTTGCTCCTGGTCAGTGATATTCCTATGTTTCCTGAAGGTGTGAAGACGGATGTCAGCGACAAGCACGTCAGCAAAACCTATGTGGAAGATCACCTTTCCATCGGGATAAGATCGCTGGTTATGCTCAAAGAAAACCACCAAACCGTAAAACATCTGAAATTTTAAGCCTTGTTGGTATTTCATTTGGCGACGATGGTCGAAAAAATAATTGCGTTCTATATTATCGGTATAACTTTGAATTGCGGATCATAATTCAGGTCCTTTGTTGACATTTGAATCTGGTAAATATTTTTTGGGAGAGTTGTGTTCAGGCCTTTTCGGAGCTTAAGAACAATAAGATGAGGACCTTCCTCTCCTTATTGGGCATTATGATCGGTATATTCTGCATCATAGCTGTCCAGGCTGCCGTTGACTCGCTGGAAGATAATATCAGGAGCAGCTTTGACAAGCTGGGCAGCGATATTATTTACGTCGAGAAAAGACCATGGAGCGATAACGGAAGGGATTACTGGAAGTATATGCGCAGGCCCAGGCCTTCTTTCTCCGACTATGAGGCCATTACTCAGAAAAGTAAGTTGACCGACCAGGCATCATTTGCCGCTTTTATAGGCTCTAAGATCGTGAAGTTCCAGAAAAACTTCGTGGAAGGAGCTTTTGTCATGGGTGTCAGCGAGAACTACGGCAACATTTTTAAGATCGAGCTTGAAAGTGGGCGTTTTTTAGGCCACAATGATATCGTCAACGCTTCAAACAGCGTCGTTCTGGGAAATGAAGTCGCCAAAAGCCTGTTTGGCCAGGCCGACCCCGTCGGCAGGTGGATCTCCATCGGCGGAAAAAAGCTTCAGGTTATCGGGGTGATCGCAAAGACGGGCAAAAGCTTGGTCAACCCGCTGGACTTCGATCAGGCTTGTATCATTTCCTATAAGACGGCTAAGTTTTTTGTCAATCTCCGGGGTGGTAATTTTGGTGTTTCTATCAATGCCAAAGCCAGGAAAGGAGTCGATTTGGATGAATTGAAGGACGAGCTGACGAGCATTCTCCGGGCCGAAAGAAGACTGAAGCCTGTCGAGGATGATAATTTCTCTCTCAATGAGCTTTCGATGCTGGACAGGATCTTCGATAGCGTCTTCGGCGTATTGAAGCTCGCAGGTCTCATAATAGGCGGATTTGCTATCCTGGTAGGTATGTTCAGTGTGGCAAATATCATGTTTGTCTCTGTCAGGGAGAGAACACACATCATAGGCATTAAAAAAGCGTTGGGCGCAACCAGAAATGTTATCCTGCTTGAATTCCTGATCGAGTCGATCGTACTTTGCATCATTGGAGGCATCATGGGCCTGATGTTTGTGTTCGGAGCCCTTAAGATCGCCAGTGTCTTATCAGACTTCGAGATGAACCTTTCGATCACCAATATCCTGATAGGTCTGGCTCTGTCGATCGTGGTCGGTATACTGGCAGGTGTCATACCTGCTTTCAATGCCGCCAGGATGGATCCGGTAGAGGCTATTCGCCAGGGCTAAAAAGCGCTAAACTTAAATATGAAGCCATTTGTCGATTATCATACATCCTTCGACCTGCTCGATATCAGGGTCGGCACCATTGTAAAGGCGGAGCCCTTTCCCCGGGCCAAAAAACCTTCATATCGCCTGGAAATAGATTTTGGGCCGGAATTGGGTATCCGAAGGTCCAGCGCCCAGATCACCGCGCATTATGCGATTGAAGATTTAAAGGGTCGGCAGATAATCGCTGTAGTGAATTTCCCTTCGCGCAATATAGCCGGTTTTCTATCGGAAGTTCTCGTGCTGGGCGTATACGATACGGATCAGAATGTCGTACTGCTCACGCCTGACAAACCATTGCCCGATGGCTCGGTAATAGGCTGACGGATTGAAATAAAAATTATAGTCATATCACCATGCCGGATTTTAACACTCCGGATCCAAGTTTTTTAACAGAATAATATTTAGAAAAGGTTACTTTTACGCCTTCAAAAAAATCATTGAGGTGCTAAAACACATATTTTTATTCTTTATTTTATTCGCATCAATTGCTGCCTTTTCTCAAAGAACTATTTTAAGGGGAAATATTTATGACAAAGCCGATGGTAACACGGTTATTGCAGCTTCAGTATCGATCGTAGGGACCAATATCGTGGATCTGACCGACAACAACGGTTATTTTAACCTGACTGACGTGCCTTCAGGCCAGCAGACCATCATGGTGACCTATATAGGATATGATACGCTCTATACTAATGTCAATATCGTCAACCTTTCTGTGACCTATAAAAAGCTGTACCTGGAGCAATCAACCCAGCTTCTCGATGAGGTCAAGATCACAGCGGGCGGGATCGAAAAAAGGACCGAGGTAAAGGCCGGTGTTATTACGGTCAGCCCGAAGCAGATCAAACAATTGCCGTCGATCGGCGGGGATGCCGATATAGCACAGTATCTTCCCGTTTTGCCAGGTATTGTGAGCACGGGTGACCAGGGCGGACAGATCTATATCCGGGGAGGGGCGCCGGTACAAAATAAGATCATGATCGATGGTATGACGATCTTTAATCCGTTCCACAGCATAGGTATCTTTTCAGTTTTTGAAACCGAGGCGATCAAGACGATCGATGTCAACTCTGCCGGGTTTAACGTGGAGCATGGCGGAAGAGTCTCTGCTGTCGTTGACATCAAAACTAAGGATGGTAATAAAAAGCGCGTAAGCGGTGTCGTCGGAGCGAGTCCGTTCAGCGCCAAGGCCGTATTGGAAGGGCCCTTTGTCAAGCTGGATGAGGACAAGGCTTTCTCTGCCTCTTACCTGCTTTCTTTCAAAAAATCCCTTCTGGAACATACCTCTAAGACGCTGTATGGCTATGTCAACGAAAACGGTCTTCCTTTTACCTTTGAAGATTATTACGGCAAGGTCAACTTTTCGTTTGATAACGGAAGTAAGATCGATCTTTTTGGTTTTAAGTTCAAGGACCGGGTTGACTATACTTCCTCTACGAATTTCCTTTGGAACAACGCCGGTGGCGGGGTCAACTTTGTGCTTAACCCTGTAGGCTCCAATTTTACAGTAGCGGTCAATGCCAATTTTACCAACTATGATATAGAGCTGAATGAAGCGGACCAGAATCCGAGAACTTCTTCGCTGTCCAATTATTTTGTCGGAGCCAATATCACCAATTATGCCCAGAAGTCCGAGCTGCAATTCGGTATCGAGGTTGGTGGGAATGCTACCAATCTCGACTATACCAATTACCTGAAAAATAAGATCACACAGGTAGATAATACAACAGAGATAGCTTTCTATTTCAAAGACAAGATCCTGCTCAATGACCTGGTCCTGGAGCCGGGTATCCGCCTGCATTATTATGCTTCATTGGGAAGATTCAGCCCCGAACCGCGTATCGGTATGAAATACAATGCGACTGACAGGTTAAGATTTAAGGGTGCGGCAGGCCTGTATTCTCAGAATATATTAAGCACTGTCGATGATCGTGATGTCGTCAACCTGTTTAACGGCTTCTTGTCCGGTCCGGAAGAATCGATCTTTGACTATAGCAAAAACGAATATCTCAATAATGTGCTTCAAAAGGCGTGGCATGCTGTCTTCGGTATTGAGTACGATGTCGATCAGTATCTTGAAATCAATCTTGAGCCCTATTACAAAAATTTCATAGCGCTGCTCAATCTCAACAGGGGAAAGGCCTTGCAGACCGACCCCAATTATATTGTAGAGACCGGTAAGGCATACGGTATCGACCTTACCGCCAAATATAGCCGTGGCAGGTATTATTTCTGGGGTACTTACTCATATAGCAAGGTAAGCCGGGATGATGGCCGTCAGGAATATCCGACCATTTATGACAGAACACACAATATCAATCTATTGGGCTCCATGGTCTTTGGCAAGTCGAAGTCATTTGAGCTTAGCGCGAGATTCAATTTCGGTACGGGCTTCCCATTTACCAGGGCGATCGGCTTCTTTGACCAGATCCCTTCAACTGACCTGAGTACGGATTTCGTTTCGACCAACGGGCAAGTGGGCATTTTGTATGAAGGTAAAAGAAACCAGGGAAGGCTCCCGGATTATGCAAGATTTGATATTTCCGCCAAAAAAACATTTAAGTTCAGTACAAATTCCAGGCTTGAGATAAATGCCAGTATTTCGAACCTTACCAACCGGGCCAACATCTTTTATGTCAATCGTCTGACTTATGAGAGAATTGACCAACTGCCGATACTTCCAAGCCTTGGGTTGAATTTCTATTTTTAGATCTTTAAAATCAAAACATATGTGCAAACAGCTTTTTATTTACTTATTGTTGTTCATCACATATGTTCTGGATGGCCAGGACCTGCCAAGGGGATTCCAGGGTGATGAAAAGGTACTTATGCCTTCTTATCTCTCCGCTGTGACCTCGTACGATGGAAGTGTTCGCTCTGTCGAGGTGCCGGGGCCGGTGAGGAGCATGGCTGAATGGGAAGAACTGCAGGGCCTGATCATTTCCTGGACCAATAGCTTCAGGGATATCCAGGCGGAGATCGTCAGAAATACGATACCCCAGTGTAAGATCATCATTGCTTGTTCCAATCCTGCAAGCGTAAAAAGTTTCCTCGCCACAAAAAGCATAAATGACAGCGTCAATGTCCATTATGTGACCGGAAACTACAATTCGATCTGGGTCAGGGACTACGGACCCAACTCTGTCTATGCCTTTGATGTCGATTCTCTCTACCTGGTCGATTGGATATACAACAGGCCACGCTACCAGGATGATACACTTGCCCGGCAGCTGAGCCGCTCGCTCGGACTGCCTTTGCTGGAAACCAATAAGGTTCCGGACGATCTTGTCCATACAGGAGGAAACTATATGTCAGACGGGCTTGGTTTTGCTTTTTCTTCCTTGCTTGTTATGGATGAGAACGGACCTGATAATGAGTTTGGATTATCCAATCACAGCGAGGCTGAAGTTGATTCCATCATGCATAGGTATATGGGAACAAAAACCTATGTCAAGATGAATACACTCCCATATGACGCTATCCACCACATCGATATGCACATGAAAATACTGGATGAGCAGAATATTCTTGTCGGCAAATATGAAAATGACGTATCGGACGGTGCGCAGATCAATGCCAATATAGATTATATCCTTTCCAGCTTTAAAAATACTTTCGGTAAGCCTTACCAGATCCACTATGTCCCTATGCCTCCGGGCCCGGATGGCCGTTATCCCTATCAGAACGGGGACTACAGAACCTATACCAACTCTGTTTTTGTCAATCGTACAGTGCTGGTACCGTTCTATGAAGAAAAATACGATACGGTAGCGAGAAATGTATATGAATCTTTATTGCCCGGATATAATATAGTGGGCATTGATTGTAATAAGATCATTCCCTCGCTGGGAGCTATTCACTGTATTACCAAGGAAGTTGGTGTGACCGATCCGCTTATGATCGCTGTGGACCAGGCGGCGCCCCTGATCGAGGTACAGAATGAGAGTGAAAGAACGATCAGGGCCATTGTCAGGAACAGGTCAGGTATCGATCAGGTGTGGCTTTATTATCAGCCAGATCATGTGACCGGAATATGGGACAGCGTAAGGATGGATCTGATTTCTCCGGATGAGTCGATGTACAGTGGAGTGATCCCCGTATTTGACAGTATCGCTTATTATTACGTCCGGGCGGTCGCCGTTTCCGGTAAAACGATTTCCCGGCCGATGACCGCGCCCGAAGGCTATTTTAAGACCAGGGCCATCAGGACAAGCGCAGTTGACCAAATTCAGCCTTCTTTATCTTATATCAACATCTATCCTAACCCGGCTCAGGCGGTCACCTGTATCGACCTCGGCATCAGGAACAGGCATCCCCTGAAGGTAAGCCTCGTTGACGGGCAGGGCAGGGTGGCGGCAAAGCTGCACGACGGACCCTGGGATGTCAACCAAACCAGGCTGTTCTTTGATGCTTCGGCCTTGCCGGCCGGCCTTTATTTTGTAAAAATTGAGGGAAAAGGGATTTTTCAGCTTAAGCCTGTTATCGTTATCCATTCCTGATACTTCTCTTTTACAGGTTATTTTATATTATAAAAAATAGCTATATTTGCTGAACTTTTGTGACTTTTCTGATATTATAAGTCAAAAAAGAATACAGTAAACCCGTGCTGAAAAGCTGCGTAAATTATTTATCAGTAAAAATGAGGAAATTACATCGTCTGACTTTTGCAGTCCTTGCCCTTTTCTGGTCTGTGCAGCTATCCTATGCCACCGGTGATTCGCTTGCCGTGCTGACACCAATGGACACCATCTTTATTCAGAATGACAGCCTTGGGGGGAATTTTTTCTATCATAAGGTAGCACCCAAACAGACGATGTATGCCATTTGCAAATTCTACGGGTTAAAGCCCGCTCAGCTTCAGGAACTGAATCCGGCTTTGAAGGTAAGGACCATCCAGGTCGATGAATTGATCCGTGTCCCTATCAGCGCAAAGCTGATCCGCGTATCAGAACCTCCGGGAAACCGTAACGCATTTGCCCCGGTATATTATGAAGTAAAGCCTGGCGAAGGCCTTTACCGGATCTCAAAAAATTACTTTTCCATCAAGCCTGAAAAATTGATGCAGATCAACAGTATGGCAGGCCCCGACCTCAGGTTAGGACAATTACTGCTGCTAGGCTGGATCCCCTTAGATGTATTCAACAAAAAGGAAGACATCGCAACCGCGTCTGCCAAGAACAGCTCAAAAACGGTATCTGTTACGGCATCTGACCCTAAGGCAGCTCCCGCATCGGCTAAGGCATCACCTGTTAAACCTGCTGTCAGCACCGATAAGGAGAAGGCCATTGCCAAAGCTGCGGTTACAGAGGCGGTGGCAAAGGTCGAAAAAGAAGAAGCAACGAATAATACGCCGGCTTCCAATAAGGACAGGTTTGAAAATGCCGCCGGAAGGAAGATCAGCGACCAGGGCATGGCATTCTGGCATAAGGAGCTGAAAGGAAGCAAGGGACTGTATGTGCTCCACCGTTCGGCTCCGCAAGGCTCCGTTATCAAGCTGATCAACCCGATGTTCAATACGACGGTATATGCCAAGGTCGCCGGGACGATCCCATCCAGCAACTATCCCGATGAGATCATGGTTATCGTCTCGCCGGAAGTTGCATCCAAACTCGGGGCAAAAGATGCCCGTTTTTTTGCTAAGATCATGTATATCAAATAAACACAGGTCTTTTTTGCAGAGAAGATCACTTGTTTCTGCAGGTAAAAAAGACTGCCGGCAAGGACTTTTTGACGCTTCTTAAAATTATTCCCTAATTTTGCCCTTCATTTATAGATTTAAGAAATATGTATTTCAATAATATCCTTGAGACAATAGGAAACACGCCCATGGTACGCCTGAATAAGATAACTGCCGATCTTCCCTGTACAGTCCTTGCCAAAGTTGAGACATTTAACCCAGGCCATTCTATCAAAGACCGCATGGCCCTTAAGATGGTTGAGGTTGCCGAAGCCGAAGGCAGGCTAAAGCCCGGAGGTACGATCATCGAATGTACTTCGGGCAATACAGGCATGGGACTGGCTCTTGTCGCTGCAGTAAAGGGCTATAAGGCGATCTTCACAACAAGCGACAAACAGTCAAAGGAAAAGATAGATATGCTCAAAGCGATGGGCGCAGAGGTGATCGTCTGTCCGACCAATGTCGAGCCTGCTGATCCGCGATCTTATTATTCTGTCGCAGAAAGACTGAGTAAGGAAATTCCCAATTCATTCTGGTTCAACCAATATGATAATCTTGCCAATACGGAAGCGCATTATGAAACCACCGGTCCCGAGATCTGGAAACAGACTGAAGGTAAAATCACCAGGCTGATCGTAGGCGTTGGTACGGGTGGAACAGTGAGTGGGACGGCGCGTTATCTGAAGGAGCAGAATCCCGGTATTGAGGTTATCGGCATAGATACCTATGGCTCTGTTTTCAAAAAGTATAAGGAAACCGGCATCTTTGACGAAAAGGAGATCTATCCTTATATTACGGAAGGTATTGGCGAGGATATCCTCCCTAAAAATGTGAATTTCGACCTGATTGACCATTTTGAAAAAGTAACGGACAAAGACGGAGCATTGGCCGCGAGACGGCTGGCCCGGGAAGAAGGCCTGCTCCTTGGATACAGCGCGGGGTCGGCTATGGCCGGTTTGCTGCAGATCAAAGACAGGCTGACCCCTGATGATGTGGTCGTCATTATATTTCACGATCACGGCAGCCGGTATGTCGCCAAAATATACAATGATGACTGGATGCGGGACAGGGGCTTTATCAGCCAGGACCTGAAGCTGTCTGATCTGATCCGTCGTAAAAAGAGCTCTTCACTCATCAGCGCCCAGGCGGAAAGTAAGTTGAGAGACGTATTCGACATGATGAAAGAGAACGATATCTCCCAGGTAGTTGTCAATACCAATGGTGAGATCGTGGGATCTGTTACGGAAAGTGATATTATATCAAGCCTGCTCTCCAACCCGGAAAGCATTGATAAGATGCAGGTCAGCGAAATAATGAACGAGCCTTTTCCTGTTGTGGATGAGTCGCTATCGGTAAAAAAGCTGAGCAAATACATCTCCAAAAAGATACCGGCCGTTCTTGTCGCAGATGCAATGGGCCAGAAGCATATCCTGACTCAGTACGACATTATACAAAACTTGTAGACAGCGAGCTTATTTATCCTTGTCCGTGTCTTTGCTGACAGCCCAGACATGGTATAGCTTATTCGCGCTCCATAAGACAGAAACCAGAATGGAAGCCGCTATGAGCGGATGGGCCAGCGGGCCGACGATGGCCAGGCAGATCACGGGCAAACCCAGCAGGAAGGACAGAATGAAATAACCTGTGTGCACATGATCTTCCTTTTCGTCTTCATCCAGCTTAAGATAAAAAAAATAGGAAGTAAAACATGTGACTATTGCCAGGTAGAACATGGATAGGTAATAACAGGCTTTTGGGTCGATCCCGAAACCATAAATATCATTCCAATGAACGAAGAATGCCACCTTCTCATTGATTGCCAGACAACCTATGACAAAAAGCAAACTCAAGGGAAACCCGTATTTGATGTAGGCTTTATTCATTTATTGAGTTCGTACAAAGGTAATAATAAAATTCAGATACCTTTCAGTTCCATGAGGTCAGGCATTAAATCATAAACGGATGATAAAAATAGGCTCTCAAATAAAGCTGATGTGACCTCTCGTGTTGCCGATAGAGGGCTTGGGCCCTGATCATTTTCACCTGTTTTTATTGGCGTGTTAAGCTGTGACGTGTCCTGAAGAGGAGCTTAGCCAAGGAGTGATTTTCTATGACATTATTCTTTCTAGCTGTCATTCTGTTCTCTTATCCTTTCTCTGTCAGATACTTCCAATACCTTTTGGGGACATGCCGGAGGTGGAGTTTCATATTGCGACGGGCCTCGATATTGGTGCTTTTGTAGTATTGCCGCCACAGATGCCGGAAGTGTTCATCTCTTTCGTCGAGGATGATGGCAACCGTGTGAGTTGTGAGTGTGCTTTTCTCTTCCGGTGTCAGCTGTACTTCGGTGACGGAACGGGTGTCGTATAGCAGGCCGTATCTTCTTCTCACATCATAGATCAGCCAGGACTGGTCGGCGTAACGTTTCCTGAAGAAATCCGAGATGAGTGGGAGCACGTTGAAATCAGGCTCTATGACTGCAAAATACATGCCATCGCTGCTTTTGCTGAAGCGTATGAATGCCTTCATCCTGTGACGCTCGCGGCTTACTTTTTTCAACGTCCGTGCGAAATAGATCACATCATCATCCCCGTAGTTGATCAGAATATCGCTGCCGGTTCTGAACACCTGTGTGATGATCCTGAAAGACGACAGCCAGGCCTGACGGTCTTCCGATAGAAAAGCCCTGAAAAAATCCATGGCCGCCTCTGCGCCTGCCTTATTTTGCAGACCCTGCTGCACTCTTTTCGCTTTGTGAGGGTCAGTCATTATCTCCCTGCTCCTCAGGAAAAGATCTCCACCGTATGCTTCCCTGGTCAGGGGAATGATGCCTGGCTCTTTTCTCTCAAAGCTTTCGAACACACAGCAAAGAAAGCCCGCGTAGCTGCCGTCAAATATGTAATACATCGTCAAAAAAGTGTCAGCTGCCCCTCAGGAGCCTTGTTTTTATGTTTACTGCCAGTCCGGTGCAGGATGTTATGCCTGACGCTCGCCATGCTCGGCTCTCCCAGGACAACAGGCGTATCAGCGCAGACCATAAAATACCTTGCCCTGTTGTAAGCAATGCCCATCCTGCGTACCTGGAATTCACGCAGACGGCCTGATTTCCTGGCCTGGACGATCTTCAGGGCCGATTGGCGGCCGATGCCGGGGACGCGGATGATCATCTTATAGTCAGCGGTGTTGATATCGACCGGGAAGAAGTGAGGATTTCGCAATGCCCAGCTTAATTTGGGGTCGATATCCAGCTCCAGGTCCTTATGCCCTGCATCCAGGATCTCATCCAGCTGGAAATCATAGAAACGCAGCAGCCAATCGGCCTGGTAGAGGCGGTTTTCACGCACCAGGGGCGGGGTGGTCCCGGTCTGGGGCAGCAGGGAATTGTCATTGTTGACGGGCACGTATCCGCTGTAATAGACGCGTTTTAGCTTGTATTCCCTGTAGAATTCTTTGGCTACGCTCATGATCTCAAGGTCACTTTCAGGCGTGGCGCCTATTACCATCTGCGTGCTCTGACCGGCCGGCACAAATACAGGCGTATGCCGGATCAGCCTCGACTCACCTTTATATTGCTGTATCTGGTTACTGACCTGGGAAAGGGGCTTTCTGACCGACTCGTGATCCTTTTCCGGCGCTACCATCTTCAGACCGGCTTCAGTGGGCAGCTCGAGGTTGATGCTCATTCGGTCGACATATAATCCGGCCTCTTTTATCAGCTCCTCGCTGGCATGAGGGATGGTCTTTAAATGTATATAGCCGTTGAATCGCTCCTCTGTCCTGAGCTTTTTGACGATGCGGAGCAGGCGTTCCATGGTATAGTCGGCATCTTTGAAGATCCCTGAGCTCAGAAATAATCCTTCGATATAATTTCTCCGGTAGAAATTCATGGTCAGATCCACAACTTCCTCTACGGTAAATGCGGCGCGTTTGACGTCATTGCTCCTGCGGCTTACGCAGAAGGCGCAGTCGTAGATGCAATGGTTGGTCAATAATATCTTGAGCAGGGAGACACAGCGGCCGTCCTCGGTATAGGTGTGACAAATACCGGAAACAGAGGCGTCACCGATACCTCCCGTATTTTTCCGCTTGCTGCCGCTTGAGCTGCAGCTTACGTCATACTTGGCCGCATCGGCCAGTATTTTCAGCTTTTCCTCGATCCTTTCCAATTTCTTTTATTCTGGTCGACTTGTTTAACAAAACAAAGGCAAAAAAGTATAAGTAAATTTTGTAAATTGTATTTTGCTTATAAACCTGATATAATGTTACACTTTACAACCAAGGGGATCTATTGTGTGCCGGGCAGGTTTTATATCGACCCCTGGCGCCCGGTCGACCTGGCTGTGATCACACACGGTCATGCGGATCATGCCCGGCGGGGAATGAAAAAATACCTGTGCCACCATGCCACGGTGCCCATTTTGAAGAGCAGGATCGGTTCCGATATCAGTGTTCAGGGTATCGGCTATAATGAAACGGTCAATATGCACGGGGTAAAAATATCGCTGCATCCTGCCGGCCATATCATCGGCTCGGCGCAGGTAAGGCTGGAATATAAGGGAAAGGTAACGGTTGTGTCAGGTGATTACAAGATCCAGGATGACGGCCTGTCCGCTCCTTTTGAGCCGGTGTTGTGCAACGAGTTTATCACCGAAAGCACCTTTGGGTTACCGATCTATAACTGGCTGCCGGTTCAGCAGCAGAATGAACAGCTGCGGCAATGGGTGCTGAACAACCAGGGTAATGGCAAGACATCGGTTTTTATCGGGTATTCGCTGGGGAAAGCGCAGCGTATTATGAAAGCCCTGGAGGGCGTCGCTCCGCTATACGTGCATGCCGCTATCGGTAAGCTCAACCAGGCATATGAAAGCACGGGCATCCGTCTGCCTGGCTATCAGGTTATCGATCTCCGGGAAGATGTCAGATATGTCGATAAAGGCATCGTGATCCTGCCGCCTTCCCTGCTTGACTCCAATGTGATCCGGAAGATCCCGAATATGGCAAACGCCATCTGTTCAGGCTGGATGCAGGTGCGCGGAGCGAGAAGATGGCGTAGCGCCGATGCCGGTTTTGCCATCAGCGATCACGCCGATTGGTATGGATTGCTGGATGCCATAAAGGCGACCGGAGCTGAAAAGGTCTATGTCACCCATGGGCAGACGGCTGTATTTACCAAGTACCTGAATGAGACCGGCCTGTCAGCGGAAGAAGTAAAAACGGAATTTGGCTCCGAAGAGGAAGAAGGGGACCCTGTAACATCTGAGAGCCTATGAAGACATTCGCTAATCTCATCAATGCTCTCGACAGCACCAACAAGACCAACCTTAAGCTGGAGGCTATTGACCGTTTCCTGTGGGAAGCGGACGACAGCGATAAGCTCTGGTTTCTGGCACTGTTTACAGGTAGGCGGCCCAAACGCAATGTAAACACGGCCTTGATGAGGCAATGGGCCATGGAGGCCGCACAGATCCCGGAATGGCTGTTCCTGGAGTCCTACTCGTCGGTAGGTGACCTCGGAGAAACCATTTCCCTGATCCTTCCTCGGCCCGTGAACTATATCGAGCGTAACCTGTCTGAGTGGATGGATCTGATCATCCGGCTTAAAGATGCTTCCGAAGAAGAGAAAAAGACCTTTGTGCTCGAAGCCTGGAGCAGCTTGCCCCATACCGAGCGCTTTATTTTCAATAAGCTGCTCGGAGGCAGCTTCAGAGTAGGCGTCTCGTCCAAAGGCCTGATCAACGCTCTGGCACGGCATTATAACACCGATGCGAGTGCCGTGGCCCACAGCATCATGGGCGACTGGAAAATGGGAGAGGTCACTTTCGACGAGCTGATCCGGGGTAAATATACCGATACGCAGCTGTCCAAGCCATATCTTTTCTGCCTGGCCTATGCCCTGGAAAAAGGACCCGAAGACCTGGGCGACGCGTCGTCCTGGCAGGTAGAATATAAATGGGATGGTGTGCGTGGGCAACTTATCAAGCGCGATGGTGAAGTGTTTATATGGTCACGGGGTGAAGAGCTGGTCACGGAACAGTTTCCCGAGATCAGAGAGACACTGTTGCAGTGGAATGGCAACTTTGTGATAGACGGTGAGCTGCTGGTGTATAAAGATAACCAGGTGCTGAATTTCAGCGAGCTGCAGAAGCGCCTCAACCGGAAAACCCTGTCTAGGAAGATGCTGGAAGAAGTCCCGGTGGTGGTATTTGCCTATGACCTGTTGGAATGGGAAGGGGAAGACTGGCGGGAAAGAAGCCTGAAAGCGCGCCGGGTAAAGCTCGAGACATTATTTCTCCAAAATCCTTCCCCAAGCCTGCAGCTGTCACAGATCATCACTTATGAGAGCTGGGACGAACTAAAAGCTATCAGGGAAAGTGCACGATCTATCAATAGTGAAGGCCTGATGCTCAAGCACAAGGAATCGCCCTATCATACGGGAAGGAAAAAAGGCGATTGGTGGAAGTGGAAGATCGATCCCCTGACCATCGACGCAGTGCTGATCTATGCGCAGAAAGGCAGCGGCCGGCGCAGCGCGTATTATACTGATTACACCTTTGCCGTAAAGAAGGATGGTGAGCTGGTGACGATCGCCAAAGCGTATTCCGGACTTACTGATAAGGAGATCCAGGAAGTCAGCCGTTTTGTCAATAAAAATGCCATAGAAAAATTCGGGCCTGTAAGAACTGTAAAGCCCGAGCTGGTGTTTGAGATAGCCTTTGAGGGCATCAGCTTCAGCAACAGGCATAAATCCGGTGTGGCGCTGCGTTTCCCGCGCATAGTACGTTGGCGGAAGGATAAGGTTGTGGCAGAGATCGACGATATTGAAGATATTAAAAAACTGATCCATTGATTTGAAACAAAAATTAGAAGAGACTCAGGGATATAACATCGTTGCCGACTGGATGAGATCCAGGGGCAATACGGCTTTCAGCTTTCAGCAAAAGGCGTGGCAGCACTATGCTGCAGACTATAGCGGAATGGTCGTGGCCCCGACGGGTTTCGGAAAAACATTTTCCATATTTCTGGGTGTGCTGATCGATTATATGAATCGCCCCGAGGCATATGATACCGGCCTGAAACTGTTGTGGATCACACCATTGCGCTCCCTGGCCAAAGATCTGGCACGCGCAATGCTGGAAGCCGTAGAAGAGATAGGCCTGGACTGGACAATAGAAGTACGTAACGGGGATACCGATGTAAAGCAAAGACAAAGACAAAGCAAGCAAATGCCGGACGTGCTGATCGTGACGCCGGAAAGCCTGCACCTGCTCCTGGCTCAGAAAGGGCGCGAGCGGTTTTTCAGGTCCTTGCGCTGTGTGGCTGTAGATGAATGGCACGAATTGCTGGGGTCTAAACGTGGCGTCATGGTTGAGCTGGCTTTGGGCTTTCTGAAGTTCCGGTACTCCAGGCTACGCATATGGGGCATCACCGCTACCATCGGCAACCTGGGCGAAGCCATGGATGTGCTGATCCCCAATGAAAAAAAGAAGATCAGGGTCGTAGCGAAGGAAAAAAAGAAGATCGACATCATCCCCGTCTATCCTGATGAGGTGGAAGTCTTACCCTGGGCGGGTCACCTGGGCAGCAGACTGGTCGAACAGGTGGTCCCGGTTATCCTCAATAGCAGATCGACCATCGTCTTTACCAATACCCGCAGCCAGAGTGAGAACTGGTACCAACTGCTGCTGGAAGCTTACCCGGATTTTGCCGGGCAGATCGCCCTCCACCACAGCTCGATCGACGGCCATATCCGCCAGTGGATCGAGGAGGCTCTGAGCGAAGGTAAGCTAAAAGCGGTGGTGTCCACTTCTTCCCTGGACCTAGGTGTGGATTTTAAGCCGGTGGATACGGTCATTCAGATAGGCTCGAGCAAGGGTGTCGCACGGTTTATGCAGAGGGCGGGACGAAGCGGCCATTCGCCTTTTGAGGTGTCAAAAATCTATTTTGTACCTACACATTCACTGGAACTGATCGAAGTCGCCGCTCTGAAAGAAGCGGTCAGAACACAAACCATCGAGAACCGTGAGCCGATAGTGCAGACCTTTGATGTGCTGGTGCAGTTCCTCATTACCCTGGCTTTGGGCGGCGGCTTCAGAGAGGAGGAAATTTTTCCGGTGATCAGAAATACCCATGCCTTTAGCTATATGACCCGGGATGAGTGGGAGTGGTGTATCCTGTTTATCACGGTAGGTGGCCGCATAGGCAAAAATTACGAAGAATTCCACAAAGTGACTGAAAGAGAGGATGGGCTCCTGGTCGTGGAAAAAAGAAGGATCGCGATGCTGCACCGGATGAACATCGGCGTGATCGTGAGCGATGCGATGATGCGGGTCAGGTTTGTATCCGGAGGCTATATCGGGATGATAGAGGAATACTTTATTTCCAGATTAAAGCCCGGCGATAAGTTTGTACTGGCGGGTCGTGTGCTGGAGCTGGCGCGTGTTAAGGAGATGACGGTTTTCGTTAAGCTGTCTTCCGGCCGGGCCATCACTCCAAGCTGGCTGGGCGGTCGTCTGCCCTTAAGCTCCAATCTGAGTCATTTTCTCCGGCAGAAGCTGGCTTTGTCGACCCACCCCGGCTCAAAGGAGAAGGAACTGCAATTCCTCCATCCACTTGTGGCCTGGCAAAACAAACATTCTCATATCCCGGCGGAAGACGAGTTCCTGGTAGAGCTCATTAAAACCCGGGAAGGGTATCACCTGTTTATGTATCCGTTCGAAGGAAGGTTGGTGCATGAGGTAATGGCTGCCCTGATCGCCTATCGTATCAGCAGGCTATATCCGATCAGCTTCTCGATGGCAATGAACGACTATGGCTTCGAGCTGTTTTCCGATACGGAGATCAGGCTCGATGAAGTGCAGCTCTGGCAGATATTAAGCCGGGAAAACCTGATGCAGGACGTGCTGAGCAGTATCAACGCCACGGAAATGGCAAAGCGGAAATTCCGGGATATAGCAGTAATATCGGGCATGGTGGTCCAAACCTTCCCGGGAGCCCGAAAGAATAATAAATCGCTGCAATCCTCTTCTGGTATTATTTTTATGGTGCTGGAAGAGCACGATCCCGACAACCTGCTCATACGGCAGGCGTATATGGAAGTATTCAACCAGCAGATGGAGGAGCAGCGCCTGGTAGCGGCATTTCAAAGGATCAATGACAGCAAGATTGTATTTAAATTCGCAACGGCCTTTACACCATTGAGCTTTCCGATCAAAGTGGACAGCCTGCGCCAGTCCTTATCGAGCGAAGACCTGGTAAGCAGGATCGAGAGATTACAAAACAACAGCCTCAAGCCTGTAAGAAAAAAACGATGAACGTAGTAGAGCAGGCTATTTCCTTTGCGGGTGAAACACTGGTGCTGACCAATCAGAGAGCGCTGTATTGGCCAAGAAAAGAAGCATTGGTACTTTCGGATCTGCATTTAGGTAAGGCGGCACATTTCAGGAAAAACGGCATTGCCCTGTCGACACAGGTCAGCGTACAGGATCTGCAACGGCTGGCGCAGTTGATCGTTTATTACGGAGCAGGACTGGTTATTATCGCTGGTGACCTGGTGCACGCCGGAGCGAATAAAGAAGTGGAGCTGTTTGGTACATTGACGAAACAATTTCCAGAGACACGATTCATCCTGATCAGGGGAAATCACGACCGTTTTTCGGACGATAAGCTGAAAGCTATTGGTATTTATGCTGTTCATCAGCAATGGAACATGGATACTATTGACTTTTCGCATGCGTATAAAGAAGATACGGGGATGCCAATGATCAGCGGTCATATCCATCCCGGCGTGAGCGTGCAATTGCCTGCCGGGAAACGATTGAGGCTTCCCTGCTATGTCGTTACGGAAAACCGGCTCATTTTACCTGCTTTCAGCCTGTTTACCGGTTTGGATACTTCATTTGTCTCTGAGGATGCCGAATATTATGCTTTTTATGAAGGTGGCATCTTTAAGATCGTGTAAGATCTTTAAATATGGAAGCCAGGTAGAAATATAATATTGTATTGTTTGAAAATCAAAATGATTTGATATTTTAGGACGCCCAAAAAATACATTGGAGCTCCCGGACAGGTCGTAAAAGATCAAAATTAAACATCTTCTCATATGGGTATAGCTGTCATAATCCTTTCGGTTTTACTGGTCTTGCTGAGCGTCCTGCCTTTTGTGCAGAACCAGCATTGGGTGTTCCGTGTACCGGAATTTCTCAAATTACAGATCCTGGCCGTACAGCTTATTATTTTTCCCCTCGCTTTCCTGTTTGTAAGTGCTTACCCGTGGTTGTGGACGATTCAGGTAGTACAGGCGGGCCTGATCGTATATCACATGTATGTGCTGATGCGATATACAAAATTCTGGAAGAAACAGGAATTTAAGCTTACTGATAAGGCTTCCGATAAGATCAGGATCATTTCCTGCAATGTCTATCAGTTCAACAAAGGCTATGACCGCTTCATCGGATTGATCCAAAGAGAGCAGCCGGACATATTCCTCACCATGGAGAGTAACATCGACTGGGAGCGGGCGATGCAGGTACTGGAAAAGGATTATCCGTACCACGAGAAGATCACATTGGAAAATACCTACGGTATGCACTTCTATACGAAGCTGAATGTGATAGAGGTCCGTACCCATTATTTTGTCGCCGATGATCTGCCGAGCATTGAGGCTGAACTGGAAACCCGGGATGGGCACCGTTTTATATTTTTCGGAGTGCATCCGCCTCCTCCGAGCCCTACGGAAGAAGAAACCTCGAAAGAACGGGACGGCGACCTGCTTAGTGTGGCTAAGAAAGTAAGGGATTACAAAATGCCGGTACTGGTTACCGGAGACTTCAATAATGTGGCGTGGGCAAAGACCTCAGTGCTGTTCAAGAAAACCAGTGAACTGATCGATGCCCGTATCGGCCGCGGCATACTGGCGACCTTCCATGCCAGATACTGGTTTTTCCGCGTGCCACTGGACCTGCTGTTTCACAGCTCCGACATATTTATTGACCGGCTTTTCATATATCCCTCCATAGGGTCTGATCATTTTCCGGTGGGCTGTGAATTCCATATCGATAAACATTCATCGAGGCAGGAAGAGGAGATCGATCATCTAGAGAAAGGTGAAATGCAGGAAGTAAATGAGCTTATCGAGGAAGGAAAAGCTGAAGAAAGCGATAGGAGAGAGGAGGCTTAGATTTATTTTTTGAAAAAAGCCGGTAAAGCATTAGCTTTACATCAATAAATCAAATAACCCGTTTTTAACAGAAGTTCAGATTATGATCACCATCCACGAATTGCCCGCTTTACGGCTGCTATGCGGCGTTATAGCCGGTATCACCGCCGCCCCGTATATTACATCTCTTACCGGCGAATGGATCTTTTTATTGATATGTCCGGTCATTGTCCTGTTTCTTCTCTTCTACAACAGAAGGGTCGATTTTAACCGGCGATATTTACCAGGCATCATTCAGCTTGTCCTTACATTCTTTCTGGCTGTTATTTTAGTAAATTTTACGGATGAGCGGAGATCCGGATCTCACATTGTCAACCTCGATATCAGCCCTGATACGACAGTAACCCTGATCGGAAAGTGTGTGGATCCGCCCCGTCACACCGGGTCGTGGCAGATCGTTTTCAGATCATTGCATCAGATCACAGACGGCGGCAGGCTGCGACGGGCTACCGGGAAATTTATCGTTTTTTGTAAAGATCTCGATGCGGTACCCAGGCCGGGCGAAATTTACCGCATTGCCGTACGCCTGACAGTGCCCGGATCTGCCGCAGTGCCCGGCTCTTTTGATTACAGGAGCTATCTTGAGAGCCAACGGATCTACAAAACGGGATTTGTGAGTGCCGCTGATTTAAATAAAATAAGCGAGACGTCGGTGTGGAATATGAGAAACTGGTCGACCCGGGCGAGAGACTGGCTCGTAGCGAGGAGCACTGAGTTATTGGGTGAGGGAGAATACGCAGATGTAGCGGCGGGATTACTGTTCGGCTATCGCGACCGTATCGACGCCCAGACGGAAGAGATGTTTGTCAATACAGGCTCCGTGCATCTCCTTGCCGTCTCCGGAATGCATGTTGTCCTGATATACAATAACCTGTTGTTTTTCCTCAGGCTGCTGAGGTTCTCGAAGAAGAGAGGAGAACGCCGGTTATCAGTACTGGCCATAGCGGGTATCTGGGTATTTACATTTATTGCGGGCCTGGCGGCTTCGATCGTACGTGCTGCGGTAATGCTTAGCCTGGTGGTTGCAGGCTCATTGATCAGACGGAGCGGACACACGGTCAATATTGTAAGCGGAGGCGCGGTGGTAATGTTATTATGGGAGCCGCTAATGTTATATGATGTAGGTTTTCAGCTATCTTTTGCAGCGGTAATGGGCATTATTCTGCTCCAGCAACCGATCAGAAACATGTTCCCGGCATCGGTGCTTCGCTTCAGGGATATGACAGACCTTTTGTCTGTGACCGTTGCTGCCCAGATCGGGACCTTGCCATTGATTCTATATTACTTCCATCAATTCCCGGTTTATTTCCTTGTTTCAGGAATCGTTGCGGTCTTCATATCCGACTGGGTGATCAAGATCGGCTTTGTCCTGTTATTCGTTTCGGTTGTATGGATGCCTGCCGCTGTGTATTTCAGCTTGCTGTGGAAGATATCGGTCGTCGCTTTGCTGAAAAGCATCCACCTGATCGATTGCTTGCCTTTTGGTCTGGTATCCGGTATTTATTTCAGTCTGCCGATGGCTGTGATCCTTGCGGTTCTGATTATTCTGACCTGTATCCATTTTCATGTGAGAATGAGATATTACGGACATCTTTCTATTGGTTTGCTCCTTATTCTGTTTACGCTGGACGGCATTTCCCTGATCAGGGCAAAGAGCACGAGTGAGGTCAGGACCTATGTTGTTCAGAATAAATCCGTTCTTGTAGAATATAAGGGCTTTACGTCCTTTGTATATGCTGACAACAGACTGGATTCCGCAAAAGTATCGGAGCTGCTGGCCGGTGAAAGAGCAAATCGCCGCATCCGGGCGAGCTTATACTACGGGAAAAGACCGGAAGAGCTTGAAGCAATATGCAGGGTCCGGACTTCAAAGGTTGATAACGGGAACAAATTAAGCTCCAACTGAATTTGTGCTCTTTTAAAACAATCGTACATTTGTGCCTTGAAAAATTCTAAAAAGAAATTATGTTCTGGACGCAGGAGATTCTGAAAGCAATTGACAAAAATCAACCGCAGCTGATCAACGATTCCAAAACACCTTCAGGAGAACCGCATGTCGGCTCCCTGAGAGGAGTGCTGATACACGACGCTATCTTTAAGGTACTCAGAGAAGAAGGATATAATGTCCGGTATATTTTCGGATCGGATGATTACGACCCTGTCGACGAGATCCCCAAGGGTCAGGATGAGCATTTTACCCGATACCTGGGTATGCCATTGTGTAATGTCCCGCCGCCGCCCGGTTCAGAGCATACGGATATGGCTGAACATTTTATTTCTGGCTTTTTTAAAGTATTTGATGAACTGGGGGTAACCGCAGAGAAATACAGGATGCGGGATGTGTATCGCAGTGGCCAGTTCAATGAAGCTATTGAAAAGATCCTGAACCAGTCGGATGCAATTCGTGATATTTATAAAAAAGTGAGCGGATCCGAGAAATCCGAAAAATGGTATCCTTTCCAATCGATCTGTGAAAACTGTGGCAGGATCGGCACCACTGAAGTGATTGATTTTGATGGTAAAGAGGTAACATATATCTGCCGGCCTGATATGGTCAAATGGGCGCAAGGCTGCGGTCATACAGGAAAGGTATCGCCTTTCGACGGCAAAGGAAAGCTGCCCTGGAAACTTGAGTGGGTAGCAAAGTGGATGACATGGGGCATCACGATCGAAGGGGCAGGTATGGACCACTCCACCAAAGGCGGCTCGCGTGATGTATCAGGCCAGGTGCTGAGAAGTGTGTTCCATAAAACACCGCCGTATAATGTACCTTATGGTTTCTTTCTCACCGAGGGAGCAAAAATGTCCTCTTCAAAAGGGATCGGCGCAACGGCCAGGGAGATGAGCGAATTTCTCTCACCGGAAATGTTGCGTTACCTCATGCTGAGCACACCTCCGAAACGGGCGATCAACTTCAGCCCGACAGAAAATTTTATTGTCAAGTTGTATAATGATTTTGACGGGGTAAGAAATGCTGCGTTCTCAGGCCTTGAAGACAAGGAGCAGCAGAGGGAAATATACAGGATCAGTGAGCTGGATACTTCTCAGAATTACCAGATCCCAGGCTTTTCCCTGATCAAAAACCTGGTGCAGCTTCCGCATATCGATATCTTCAGTGAAGCCCGGACATTGAAAGGGGAGGGGCTGACAGAGCTGGAAGGATACAGGCTCGACGGCAGGATCCGGTCGGCACAATTCTGGCTGGATCATTTTGCAACTGAAGATGATAAGTTCACTGTTCAGAGCTCCCTGACCGACGAAATATTGAATAAGCTTGAGCCTGATCATTTCGGATTTATTCAGCAGTTCAGGGAAGATCTCAGAAAGATCGAATGGAAAGAAGGGTTGATCCAACAGCAGATATTTGACTCTTCCAGGCTGGTGCCAACCCTGCCCAAGTCAAGTTTCAGGGCGATGTATACCGTTTTTCTCAATAAGGACAGAGGCCCGCAGGTTGGAAACCTGTTGTATTATCTGGGCAAGGATACGGTGCTGGACCGGCTGGATGCGGTCCAGGTCGATGAAGCGGCCGTATGGCGCGCCTGCTCCGTAACATTTGATGAGCTCACAGCTTTTGGCCTGGAGCAGCAGGAGAAAGTTACGGGAGTGACCTACAGCTACCGGGCTGAATCCGGCGCTTCTTGCATCGAGTTCATATTTGAGATGAATGACGGGCATACCATGCTGAGACGACTTTCGTTTGACTACGGGCTGGAGCCGGAAAACGTCGTAGATACTGTCGACAGGTTTATATCAGCAACTGCTATCCAGGTCAATCCTTCCTGATGGGAAAGCTTACATTTTCGGTTATTCCGTTTAAAGATCTGACGACGATCGCCTTGTACAATATCCTGTATATGCGGGAGCAGGTCTTTGCGCTGGAGCAGAACTGTGTGTACCAGGACATTGATGGCCTTGACATCGCTGCCTTCCATCTGCTGGGATATAATGAGAATAATGAGCTCGTCGCTTATTGCAGGCTGTTACCTCCCGGTAAGCCCTACGAAGGCTATTATTCTATCGGCCGTGTGCTCACAACTAAGAATGGCAGAGGGAAAGGTTACGGCCAGGAGCTGATGTCTGAAGCGATGCGGATCCTTAAAGAAGAGGACGCTTCCATCCCAGTAAAGATCGGCGCACAATATTATCTCAAAAAATTTTACGAAGGGTTTGGCTTTGTACAGGCCGGGGAGATTTATGATGAGGATGGCATCGACCACATCCATATGATATATACCAATAACGTGTAAAAATTTAGATCGTTATGCCGAAGCACATCAATATGCAAAAGCTGAGCTTCGCCGGCTTGCTTATTACATTGGGTATTATCTACGGGGATATCGGGACATCACCTCTGTATGTGATGGGAGCAGTCGTCCATGGTGTACCTGTATCAGAACTCCTGGTAATAGGGTCAATATCCTGTGTGATCTGGACCCTGACGCTGGCGACTACGGTCAAATATATACTGATCACCCTCCGTGCCGACAACAATGGCGAAGGAGGCATCCTGTCGCTCTTTTCACTCGTAAGACGGCAAAAGAAGTGGCTGATAATTGTGGCTATCGTCGGAGGAGCGATGATGATCGCTGATGGGATCATAACCCCCAGCATCACTGTTTCTTCAGCTATCGATGCCTTAAAGATCTATAACGATGACATACCCACCATCCCGATCGTGCTGGCTATACTGACCCTCCTGTTCTTTGTGCAGCGGTTCGGAACTGAGTTTATCGGAAAGTTTTTCGGCCCCATCATGGTGGTCTGGTTTACGATGCTGGGTGTGCTGGGCATCATCCAGGTTTTTGATTTTCCTGTGGTGCTCAAAGCCTTCAACCCCTACTATGCCTATGAGGTCCTGAGAGAAAACCCCAAAGGCCTGGCATTATTGGGAGCCATTTTTCTTTGTACCACCGGCGCTGAGGCATTGTACAGCGACCTGGGGCACTGCGGCAGGATAAATATCCAGGTATCATGGATCTACGTCAAGTCCTGCCTTGTGCTCAATTATCTTGGCCAGGGCTCCTATCTGCTCAATCATGTTGGTGAGCAGTTTGACTCGAGTGTTTTTTATGCCATTATGCCCGCCTGGTTCCTGCCGATAGGTATTATAATCGCTACGCTGGCTTCTATTGTGGCCAGTCAGGCGCTGATCTCAGGCTCTTTTACCCTTGTTTCGGAAGGTATTTCCCTCAACCTCTTTCCCAAACTGACGGTTCAGTATCCGTCCAATATCAAGGGACAATTGTATATCCCGCTTGTCAACACCTTTTTATTTATCGGATGTATAGCGACAGTGTTGTATTTCAGAGATCCGCTCAAGATGGAGGCGGCTTACGGTCTTGCCATCACATTTACGATGCTGATGACGACCATCCTGCTCTTCTATTATATGAAGATGAAGAAGATCAACCCGGTATTTTCCTATGGCGTTACCCTGCTTTTTGCCTCTGTTGAGATGATCTTTATGATTGCCAATATCAGCAAGATCTGGCATGGAGGCTATATTACGCTGACTATAGCCGGTATCATTATTTTCCTCAACTATATCTGGGTAAGAGCAAATGCTATCAAGGGACGTCATACGCAATACGTCAGGCTGCAGCATTACAATGATCAGCTGGTCTCGCTTTCCAATGATCTTACTTATCCCAAGTTTGCCACCCACCTTGTATATCTTACCAAGTCGAGGGTAGAAGATGAAGTGGAAAAGAGTATTTTGTATAGCATTCTTCAGAAACAGCCCAAGCGGGCCGATTATTACTGGCTGATCAATGTGCAGGTAGTGGATGATCCGTTCCGTATGGAATATCACGTCAATACCCTGATCAAAGAAGACCTGATCCGGGTCACCTTCTACCTGGGTTTCCGGGTACAGCAGCGGATCAGTGTCTTTTTACGGCAGGTGATCAATGACATGATGCAAAAAGGCGAGCTGAAATTCACGGAGAAATATCATTTTATGAAGGAATCCAATGGTATCGGGGACTTTCAGTTTATCTATCTCGAAGAGGTGCTTTCCTATGAAAGCAAAGAAAAGTTTATGGAGAAATTTATCCTGAGCGCACAGATAGAGATCAAAAAATGGACAGCGAGCCCGGAAAAATGGTTTGGACTGGACACCTCGGTTGTGCGTGCTGAAAAGGTTCCCCTGATCATCCGTCCTATCACCGGTATCACGTTGCGCAGGCTGGAAAGCCCGTATAATGAGGCCTGATCGGATCACTGATCCTTGCTCAGGATGAGGATATCCTGGAAGTCATTATCTCTTTGTTCCGCGTTCTGGTGCCAGTAGCCGCTTTCCTGCATCCGCACTGAGAATCCGTTTTTTCTGCAAAGATCCAGCAGGAAGCTTTGCCGGTAAGCAACATTGGCCGATCGAACTTCTTTGTCCATCAGGAGGTAATTGCCGCAGTCATAGGGGAAGCTGAATCCTTTGTCTTCAGGAGTATATTGATCAGGAACAATAAAGAATGTTGCGAATAATATGCCTCCCGGCTTTAATACACGGTCGCTCTCTTTTAAATAATTCGCAACTTCAGCTTCAACCATGTGCGTAAAAACAGATATGGAGATGGCAAAATCGAAGCTATTGTCATCGTAAGCAAACCTGTAGCCGGCAGCATCGATACCTTTTGATTTGTACAGGTCATTATTCAGATCTACATAGGTAAAGTTGAAATGTGGAAATTTTGACTGAATGTTCTTTTGGCACCAGTCGATGCCCTGTTTTACAGCATCGAACCCTTCATATTTCCCGTTTTGGATATACGAAGTGAGGGGGACTGCCATCCTTCCTATGCCACAACCTATGTCCAGGATATGGTGATCGGGCTGCAACCCGCCATCCTTTATAAATCTGGATAGCCAATATCTTCCTACTTTCAGAAAATCACCCCGGCCGGTATAGATCAGGCCGGCGGGTGGGACCAGCTTTTCCCTGCCTCCAAAGAGATCAGCTGGCAGATAATATATCTTTCTAACCAGCAGCCTAAGGTCAGGACTGAGGAAATAATAAAACCTACGAAGCAGTGAGGATAAGGTCAACCTGTTTATTTTTTATCAGCCTCCTCATCCTTTTTTTCCAGGACCTTATTCGCGGGGTCATCCTCCGGAAGGTCATAAGCTTTTTGTTTTTTGCCAAATACACTGACATTAACGTACCTTTTCGGATTAAGGCGGAGATCCTGGATGAGGAGATCAAGCTGCTTTGATGTTCGTTCAAGGTTTTGATACAGGCCATCGTCATTCATCAATTTGCCCAGGGAACCGTTGCCGTTGCTGACTTTATTGAGAATGCCCGACAGATCGCTGATCGCATTATTGGCTCCTTCGAGGGTGGTTTTTAGTTCATGCATTCTGTCATTGGCAGTTGCAAAGGTCGTGTTGGCTGTTTTGATCGTTTTGTCGAGATCAGAGTGCTTGACCTGGCTTGAAATAGCATTAAAGTTCTCAAGCAGTTCGGCGATCTCCTTGTTTTTATTATTGATGTTGCCGGTTATGCTGTTGAGATTGGCAAATGTCGCCTGGAGGCTTGCATTGGAGCCCTGGAGCAGGATATTGAACTGGTTGGTCAGGAGCTGAAGGTTGGCAATGGTTTTTTGGAGATTGGCCATCGCAAGGCCGATGCCTTCTGTTTTATCGATCCCTTTGAAGTAATCGTTGATCGTGTCCAGGATGCCGGTCGCGCCGTTTTCGATCTTGGTCATATAGCTCTCAAGATCCTCAGGATTGCCAAGCATGGAGGTCAGGATGCCTTTGGTCCGGCCTTTGAGGAAATCGCCACTCTGAGCGAGGTCGCTCAGGCCTGCGCTGTCATAGACAAGATTCATGGCCTTGGCGCCCATCAGACCCACATCCACAATCTCAAGCACGGCTGTTTTGGGTACCTGGATGTCTTTATTAACCTCCACTTCGACCTCTACGATCTGTGAATTGGTTGGCTTGAGATACATGTCCACAACGGTGCCTACCTGGAAGCCATGTACAAAAACGGGTGTTCCGATGGTAAGGTTGTTGACGTTGGAAAAATCGGCGTAGAAGGTCTGTTTAGAAGAAAATACGTTCTGGCCTTTGAGAAATTTCAATCCAAAGATAACTATGACCAACGCTATGATCGCGAGGATTCCAATCTTAACTTCTTTTTTCATATAGATAGGTTGAGGAGCTTTGATCTGATATTACAAATGCATAGGTCCTGTATATTGTCCGCAAAACTAATAAAACAAAAAAGATTATTTTGTTCTACGTACATAAATCCTTTTTTCAGTATTTAGTTTCACGACGGGGAAAAAAGTTTGTGCATTCACCGGTTCTAATTACTGTGTAATTGACGGATTGAGCGGCTTATTAGTTGGTATATTTCTTTAAGCCAGGGAGCTCCATTCAGCTCTTCCAGGTGTTTTTTCATGACTTTTTCATCATTTCTCACAGCTGGTCCTGTCTGCGCATCATAAGGACTGAGATCGTCCAGCTTGTGTACGGTTTCACGTATCAGCGGCAACAGGTAATTGAAGTCAAGTCCTTTTTGTTCCAGCCATCCGGATGCCAGCGCAAACAGGTGATTGCTGAAATTATTGGCAAATACGGCTCCGATATGGAGTCCGAGACGCTGCTCGTCGTCAGCCTCGATCACCCGGTCTGAAAGCAAATGCGCGATCTTACGCAATCTGTTCTTATGCTCCTCTGAGCCTGCATGGATAAATACCGGGGTACCGGGCCAATCAGGCATTTTCCTGACACTGAAGGTCTGCAACGGGTATAATGATCCATATGCGGTAAGTCCTGCATCCTTAAGCACAGTGGAAGAAACGGATCCTGCTGTATGAACCATCAGGTGGTTGTAAGCGGAAAACTGCCTGGCAACGCTGGCAATTGCATCATCAGAAACAGATACGATGGTTACGGGTATATCATAATCAAAGTCATCAAAACTGCTGAATCTGATCTTAGCGGATAAAGAAGTAAACAGCTCTTCGTTATTAGGTGAGCGTGCCAGAATCTTTACAATATCTACTTCGTCAGATTCACTAAAACGTTTTGCCAGGTGAAAGGCTACATTTCCGCTTCCTGCGATCTGGATCGGCCGGGTTTCGCTATTCACGATTTTTTCTGTTTCTTAATTTCGGCAGGAGGCTCCATCCAAGCCCGATCATCATCATCAATGATCCCAGCCAGAAGAAGTTGATGCCCGGGAAGACGACAGCCTCGAGAACAACATAATCGGCACGGGTGGAATTTTCAGCGACGCGGATCGGGATGTCGCGGCTCAGGCCTTTGAGTATATTGTATTCGAGCGTGGCGCTTTCTTTTTCCGGATCGATCCTGGTCAGCGCTATAAAGGCATTGCATTCAGGTATATATGCTTTGTCGCTTCTCGAATTCTGTTCTATGATCTCAAATTTAGGCTCAGCGACAGTTTTACCTGCTTTATCGGTTATAACACCGGCGACAATTATGTGCTTCGGATCCCTGTCGACCATCTGGAAGCGATCGAATGTGAGCTCCTGTCCGTCGATCTTAAACTTCTGCCCGGCGGTGACATTTACCAGGTTAGAATGGTTGGAGGACTGATCAAATAAGGGCCTGAACACATCCTGCTGTAGTTCTATCCTGGTTGACAGATCATTGACCTGGGCTCCGAAATTCATCAGCAGCTCTTTCCGGAGCACGATGACAGGCGATACCTTATAGGTGCTGTCACTTTTCATATTACCTACTTCGAGATCGATACCGATGGCGATATCACCCGCCTCAGGAATATAATCCTTATGTTTGGGATCAAAATCCAAATTGCCGGCTCTGATAAAGTTTTTCCTCGTAAAAACCGTATCATTGACATTTATTTTATAATTGTCGTATTTGAGGCTGTCTTCTTTAGCTTTAGCCTGCTCCTGATCTATCTCTTCGGGAGGAAGGGAGGCGATATGCACGTAAATGTCCTTTGTTAAGGTACGCAGGGTCGAGGGATTGCTCGCTGCGACCTTGGAGAAATCTCTTTCATAGACGACATTAGGCCGGAGATCAAAATGATCTGTCTTCTGACCCTTGTCGTTCAGCTTGGAAAAACGTATATCAAAAGTACGGTTATTATCGATGATGGTATCTCCGTTGTAAGTCACTTCGTATCCGCTCATGGTCATCGGAGCTCCCTTGATGAGGAGAACGTTTTTACCCAGATCTTCGTCAGCGATCATGCCTTTCTGGGTAAAAGGATTGGTGGAGATAAACTTTTTATTCAGCCCGGACGCTAAAATACCTATCAGCATCAACCCGAATCCCATATGTGATACGACACTTCCGGCCTGCCTGGGTTGTTTTCTGAGGTATCTGGCCAGGTAGGTCAGGTTGCTGAAGAACGTAAATAAGCCTGCCCCGAAAAAAAGATAATATTGCCAGGAAGTGATCTGGAGGAAAAAGGTCGCCAGCCAGGTAAACAATATGGATAATCCGAAAAAAATACCCATATAGGTCAGAAAGGTTCTTGCCCGTGATCTGAAGTTCGTTTCCTTATAACGAAGGTAATAGGCGATGCCGCTCAGTATCGCGACAAATACAGCTGTCCACAATTGGAATTTGTTGTAGTGCCCGATGACATCCAATGGTGCGGAACGGTGATATTTGGTCAGGCTGGTATGGAACAGCCCGCCGAAAAAGTCGAGCAGCTTGTTATAGACAGGGATCGATGTGGTAAACGTAATCAGGATGGAAGAAAAGATAAGGATGATAGATCCGATAAACATCCAGAATTCACGGCTGGCTACGCTTTCTTCTTTCTCAATATCCGGTATGCCGTCCGAATTTCTGAAATACAGGACCAGAAACAGAAGGAAATAGAACAACAGGAAGATGATCAGCTGCCATTCCAGGCCCATTTCAGTAAATGCGTGGGCGGATGTATCTCCCAGCACTCCGCTACGGGTGAGAAAAGTGCTGAATAGAACAAGAATAAAAGTAAGGCCATAGAACCAGTAAGTGCTTTTGATGGACCTTCCCGTAGTCTTTGCAATAATATTGGTATGCAGACCGGCCACGAGAACAAGCCAGGGCACCAGCGACATATTTTCCACAGGATCCCATGCCCAGTAGCCATTGAAGCTCAATGCCTCATATGCCCAGGCGGCGCCCATGAGGATCCCTGTACCGAGCACGCTTGCCGCCACCAAAGCCCAGGGCTGAACAGCTGTCAGCCACTCTTTATGCTTATGTGTTACCAGCCCACCGATAACGAAGCAGAATGGCACTGTGCACAGAGCGAACCCAAGAAAAAGAGTGGGAGGGTGGATGGTCATCCAATAATTCTGAAGCAGAACATTCATCCCCTTTCCCTTGATCACGCTGAGGTAGTCGGGACGGGCAAAGATAGGAGCCTCCATAACGTCTCTGAGCAGAACAAAAGGTGAGCTTCCAAATTTAGACACTGTCTCACCAAACGGAATATGAATGCCCATGATCATGGTCAGTAAGAATGCCTGTACCGTACATAGCACTGGCATGGTGACATTTTCCCATTCTTTTGTTTTGAACATCATGACGACACCGATGATGGAATGCCACAGGATCCACAACAGAAAGCTGCCTTCCTGGCCTTCCCAGAAAGCCGACAGAATATATTTCATCGGCAGGGCTTCGCTGACGTGAAACCATACATAATGGTACTCATAATAATGGTTGGCCATCATAAAGAGCAGCAGGAAAAAGATCGAGATGCAACTGAATGTATGTACAAGATAGGATTGCCGGGCCAGGTTTTTCCACTCCCGGGATACGGAAGCCGCATGACGATTCCTGTAAGACAGGATATAAGCGACAGCGGCTAAAAGTGCCGTAACAAAACCCAGCACTACAAAGCCATGTCCAAGCGCTCCGAATAAGGGGTGTTCCCCTACATATTTAATCTGATCCATACAGGTTGATACTTATAGAGAAGGATCAAATTTCTTTTGATTTGATATAGATTTCCTCGTCTTTGTATTTGGATGGGCATTTCATGAGGAGGTCGGATGCTTCAAAATTACCGTCCCTGAATGTTCCGGTAACGACAATCTGCTCTGACATTTCGAAGTCCTGGGGTTTAGCGGCTCGCAGAATTACTTTCTCTTCCACGCCCTGGTTGTCTTTGATGTAAAAGGAAAAATAATTGGGGTCTTTTGCAGGGTTGTATTCCATAGGCTTTTCTTTGGCAAGAACACCTACGACCTTGGTCTTGGCACCTGATTCATGCGCCATTTTAAAGTTGCCGTAAGTAGAAAGGTCCTTACTGGCATATATCAGGACCCCGATCGATGTAACGATGATCAGGATCAGTATAATCTGCATTTTTTTCATACTATGATAGCGTATTAAGCGACTAAATGTTCAAACAATCCTGCTTAAATAACGGTATAAAGGTAGCAATTATACGGGAAATAACGAATGTTTCCTTCAATCCATATCGCGGACTGCTATGGCTCAGGGTATTATGACACAGGGAGACCGGACGTTTGTTAGCGGAATCTTTTTTTATTAAGAAAATAGATCAGGCCGACGCCTACAATTATTGAAAATATAATAATGAACAGGGCTGTAAATCGGTTTTCAGCAAAAGGCAGGATCACGTTCATGCCGAAGAAGCCCGTAATGATGGATGGCACCATGAGCATAATCGTGACAAAGGTCAATCGCTGGATATCCACGTTCATATTGTTGGATATGATGCTGGCAAATGCTTCCATCGTGCTACCGGTGATGACGGTATACACATTGGCCATCTCAAGCGCCTGACTATTGTCGATGATCAGGTCTTCGTATATTTCCTCGAGCTCTTCATTCAGGCCGAGGCCCAGGAAGTCGATCCTTTTCATCTTTACTTTGAGCAACTCATTGGCCTTGAGTGAGTTGACAAAGTAGACGAGGCTTTTTTCAATACGAAGCATCTGCCATAATTCACTGTTGCGGGACGAATCGTACAGCTCCTGTTCAAGCAGGTTGCGCTTGAGGTTCAGTTTTTTCAGGCAGGATATGAATCTGTACACGTTCTGCTCCATGATCTGCAGGATGAAGTGCTGCATATTGGCAGGATCGAAATTTTTGATCTTATCCTCCAGAAAGAGCTCCAGAACGGGATTTTCATGAGAGCAGATCGTAATGACGCTCTCGGGGCTGAAGATGATACCTATCGGAACGGTGATATATATGGACTCATTCTCTTTGTCGGTTTCGTTGAGGATGGGTGAGTTCATGACGATCAATCTTACCGGGCCTTCCTTCTCATAACGGGACCGCTCATCGATATCAAGCGGATCGGTAAAAAAGTCTAAAGGGATGCTGAGCCTGGTAGAGAGATCCTCGAGCTCATCATGTGAAAATGGGGGCTCAATATTGATCCAGCAATGTACCGCGTAATCCGGCAACTCGATCAACGCTCCGTGTTGCTTTGTATAGTAACGAATCATGCCTGTCGGGGTCCATTTACGCGATATTTGTTAAACAATCGGGAATTTCAGCGCAAATTTACATTTATTGATGTTAGTAAACAAGTAAACTTGTTTTAATCCCGTTTTTAGATCTTTTGGTCGATGGAGGGAACGAAGGTAAATATGGATATTGTTGGAAGATAAAAGTTCATAATATGGAAAATAATGAAGATCAGATTCTGGCTAAACAAGCTGACAATATCATCCGGAATTCTGTAGTATTTGCCTCCGGGGCTGGCCTGATACCCGTTCCGATAGCTGATTTTATGGCGGTTACTGCGGTGCAGCTTGAAATGATAAGACGGCTCTGCAAGCTATATAAAGTTGATTTTAAAGAAACAGAGGGTAAGGCTGCGCTGCTCGCTCTTACATCCAGCGGCATTGCAAGGTTAAGCGGCAGGATGATCGCCAAAATGATCCCCGTGGTAGGCTCGATAGTAGGCGGCGTTGCCGTGTCTGCGCTGTCAGGCGCATCAACCTATGCCGTCGGCGAAGTCTTCAAACGACATTTCAACAATGGTGGAACCTTTCTTGATTTTGACTGGGCAAGCTTTAAAAATTATTATAATGAAAAGTTCGAAAAGGGAAAGGAATATGCTGAAAAAATAAAAAAGGAACAGGAAGCTGAAAAGCAGGTTGTACAGCATGAATCCACCAGCGATTATCTTGATTCGTTGCAACGCCTGTTTGAAATGAAGGCGTCAGGTGCGATCAGCGATGATGACTACGAAAAGCTCAAGGCTGAGATCATGAAAAAAGTCGGATCCTGATAATCCTATTTACATTATATAAAAAAAAGGTGCATAAAATGCACCTTTTTTTATTTCCAAAATGAAAAGGAATCCTCATAGAGGATCCCTCTTCCCCATATTTAACTAAGGTTAAAAGTTATTTAACCTTAATTAATTGTAATGTCTTGATCTTATCAGAAGAGATCATGCTTACCTGGTAAAGGCCTGCAGGCAGGTTATTCGTCTCAAGAAGCTCTGAGTTAAATCCTTTGACGGAGCTCAGTTTTCTTGAGTAGACAACCTTACCAAACTGATCACTAATGTTGACCGTAATATCTTCAGACAAGTTGGATTCAAATTCGAGATATACCTGTGAGACTGTCGGGTTTGGTCTCAATGAGTAATCTTCAATCAGGTTGTATTGAGATACAGGTTTTGATACGTCAACCGGTTCAGGGTTGGTTATAACAATACCCGGATCTTCGAGTGTACACTCAACCTCGATCATACATTCGGTCGTACATCCGCGTGCATCGGTAACCGTAACTTTCAGATACAATGTTTTGAAAGAAATGGAAACCTGTACGGTCGGAGTATTCTGTCCTGCTATGATATGACACCATCCGTTGAGGATCTCCCAGTGATAAATATAAGGACCTTCGCCTCCGGTTACATTGACTGTAAACAGGTTGTTGCTTGAGTTACACAATACTTCTTGAGGGATCACAATATTACAGCTCATGTTTGACTGCATAGAGTGGCTGATGATCTGTGTATGACTTACTTCTTCACCACACAGGTTGGTATAAGTGTACTTTCTTTCTTCTATGTACGAGCCATCAGGAGATGTCTGGCCATAGTTGATCGTACTGCTAAGCTCTACCTGAGTACAGTTAAGGGTCGGCAATACCGTCGGAATTTCGACTGTCTCGTTACAATAAACGATCGTATCAGAACCGATAAAGTTAAAGTCATATTGTTCAACAGCTTCAAGGACTACTTTAAGATCCAGATCGCTACTATTACCACAAGCATCGGTCGCAGTCCACTTAAAGAAGTGTTCTTTGGTAACAAAGGCACCTTCACACTTGGTCTCTCCTACATTTTCAGTAAATGAAGGAGTAATGGTATTGCCGCATTCGTCAGTAACCAATACCGCACCTGATTCGTCGATCATCTGGATAAACCTGTCAAAGTCGGCGCAACCGGTATAAATAGTATTGTTTACTATATTATACGTGTTCTGGAAGTCATATGAGAACGCCAGAACAGGAGGTGTGTTATCGTCGACAATTACTTTCTGAACCTTAGTTGTTGTGTTGCCACAATAGTCTGAAGCCTGGTAAGTAATGGTGTAATACTGTGTATTGTTACAGTCTACAATATTATTGTCGATAGATACGGATACCTGTGCCGGTTTGTTGGTACAGTAATCAACAGCGATCGCAGGCGTATTTGCCAGGTCTTCCTGGCAGATAGCGTCCGGTACATAGATGATCGGACCGGTTGTGTCCACAACATTCACGATTCTGGAGAATGTGCTTGTATTGCCACATGCGTCGGTAGCAGTGTATGTTTCCTCCAGGGTAAAGTTGTTCGGACAACCCAGTTCGAACTTCGTACGCTGAACCGTCAGGGTAACATCAGAACAGTTGTCTGTCGCTTTAACCTGCGGAATGCCGTTTTCACAGTCAACATCCACAACGGTCGCCGTGGTATTGAATACAGGAGGCGTGTTGTCACCCAATTGTACGTAGAGAACATAGGTCGACTGGTTGCCGCAGTGGTCAGAAGCCGTCCAGGTATATTCGTACATAGACTTAAATCCGTCATTGATGCAATTACCGTTGATCTTCCTGCTGTTGAAATCAAGAGATATATAATCACATTTATCTTCTGCTTCTATCCAGGTCAAAGCCTCTTCTTTGGAAATATCTTTCCAGTCGCCGCAACCTACTTCCACTGTTTCTCCACTTAAATGACCGGCAAACTGTGGATTGATCATATGGATCACAGGAGCTTTGTGGTCATTTCTCACTACATATTGTGTAGCGTAAGTGGTATTCTGACAGGCATCAGTGATAGTCCATGTCCTGATAAGGTTTTTGGTATTATCACATTCGCCGGCGACCGGAGTATCTGTATAGTCATAAGTCAGTGAAGAGCAATTGTCAAAAGCCACAGGCCATGAATTGTCATCTTCGCATATAAATTCATTGATAAACGTTACTTCCGGAGCAATGGTATCTACTACCTGAATATAGATCTTATATTCACTCTGATTGCCACAGTCATCCGTTGCAGTAAATGATACGGTATATTGCTTGGAATAACCATACAGCCAGCAGGCATCCTGATTGGATTCAGAGATATTGAAGCCGATCGTGGTTGCAGAAGAACAACCGTCCGCTGCTGCGACCATCTGATCAGCAGGCAGGTATAACCATTGAGGCAGCTCATCGTCACCACAGTAAGTAATGAGCGTGTCACCTGATTCCATGCCCACAAGCGCACCAATCGTAGGTATGATAAGCGGTGGCGTGTCATCGACAACATGAATGGTCTGAGTGTAGGTCGACATATTACCACAGCAATCTTTAGCCGTATAGGTTCTAAGGATCGTGTAGCTGCCGGCGCAGGCACCGTTGACGATCTGATCGGCATAGGTAATATCGGCACATTCACACTCATCTTCAGCCTTGACCTCGTATTTGATGTCAGAGTTTTTGCATGATACAGTAGCATCAGGCGGAAGCAGTGTGAATACCGGTGGAATTTCATCGACGATAAGAATATCAAAGTTGAATGTAGAGACGTTCTCACAGAAATCCGTTGCAGTTATTTCAACGTGGATCTTCTTGAAATATCCGTCTTCCTTACATTCTCCATCTGAAACGGTTTGGTTCATGGATATCAATGCACCACCGCAGTTATCCGTGACTGATATTTCATCACTCGATAAGGAAGGAAGCTTCCAGTCAGGATTCATGGCATAACACTGAAGCGTGATCGTTCCGCCATTTTCAACATCAGCAAACTCAGGGTCATTGATGCTGATCACCGGAGGGATGTTATCATATACGGTTATGGTCTGCGTGCAGGTGGAGAAGTTTCCACATACGTCAGTTGCTCTGTATGTTCTGGTCAGGATAAACCTGTTTTCACATGTCTGATCAGAGATCACGTCTTCCATCCAGGTCACGCTCACTGCGCCTTCACAGTTATCAGTTGCCTGAACCAGCGAAATGTCAGGAATCGGAACTTCGCTTGCACATGAAACAGTTATTGGAGCAGGACAAACCATTGTCGGAGGAGTAAGATCCGTAACATTGATATACTGGATACAAGTGGAGCTGTTGCCGCAGACGTCGGTAGCACGATAAGTACGTTCGATGGTAAACTGATTGGCACATTGCTGGTCGACTATGACATCTCCGACATGCGTAATGGTAACATTGCCGCTGCAGTTGTCAGTGGCGCTTACAAGCGCGATGTTCGGAGCTGGTACGTCCGCTGCGCATTCTACCAACACGTCGTTAGGACATGTGATGACCGGAGGAACATTATCATTGACAGTTATGATCTGGGTACAGCTGCTTGAGTTACCGCAGATGTCAGTAGCAGTATATGTTCTGCTGATCGTATACTTGTTTGCGCATACCTGATTGGAGATAACATCCGGAGCAACGGTGACAGTTACATTGCCGCCACAGTTGTCAGCTGCAGTAACTGCTGAGATATCCGCTGCAGGAACATCAGAAGCACAGGTGACAGTGACAGGAGCCGGACAGGTAATTACCGGAGGCGTTATGTCATTGACCTCGATGGTCTGAGTTGCGGTAGAAGAATTACCACAAACATCTGTCGCTCTGTAAGTTCTGGTAATGGCATATCTGTTTGCGCATGAGCCTGGTGTAACAATCTCACTGACAAATGATATGATTACTGTTCCACTACAGTTATCTCCTGTCTGTCCACCGGCAGCTATAAATTGTGATGCATTGCCATATGGCGCAGGGACAGCGCTTGAGCATTCAATGCCCGTGATAGCAGGAGGAGCAGTGATCGTTGGCGGAACATTATCATTGACAGTAATGATCTGCTTTGCAGTGGCGGAATTGCCACAAGCGTCGGTTGCCTTATAAGTACGTGTGATCGTATATTGATTGGCACATGACTGATTGGAGATAACGTCACTTACAAAGGTAATTGCTACATCATTACCGGAGCAGTTGTCGTTAGCGCTTACCAATGCGATGTTCGGCGCAGGAACATCAGAGGCGCATGTGACAGTAACTGGAGCCGGTGCGATAATGATAGGCGGAGTCATATCAGAAACATTGATAGTCTGCGTTGCAGTGGCGGAATTGCCACAAGCGTCGGTCGCTCTGTATGTACGTGTTATGATATAACTGTTGGCACAGGAACCCGGAGCAGTTGCATCGCCCACAAAGGAAACGGTAACGATATTACCCGCTCCTCCGGTGCAATTGTCAGATACCTGGCCACCTGCTGCGATAAATTCTGCTGTTGTAGCATATGGCGCAGGAACCGAACCACCGCATTCAACACCGCTGATAGACGGCGGAGTTATAATGGTAGGTGGTACATTATCGTATACTGTAATGGTCTGGATAAATTCTGCTGAATTACCACATTCATCACTTGCAATATATGTACGTGTTATTATGTATCTGTTGATACAAGCCTGATTGCTGATCACATCGCCTGCAAAAGTTATAATAACGTTTGAGCAGTTGTCCGCAGCGTTTATCAAAGCGATGTTCGGAGCAGGGACCTCTGAGGCACAGGTTACTGTTAGGGATGCTGGTCCGGATGAAATGGCCGGAGGTCTGTTATCGTTCACGTTGATCGTTTGGATACATGTTCCTTTATTCCCGCATTCATCGGTTACCTGGTAAGTGCGTTTGATCTGGATACCTGTTGCGCAGGTTCCGGTAACAGTTTCATCTATTTTTGCAAATACAAGGTTACTGTTGGCAGTACAATTATCGGAAACACTTCCGCCTGCAGCGATAAACTCAGCAAGCGTAGCATAAGCCACAGGCGCTTCATTAGAGCACTGAACGTTTGGATTGCTGGCAGGGCAAGTTATAACAGGCGGGACATGATCATCTTTCCATGTGAAAGTCACGGTAGCCTGACCGGTATTTCCACAGGCATCCACCGCTTTGACAGTAAATGACTGGGTTTTGATACAATCTCCGCTGACAGTTCCCGGTATTACGGTAAATGTAGTGGATCCACACTCATCCTGAACGCCACCGGTTGCATTGATGGCCATCTGTTCATTCGGCAGGCTGGATGGATTACATCCAAGATCGATCGGAGTGACAGGTACGTTAGGGAAGGTTGGATCCGTTACGTCCACTTTCCATTTATAGGTAATATAACAATGAGACTGGTTACCACAATCATCGATCGCCGTAACGGTAAATACCTGAGTTTTATCACAACCTCCCGTGATCTCACCTGCTGTTACCATAATTGAGACTATCTCACCATCATCAGTAACATTTCCTGCACCTTCGGCTACGGCGCCTTCGGTCGGAAGGTTTTCTGGATTACATCCCAGGTCGATCGGTTGTGAAGGACAGTTTTCAAACACCGGTGGTTCTGAGCCATCGTTTGTTCTGAAGCTTACTACACAATTAGCGGTATTACCACAGGTGTCGGTAGCTGTGACTGTATATACAACTGTAGGACCACATGGACCGTTGACCTGTGTTCTTGAAGTTGTGATACTGAGGATGCCACAGTTGTCGGTAGGCGTACCCGCAGAGTTGATAGCAAGCTGGTCGGTTACGTTATTGATGTTCGGAACGCTGATAGGCGCTGTAGGACAATTTGTAAATACAGGCTTCTGAGTATCGCTCCTCCATTTGAACACAACTGGGATCGTAGTTATGTTTCCACAATCATCCGCTGCACTTACCATGAATACCTGGGTCTTGATACAGGTACCGGTAATCGGGCCGGCAGTAGCCGTCACTGATTCTACTCTTACGTCATCAGTAACATCCCCTGCATTCGTAATAGCCAATTGTGTGGTTGGCAGTGCATTTGAAGGCGGATTACACCCAAGGTCGAACGGGCCGGTCGGAGGATTTGTAAATACCGGAGGCTCCGTGCTACCTGTAGAGGTATATCTGACCTGGCAGATCTTGAAATTGCCACATGCGTCAGTGGCTTTTACATTGAAGATCTTAATGGTACCACATGGGCCATCGACCTCTTCGTATGTTGTTGTAACTATAGGGTTAGCTGTACAATTGTCGGTAATCTGTCCCACGGCAGTGATGGCCATTTCAGCGGTAGGAGTGACTCCTGGCGCCAGAACGATAGGCGTGCTGGGACAGTTGGAAAAATTAGGCTGGATCAGGTCATCTTTCCAGATATAGGTAATACTGCATGTAGCTGTATTGTTACAATTATCTTTGGCTATTACAGTGAAGGTCTGCGATTTATTGCAGGTACCTGTAATTGGCCCGGCTATGATCTCTTTTGTGACAGTACCACAGTTGTCCGGTTCGATATTGACTGTTTCCTGCAGCCATGCAGCCGTAGGCAGGTTGACAGGGTTGCAGCCCAGGTCAATAGGTCCGCCTGTCGGGCAGTTTTGGAATACCGGATTCTGATCGTCAAATGACCATTTGAGTGTTACTACTTTTGTGGTCTGGTTGCCACATGCGTCTTTTGCAGTAACGGTCCATTCCTGTGTTCTGTGACATTCACCTGAAATCGGTCCTCCGACAGCTGTCACTACTATCTGATTGGTAGCAGTACAATTATCAGTGACTGTGCCTGCGGCTGTTATTGCCTGTGCAGCGGTTGCGCCGCCCTGACCTAAGCAGCCAAGCTCGACCCCTTCAGGTGGAGTTGTGTTGGCAAATACCGGTGGTTGGGTATCAGATTTCCAGGTATATTTAACAGTACAGGAGGTGCTGTTACCACATCCGTCAGTGGCAGTTACGGTAAAGTTCTGTGTTTTGGTACATGTTCCGGTTATGCTACCCGCTGTTGCAGTCACTGTTACATTGCCGGAATTATCATTGGCTGTACCAACTGCAGCAATTGCAGTAGCCGTTGTCGGAGGTGTAGGATTACATCCCAGATCAATGGTGTTTGATGGACAGTTAGAGAAAGTCGGCGGGATCGGATCACTACCCCAGGACAAAGTGAACGTACAGGTTTGAATATTTCCACATTCGTCCTTGGCAGTTACAGTCCATGGCTGGTTATTTTTACAGCCGCCATTTTCTGTAGTAATGGTTCCGCCTGTTGCAGTTACAACAATGTTGGCAGTGGCAGTACAGTTGTCAGTGATATTACCCACTCTGGCGATCGCATCATCAGCTGTGGGCGGGTTATCACCAGGCAAAATGATGATGCTGCCTGACTGGCAATTGGAGAATACCGGTTTGGTCGTATCTATTCTCCATTTAAATGTTATTGTTCTGGTTGTAGAATTACCACAAGCGTCTTTAGCAGTTACCGTGAAAACCTGCGTTCTGCTGCAATTGCTTCCGCTGGCTGCCGTTGATGTTGCCGTTACTGATTCTATCTGACAATTATCAGTCACATCTCCTGCGGCAGCTATTGCTGCAGCATTATTTGGAAGGGTTGGATTACAACCCAGGTCCACTGTTTTAGGAGTTGGATCGGTAAATGTAGGATTCGAATTGTCTGTGTACCATTTGACCTGAACGGTAACTGAAGCATTATTTCCGCAGGCATCAGTGGCAGATACAAACCAATCCTGAATCTTGTAGCACGCATTATTGGTAGTGATATTTCCCGGTGTGGCTGTTACTACCAGTCCGCTTGGTCCGCAATTATCCGTAAAGCCGGCTGCTGTTTTAGCATCGTTTTCAGTGATTCCCATATTTCGGCATCCAATCAGAACCGGAACTTCAGGATCACAGGAATAATGTGGTTTGGTCTGATCTCTTAACCAAGTATAGGATTTAATACAATCCACTTTTTGTTCACCGGTGTCATATTGACTGTTGTTGTTATCGTCCTGGTAGATCCTGTACGTTCTCTTGTATTCAAGTGAGCTGCAAGGATTAAAATTGGTGTCTTCGATCACAACCATCCTGATCGTATGACAAGGATTCTGGCCTTGTGATGCACCGAATGTGGAATTGAACTGCGCCAAAGTACTTACTGCTGCAGGAATTGCATTTGTACAGCTGTAGTTTCCGGTAGGCTGGTTGCCACATACTACGCTAAAGGAACAGTTATTGACACAGGTCAATATGATCTTAAGCGGACACGCATTGCTTCCCGGAGGCACTGCCCAATAGGTCTTTACTGTACCGTCCACAGCAGGGAAAGGATTTCCTGCGTTATATTCGATGGTGCCTGGCACGACCGGATAAGCGCTATAGAATTTGGTTCCCGGAGGGTAAAGCGGGGAAATATTGCTGACAGCATAACCGGACGGACTCTGGACGATCTCCATTTCGAGGACACCGTCCTGTGAGTCTGAAGAACAATTGGCCAGCACATATGCGCTTCCGTTGATCGTTGTGTTGATGATGCCGTTGACAGCTTCATTGCTACACTCGCCACCTTCGATATAACCGAGGATGTATGCCTGGTTGACGATGTTGGTATTGGTAACGATACCTGTTCCGTTTGAGTATCCGGTCACGGGAATCACTTGGCCACATGAATTGCTTAGCAGGAAGCAGTTTATTGTAGCTTTCAGCTTAAAGCAGTAGGTCGCCAGGATCGTATTTGGATCTGCCGGCAATGGCAGATTACCGAAGTTCCATTCCAGCGATCTTGTAGAAGCATTATAGACAGGTGCAGGGGCTGTTGTCGATCCAACCAGCGGATTGAGCGTAACCGAAACACTGCCGGAAACAAAGTCGGCATTGGACGGAATAGGAACAGATAGTTTATAGTTTGATATAGGTTCTGTTCCGACGTTCTTGATATCTACGCAATAGGTAAGCTCCTGCCCGGGCGTACATGTATAAGGCTGTACCGGGGCAGCGCCGTTGATAGCGGTCAGCTTGATGATCTCATCAGTTTCGGGCTTATAAGCATCTACACCGAATACCAGAACCGACATCGTGTATACGTCGCTTGTGGTTCCGACCCGGATGACCGTGCTGGTCTGCCCGTTGCCAATGACATTGTTTACTGCCGGAGTGCTTGGGTCACTGTCATTACCATTGTCGAGATAGAACATGGCGATGTCGATACCATTGTTGTTGAGGTATGACGGATTGCGCAAGTTGCCACCGGTGTTGATGGAAGAGTTGAAGAAGTTGTTGGCAGTGTTGGATGAATGAACAAGGCTCTTGAAATTTGGTGTATTCAATTCCTGGATCTTGGCATAGTCACCTGTTAATTCCCGGTCACCTTCACCTGCAAGAAATCCAAGCTTCACATTGACATCTCCGCTTTGTACAGCCTGAAAGCCTGTGATCGGAATGTCAACGATGTTGGAATTGGCATTAAAGGCGTGTCCCTGGAAGATAGCGATATCCTTGGTCTTCATTTTACTGTTCTCGTAAACGACGACCATTGCCCAACAGCCAAAATAACCTACACCGTCCGCATTACCCTGAACAAGGGCCATGTCTGCCACGGTGTATGTGTTGGCTCCATGCGTCTTCACATAGTTGGTAACATCTGCATAACAGGAATAGATCTGATAATAATCAGTAGGCGGATTGACGATATAGCTACCGGTAATATTCTGATAGCTGTCGTTGCCGGCTTTGAGTTTGATCTCATTTTTGGTAAACGTCCTGTTCTGGAGATTTCCGTTGAACATTCGTGTAGCCTCTACGGTATTACCGGCAGTGCCACCGTTGTTTGCACGGCCGGTCCAGTATAAGGCTGCATAGATGATCTGGGTACAATTCTCATTGACACCAGGCTCAACGGCAAAATCGAAATTGGCAGACGAGGAGTTCCATGTATTGGGATCACTGTCGATATCGACATACCCCATGTCATTGTTACCGTTCTGTCCTTCATCCGAATAATCTACACGGATGAGATTCGTATTACCGAACATGGTATAGTCGCCCTTGACGCTGAAAATTTTGTCAGGGGTTTTGGCGAAAGGAACGACAACCTGTGAATTAATGCCGGATACAGCAGCAACTATTACGATTGCTACATTCAGTATGTTTTTAAATAGATTGCGATGTTTCAGTATAGTATTTTTCATTTTACTCGATTTTGAAGTTTATTATTCAGTATAAGATTTTCGGTAAAGCTGTGCTATGCCGGAATTTGCCGGAATTAATCCTTCAAATTGTTCGAGAGAAGCATTGATCTGTGGCACATATACAATGTATTGCAGGGATGTAAGTGCCTCAATAAACTCAGGTGGAAAATAAGAACTATTGATCTCTGATTCTAGCCTGAAGTTAATGATCAGGATTTTTACGTTTGAATAATCAATGAGCTCGGTCGCTTTCCTCCAATTTTTCAGGTCCGGAGGATACGTCAGAAGGCGGATGGGCTTTTTCACGCCATTGGTTGTAATCTTTCCATCCTGCAGATATACAGTTTCGAAGATATTGTCATAAAGACTTCTTATTGACTGCGCCTGAGCATACTGCCCGGTACCTTCGAGGTCAGCCAGGTAGGTAAAATATTCTTTTACATCCTGGCCATAACTACTCTGTATTATGCCAAAAAGAAAAAATAAATAAAATAGATGCTTCATGTTAAATATGGTTTAAAATTGAAAATATACGCTTAGTCAGCACACAATAGAAGATACCCTCCGCTGATGTCTCATCACTGAGACCCGGATTCCGGATTGTATAGAAGGTCACTGGCTGCTCTATATCGATCAGCCAGGCATTAGCCTACGAGGCGCGGGATTGAATTATGGAAGGAAAAAACTTCATAGTGTGTGTTTTAAATTCTAATTTAAACACATACTGATCAGACAAACTTCAAATAATCTTTTCGGACAAACATGAAAATAAAAAGGCTAATTTCGATCTCTGGATCAGAAATCGGAGAGCCCAATTTTATTTTCTAAATAAAATCCGACTCTGCTCATTTTTACTTTTGAGAAAAGTAAGATCATGTGATACCTAATAAGTGTGTGTTCTTACGGCTGAATTTCTTCAGTGGGGCAAAGATAAGTTACAGTTTTTTATTCTTAAAGAAAAAAGTCAAAAAATAATTACTTTTTTCAACATATATAAATAATTTATTTGAATAAATTTAATTAATTCAATCTTTTAATAATAATATTTTCAATGATTTGGATGTTTTGGTCTATATCTATAAATAGCTTTTTTTTGTAAGATGTTTTTACATTTATTTAGCTATATGCCTGTAAATTAATCGTTTAATAAAATGTGGAGACTATATATTAAATTATCCTTAATTTAATAAAATTCAGTTGGTGATTTTTGCAGATACCCGCTTGTTTTAATGTACAGCCGTTCGTTTTTTGATCATTCCGCCTTTGGTATCCTTTATGCTGTTCATAATAATAAATGCCTGAGGATCAATCTCATTGACCCCCGTCTGCAGCTTTGGCACTTCCAGACGCGTTACAACGGTATATACGACATCGAATGATTCCGAAGCATGTATGCCTCTTTTACCAAATCCTTTCTTTGCTGAATAAAGCGTGACGCCATGTCCCAGGTCATGTACCAGCATTTCGCGTATCTTTTCACTTTCAGTGGAGATGATCGTTATACCTGTATATTCTTCTATACCCTCGATGATATAAGTGATGGCTTTGGAAGCGACAAAATAGGTGAGAATGGCGTATAGAGCCACTTCAATCGATAAGAGATAGGCACCCGTCAGGAAGATCAGGATATTGAATATGAGAATGATATCGCCGATCGACATTCTCGACTGTCTGCTGAGATATATCGCCAGCACTTCCGTCCCGTCCAGCACGGAGCCGCCCCGCATTGCAAAGCCTATACCTACACCCAGGAATAATCCTCCGAAGCATGCTATCAGCAAAGGATCTTTAGTAAGGATGGGAAAGTGGACAAATTGTATGACCAAAGCCAGTCCTGCTATCGCAAGGATACTTTTAACGGCAAATTCCCGGCTCACCTGCCTGAAGCCCAGGATTATAAAAGGTGTGTTGAATATGACAAGCAGTATGGATAAGGGTATTCCCGGTGTAAATATCTTTACAAGCAGGCTTATACCGGTGATGCCACCATCGATATAACCATTCGGCACCAGAAAGCTTTCGAGCCCGAAGCCGGCACTGAAAATGCCTATGGAGATCAGTAGAATGGATTTTATTTCTGATGCAATGGTCGAATATTTTTGTTCGTGTAGTACTTTGTCTGTCATATATTGTTTTTTGGTTGGCGTGAAAATATAATTTAGTACCCTTTTTTCAAAATCACATCTTCATTTATTTAATATTAATTACAGGCATATTACCTTTAGAGCCAAATAATCGGCCGATGAAAAAGACTCCTGTTCTTTTTAGTTTCTTTGCTTGCGCCTTTCTCATCCCTAACCTGTCTTTAGCTCAAAAAAAATCATCGATGAAAAATAATACCGGTAAAATTTCGGCACCTGTAGCGGCCAAAAAACCTCACAGGCTGGAGTTTCATAACGATGTGAGAATTGATGATTATTACTGGCTCAATGAAAGAGACAATCCTGAAGTGATCAGCTACCTAAATGCTGAAAATGAATATCTCGGTCGATCCTTACAGCATACCAGGGACCTGCAGGATAAGCTATTTTCGGAGATTACAGGACGCATTCCCCAGATCGATATGTCAGTGCCTTATCTCAGGAACGGTTATATGTATTATACCCGCTATGAAAATGGTAAGGAATATCCGATCTATGCCCGGAAGATCGATACAGCGGATGCTAAGGAGGAGATCCTCATCGATGCCAATAAGGAAGCCGAAGGATTGGAGTATTATGCTATAGGCACTATCGCTGTCGATCCCGGCAATACTTTGATGGCGTATTCGGAAGATGTCTTGTCGAGGAGGATCTATACGATCCGGTTAAAAGACCTGTCAGGTAATAGTTTGTTGAACGACAATATCAAAAATACGAGCGGCTCTATTGTCTGGTATAATGACGGCAAAGCTTTTCTATATATCGTAAAAGATCCGGAGACCCTGAGATCCTGTAAGGTATACCGACATATTATCGGAGATGATCCTTCCCGGGATGAGCTGCTCTTTGAAGAAAAGGATGAGACATTCAGCCTGGGTATTGCCCGGTCGAGAAGCGGCAAATATATTTATATCGGAAGCTACAGCACATTGACCTCTGAATACCTGTATTGTGATGCCTCTGACTCCAAAGCATCCTTTAAAGTGTTTGAGCCCAGAAAGCGGGGGCACCTATACTCTGTGGCTGATGATGGCGATCTCTTTTATATCAACTCAAATGATGAAGCACTCAATTTTCGTTTGTTTACGGCGTCTGCCGGAGCTACATCAAGATCGCAGTGGGTAGAGAAAATACCGCATCGCAATAATGTTCTCCTGGAAGAGGTCCATTGTTTTAAAGACTTTATAGTTGTCGAGGAAAGGATCAAAGGGATCGTAAAATACCGGATCATCTCCGGTGAGCAGGACTGTTATATCGATTTCCCGGAAGATGCTTATATGACCTATCTGACGGATAACTATACATTTGATACCAGACGTCTGCGTTACAGCTACACTTCGCTTACCGTGCCAAACTCCGTCTTCGATTATGATATCGGGATAAAAGAACCGGTACTGCTTAAAGAGCAGGAGGTGGTCGGTGGATATGACAAATCTTTATACCAGTCGGAAAGAATAGAGGTGCCGGCCACCGATGGGACGATGATCCCCGTTTCGCTTGTGTACCGGAAGGATCTCCGCAGAAAAGGGGGTAATCCTCTGTTGTTGTATGGATACGGTTCTTATGGGTACAGCCTCGATCCTACCTTTTCATCCGTCCGCCTTTCCCTGCTTGACAGAGGCTTCATCTATGCGATCGCTCATATCAGGGGTGGGCAGGAGCTCGGACGTCAGTGGTATGAAGACGGGAAGCTGCTGAAGAAAAAGAATACGTTTACTGATTTTATTGATTGTGCCAGGTATCTGATAGATAAGAATTACGCCCACAGATCCAGGCTGTATGCTATGGGAGGCAGCGCCGGAGGCTTACTGATGGGCGCTGTTATCAATATGGCGCCAGGATTGTTTAACGGTGTTGTCGCTGCAGTGCCTTTTGTCGATGTGGTCACAACCATGCTGGATGAGTCCATTCCGCTCACCACGGGCGAGTTTGATGAGTGGGGCAATCCGAAGGACAAGGCCTATTATGATTATATGAAGTCCTATTCTCCTTATGACAATGTTGCTGAACAAAAATACCCGGCTTTGCTCGTTACTACAGGACTCTATGACAGCCAGGTTCAGTACTGGGAGCCTGCCAAATGGGCTGCCCGGCTCCGCGCAGTGAAAAAAAGCGATGAGCCGGTGTATCTCTACACCAATATGAGCACGGGACACGGTGGCGCCAGCGGCCGTTTTGAAAGGTTCAGGGAGACAGCGCTGGAATATGCCTTTTTGCTCGACCTGGAAGGGATCAGGGAATAAAAAAGAAGATAGCTGATCCGTTTTTCCGGCTTTAATCGCCGTGAAGAGAGCGCTTAAATATAACAGACTCTATTTGTTAGAACAATAAATAGCCTGTTACATTACTGATCTTAAACGCATCATTTTTTGTCTCCCGGACCTCAGCCCCTGTGATCACTAACCTGAGCTCCCTGCCGGAAGCAATGACAGTGTTGAGGATCAGGGGTTGCTCCGTTCCGTAGCACGGCGGCAGACATTTTTTTATTTCATCGGTCAACGGCTTATAGATCTCCCATTCAGTTTTTATATCATCGATATGTATGGACAACTTGCTGTCCTCAAGCCGGATGGCGGTATCCGGAGAGCCGGCGGCTTCATTTATATTGAAAGTATATATCCTGTCAAATCCTCTGACGGAAAATTGCTGCTCCTGGTTTTTCAGAGACAGGCTGTAGTATTTCGGATAGAGGTTGCCCGGCATGTTCAGGTCACTGCTGTTGATTTGAAGAGCGTTCAGATAAGGAAGATTGGAGGTAAAGCTGTAAGGCCTGGCCTTAATATGGATCAGGCTGTCGGAGATCATGTCCCATCGTTTTATCCCCAATCCTTTTAATGATTGAGGCCCATGCTGATCAAGCAGGTATTGCGAGATCGAGTGGATCTCTGTCTTGACAGAATCTCCCGGCCCGGCTTGTGAAAGATCACCTGCTGCAGATGTGTTTTTTATGTAATTTTTCTCCAGTATGTTTCCCAGCCTCTTTCTCTGGCTGTCTCTACTTACCGCCTCAAATCCCCAGGGCCCGAAACAACTGAAAATAAACAGCAGGGCGAGGGTATAAGGAATGGCAATGATGTTATCCTTTTTAGAAGCTATAAAATATAATGTGATACCTGTCAGCCAGACGGATAATACACCGATCGTATATCTTTCCGGTGTAATGCCATAGTCGGAGATCCTCGTCCAGATGCTGATATGTAATAAAATGATGAGGGGGAGAAGAGCGATGTAAAACGCTTTTGAAAAAATCTTCACCCATTTATTGTCCGCTCTGTCCCTGATGGGATATACCAGCAGAAAGGCCAGGATACCTGCTATGGAAAAACAAAGGACGAGGTTGGACACCCAGCCTTTGGGAAGAGACCAGAGGATGATTATTTTTACCGTATAGGCGTATAATATCGTCAGGTACAGCGCCATCAACGGGATAAGCACATATTGTGTAAAGATCTTTAAAGAAAAAGGATAATCCTCTTCTTTGTTATAGGATGGAAGATCCTTCCTTATGCCACCCAGCACAAAAAAAGTATTGTATATCACGAGCATGATCACAAAGGTCTGCATGTATCTTTTTTCATTGATGCTGAAATCAAATAGCGCATCAAGAGCCGCGAATGCGGCAATTATCCCCAAGAACAGCACCAGGGAATAAAATAGCCCGGTGGCTGTCCGCAACAGAAGGTGTTTGTTGAACTGCCAGAAGCCCTGAATATCCGCAAGCCGCCGGAATACACTGATGGCGACCAGTCCGTGAGCACCCAGGAACAGGGCGAAATAACGGATACTTTGATTCTCAGGGTAAAAAATGCCGATTCTTCCGTATGTTTCAAAGCTTTTCCAGTAAAAGGAAAGAGCGCTTACGATCATTATGAATCCAGCCGGAATAATGGAAGTCTTATGCTTTTTATTTTCTGTATAGAGATGTAGCGCAAGAAAGGCCGGAATACACAACGATAGGCATACCATTAACCTGAATATGGCGTTGTAACCTGTGTTGTTCAGAGAATCACCATTCTCAATGAAATACAGCCAGAATGCGGCCAGCAGGATCGCGCTGAATGCGCATAGATAGAATCTTGTAAATACTTCCCGGACAAGGCTTAGCTGATGTGTCAGGTTGTTTTTGAAAGAAGAGAGCTGCTTCATAATGTTGATAGAATATGCGGCTTTTTAACAAAACTTTGATAATATAATCAGAATTTTTGAGATTCTCTGGCTGTTATAAAATAAGTATATGCAAATGGATATCTTTGCGGGGTTTTTAAACAGGGCATAGCCCTAATGATCTAAATAATATGAACAGATACTTCTTTTTATTTATTGTAATTATGATCACTTCTTTCAGCCTGCAGGCTCAGAAAAATACATATACTTCGGCGAAGGACTCGGACGCGAAAGCTGTCGCTACTCTCAACAAAATTAAAAGCAAGTATGTGTCCAAAACTCAGCAGATCACCTCTGCTTTTTCACTCAAAATGGAATTTCCCGGACAGAGCACCCGGTTCGAAAAAGGCACGATGATCCAATTGGGCGATAAGTTCAATCTCGATATGAAAGATATGGGCATTATCAATGACGGTAAAACGGTCTGGTTTATCAATAAAAAGCAGAAAGAGGTCCAGATCAATGACTATACCAAAGGCGCCGGCCAGGGGATGGTCAATCCCGCAGAATTCATAGCTCAGTATGATCAGAGCTCTTATATTGCGGCCGTGACGTTTGATGGCGCACAGAATGGCAAACAGGTACAGGTCATCGAAGTCAAGCCTGTAAAGAAAAATACGGAGTATTCCAAGGCAAGGATCACCGTCAATAAGGCTACAAATGAGCTGATAGCCATGGAAATCTTCAATAAGGATGGCAGTCGCCATACGCTCAATGTTTCTAAAACAACCTTTGCCAAGGCCGGAAACAATGTCGCATTTACCTTCAACAAAGCCAAATATCCCGGTTTTACTGTTGAAGACCTCCGGGTTAATTAGAAGATCAACTATCCCGCGCATGAAATTACGCTCCGGTATTATCAGGCCTTTTGCTAAGCTGGTCGCCCGTCATATTGATAAATGGAAGCTAACGGCCATCGAGGACCAGGACAGAATAAGGAAGGATCTTGTGAACAGAGGGGTGGATACGGCCTACGGTAAGGATCACGATTTTCGCCTGATCCGTGATGCTGCCTCTTTTTCACGACAAGTGCCCCTGGTCGATTATGAAGTTATTAAGCCTTACATCGAGCGGATCAAAAAAGGTGAGCGGCATGTTTTGTGGCCGGGATTGCCCAGGTATTTTGCGAAAACCTCAGGGACGACCTCCGGCGCCAAATACATACCACTAACCAAAGAGAGCATGCCCAATCATTTCGGCTCTGCCCGGAACGCTCTCCTGAACTATGCAGGCAAGACAGGGAAGGCTGACTTCTTTGACGGAAAGCTGATCTTCCTGAGCGGATCTCCCGAGCTGGACCGGTCGTCGGTCATTCCTACCGGCAGGCTGTCAGGCATCGTCAACCATGAGGTCCCTTCCTGGTTGCGTAAGAGCCAGGTTCCCAGCTATGAGACCAATTGCATCGAGGACTGGGAACAGAAGGTCGATGCAATTGTCAGGGAAACCATCCATAAGGATATGCGGCTGATCAGCGGTATTCCGCCCTGGGTACAGATGTATCTGGAAAGATTGCTGGAGGTAAGTGGTAAAGAAACGATCCTGGAGCTTTTTCCTCATTTCAGCATGTTTGTTTACGGCGGTGTCAATTACGAACCTTACAGGCGGATACTTGAAAAGCTCTTTGGCGCTTCTGTCGATTCGGTTGAAACCTTTCCCGCTTCTGAAGGTTTTTTTGCATTTCAGGATGAGCAGAGTGACCACTCGCTTCTGCTTAATACAAGGAGCGGGATCTATTTTGAGTTTGTCGAGGCTGATCATATCCATAGGGATAATCCGGAGCGTATTCCGCTTGAAGGAGTTAAGACCGGTGTGCCGTATGCTTTGATCGTCAACAATAATGCCGGCCTCTGGGGGTATAATATCGGGGATGTAGTGACATTTACATCTGTCGATCCGTATAAGATCGTTTTTACCGGTCGCGTTGCACATTATATATCGGCCTTCGGCGAGCACGTCATCGGCAAAGAGGTCGAGGACAGCCTGAGAGAGGCGATCGGCGACAGCCCGGTCAAGATCGCGGAATTTACCGTCGCTCCGCAGGTCGATCCCGGCTTAGGGCAGTTGCCCTACCATGAGTGGCTGATCGAGTTTGATGTACCACCTGCCGATCTGGATGGATTTGCCGGTAAAATAGATGTGGGCCTGGCTAAAAGAAATATCTACTACAATGATCTAATAAGCGGTGGTATCCTGCAGACCTTGCAGATCGTTCCTCTGAAAAAGGGTAGCTTTATTACTTATATGAGGGAAAACGACAAGCTGGGAGGCCAGAATAAGGTACCCCGCCTGACCAATGACCGGAAGATCGCCAATGCTTTAATTGAAATCAACAAGCGATGAAAAACAGCTTCATTAAAATTACATTCCTGGTATTTGCCATCACCTCAGGTATCGGACTTTCTGCTCAGAAAGTGGAGTTTGTCGGCAAAAAGCTGAATGTGCCGAAAGGTTGTGAGAAGGTATCGAATTATGAGATAGAATGTGGTACCTTTTCATTGTCCTGGATCTATATGACCAAGGCAAGTATTGAGAATATCCTGTTTAATCAGATCGGTCAGCTCGAAAAGACCCCTGATTTTCAGTACAAGCCGGTGCGGTTGCTGATCGATAGCATTCCTTCCAATGGCTTTGTGGCCTCATTTACGGCCGATCATCAGAAATACTTTATGCTGCTCGCTGCCGGTACGGTACGTGGTCAGAGCGTCCTTATCCAGGGCATCGACCTCATTCCTTTCTGGAAATATGAAGGACACAATCAGGTCTTTGAAACCCTGGTCCGGCTTCTCCCTGACGGTGATCGCCCCCGGATGGAAATGAATTACGGGGATAACAATGTTCCCGACCCTGAGAATGAAAAAGATGGAGAATAATCTTATTGTTGTTGTCCATACTTTTCTTGACTCAGAAGAAAAGGCCCGCGAAATCAGCCGGCAGCTCCTTGATGAAAAGCTGATCGCCTGCTCGAACCTTTTTCCGTGTGCGTCGTTGTACAAATGGGACGGAAAGATGCAGGACGAAAGAGAAATCGTTATCAGCATGAAGGCTTCCGTGGCTGTTAAGGACAGGCTGATGAAAAGGCTTGAAACGTTGCATCCGTATGATGTCCCGGCGATTTTTGTTGAAAGGGCAGAGGCCAGCGAAAATTTTTCTGCCTGGATTAATGAAAGTTGTTTGTAAATTTGGTCTAAATTAAAATTAACTCTGAAACAGTGAAGCTCTTCAATAAAGAAAATGCCAAAAGAGCAGGTATCGGCCTGTTTTTGTTCTTTTTTCTTAAAGGATTGGCCTGGCTTGCTGTGTTCTACTTCGGGGTCAACCTGTTTTCGAAGTGCAGCTGATCTTTATTTTCTGGCTTTTTTGAGCGTGAAGTTAAATGTGCTTCCTTCACCAGGTGTCGACCTGACATTGACAGTCTGATTGTGAGCTTCCAGAATATGCTTTACTATTGACAGGCCGAGACCTGATCCTCCTGCCATGCGGCTTCTTGATTTGTCTACTCTGTAGAAACGGTCGAAGACTCGCTTCAGATCATGTTTTTCTATACCGGCCCCATTGTCGGCAACTTCTACGAGGATATAGTTATCCATGTTGTAGAAGCTAACCTTGGCTTGTCCTCCTTCCCGGCCATATTTGATAGAATTGTTGATGAGGTTGATCAGCACCTGCCTGATATATTCCCTGTCGGCAAACACGTGGTAGCCGACCGACGCGCCTTCCTTGAAGGTAAGCCTGATTTTCTTTTCCCCGGCTATCAGCTCCAGCTCTTCAAACACTTCCTCTGTGAGCTGCCTGATGTCAAATCTGGACATTTCGAGAACCAGCTCGCCCAATTCGAGCTTGGATATAGATTCGAGATCCTGGACGATGGTCTGGAGCCGGTCGATATTTTTGGCCGCACGGTCGAGGTATTTATAGCTGAGCTGGGGATCTTCCACTGCGCCGTCGAGTAGGGTATGTACGTAGCCCTGGATATTAAAGATCGGGGTTTTCAGCTCATGGGAGACATTCCCCAGGAAATCACGGCGGTAATTTTCAAGAGTACGCAGATTGTCTATGGTTGCCTGCTGATTTTCGACCCATTCGGTCACTTTAACTCCGACGTCTTCGATGACATTCGACTGGATGTCGGGATTTGATTGACGGTCCTTGCTTAGGCTGACCTTGTTGTCGTGGATGATCTTATATATCAGCTTGATCCTCCTGTATACAAACTTGTTGATGAAAAAATGACCGATCAGGCTTGAAATAATAAAATTGATCACAAGGAAAATGACGACTACCATTGGAGTGATGGTGATCAGGCCGCTCCATATAAGAAGAAGGATAAGCGCTAATGCAAATAATGTATGTACACCTGAGCTGTAAAAGGCGATTTGTCGCGGGGTCAGGTTTTTAAACATGCATTGACAAGGTTAATTGACCGTGAAGTTAAAAATCAAATTTGTATCCGATACCTTTTACCGTTTTGATTATTTCTTCTCCGACCTTCTCGCGGATCTTACGGATATGGACGTCGATGGTACGGTTACCGACTATAACATCATTGCCCCATATCTTCCGGAATATTTCATCTCTTGTAAATACTTTACCCGGCTTGCTGATCATGAGGTTGAGCAACTGGAACTCTTTTTTTGCCAGGTCTATTTTTACTCCTTCTTTCATCACGACATGTTGCTCGCGGTCGATAGTAAGATTGTGTATGACAGAGATGTGCTTGTTTTCGCTTTCATCCGGAGACGCTGACCTGCGTAGCAATGCTTTTATGCGGCTGATCAGCACCATGGGTTTGATAGGCTTGCTGATAAAGTCATCACCTCCGGTATCGAGGGCGGCTACCTGCGTGTAGTCTTCATTCCTGGCGGTCAGAAATGCAATGATGGTATCGGAGAACTTTTCATTCTGCCGCAGATTCTTGCACACTTCGACGCCGTCCATTTCGGGCATCATAATGTCGAGGATGATGAGGTCCGGCAGAAAGGTTTCTGCGACAGCAAGAGCTTCACGGCCACTTTTGGCTGCCTCGACGATATATCCTTCCTTTTTTAAATTAAACTGAAGAATTTCCCTGATATCTTCTTCATCGTCTACTACAAGTATCTTTGATGCCATTTGGGAAGCTATTTGTGACATAAAGGTAAATTTTCTGCAAAGTTACTGTTGATGCCATGTTTAACTTTGATATTTGTATTAAGGAATGGTTAATTTTCGTCACTTATGTCCTGCTCAGAGGTCCCGTTGACGATCGCTTCTAGTCCGGCCAGCCTTGTTTCACAGTCGTTTTTGATCTCCTTTGCCCTTTTCAGCAAAGCCGCCAGTTCATCGATCTCCACTTCGTCATTTTCCAGCCGGGCCAATAGGTCTCTGAGCTCCTGTAACTGTTGGGAGATGGATTTATTTTGTTTCTTACTCATGTTCCAAAGATTTAAAAGTAGCAATGACCGGTCCGTCAGAAAAATGGATTCTTGTATGGCCTTCTTTTTTAAGCTCCGAGCTCTTGCAGATCTTTTTTCCGTCCTGGTAGATCAGGGCATAACCTTTCCCGAGTATTTCCAGAGGATTGATATCTGAAATTCTTTGTTCGATCAGATCAACGTTATGCCGGAGCTCACTGATGAACTGCAGCGACCGGGAATAAATGGATTTATGGATCAGCTCTTTCTCATATCGGACCCGGTCGATCTTTCCCGAAACAACCGACCTGATCAGTAACATGACCTGCTCAGCCTCTTTTCTCTTATCTGAGACAATACGCTGACCTACGCTCAGGATAGAATTAAATACCTGGCTGACCTGGGAGAGGAAGGCCATATTTTGATTGATCATATATTCAGCGACAGCCGTCGGTGTTTTAAAAGATTGATTGGCAACCAGGTCCAGCGTGCTGAAATCGATCTCATGCCCGATCCCTGTAAGCACAGGCAAAGGGAAATGTGCGATGAGGTGGGACAGATCATAATTATCAAAACCGGCAAGGTCGACCTTGCTTCCGCCACCGCGAATGACGACTACGGCGTCATATATTGCTGTGCTTTTGCTGATTTGCTCGAAGGCATCCCTTATGGATTGTTCCAGGGCATTTCCCTGCATAACGCTGTCATATAAGGTGAGGCTGAACTTCAGACCATGACCGTTTTTTTCAATGTGTTCGAGAAAATCAATATATCCTGCAGCATTGGCTGAAGATATCACGGCAATACGCTGGTAGATATCAGGAGGCTTTATGGATTTATTCATAAGGTGGAGCCCTTCTTCCCTGATCCGGCTGAAAAGCGCCTCCTTCCGGATATCAAGGGCACCTCTTGTAAAGGATGAATCTATACCGGTGATCCTGAGCTGAAGTCCGAATCGCTCATGGAAGACCGGGAGCGCAAAACACTGGATCTCAAATCCGGCTACAAAATAATGATCGAGATCAGGATTTTTCTTTTTTATTTTTGCCAGATCAGTCGCCCAAACAACGGCGTTGATCTGTGCCACGATGTCGTGCGAGTGTTCGTCTTTCTGGATCAATGTAAGATAATAATGCCCTCTTTTGACTGCTGCACTCAGGACTTCCGCCCTCACCCATAATTCGCTTTCAAAATTGAGAGCCAGCACCCTTTTGATGTACGTATTGAGCTCGAGCAGGGAGTATGATCTGGTCTCCATATTTCAGGGTTTTGTGACTATAATTATATGAAACCCTGTATTTTTAAAATGGTTGCATATGATCACCCTTTCCGCCTGATTACGGACCAGGAGATCTATGGCATGAGCAAGCGCATTGCCTGAAGCGGTATCGAATTCACCATACTGATCCTTGAAAGGGATCACCTCCGCGGATAACCTTTGTGCGATTTCCAACACAGGCTTATAGATATCTTCCTTATCACGGCTGTTGCAATAGCCGGCCAACAGCAGGCAGTCTTTGCCTGTACAGGTTTCTTCCACATAAGAGGACGCAGCGATAGCGGCAGTTAGCAAATCCTTATCAGGGAACATCCGGTAGTCGCTTATACAGGCTGCTGCGCCTCCGGCATGGGCACCTGTAGTAAAAAAGCTGACCCCTTCACCCCATATAACACGATCATGATCAGAATGCCCGGTATATCCGGCATCGTCGTGTATAGTGATGTTGAACGGCGTATTCTCTTCGAAAAAACCAAAAAGTATCCTGGCACCGGGTTTTTCCAGCAGCATTAATTCGACGTCTTTCAGTACATTATATACGGTGTGGCCCTGATTGACATGGGTCATGTTGTAAGCCTCGATACCGAGCTTCAATGCGATCTGCCCGCTGATCGTGTTATGCGTCGACTGAATGAATATGGCAGGGTTGAGTGCTGTTTCTCCGTATTTTGAAATATCTGCCAGAAACTGTTCGATCCTGGAAATGCTTCCTTTTCCCGTCCCTGTTATGATGCCTTGTATCTCTTGCGGATTGATCCTGTCAATGGCAGCCAGAGCGCAACCGGTAGCGTTTCTGATCAGTGGAGACAGCCTTCTCATCTCATTTTTTTCAAAATAGGCGGAATAGTCTGGTGTGTCAAGTATCCTGTAATTCTTTTCCGGAGAAAAAGTATTGCCGATATGCGCATATGAGTGAATGTAAATCATAGCACCCTTGAAATTAATAAAGAGGTGTTGTTGCCTCCAAAGCCGAATGAATTGATCAGGCAATGTTCGAGCCGGACATTATTTTCGATCCTGGTAACCGGCGTCAGGGAAGGCCCTTCGATCGGTGTGGCGAAGTTGAGCGATGGAAAAAGGAAATTGTTTTGCATCATGGTGATGGTCAGCGCCATGCTGATACAACCTGAAGCTGCGAGCGTATGTCCTGTATAGGTTTTGCTGGAAGCAAACTGTACCCGTCCATCAAATATTTTTTTTATAGCGGCAGATTCAGCAAGATCATTATCGACGGTGCTTGTCCCGTGTGTATGAACAAAGCTGATATCATGAGGAGACAAACCAGCCATAGTTATGGCTCCGGTCATGGCCTTAAATGCGCCTTCTCCGTCGGGCGACGATCCTGTCATATGATAAGTCTCGCTTATATTGTTGTATCCCGATATTTTTGCCAGGGGCTGGGCATTTCTTGCCTCAGCGCGGCACTTCTCTTCCAGGACAAAATAAGCAGCCCCTTCTCCGAGGTTGAGCCCTGCTCTTGCATTGTCAAAGGGCTTGCAAAGGGCGGGATCGACATTTTTGAGCGAAAGGAAGCCGTTTAATACGAACTTGCTTAACGAATCACTTCCACCGGCCAGTACGATGCCGGCTTTTCCTGACCGGATCAGCCTGGCTCCCAGCATAATACCATTACTACCGGAGGAGCAGGCAGTGCTCAGTGTATAATGATCTCCCGGTATGTTGAAATAGGATTGCATGCTCCTGCCTATGTTGCCGCAATCCATCTCGTCGATAAACGTTTTATCGGCGCGTGTTTCTTTTGCATTGATACTGTCAAACGACAGCTCGGTATTAGACATACCGCCTACGGTTGTGGCATTGATAAGTGTGATCTCTTCATCCTCCGGCCGGATACCTGCATGCGCCAAAGCCTGTTGGGCAGCATAGAGAGCCAGTAGTGTTGTCCTGTTATGAGTGTTGTCCGGACTGAGACCGAGCATCCGGGATAGCTGGACATTGGTCAGATCGACGGAGCCGCATACATATTTATTATTGTGGACAGAGTAGGGGAGAGATGCCGCTTTAAGAGGGCTGATGCCTTGTTGCAGGGTGAGGGTCGATTGCTTCAGGTCGCAGCCTGCTGCAGAGATAATGCCAATACCTGTGATCCATATTTCGGCAGCCTCGCCATCCATTTATACATGGGATTCCTGAGATTGAATATAAGCAGCCATGGATCTTACACTTTCCAGAACCTCACGGCCTTTTCGGGGATCTTCTATTTTGATGCCGTAATTACGTTCGAGCAATACCATCAGCTCCAGGGAATCGATGCTGTCAAGCCCCAAGCCTGTTCCGAATAACGGAGCGTCTGTGTCGATGTCGTCGGGGGACATATCCTGAAGATTTAGCGCTTCAATTATTTCGGCTTTTAGCTTGTTGATCAGATCTTCCATTTAGAGTTGATGTTATTGTTTCACAAACATATGAAAATATTTCAAAATGTCGCTACAGACTGTAAGTAAGCTATACCTTTTCCAGGACAAGGTTGTGTTCGAAGGTCCTGAAATCGACCTTGCTCAGACCGCTGATCCCCTGTTGTTCCATATATACACCGTACATGATATCTACTGCGGCCATAGTCGCTTTGTTATGGGTGATGATGATAAACTGGGATTGGGCGCTGAATTTGCGAATGATTTTATTGAGCTTTTCCACGTTGACGTCATCCAGCGGTGCGTCTAATTCGTCAAAGATACAGAACGGTGCAGGCTTTAATAGGTATAGGGAAAATAGAAAAGCAATAGCCGTAAGTGTTTTTTCTCCTCCGGAAAGCTGGCTCAGGCTTTGAGGCCTTTTCCCTTTGGGCTTGGCTATGATCCCGATATCAGAATCCAGGGGACTACCTGTTTCCTCTATGATCAGGTCACAATCATCATCCTCGGTAAACAGGCTTCGAAAAACCATTTTAAAGTTTTCCCGGATCTTTTCAAATGCTGCCAGGTATTTGGTGGTTGATGTGTTTTCAAGCTCATTGAGTGTTTGGGTCAGCTTGTCTTTAGAATCGAGGATATCATTTTTCTGCCCGACTATCTCATCATAGCGTGTTTTGATCTCCTGGTAGGCCTCAAGCGCAAGCGGGTTGACCTCACCAAACTGTAAAATTGAAGCTTTGATCCGTGTATTCTGAGCTTCCAGCTCGGATAATCGCGCCGGATCATTTAACACACCCTCTTCGGGATCATCCGGTGAGGGAGGGGCGCCGAATTCTATTTCGAAGTTGTCTTCTATTCTTTTCAGGTCATACCGGGCAGCCTGCCATTTATCTTTCCATTCATTGGCGATGGTCTGGGTATTGGAGAGCGCTTTTTGCAGCTGGCGGACTGCCTGCTCTTCTTCGTTGATGGTCTTCTTTTCGACAAAATATAATCTTTCCACCTCACTGAGCTCCTCCTGGGCGGATTTGAACTGCTCATTGATGGTCTGAATGGCGAGCTCGGTTTCATGCAACTGGCTTTCCAATGAAGATATTTCAACAAGGCAATTGTTTTGGGTTGACTGAAACTGCCTGCTTTGCTCCTGGTAGCTGTTTATCTGCTGGGTAAGCAGGCTTAACTCTCTTTCTATGCCTGTTTTTTTGTTCTCAGCCTGTATGACATTCATTTTATAAGAGTTCACAAGGGCATTGGCGGCATTAAGCGTCTCTGTTTTGGCTTTCAGGTCGGCTTTGTTGCTATTGACCTCAGCATTGAGCCTTTCGATCTCTTCCTTTATTTCGATGATCGGCCTCGTATTATTCTGAAGTGTCGTGTTATAGTCAGCCACTTTTTTTGTCAATGCAGCTTCATCTGCCGATATTTTTTCAAGCTGAAGCTGTATATGCTCTGCCTGGATATTTATCTGTAACAAAGATTCTTTTGTCTGCTGGCCCTGACGCTGCAACGTTTCCAACTGGCCGGACTTATTGTCAGCCTGCAGGGATTTGACCTTTTCATCGATATCGGCCAGCTGAACAAAAAGATCACTGTCAGATCTTTTAAGATGGATAAGATCCTCTTCCAACGATTCGAGCCTGATCTTTCTTCCCAGAAGACTTCCTTCTATAAGTCCGATCGACCCTCCGTTGGCCAGTCCGTGCGAAATCTGCGTGCTACCATCTTCGGTAATGAAATGGAGGCCGTTCTGTGATAAGGACCCTATATTTTTTGCAGAGATATGGGTAATGATATAGGCATTTCTGAGCAGGTGACCGAATAGCCTGGTATACCGGGGATGACACTGGATGATCGATGAGAGAGGTATTGCTCCTTCTATGATCCGTGGTTTCTCCGGGCTATCCTCATAGGCCTCGAGGATGATAAATCCTGCTTTGCCTTTTTGGCCTGCCGAAAGCAGATCGATCGCATCAAGCGCATCTTTATAAGTGTTGACGACAAAATGGGTAAGGTACGGTGAAAGATAATTTTCCAAAGCCGTTCTGTACTTCTCATCACAATTGATCAGGTCGGCGACCAGGTGCTTCTCTACGTTCTTGTTTTGGGATGAAAGATATTTGACGGCTTCCGGGAATCCTTCCTGGTTATCGATCAGCGATCGCAGCAGCTTAATTTCATGGCTGGCCTGATCGATCTTTCTTTCAACCTGCTTCTTTTGTTCCGCTATATTTTCACGGCTTTCTTTCAGGTTTTGCAATTCCTGGTTATGGGATTCGATCTCAGCCTGAAGAGCGTTGATCTGATCCATGAGCGCAGTCATTTTTTGCTCAAATCCGGCTTTTTGGATTGACAGACTGCTTTGTTGCTCAAGGAGAGCCGACTCCTGTATCTTATGCTTTCCGGCATCACTTTGTAACGATGTCAGCTGGGCCTGGGCAATAGCATTTTCCTTTTCAAGGGCAAAGAGTCTGACGTTATTGGCTTCAAACTTCGCAATAATGGGTTCTGTGCTGGATTCGAGGCCGCTGATCTCTTCCTTAAGCTGATTATAATGGATCTCGTGCTTGCTGAGCTCTTCATTCAGACCGGCTATTTCTTCATCTACCTGGGGTAGTCTACTGGTTAGGGATTGCTGCTGCTGGGTGATGGCAGCGAGATTGGCAGATACCTGCTTAAGGTCGGTGATAGCCTGCTCAGCCTTGCTTTTTACAAAGGAAATCCTCTGGAAGGCCAGATCTCTTTTCTTTTCAAGGGATTTTTGTTCATCGAGGATCTGGTTGGTCTTTTTCTGAAATTCGGAAAGCGAGAGCTCTTTCTCCAGAAGCAGGTTTTTTTTGATCTCTATTTCTGCCTCCGCCTTATGGATCTCCATTTCTTTGAGCTCTGCGGTCTGCCTTTCCTGCTCGAATCTTTCCCGGGAGTTTTCGATCAGGGCAGTGACGCTGTGCTTCTGGTGATGAAAGAGGACGATCGCATTCTGCTGGTATTTGGCTTTGAGCTCCAGGAATTTTTCAGCTCTCCGGGCTTGTTTTTTGAGCGTGTTCATATTGGATTCGATCTCACTGAGCAGATCATCAACACGGCTGAGATCATCCATCGTGATCTGGAGCTTGGACAGGGTTTCTTTTTTACGTGACTTGTATTTCGAGATCCCGGCAGCCTGTTCGATCATCATCCTGCGATAGTGATCTTTATTATTTAAGAGATCTTCTACCATACCGAAGCCGATGATGGCGTAGGTATTGCTTCCCACACCGGTATCGACAAACAAAGAATAGATGTCCTTCAGACGGCACGTTACATTGTTGAGCTTGTACTCGCTCTCGCCATTCTGGTAGAGGACCCTTGTGATCTTTACTTCATTGAAGTCGACCGGCAGGATCTTTTTATTATTTTCAAATATAAGGGAAACCTGGGCCATGCCGGCCGGCTTTTTGTTTTTCGTACCGTTAAAGATCACGCTGGACATTTTATCCAGGCGGAGCTCAGTGCTTTTTTGTTCGCCCAACACCCACCTGATCGCATCGACTATGTTGGACTTGCCGCTGCCATTGGGTCCAACAATACCGGTCACATCCTCGTTGAAGTGGATGACGGTTTCATTGGCAAAGCTTTTAAAACCTTTGATCTCTAATCTTGAAAATCTCATAAGAGTGCGAAAGTAGGAAAAATTCCTCCATCAGATAAGCAATTGTTCTATAAATGATTTTTTAATATGTATCTGATTATAAATGAAATAGCGATGGATGACGGACAACAGGCTCCGGTAATTGTGCTTATTTGCGTGCCAGCCTGGACATGAAGTCAAGCTCAAAGACCGTATATATAATGTAGTAAGTAAAAAAAGGAACGACGAAGTATTTATCAGGCGGCTGGGCCTTTTTAAAATAAATAAAAACAAGCAGGCTGCATAAGATCATCTTTGTAAGCACGATCAGGGAGATGAGATTATTGAACAGGTAGATATTCTTGCTGCGGGCTACGATCGAACCTATGAAATAAAACATTTTGCATAGAATGATAAAAAACAGGATGATAAGGATCGAAAACCTGGAATAAGGGCTGAAAAGATCCGAAGCGCTAAACAGGAGGTGAAAAATTACAGCGATGGATGTGTATATGAGCAATCTAAGGAAAAATGTGGGAAAGGACATGAGGTTTAATGATTTTCATCTTTTTTCGTCAGGTCCACAACTATTTTGTATAGATAACCGGCAGTCAAAATAACAATCAGGCCCACGGTCCAGTATCGCGGATTCCCGGGGTTAAATCTGTTATCCAGGAAATTACCAAGAAAGTAACCAATGACCATGATGGCGATCAATTGAAAACCCAGGCTCGAATATCTGAGGTAAGCGCTTGATTTTTGTTTGATATCTGGGTCGATCCTTTTCAACTGACCTGGCTTTATTTCTGACTCTGATGTTTGACTGCCGTACCTGAGGTCATCGAACAGCGCACATTAAATACGGCACCGTTTTCGACGATCAGCCTGGATGTGGTAATATCGCCGTTGATGACAGCCTTACCGTTGATCTCAAGAGTTTCGGCGACTTTCAAAATTCCGGTCAGCTTGCCTTGAATGATTGCTGCCTTACAATTGACATCACCTTCCACCTCTCCGGATTCTCCTATGATAAGCCTGGCATCACAGGATATATTGCCTTTGATCTTACCGTCGATGCGCATATCATTGACAGCCACTATGTCTCCTGTGATAGATGAACCGATCCCGAGGCTATTTATAGAAAATACTTCAGAATTCTTTTCTCCTTGTTTTGAATTAAACATAGCTATTTATGTGGCTTCAAAGATATTTGGGCCGGTAGAATAATAAAGCTCTTGATAAACCGATCAGAATGTAGGACAATAAACTCCCCTTCTTTCCGGTCCACAGATCAGGTATCCAAGAGAGAACTCAACAGCGCCGTTATAGTTACTCGCAGGTGTCAGCTGTGAGACATTCAGGTCATAGCTGAATCCAATTGTAAACTGATTATAATCCAGCCTGGTAGAAAGAATAATGGCATCTGTCTCAAGAGCCTTTTGCCAGTGATTGGAGATACGGGCCCACAAACCGAATTGAATAGCCTGACGGGTCCAACGGCTTTTATCCAGCCAAAGTCTCAGGGAAGTACCGCCATTGACCTGGAATGAAGGGCCCTGGAAGAAAGTTACAATACCCGGTACGAGGCTGATCTGATCGCTGATGGCAAAGTCTCCGCCTGCATGAGCCGTGATCTTGCTGTATAAGGGAACGTCTACGCCCTCGATTAAGAAGGACTGGTTGGGTTTTGTGATATGGCTGAACGCTCCACCGATATAGAAGCTTGTTTCTTCATCGAAGGTTGAAAACCAGAGAAGGCCTGCTCCCAGCTCGCCAAACCAGAAAGATTGGTCAAAATTGGCTTCATTCTCCTGGGAAGGAGCATTAGCATTCCATACACCGTCTTTTGCCTGAAGTCCCCATTTGGCTTTCTGGAAATTAATGCTCCTGTTAGATGCACCACCCATTACACCAAATGAGAGATAATGAGCTGATTTCCTGGATCCTCCCATCTTTTTGCTATAGCTACCTGAGATCTGCGGGGAAATGGTTGCGAAGTTAAGCTCGCCAGCACGGTCACCCCAGAAATTAACGCCAAAACCCCAATAGTCATTACGCCCTACAGTGTTCTTACGGTCATAAGACGCTCCGAAGGTGTTGAACGCATTGCTCTTTAAGACGCTTGCCCATTGATTTCTATATACCATGGTCAGGCGGTCGGTACAGTTCATGACCCCTGTCAGGGCAGGGTTGAGGTTAAGAGGGGAAGCGTAAAACTGGGAAAAATGGATGTCCTGAGCTTTGAGCGCAAATGACCCCAGAATAAAAGATAAAACAAAGAGTAAAGATTTCTGCATCGAAATAAGATTTATAACTTGGTAACTATCGGAGTAAAGGTAAAAATTATTTGAATACTAAGTATGTTAAAACTTTTTTTTGAAGCCAATCAGGCCGGTATTTTATTTTGTAAATAAAGTTTAATTAACTTTTTACGGTTGATTTTTCAGATATTAACGATATTTTACACTTTAATATATGTTTATATGTGTTGAAACGCTGCATGGATTTCAAATATTTTTCCTCTATCAAATTGTAAAGAAGTTTAGAAAGTGCTTTTTAAAACGACATTGCCGATACCGCAGACGCCTTTGCTGAGTTGCCGGGATAAATATCTTTTTTCCGGATCCTGCTTTTCTGAAAATATCGGCCTGAGAATGAAATCTGTGGGTCTGGATGTATGTATCAATCCCAACGGCATCCTTTTTAATCCTCTTTCCGTAGCCGTAAGCCTGAGGCGGATAATGGAAGGTAAAGCCTATGAAGCGGACGAGTTGGATCTGGTCGGTGATCTGTATCTTTCATGGCAGCATCATGGCAGCTACAAGTCGGTCCGTTCTGCTGATATATTGGATAGTATAAACCGCGACCTCAAAACTGCGGAATCACATCTTCGGGCAGGATGTGTGCTGGCCCTCACATGGGGTACGGCTTATTATTATATATTAAGATCAAACGGTGAGATAGTCGCAAATTGTCACAAGCAGCCGTCACATTTGTTTAAAAAGGCTTTCGCTGAGCCTGATGAGATCGTCGACTTTTATCAGGATCTCCTATCCGCCTTATGGCAAAGGTATCCTCAGACAAAGGTGATCCTGACCATCAGCCCTGTACGACATCTGAAGGATGGCTTTGTCGAAAACCAGCAAAGCAAGGCTTCATTGGTCCTGGCGGCAGGAAAGCTTGTGCAGCTTTACGAAGGGCGCCTGATGTATTTCCCTGCTTATGAGATCATCCTGGACGAGCTGCGCGATTATAGGTTTTATGCCGCAGATATGGTGCATCCAGCTGAGATGGCGATCGAATACGTCTGGGAGCGATTTAAGGAGTCCTTTTTTGGTGAGGATGAGCAACAGGTCCTAAAAGAAGCCGATGAGATCGCCAGGTTAAAGAATCACAGGCCGTTGTTCCCCGAAAGCGAGGCCAACCAAAGATTTGAAGCTATCCGAAACGTCAGGATACGGGACTTCTCCGCCAGATATCCTTATCTGAAGATCTAAAACTGCTGGGTAATGCTCTTGCTTTCGGTAAAGAAACGAAGCGCTTCCCAGCCGCCTTCCCGCCCGATACCGGATTGTTTAACCCCGCCGAATGGCGTTCGGAGATCCCTCACAAGCCAACAGTTGACCCATACAATACCGCTCTGGGCATTGGAGCTCAGGTAGTTGATATTTCCCGCATCGGAGGACCATATTACCGTGTCAAGACCATAATCCGTCGCATTGGCGAGCTCAATAGCCTCATCTTTTGCAGAAAATTTCTGAAGGGTAACTACCGGTCCGAAGATCTCTTCCTGGTTGGTTTTTGTGTGAGGACCGAGGCCTTCTATTACTGTCGGTCTGATATAATAACCATTTCCATAAGGAGGGTCAAGGATTACCGGGTGCCCGCCCGTAAGGATCTTTCCTCCTTCCTCCCTGGCAGTATCTATAGCTTTGAGTATTTTCTCGTAGTGCGCTTTTGAAACGATTGCACCCTGGTCGACTTTATAGGAGGATTCGAGCGGCGGGCCAACCTTCATAGAGGAGACTGCCTGCACAAAATCCTCTCTGAACCTTTCATAGATCGTATCCTGGATCAGGAGACGGCTGGTGCACAGGCAGATCTGGCCCTGGTTGGCAAAACCTGAGCGTACGGTCTCCCTGATCATCTTCTCATAGTTGCAGTCGTCCATGATGATGGCTGCATTTTTGCCTCCCAGCTCCAGCGAAAGCTTTTTGAACATAGGACCTGCGGTCCGGATAATATGCCTGCCGGTAGCCGTTCCCCCGGTAAATGAAAGAGCTTTGATCTCAGGGTGCGCCACGATGGCATTTCCTACTTTCGGGCCTGCTCCTTGCAGGATGCTGAGCACTCCTTCGGGTAAGCCGGCTTCGTTACATATTTCTCCCAGCAGAGAGGCCGTATATGGAGTGATCTCGGAAGGTTTTGCGATGACACAATTGCCGGCGGCCAGGGCCGGCGCTATCTTCCAGGTAAACAGATACAGGGGCAGGTTCCAGGGAGAGATACATCCTACTATCCCGATAGGCTGCCTTAATGTATGGGAATAAGTCGAAGGCGCATCAAAGTATGATTCGGAGCTGAAATGTTTGATAGCCGTCGCAAAAAACTCAAAATTGCTTGCTGCTCTTGGTATGTCGACCTGCCTTGCGAGCCAAAGGGGCTTTCCGTTATCCAGGCTTTCTGCCTGTGCCAGCTGCTCCAGCCTGTCCGTAATAATTACAGCTATCTTGTTTAGAATACGGAATCGCGTATCGACTGAGGTTGAGGCCCATTCTTTCTGTACTTTCTTTGCCGCTTGTACTGCTATATCAACATCTGCCTCGTCAGAGTCAGCAATGGTTGCATAGATCTCTCCTTTTGAGGGATCAAAATCCGGAATGGTCGATCCTCCGGCAGCAGCTTGATATTTTCCGTTGATAAAGTTCTTTATTTCCAACATGGATTAAGCTGCAGATATTGTTATTAACCGATATATTCTAAACAAAGAATGACTTTAATCCATGGATTTACCTTCAATGGAAGCCTGTCTGAGCATTTGGGCATATTCCTCTGATGAGAGACCATCGAGCACGTAGTCGATCGGATTGATCGGCTCACCGTTCTTATGGACCTCATAATGGAGATGGGGAGCAGTAGCTGTGCCGGTTGAACCGACCTTGCCTATCGGGGTGCCTCTTTCCACTTTCTGACCCACATGGACGTCGATCTCGGACATATGGGCATATAATGTTTTGTACCCGTACCCATGATCGATGAGTACGTGTTTACCATAACCACGGCCGTTACCATTGATTTTGCAGACAACTCCCTGGCCGGAAGCGACTATTTGTGTCCCGCGCGGGCAGGAGAAGTCGATGCCGGTATGTTTTTTCCAGATCTTAAAGACGGGGTGCAGACGGCGTCCAAAGCCGGAAAGTAATGTCACGTCGCGGTTGAGGGCTTCAGCCTTGACAGGTTTGATGCTTGGAAGGCATTTGAGGTAGCTTTCATGTGCCAGGGCGTCCTTGTATAATTTGTCCAGGGATTTGGTCTGCAGCTTGAGTTGATGATTGAGCTTATTGGCTTTATCTTCTATTTTTGTTACGTTGAGATTAAACAGATTGGCAAACCTGTTTTTAATAGCCTGTTTACCGCCGGTACCTGCCTGCCATATCGCTTCATCGACAGGCTCGACCCCCATGACCAGGGAATAAACCTGCGCATCTTTTTTATGGAGCTTTTCCAGGTTTTCCGTCAGTTGATTGAGCTGATGGTCGATCCTGGCGTATTTTTCTTCCAGCCTTTTCAGCTCGCTGGCGGTAAAGGCTACATCTTCATCCGGTATCGATCCTGAGGAGAAATTAAAGAAAAACAAGCCAACCAGTATAATGGCAATCCCGCTGATAAAAAAGTACTTTTTAAAAAAAGGCTCCGGCTTAACAGTTTCAAAAAGAAGGGTTTTCTGATTGAAAACTATTTTTTGTTTATTCTGCATTATCCTAATAATGGTTTATTTACTTTTGCGCACAAAATGTAATTCTTAGGTTAAATGAACACGGGATGCTGCAAAAATACATTTACAGGGCCATTTACCAAAGAAATCTGAAAATATTTATATGTAAAAATTATATATGTTAGAAATTTAGCATGTGTAATCTGTAACTTGAAATCAAAATTCTACATCGTGAATACAATGACCTCCGACGAGATCAGGGAAGCCTTTCTGAAGTTCTTCCAGGAACGCGGCCACCAGATTGTGCCGTCTGCGCCTATTGTCGTCAAAAACGACCCGACGCTGATGTTCACCAATGCCGGTATGAACCAGTTTAAGGATCTTTTCCTCGGCAACAGCGTGATCGAATACCACCGGGTGGCTGATACGCAGAAATGCCTGCGGGTCAGCGGTAAGCACAATGATCTTGAGGAGGTAGGTGTGGATACCTATCACCATACGATGTTTGAAATGCTCGGCAACTGGAGTTTCGGCGATCCGAACAACCCGGGTGCAGGATATTTTAAAAAAGAGGCGATAAGGTGGAGCTGGGAGCTGCTGCATGACAGGTACGGTATCCCGATGGACAGACTCTACGCGACCGTATTTGAAGGCGACCCTGCCAATGATATTCCGATGGATCAGGAAGCATATGACGAATGGTCTCAATGTCTGCCTGAGGAAAGGATCCTGCTTGGTAATAAGAAAGATAACTTCTGGGAAATGGGTGATACAGGCCCCTGCGGCCCGTGTACGGAAATCCATGTGGATTGCAGGAGCGATGAAGAGCGCGCGCAGATTGATGGAGCCAACCTCGTCAATAATGATCATCCCCAGGTGATAGAGATCTGGAACAATGTCTTTATCCAGTTTAACCGTACAAAGGACGGAAGCCTGCACCCGCTGCCGGCCAGGCATGTGGATACGGGCATGGGTTTTGAACGCTTGGTAAGAGTCCTTCAGGGAAAACAATCCAACTATGATACGGATCTGTTTGCGCCCACGCTGCATAAGGTGGAGGAGGTGACCGGCATGACCTATGAGAGGACGATGTCCAAAAAGGATATCGCATTCAGGGTATTGGCTGACCATATACGGGCTATATCCTTTGCAATAGCTGACGGACAGCTACCGTCCAATACGGGCGCGGGTTATGTCATCCGGAGGATACTGAGAAGGGCTATACGTTACTATTTTTCTTTTCTTGATTATAAAGAGCCGCTGCTGGCGCAGATGGTCCCTGTTCTTGCCATTCAGTTTAAAAACGTCTTCCCTGAGCTATATCAGCAGATGGATTTTGTACAGCGGGTGGTCCAGGAAGAAGAGCTTTCGTTTCTGAAGACCCTCGAAAGCGGTATACGACGTTTTGAGCAGATCGTAGCGGAATCACAGGGCATTCTTCCGGGTGATAAAATATTCGAGCTGATGGATACCTTTGGCTTCCCTGTCGACTTATCCATGTTGATGGCCCAGGAAAAAGGCCGTGAAATTGATGTAAGGGGGTTTGAGACTGCCCTTCAGCAGCAGAAAGACAGGTCAAGGGCGTCGGGACAGGTCGAAAATGAGGACTGGATCGTTGTGGAAGACGTACCCGAAGTTACCTTCATCGGTTACGATCACCTGTCGGTTGAAACTTCCATTGCCAAATACAGAAGCTTCAGGATGAAAGATACGACAGGGCATCAGGTGGTACTGAAAACAACTCCTTTCTATGCCGAGAGCGGCGGCCAGGTTGGAGATTCGGGAGTACTGACCCTCGGAACGGAGAAGATCCGGGTTTTGAATACGAAGCGGGAAAACGACCTGATCGTACATACCGTCGACCGCCTGCCGGAAAATCCGAAACATGCGGTGATCGCACAGGTCGATGAGGACCGCCGTAACCTGATCACGGCCAATCATTCCGCTACACACCTGATGCATGCCGCTTTGCGCCAGGTATTGGGCTCCCATGTCGTGCAGAAAGGAAGCCTCGTCAATGAAAACCACCTTCGTTTTGACTTTTCGCACTTTGCCAAGGTGTCGGATGAAGAGCTGAAAGCCGTTGAAAACATCGTCAATGCCAGGATACGGGCTAATATTCCTGTGATCATAAAGCATATGACAAAGGAGGAGGCGCTTAAAACAGGCGCTATGGCTCTGTTTGGCGAAAAATACGGTAATGAGGTAAGGGTTGTTATCATCGATCCGAACTACAGCATCGAGCTTTGCGGCGGCTGCCATGTAGGATATACGGGCGAGATCGGCTTGTTTAAAATTACAACGGAATCGGCTGTGGCAGCCGGTGTCAGGAGAGTCGAGGCATTGACAGGGCAGGCCGCTATTGATTACCTTGATCAATATCAGGATGAGGTCAAGGCGATCAGGGCATTGCTCAATAATCCCAAGGAACTGGATCAGAAAATATCCGATCTCATCAGAGATAACAAGGCATTGAACAAGGAGATGGAAAGATATAAAGCCGAAAAAGCCCTGACTTTACAGCATGCCTTACTGAATGACGTCAGATCGACACCATCAGGGATCAGATATATCCTGTCAAAGACAGGGCTTGAGGATAATAAGCTGTTAAAGAATCTCGGATTCAACCTGATCAGGGAAGTAGGCGAGGGCCTCATTATATTGGTCAACCAAAATGAGGATAAGATAACCATACAGATCAATGTCTCGGAAGGACTGATACAGTCAGGCGCTTTCCATGCCGGTCAGATGATCAGGGAGGTTGCCCCGCTGATCAATGGCGGCGGCGGTGGACAGGCGGGGTTTGCCACGGCAGGCGGGGATTATGCGCCGGGTATTCCACAGGCTGTAGACAGGCTGATCGCTTTGATCGGATCAGAATAATCGCTTCGCCGGCATCAAGGTATGATGAAAAATGTGCATGTGAAAAATAATTAAACTCAATAGTTTAAAAATAGCATAAATATTTGAGCAAACCGATTATCTTTGTCTAAGATTAAGCACCGGGTTGCTATTAAATCAACTTTACAGTTTTTTTCAGAATCATTCCGGACCGATCTCGCATTTACAATTTTTACTAATTATTTTAATTTTTTCTAATGAACATTTTTGTAGCTAAATTAAGCAGCAGCACAACTGCTGACGGCTTGATTGAACTTTTTCAACAATTTGGCGAAGTTAAAGAAGCCAAAGTCATTATGGACAGAGAAACCAATATGTCCAAATGTTACGGCTTTGTCGAAATGCCAAATGCAGCTGAAGGCCATACTGCAATTGCAGAGCTCAATGAGGCTGAAGTTGACGGCAGTGTGATCATCGTCAAAGAATCTCAGCCTAAATCTGCAGGTAAACCAGCTTTTTCCGGCGGTTTTAACCGTGGTGGCGGTAACTTCGGCGGTGGCAACAAATTCAGAAAACCTGGATTTTCAGGAGGAGATCGCCCAAGAGAGCGGGGCGGTGATTTTAACAGAGATCGTGGTGGTGACTTCAAAAGAGGTGGCTACCGAAGCAGGGAAGATAATAACTCGTATTAACGGGAATTATTATATTCTTTTGAGAGCAAGAGCCCGTCAGATATCTGACGGGCTTTTTTATTTCAGCTGAATATTCTTATGATTTTTTTGTAATTGTGGGAGAAAAGCATACCTTTGCACCCTAATTTTAATTTTTAACTTAATTTAAATCATACTTCTTTAAAAATGAAGCAATTCGAAGTAACTTTCATCGTAGATCCTGTACTGTCGGGCGATGAATTGAAGTCGACAGTAGACACTTACACTGAGATGCTTAAGGCTGAAGGTGGTAAGATCGTCGCTATTGATGAGCTGGGCCTGAAACAACTGGCCTATGACATCAAAAAAAGGTCTTCCGGTATTTATTACACCATTGAGTTCCAGTCCGAATCAGGTGCCGTCATTGGCAAGCTTGAGCTGGCCCTGAGACGTGATGAGCGTATCATGCGCTTTCTTACCGTCCGCCTCGATAAATTTGGTATCAAGTACAACGAAGACAAGAGAAACGGAAAAATAGGCAAAGCGAAAGAACGCGTAAAAGCTGAAGAGCCGAAATCCGAAGCTCCGAAGCCTGCAGCTCCGAAATCCGAAACTGTAGCAGCTCCGGTCGAGCCTGCCGAATCATCTGAAAATTAATATTAACTTTTAAAATTATCATTGAACATGGCTTCAAGAGACGATATAAAATTCCTGAGCAATCCAAGCCTGGGACAAAACAGAAAAAAATATTGCCGTTTCCGTAAATTCGGAATCAAGCACATCGATTACAAAGATCCGGATTTCCTGCTTCAGTTTATCAATGAGCAAGGCAAGATACTGCCCAGGAGGATTACCGGCAACTCATTGAAATATCAGCGAAAAATGGCTACTGCCATCAAGAGAGCGAGACATCTGGGCATGCTTCCATATGTAGCCGACCTTTTAAAATAACCTTTTAAAGCAGATAGAATAACATGGATATTATATTGTTAAAAGACATCGATAAAGTCGGTGGTAAACATGAAATCGTGAAAGTAAAGGATGGTTACGGCCGTAACTATCTTATTCCACAGGGATTGGCAGTAGTTGCCAATGCCGGTAACAGAAAGATGCTTGCCGAACTGGTAAAACAGGAAGACAGGAAAGAGGCCAAAAGATTGGATGAATACAAGGAGATCGCATCCAAACTTAGCGATGTTACTCTTAAGATCGGCGCCAAAGCCGGCTCCAACGGCAAGATATTTGGCTCCGTGACCAATGTCCAGATCGCTAATGCGCTGAAAGACCAGGCAGGTGTCGAAATCGAAAGAAAGAAAATCGTACTTGAAGAAGAAGTAAAGGCTATCGGTACTTATACTGCCAAGCTTAACCTGCATAAGGATGTTCAATCTTCAGTGGCATTCGAAATCATCGAGGAATAATTTTTGATTTCTTAAGTGAATTAACGGGAGATTGACTTATGTTGATCTCCTTTTTTATTGAAGCTATGATACTTTCTGACAAACAAATCCTTCAGAGTATTGAAGACAGGTCGATTGTCATCGAACCCTTTGATCTCAGTTGTCTGGGGACCAACTCTTATGACGTGCATCTGGGCAAATATCTCGCGACCTATACCGATAAGATCCTGGATGCCAAAAAGCATAACCCGATCGAGCTTTTTGAGATTCCGGAAGAAGGATATGTGCTTCATCCCAATGTACTTTATCTTGGTATCACGGAGGAATACACCGAGACGCATGCCACGGTCCCTTTTCTAGAAGGTAAGTCCAGCGTCGGCCGCCTTGGTATCGATATTCATGCTACAGCGGGTAAAGGAGATGTAGGCTTCTGTAATCACTGGACGCTTGAAATAAGCGTTTCTCACCTGGTCCGGGTATACAGGGGAATGCCTATCGGCCAGCTGATCTATTTCCGGGTCGATGGCGATATAAATAATTATTACAACAAAAAACAAAGTGCCAAATACAATGTTAGGTCTGACAAACCTATGGAAAGTATGATGTGGAAAAATAAATTCTGATACCTTTGCCCTGGCATCATCTTATTTGAAATTTTATTATGGATAGAAATAATATAATCGGCTTCATATTACTCGCTTTGCTTTTTACGGTCTGGATGACGGTCAATAACGGCAATCAGAAGAAAGCGCTGATAGAGAAAAAGATGCAGGATTCAATCGCCATGCAGAAGATCAGCCAGCAAAAGGCGGACTCTTTAAAGGCGTTACAACTGGTCAATGAGCGTCCGGATTCCGTTTCTGCCGTCAAAGGTGATTCTGCTCTTACTGTGGTACCTCAGAAAGAGGCTACCGAAACCCTCGAGAACGAGTGGGTGGCCTTATCAGTGACCAATTCAGGCGCCAGGATCAAGGGTATTCACCTCAAGAAGTTCAAAACCAGCGCTGAAAACTCAAAAGGTGAGGAAATAAGAGATCCGCTAGTACTTGAGGATGCTCCCGAAAATGTCATGGATTACCAGTTGCCACTTGCCAATGGTACCACCTTGAATACCGGTATCCTGCCTTCTACAGTGACCAGGGAGGGAAACAGGATCATCACCCGCACCCAATTGCCCAATAACGCTTATCTTGAGCAAAGTTATACTTTAAACAATGCCTCTTATCAGATTGATTATGAGTCTAAAATAATCGGAAATCCAGGACTGGCTACGGCTAAGCCGGTTAGTATCCATTGGGTAAACAATCTGGCAAAACTGGAAAAAAACTTCAATTACGAAAGGACCTACAGCACTCTTTATTTTAAGGTTGCAGGCGGATCAAGCGATTATACTTCCTATTCAAAGGATAAAACCATCAAGCTTGAAGGAGACCAGAAGCTTGAATGGATCTCTTGCGTCAACCAGTTCTTCAATTCATCCTGGATCCCCGAAAAGCCTTTTGAGACGGCTGAGCTGACCATTAAACAAGGTGGCGAAGCTGACCGATATCTGAAGAAGACCGAAGCGCTGGTGTCCATTCCCGCTGAATTTAATACCGGTGGTGTATTCAGGATGAAGATGTATACCGGACCGAATGAGTTCAACAGGCTTCGTGAGTATAACAACAGCCTGGAGGATGTCATTCAATATGGAAGCAGCATCCTCGGGTCCATCAATAAGTGGGTTGTCCGTCCGCTGTTTAATTTCCTGGGTTCTTTTATGTCAAGCCAGGGACTTGTCATTTTGCTCCTGACTCTATTGGTCAAGCTTGCTTTATGGCCTCTGACCTATAAAATGATTTATTCTCAGTCTAAAATGTCCGCGCTGAAGCCCCAGATGGATAAGCTGAAGGATAAATACGGGGACGATTCTCAGAAGATCCAGATGGAGACCATGTCGCTGTATCGTGAGTTTGGCGTCAATCCGTTGGGCGGCTGCCTGCCTATGTTATTGCAGATGCCGATATGGTTTGCATTGTATCGCTTTTTCCCGGCGGCCATCGAGTTTCGTCAGGCTGAGTTCTTGTGGGCAACGGACTTGTCCAGCTATGATGTGTTTATTCGCTTTCCGTTCAATATGCCTTTGCTTGGACATCACCTGAGCTTGTTTACCGTCCTGTGGACTGTGACGACGCTGCTCTATACCTGGTATAATTTTAAAAATATCGATACGACCTCGACTGCGGCCAACCCGGCTCTGAAGTATATGCAATATATCATGCCGGTCATTTTTATGTTCTTTTTCAACAGCTTCGCTTCGGGTCTGACATGTTATCTCGTATTCAGCAATATTATCAATATTGCTCAGACACTGATCACTAAAAACTATATGATCAACCAGGAAAAAATCCAGAAGGAACTGGATGACTATAAGAAAAAGCCGAAGAAAAAAGGTGGCTTTTCCGACAGGTTGAGCGAGATGCTGAAAGAGCAACAAAGAATTGCTGAGCAAAGGAATAATACGAAGAAGTAACGTATTTTTATCCGGGTTTAAAATCCTTCTATGCGTGTTTCTCCGTTGGTGTTTGAGGAGCCGGTCGGGGTGATCGGCTCGGGTACTTTTGCTGTGACAGTAGCGCACCTGTTGTCTCATAATGTGAATGTACTGATCTATGCACGCAGGAAAGAGGTTGCTGATGAGATCAACAGGAACCATCGTCTCTATGGTCATGATCTGCACCAGCGGATCACTGCGACCCACGATATCAGCCTGATAGGCAGGCAGTGCTCTATTATTTTCCCTATCGTTCCATCAGAGTTTTTCAGATCTGCTATCCGGCAGGTTTCTGACTATCTGACGCCCCGGCATATCCTTATTCATGGTACCAAGGGATTTGATATCAAAGGACATTTTGATTTTGAGGCGGATGGCTTGTCCCGTGAGGATATATGCACAATGAGTGAGGTGATCCTGGAGGAAACAAGTGTCATCCGTATCGGCGCCTTGTCCGGTCCTAATCTTTACAGGGAGATCCTTGACGGGCAGCCGGCAGCTACTGTGGTGGCCTCCAAATATGATGAAGTGGTCAAGATATGCCAGAAAGTGCTCGATGGTCCGCAATTCGCCGTCTTTGGCTCTCATGAGCTGTTGGGCGCTGAGCTCGCCGGAGCCTTAAAAAATATCATTGCCCTCTGTACCGGGATGCTCAATGGCATCGGGATGGGAAAGAACCTGGAGGCGCTGCTGATCACACGCGGTCTTCGCGAGCTGATATATATAGGCAAGGCGATGGATGTACCGGCAAGAGCTTTTTTCGGAACGGCCGGTATCGGAGATCTTATCGCAACAGCTACCAGCGCTTCCAGCCGGAACTATACCTTCGGTCAGAGGCTTGCGAGAGGGGAGAGCAGGGAAGAGATATCCCGGAGCATGGATGGTCTTGCCGAAGGCGTCCGTGTGCTTAAGATAACCAATGGGCTCATCAAACATTACAACGTCAATGCTCCGATCATTACGTTGCTGCACAAGGTTGTTTTTGAAGGATATAATCTCCACACGGCTATCCAGTTCCTGATGCGCTACCCTTATGTGCAGGATGTGGATTTTCTATGATCATTAAAATTCTTAACACAACCGTTAAAATTCTGTTAAGGAAAATGGGCATCTTCGAAGGGCTTGTTTGAGAAATATTAACACAATTTTATATTTTAATTCCTTAAAAGCCTTACTATCACTTGACTTTTGTTAGTGAAAAAATATTTTAAAAAAAATTGTACATATAAAAAACTGACTTATCTTTGTAACCGATTTTAACATAACTTTAAAATTTTATTTCGAAATGAAAAAATTAATTCTTTCTCTGGTTGTTGTAAGTGCTGTATCATTCGGTATGACTTCTTGCAAAAGCGACACAACAACTTCTAATGAAACTGAAACTACAACTGTAGACACTACAGCTGTACAAAGCACTGACACTGTAGTTACTGAAACAACTGTTACTACAGACACAACTGTTACTACTGATACTATCAACAAATAATCTCAGTAAGTTTCTTTTGAAAGGGTTATCATTTTGATGACCTTTTTTTATAATCGGAGCTTAGCTCAGTTGGTTTAGAGCGCTTCCTTGACAGGGAAGAGGTCACTGGTTCGAATCCAGTAGTTCCGACAAGATTTTCAAAAGTAAAGAGGCATATTCATGCCTCTTTACTTTTTCATAGCTATTCGTTGGGATTCAAAAGATGGTATTTGATCTGCCTGAACAGGTCTATACCCTGAAGATAAGCATTGTCATTTTTTCTGAACTCAGATTTGTAAATGGCTTTTGAAGTAAGCTTATATGCCCGTTCTGCCTCCCCTTTGGTGTAAAATAAGGTTTGAAAAGTGCTCTCCCATTTCTTGAAATTCAGCAGGGATATTCCATGTGGGGAGAATAAAAAGCACGAGTTGATATTGCTGTAATCAAAGCTCCTTACGTTCATTTTGTTAGCCGTGTTGAGGTATGCCAGCCAGAAGTCAATGTGGTTGGTCATTCTCCTGACAATGAGCGAATCATTCTCGCTTGATTCGGCGGGTAATCTCCAGTAATTATTTTCGACTGCATAAGTGTCATATGTGGAGTTACGGTATTTAAACTTTCTCACCGTACAATTGAAATAATAATCATAGGTATCGGTCATTTCAGGCACGTTGATCCTGTTGAGGATGAGGCCGCTGCCATTCGGATTATATTTTGCCGCAATATGGTAGACATCGCCCCTGAAGCTTCTGAACTCTGCGGAGTCCTTGCCGTCGCCCAAAGGCCGGTATTTGCCGAAGTCGTACTGGCCCTTAATATTGGTCGTGTAGGAGCTGTCGTCCTCAAACTGGATCCACCGTCCTTTGTTGAACTTGTCCATATGCGGCAGGGCCGGGTCGTTTTGCCGTGGGCCAACCACTGAAGTTACCAGCCATAGCCCTTCAAAGTTATTGTCCGGGATCTCTACAGAGACCTTTGAATCATCACAGGAAGAAAACAGGATAATGCTGATAAAAATATAAAGGACGGCTTTCACGATCGCAATGATTTAAAACTGGACTTCGGACGACAATATCTGGCCGTTTCTTTTAAACTGGATATTTACCTTCTCACCGGGCTCTATACCATTCAATGCCTGCATATAAGCCTGGATATCAGTGACCTTATATTTGCCGAGCTCAAGTATTATGTCGCCAGATTTTAATCCCGCCTTGAAAGCAGGCTTTTCCTCCTTTACACCATCGATCCGCAATCCTCCTTCATTATACATGTAATCGGGCATGATACCCAGGGTGACCTTCATGGTGACGTTATCCTGCTTCTGCTCTTTTGTTTTGGTAAACGGGATCTGGTCGGTTTTCTCCAATGAACGTATCAGTGTGAAGATATTTTCATAGATCTTAACCATGCCGCTGAAATTGATCTTCTCGATATCGTCCGTAACTTTGTGATAATCAGCATGCTGTCCTGTAAAATAGAACAGCACGGGAATATCCTTAAAATAAAAAGATGTATGATCGGAAGGGCCTGAGCCTGAATCTTCAAAAACAAGCTTCAGACGGGAAACATTGCTCTGCTCCAGCTTTTCTTTCCAAATGGGAGATGTACCGACACCGCCGATCAGAAGCGTGTTGTCATCTTTGAGACGTCCTACCATGTCCAGGTTGATCATTACAGCTGCCTTTGTCAGGTCTATGGTAGGATGTTTTACATAATAATTTGATCCCCAGAGCCCATACTCCTCACCAGAAAAGGCCAAAAACAGGTAGTTGTATTTTGACCTGACCTTGCTCAATGCTTCGGCGAGCTGCAGCATAAGGCTGACACCGGAGGCATTATCATCCGCTCCGTTGTGGATACCGCCTTCAGCAGAAAGGCTGAAGCTGTTGTGGCCTTCGCCAAGATGATCGTAATGCGCGCCTATAATGATCGTCTTTGATCCGCCGTTGTCGATCCAGCCGGCGACGTTGATGATCCTGACTGAATCACCTTCCGTTATGTTCAGATTGGCTGTGCTGTGGGGATCTGCTGCAGGTTTGAAATAGAAGGTCTGCAGAAATGAATTCTTATCGCCCTTGGGCTTGAGGCCTATTTCTACAAACCTGCTGGCAATGTATTCTGCGGCAATGTCCTGGTAGATAGTTCCCGTCATCCTTCCCTTCATGGCATCCGAAGCCAGAAAGCTTATATCCGCCTGGATATGGCTGGTAACTGAAGCCTTTTGCGCGAAAATCTGTGTTCCCGCTAATGTGATTATAAGAAATAAAAAAAGTTTTTTCATCTGGAATCTTTTCAGAATTACGATATTTGGGCCGATTTGAAAATCCTACAAAAGTACAAATTTCATTTTAATAAAATTTTGATCATGATGATAAGAACCTTCGTTCTTTTGCTGGCAGTTATCTGCAATTATAGTGCAATCCATGCCCAGAAGGCCCCTAAGCAAACCAAACACTACAAGCAGGAAAAACACCTCAAAAAGGTCAAACAGCTGACCTACGGCGGTGATAATGCGGAAGCTTACTGGTCCTATGATAATAGATCGCTTGTATTCCAGTCCAACAATCCGGGCTGGGGACTCTCCTGTGATCAGATCTTTGTGATGCCGGCCAAAGAGATCAAGCCCAATAAGGCCGGTGTAAGGCAGACACCAACGATGGTCAGCACGGGAAAAGGGAGGACCACCTGTTCTTATTTTATGCCTGATAATAAAAGTGTAATATACGCCAGCACACATCTCGGATCGCAGACATGCCCGCCCGAGCCACAAAAGTCGGGCAAGTACGTCTGGATGCTGTACCCGGAATTTGACATTTTTCAAGCCGATCTCAAGGGCAATATTATCAAACAGCTCACCAATACGCCCTTCTATGATGCGGAGGCGACCATCTCTCCCAAGGGAGACAAAATTGTTTTCACGAGTCTGCGTACAGGCGATCCAGAGCTGTTTACCATGAACCTGGACGGCTCAGATGTCCGGCAGATTACCAATGCGTTGGGTTATGACGGCGGTGCGTTTTTCTCTCCCGACGGCACTAAGATCATTTTCAGGGCAAGCCGTCCGAAGACCGATGAGCAGATCGCCGAATATCGATCGCTGCTGGCTCAGAACATGGTGCAACCGACTGAGATGGAGTTATTCATATGTAATGTCGACGGCTCCGATCTTAAGCAGATAACTAGTCTCGGAGGAGCCAACTGGGCTCCTTATATGCACCCTGATGGAAAAAGGGTGCTGTTTTCATCTAACCACAAAAGCAGCCGCGGCTTCCCGTTCAATATTTTCATAATCAACATCGACGGTACCGGCCTGGAGCAGATCACTTTTGATACGGCATTTGATTCTTTCCCGATGTTTTCGCCGGATGGTAAGAAGATATCTTTTAGTTCCAACAGGAATAACGGCGGTACACGCGATACCAATGTGTTTATTGCGAAATGGAAGGATTAGCCGCGGGACTTTTGCCCTAGTTCTATTACCTCCGCGTCATGGACCCTGCCATCGGTGATGGAAAACCGCAGCATGGTCTTGATCTTGTGGAAGCCGTAAATGCCTGCTGCACCGGGATTCATGGTGAGCATCTGGTATTTTTTGTCATAGATGACGCGCAGGATATGGGAGTGCCCGCATATGAACAAACCGGGCCGGTTCTGCTCGATCAGTTGTCTGGCCTTCGGATCATATCTGCCGGGATATCCGCCTATATGTATCATAGTAACCTTTAGGCCTTCTGTCTGAAAGCTTTGTACTTCAGGAAGCTCTGCACGCAGTATATGGCCATCGATATTTCCCCATACGGCTTTTACAGGCTTCAGGCTTTCCAGGTAATCGAGCACTTCGATATTCCCTATGTCCCCTGCATGCCATATCTCATCGCAGGGCTCGAAATAAGATGCCCATTGCGTGTCGATATGTCCATGAGTATCGGATAGAAGTGCTATTCTCATCTGGTATGATCTAAAACGATTTTTCCGAAATGATTGCCTGATCGCATATAGTTGAAAGCTTCGTCGATCTCGCTCAGCGGGAATACCCGGTCGATCACAGGCTTTACCTTTTTGTCCCCGATAAAATCGAGCATTTCACGGAATTCTTTCGGGCTTCCCATCGTAGAGCCTTTAATGGTTATCTGCTTCCAGAACAGGTTTTGAGGATTGATATGATCTATATTACCCAGAGTGCCGCCATACATGACGACATGTCCACCATAATTCGCCAGCCGGAGCAGCTTATGAAAGTCCGGACCTCCGGCGGAATCAATGATAACGTCAAATCCTGATGCCATTTCGGACAGCTGTTCAAAAGCACGGCTGTCTTTATAATTGACCCCGTTTTTCGACCCCAGGCTGACCGCTTTGTCTATCTTATCCTGCGTCCCGCTTGTGACGTATACTTCCATGCCGTGAGCTACCGCAAACAGAAGAACAAAGCTTGCAACACCGCCGCCTATCCCTGTGATCAGAATCTTCTGACCCGGCTGGGCATGACCCTGCGTCATGAGTGCGCGCCAGGCAGTAAGTCCCGAGAGTGGGAGGGAAGCAGCTTCGATGTGGTCAAGATGGTTGGGTTTGGAGTAAATGAGCTGTGGGTCGATGGCGATGTATTCCGAGCACGTGCCGTGATGTGGCATGCCGAGGACCTGGAAATTTTTTGACTGAAACGATCCGGATTCCCCCCAATTGATCGACGGAAGGAGAATGACCTCCTGACCGCCCAGCCATCCACATCCGTCAGAACCCGGGATGCATGGCAGTTGGATCCTGGCGTACAAACCTTCCTGGATCCAAAGGTCTCTCCGGTTTAAGGAGCTTGCTGTCAACCGGACCAATACTTCCTCCTCAGACCTTTCTATCCTGACATCCGTATAGCTGATCTTTTGGTTAATAGCATTTAAGATGCCTGCTTTGACAATCATATTTCTGTATATTTCGTTATAAATGTATGATTTTACCCGGATAATAATTTTTTAAAACGTGATGTTCCGAGGGTTTTAAAATATATTATTGCATGTATGGGTCGAAAATCGGAACAAAGTATTATATTGACGTGTCAATCTAAATTATTAGTTTCTTAATTAAACATTTTGTAGTATGAATATTACATTTGATGAATTGAGGCGAATTAAGCACAGTTTGCCTACAGGCAGTATCAGTAAGATCGCCAGAGACCTTGAGCTTGAAGAGCAGACTGTGAGGAATTATTTCGGAGGCGATCATTATGACAGTGGTGAGGTTGCCGGGCTACATATTGAGCCGGGACCTGACGGAGGAATTGTGTATGTGGAAGATACAAGAATATTAGAAGCAGCAAGACGGATTCTTGAGAGTTCATCGAATTGATTTATTAAAAAGACTTAAAGCCCTGAAGTAATTGCCTGTAATCTTCCGACCAGTCGTTGCGCTGCCGGGATCTGAACAAGGTCAATTGTTTCAGGGTTATTTTTTTTCTCTCCGTACCTTTAACAAAGGTCAGAATCTCCCTGATCGGAGGGCTCTCTTCAAAACTTCGTACGGATAATATTTCTGACAGATACATATCGTGGCGTTCTGCATTTCTCCTGAACGATCCTGCTTCTGCTACCGGCAGAATGATATATAATAAGCCGTTGTCCTTCAGCAACCTGTGACAGTGTGGAGCGAGCTCTTCAAGAGCTAAAGTATGTGTGTGCTTGGCTGTTAATAAGCCCTGATCCGATGGCTTTTGTCCGGAAGTAAAAAACGGCGGGTTGCTAAAAATAACATCGAACTGCCGCAGTTCAGGCACATAGGTCCTGATATCGCCCAGTAAGGCGCAGCATTTTGAAGCCAGGCTATTGGTGATAATATTTTCCGAACATTCCTTATATGCCATTGGATCTATGTCGAGGCAGTAATAGTATGCCCCGGAGTACTTACGTGCTGTCATCAGCGTGATGATGCCACATCCTGAGCCGATTTCCAGACATTGGCTACCGTTGAATATCAATTTGTCGACTGCGCCAAGTAAAATAGCATCCGTTCCGATCTTCATCGGTGACCGGTGATGGCTGATGACCAGGTTATTGAGATAAAACGGTTGGGTAGATGCCAACTATTTTCCCTGGGACTTATTGTGGTCTTCCAGGAACTTCTGCAATCCTATGTCGGTCAGCGGATGGTTGAGCAGAGACAAGATAGCGGACAGCGGACAGGTAACCACGTCGGCACCCAGCTCGGCGGCTTTAACGATGTGCAGGCTGTTTCTGACAGATGCGACCAGCACCTCGGTCGGATATCCCTGAATCCCATATATGCTTGTGATCTGCTCGATCAGCTCCATGCCGTCAAATGAAATGTCATCCAGCCTACCTACGAACGGAGAAACATATTTAGCGCCGGCTTTTGCAGCAAGAATGGCCTGACCGGCTGAGAAGACCAAGGTGCAATTGGTGTCGATCCCCTTGTCGGCAAAATAGGAGATGGCTTTGATCCCGTCTTTGATCATCGGGACCTTTACTACGATATTTTCAGCGAGGTCGGCAAGGATCTCTCCCTCCCTGATAATGCCTCTATAATCAGTGGCGATGACCTCGGCTGACACATCGCCATCCACGATCTTTGCGATCTCTATATAATGTTTTCTGATATTATCTTCACCGGTGATGCCTTCTTTGGCCATGAGCGAAGGATTGGTGGTAACCCCGTCAAGGATGCCCAGGTCATTGGCCTCTTTGATCTGATCAATATTTGCTGTATCGATGAAAAACTTCATGACTATGATTTTAAGTATATAATGGATGAAGATAAAAAAAGTTAAAAAAAAAGGAAGCCAAACCAACCGCTCAACTCATTACCCTTGCTGCATTTCTGCCCTGGGGGAGTTCACGAGGAGCATGCTGAATGACTTCCGGGGTCAAAGGTAATATTTTTTGTATATTTCCAAATGTTTTTAAAAATCTATATGTCATGACTAAAAATCCAATTCTTTATGGTATGACCGGAATTTATCTGGCATTTTTCAGAATTGTCGTTTCGCTGATGATGCTGACGCACGGCTGGCCTAAGCTTTTAAGGTTATTCAGCGGCGAGCAGATCGAGTTTGGTGACCCGATTGGTATTGGCTCTGTGGCAAGCCTGATCCTTGCCGTATTTGCTGAGGTGCTTTGTTCCGTATTGATCATCATCGGCTTTAAGACGAGGCTGGCGACCATTCCATTAATCATTACCATGCTGGTTGTGGTTTTTGTTGTACATCTCAATGATGATCTGAGGGAGAAGGAGTCGGCTGTCCTATATCTCCTGAGCTTTGGCCTGATCTATTTCTTCGGCGCCGGACGTTATGCGCTGGATAATAGAATGAAATAATAATCTGTTGTTGATTTAAGAGCTGTGGCTTTTATTGTGTGGAGCAGAAGAAGTTCGGTCTGTTCCAGCCAATGCACCATAGCGTCTCCAATCGAAGTGAGAAAGGTATCCGGCATTTCAGCTGTTCCTTCAGGTACGATCATTCGGAATGGCGGTCTTCATTTTACATAGATGATTGAAACTTCATATATAAAATATATTCACGTAACATTTGAATTTTAATTTTATATAATAATAGACCACCCGGATAGTCTTTCAATATCCGTTGTAAAGATCAAAATTAACTTCCGGCTAAAATGAATTTATTAATATTCTTAAATTTTTGACGTATGCCAAAATTAAATCCTTATCTCAATTTTGACGGCCAGGCCGAAGAAGCTTTTAACTTCTACAGATCCATATTCGGCGGCGAATTTGTCGGTGAAATTTACAGGATAGGAGGTACTCCCGGAACCGAATCTCTTTCTGAAGAGGACAAGAACCGCGTCATGCACATTGCATTGGCTGTGGGTAATGACCTTCTGATGGCTTCCGATATTGTTCCGGCCTTTAACCAGACGTTGACAGTCGGCAATAATAATTATGTGTCTATCTTTCCGGACTCCCGGGAGCAGGCAGACCGGTTTTTCAACGGTTTGTCCGAAGGCGGTACGATAGAAATGCCTATAGAAGACCAGTTCTGGGGTGATTACTTCGGGTCGCTGGTGGATAGATTTGGCATTCACTGGATGATCAATTACAATGAAAGCTATACGAAGTGATCTGAAATAGAAATGATATACCCTTCCTTATCTGCAAGGAAGGGTATATTTTTCATAAAAAAGGCAGCAGGCTGTTATCCTCTGCAGGAAAAGCCGGTATCTTTAATCTCGGATCCAATGCCTTATTGAGCTCATTAATTAAGTATGATGCCAGTACCGTTGATTCATCTTCCACATGATGGTGAACAAAAAAACAGAGCTTCTGAAGCCCTTCTTTCCGCCATATTTTAATACGATCTACCCAATCGTTGAGGCGCATAATGTCGGTATCCCGACTGTCTCCTTCATACCTGATAAAGGCTTCCGGCCCGGTAAGCCGCATGTGCAGCATATCGCGCCGGCCGGGCGTATCCACGAGAATATGGATCATGCCGAGCTGTTCGAGTAGCGAAGCATAGTCTTCCGGTACGCCTTCGGAAAACCAGTTTTTGTTGCGTACCTCAACCGCCAGTGGGATGCCATTAGGAAAATCTTCCAGGAAAATCTTTAATCGTTCGTAGTACTTTATGTCGAAGCTGTCGTGCAGCTGGAGAAATGCCATGCCGAGCTTATCACCAAAAGCGCTGACTGCGTCACAAAACTGCTCTATCTCTTTTCCGGCATCGGTGAGCTGCCTGATATGGCTGATCGTACGGGTGATCTTCGGGAAAAATCGGAAGCCTTCCGGTGTTTTATTTTTCCATATTTCAACCTGTTGCCGGTCCGGCATCCTGTAAAAAGTTGCATTTAACTCTATGCAATTAAACTGCCGTGAGTAATAGGCAAGCTCGTCTTTTATCCCTTTGGGGTAGAATCCCCTCAGATCTTTCCGGTTCCATTTGGCGCAGCCGATATACACCTCTAAGGGCAGGTTACTTTTACTCTTATTGAGGATCGCGGTTGTTTCCGGTTGGTCTGGGGGTAATAGATACGATACTGACCCGGTATCCGTTACTTTGTCAAATCTCATATTGAATCTTTGATATGATCAGGAGGTGATGCCTGTTGCCTCATTAATTGGTGTAGCTTTTTCATAAATTATTTTACACACGCCTCTTGCTTCCGGATCACCTCATGCCAGTCCGGTCAATTTTTAATTTTCACAATTCCCGTTCTGTATAGCTCCAATGACCGTTGAATGATGGATGTAATGAGATCAACCGGCAGATCCTGGTCCGGATCCAACAGCATTATTTTCATTCTTGAGCGTTTCTCCTGTATCAGAAAGGGCAGGTCAAAATGTTTGCCTTCTACTATCCCGATATAAGGCTGTCCGTATTTTTTATGCACCCATAGATAACAGAACATTTTGCCTTTGTAACAGAAAAACGGCATTCCGTATTTCCATTCATTGGTGATGTCTTTATCCTGATTCAGGATAATATCTTTCAAAGCGAGCAGAGTCTCTTTTGTAGGCTCTTCCTGCCTCAGGTAGAAATCGTCCAGTGCTTTCATTTATCTCTTGATCTTTACAAATATACCCAATTCAGATGCTTATAAAGGATTATGATACTTCCTTCAGTTTTGCCCGTAACAAAAGCTCTTTCTTAATGTCTGCAAATTTTTGCATAAACGGGCTTTAAAAATTTGCGAAACTGAAAAGTTGTATATATCATTCAAGAGATGAGAAGGGATATCTTTCAAGAAATAGCCGATCCTATACGCCGCATCGGCTAGTGGTTCGTCACTCATGTTCCGGCTCCTCCAGATCAAAATATGTTCCCCTGGACCTGTCTAAAGCCTGGTCAATGGATTTGAAGCTTTCAGGCGTCGGTTTCAGGTTGATATATTTGTCTACGATATTCCTGTGTTTGTAGATAATGAAAGTGTTGTCCACATCCGGGTTGATCTTGTTCAGGTGTACCTCTGTTTTTATATCCGAGAAGGAGGGAACATAGGTCAGCGCCATTTTCCTGATGTTGAGCGCCTGTCCTAATTGTTCCAGTTGCTTTTGCCGCTGCTGCCTGTTATAATTTAGCCCGTTCCCAAAAACAAAATAGGCCTTCAGGTATTTTTCCCTCCGGATACTTTCGTTTTCCAGAAAGATGAGCCACTGTTTGATCTCATCCCAGTTAGGGTTGTTTCCTACAAAATAAATGATGCCATGGTAACGTCCGTATTTGCATACAGGGCAGGTCTGTGTCCCTCTGTCAGGGCCGTAAGCGTGGAATGGGCCAAAGGAGGGCTGATCCTCTCCGATATTCAGGCCCGATCGTTCTCCGCCGATTGACCTCCCGGGATATCCGGGAATATTCAGACCGAGAATAATATTGCGTTCGGCTACCTGCAGATCGCCTTTCAATAATACTCTTAATACCCCGCTTCCTCCGCGGTTTTGTAGGGGATATTTTTTGAGATAAGGCAGTAATAATTTGTCATCATCAAATACAAAGTCATCGATGTAATATTCATTGATATTATTCGGCTCTTTGACATTTATGTGTATGTGCTCAGGCTCATCATGAGTAGGGTAGGCTCCCGGCCTGACCGTATAGATGGAATATCTTCCTGCTGTATCGGTTTTGACCCAGCCGCGGATGTATCCGTGTGTCTGGCCCAGCTCGTTAGGCGGCATGCTTCGTTTTTCTCCGGGCCTGTGCAGGTATCTCCCCTCTATATTGGTATGATAATAGTATAGAAGCACACCGGGAGCCGGAGTTTTGCCATCCAACTGATACACAGTGCCTGTTAGCAGGATTTTCTGGCCCTTCTGTGTCCAGCCCGGGCTTGTGTCACGCCAGCTTATGTTCCCGGGTATCCCGTAATAGATAAATTCGCTGTTTTCGAAATTTCCTCCGACAAGTAGAAACTCATTTTTCAGAGAATCCTGGCGGAGTGAAGGCGCTTCTTTTGCCGGTGCGTTACAGCCTGTCCATATAATACAGCAGACCCAGGCAGCTCCGGTAATAATCAATTTTTTCATTCGGGATTTTTCAGCAAAAATGCCCCGGCTGATGGCCTTCCCCAAATGAAATGGTGTAAGATGATGTTATTTTAATGTAACACGATGCCATTCTTCGAATCGTGATTTAAAGGATGCTGCATAATTACGGCTTACCCTTAATAGTGTATCGTCCGAAAGCGAAAGATCGTAATCTCCGTTCATCCGTGACCGGTAGGAGACAACGTGGCAGATATTGACGATATAGGATCTGTGTATGCGTACAAACAGTCGGTTGTCCAATTGCGTTTCCAGGGATCTTAAGGTCTCTGTATACAGGTATTTTTTTGTTGGGTAGTGGATGTTGATATACGGTGAATTTGCCGAAAAATATAAGATATCATTCACCTGGATGATTGTCTTTGTATGGCTGTCGACCGATACGATCAGGGAGGCAAGGAAACGTTCCGGGGCTGCTATGCTGTCTTTATCTGTCAGCGGTTCACTCCGGAGCTTATTTCCGGAGATACTAATTAATGATAAAGGTAAGCTGTAAATAATAACAGCCTTGATGAAATGCTCCGTCAGCCCGAAGCTGAATGTCTGCCAGTAGGAAAAAGTATGGTAATAAAAGATCTCTGACAACAGCCAGACCAGAGCCGGGTAAGCATACAGGTGGATAACTGTCACGAGAGCGGTAATAAGTAATCCGGCGGGCAGATCTTTTGTTTTTTCAGCCAGCTTTAGCTGCATGCTTAGCAAAGGCAGAAATAACAGCCAGAAAGAGCTGAAAAGTGCTGACTCGGATAAATAGAAAGAAGTACCCTGTGATCGTGAATATACGAAATCTAAAGTAATGGTAATCAGTATGAGAAATGCCAAACAGGCTGCAAAGGCCGTATTTCGTCCCCGCCTGTTTTGAATCATGTGATATGTTTTCTGTATGGTCATTGCTCTTATGGTTTAAGCCCATTCTCAGGATGAAACTAATACAAAGCCTGGTGTGAATGCCCGTTGATCCCTGCTAAGGTATGAAAAAAGCAGATCGGCTTTCTTCATCCGTACTTTTTTCTTACTATGTTCTCCCCAGCTTCCGTTTGATCTCTTTAAGAGTGTAGTCCCGGGATGTTGTCAGGTGAAACTTTGAAACGGCCACGCGTTGTGAGCCATAGATGCCTGAGTGTCCGCTGAAATAATAAGCAGTAAAGCAGGCGACGGCATAATATACCACGTTCTGCGAGCCAAAAAGCTCTATTCCCATCAGGGTACAGGCGAGGGGCGTATTGGTCGCTCCGGCAAAGACAGCGATAAATCCAAGTCCTGCAAACAAGTCGACAGGTGAGCCGGAAAGCTGTGCCAGTGTATTCCCAAGCGTTGCACCGATAAAGAACAATGGCGTTACTTCTCCACCTTTGAATCCCGTGCTGAGCGTAATTGCCGTGAGCAGTAATTTCCACAACCAGGCCCACTTGTCTGTTACGTTGTCAGAAAATGCTGAGACGATGCTGACGCCACCTGCGGGATTGGTTACGCCCAATCCTGAATAATCAAATGTCCCGAGCATATAGCTGATAGCGATAACCATAGTGCCACCTAATAAAGGTATTATCCATTCTTTGCGGATATACCTGGCTGCACTGTCCTTAATCAAATGAGACAGCCCGGCAAAAAGATACCCGGCCAGACCGAACGTAACTCCTGCAACGATCACTTTAAAAAGCAACAGAAGATCAAATGACAGATGTAGCATGCCCTGGATTTCATTTGCAAATGAGATACTGTAGCGGACATGATGAATGCCATAGGCCGCGCAGGTAATATCTGCCAAAATACCGGCGATAAGACAGGGGATCAGGGCATCGTATTTTATCCTGCCGACGGCTAAGACCTCCATCGCAAAAACAGTGCCTGCTATGGGTGTTCCGAAAACAGCCCCGAAGCCTGCTGACATTCCGCACATCAGCAGTATCCTTTGATCTCGGTGCTTTAACCGGTACCACCTGGAAAATAACGCTGAGATACTGCCGCCCATCTGAACGGCTGTGCCTTCTCTCCCGGCAGATCCGCCAAACAGATGTGTGATCACAGTGGAAAATAAAACAAACGGTGTCATCCTGGCAGGAATCCCGCCTCCAGGCTTGTTTATTTCATCCATCAGAAGATTATTGCCTGCGCCTGAATTTTTGCCATAATATTTGTACAGAAGCGTGATGAACACGCCTGCAATAGGTAGGCCGAAGATCAGCCAGAGATTGTTCCATCTCAGCTGAGTGACAATATCCAGCAGCCAGAGAAAGAAAGCAACAAGTGAGCCTGTGATAATAGAAACAGGCAGAATAAGCAAGGTCCAGTAAAGTAAATATCTTGCGATCCTTATCTGCTCAAAGGAATGCCTGTATTTATTCATAAGTTATGCGGTTTTTATCCTGCCTTGTTCTATTTTGAAGGAACGACCATGACCGGGATCCTGGAATGACGCATGATGTACTCCGCAACACTGCCCATCAGCAGATGAACCAGGCCGGTTCTGCCATGGGTTCCCACCACGATAAGATCAGCTTCCCATGTTTCTGCTGTTTTGATGATATCTTCGGGAGGATAACCTTCGGGCATAAACTTCATTAAGTCGTTCCCGTCGTACATGGCAGCCAGCTCGTCGAGCGTTTGTTCCGCTTCTTTTTTTAAGATTATGAGCGCTTCCTGTGGTAGGATCCCCGCGTCTATATTGCCCGCCGCTTTTGATGTATCCACCACAAAGAGTAAGGCGGCCCGGGCATTGAGCTGATGAGCGAGAGCCAGACCGTGTCGTGCGGCTGTCATAGAAAAGCCGCTGCTATCAACGGCTATCAGAATCTTATTATACCTCATTGCTTTAATAGTTTGGTTGTGACTGTTTAGAATATCTATGATCCCGCCGGTATTTATGCTGACCGGAGCGTTGAACATTTGTCACCTTCGAAAGTGTGGAGAGAAATGGAGAAGAGATCTTAAAAAAGGTCGCAAGATTATATTGCCTTTTTTCACCTCTGGAAATATCAGGTAAGGACCGTTTTGACCAATAAGCCGAGAGGAATTCCTTTTTAATATCCGATATATATGCAAGGTGCCTGTTGTTGATGTTCTGCCTGCGCATTTTGCCTTGTTTAACTAATGTCTCATAATAGCCTGTTAAAGACTATAAAGTAGACGTCATCAACTTCCCTTATTGAAGTGGTTCAAGGCAGACATCATTGCCATCAATTCAAGGCAAAGATATGACTTTTTTATTTCTTTATTAAGTGTTGGCACCCCGGCTTTTATCCGCAAGCTTTTGGAGGGATTGGCAGGAAGCTAATTGTTTACGGATGTGTATACTGGCAGGGCAGGAGCCAAACAGACTTTTATGAGGGTAGGAGCACCGGAATAAGCTTCAATCCTATGAGCCGCAATATCCCGGCATGATCGTCTTTCCATATTGCGGCTCCTTTTTCTCAGCTCGGGCAAAAGACGTTTACTCCAGCCTTTTCAGGCGGAACAGCAGTTGCTGAATGGCTTCTTGCGCATCATCAATGATAGATTGCGAAAAAGACTCGGGAAATAATTCCTCCCTTCTGTCTTCCACGTGTTTGTAGAAGCTTTCGATGTGTTTGATATAATCTTTAGGCCGTGTGGTTTCAGGTATGGTAATATCCAGTGTGCCTGTCAATGCAAAAGTGGTCTCCACCAGCCGATCCGTTATATCCACAAGTGAATCGATCGCCTGATCCAGTGAGATATGCGCCTCATAGCTGCCCTTGCCTGTAATGGACCAATGAATTAATTTTAAAGAACTGCGGAAAGAGATCAGCCCGCCCAGAAAGGAGGCTACGTCATTTTTATTCTTTTCAGTATTAGCCATGATTAAGTTATTTTATTTTTTGTAAATGTGGTTTAAGCGCTGCCTTGAATACGTATACATTTTACAGCCTGGTCAGCGCTGACCCTTTATGAGCCGCAATATGATCCGATTTGTCACTTTTGATCTCATATTGAGGGTCTTCCTCTGTAGCATGGTGGGTATAGCCTTTGTAAGGAAAATCCTTTGTATGTACTTTGATGATAGTGCCTGAGACCCTTCCGGCTTCCGAATTCCAGCTTACTTTATCGCCTACTTTAAACCTGTTTTTCATAGTGATATTTATTGATCAAACAAACTTTCGTCCGAGTAAAAAACATGTTCATTCTCAACACGTGCAGGTGATGTATATGGATGTTCCTCCGCTTTGCCGGCGGCCATAATATGCCATACCTTCCAGCCTTTTGCCTTTAAATAGTCGGATACCATCGACCTGTGACATCGCCACCATACAGCTTCTGAGCACATATAGGCGGTCGGTTGTTCCAAAGCTAGCGTTTCAAGCTTTTCAACGGCTTTCTCAAAGGCTTCCGTTTCCATATAATCGGCATAGCCCCGGAAGGAAACATTGTGCCAACGAGTGTTAGCTGAGCCTTCATGAACCTTTCTTCTTCCGCCGAGATCTTCAAGATGGATATATTTTATTCCATTCCTTCCGAGTTCAGCGTTCAGGTTTTCTTTGTTGAACCAGGGATACTTCCGCGAGCCGGGGAACCGCCTTATATCTGCCAATAGCCTGATGTCAAATGATTGCAGCATTTTGACGAGATCATCCATGCTGTGCGTGGAGTGACCAATGGTATATATGGTATGTTCTCCTGGTATGGTCATGTTGTGACGATCACTGAACGTAGCGGGAAAGTTTCTTTAACCTGAACGCGAGTATTATGCGGAAGATTCCCGCGGCAATAAATGATAAGCCTGTCCACACGATAATGTTCAGCACACCGAATGCAGGGACGGCCAAAACCATACAACCAAGAAAAATAATAATCAGGCCCAGAGCCAGAAGCATACCCCAATCAGCTACGCGATAGGATCTCATGTCAAATGCAAAGCCAATGGCTGCAACGCCTCTGAACAGCAGCCAGAAACCAAGGATAAACGGAAGCACTTCCAATGTGATCAAAGGATATGACATCAGGTAAGCGCCTATCACAATATCCAGGATTCCGCTGGCAAGCGTCCAGCCCCAGCCGGTGAGAGACCTTCTTGCTGTAATGGCAAATAATGTTTCCAATACTCCTGTGACAAATATGCCCACAGCAAACAGAATGCTCAATGACAGATAGGCTTCGGCCGGTGATGCAAAGATCCATATACCCGTTCCCGTGAGGAGGATGCCGGTCAAAAGAAAAAGCCACCAGTAGCTGATGGTTTCTTTTATTTCTTTTTGGATTGTACTTGTCATGCTGTTGATGTTTTATATTATAGAATCAAGGTTACCTTTTTATTGAAAATAGTCAGCCGGAGAGCGTTCTTATATTTTGAGGTGCCGGTGTTCAGTTGGATAGCTGATAAAATAGCCATCTATTACCAAATATACGCAATTTTTCTTTTTATCAAGGAATGTTTGATTGTGTATGAAATCATGTTGGTGGTATGCGTTAAGTTTGCTCTATTTATATTGATAATCAGTTGGATAGAGCAGGTTGTTGCTTTTTTTATAATTTTACATATGCATGTTAATTCCGTGTTAACGTACAATAGCGTGTTAATTATTCATCGCTAGCAAAGGTTCCGTATAGAGTGGGCAGATTCTGTCAGATTTACATTACCTTAAGTTCATAGGCTGTAAAGTATATCCTTTATAACATTTTAGTTTTACGATTAGAATTGAGTGGACTCTTTTCCATTTGATCAAGAGCATCTCGCTCATATTCTCATTTATTAGGCTTTCTTCCGTCTTTTACTAACTCAAAAAAATAACAGGTATGAGAAATCTTATTAAATATTGCTACAATAAGGCTAAAAATTGTGGTGTAAATATTTCCCCAACGAAAGAATTGATGGACCTCGGTTTCGAAGGTATCCGGATAAACGATATGTATCTTCCGGAATACATCATCTATGAGACCAGGAATATCATTGATAAGTTACCTGATTATATTGAGCTGTGCCCGGTAAAAATGAAGACTCCGGATGTTACCAACTCCAGTAAGGAATCGTTTGAAAAAAGGGCTAAGATCCCCTTTTAATTAAATGATTATGCCGCGTAATAAGAATGGCGGATATCCAAAAGAAAAGCCGGGGCTGATAACCAAATGGCCAATTCAAAATTCGATGAGCTTTTATAGGTGAGCCAGGAGTTTTTATTAAAACAGCTTCATCTGTTCAGGCCTGGGCTGCTTTTTCCGTATCTTTTCGATTAATGAAGCGGGTATTTCTCCGACAAATCTTGATAAGGTCTTTTCTTCTGTTTCCCTGAAGCCTTTACGCTGCTGCGCGTGAGTAATAAACAGCACATCCTTTGCACGGGTTAGGGCCACGTAAAACAGGCGTCGTTCTTCCTCGATATCGGTACCTTTTCTGAGAACAGGGCAGATGCCTTCTTCTGCGCCTACTATGAACACTACAGGGAACTCAAGACCTTTGGACGCATGAAAGGTCAGCAAGCTTACAGCGTCAGTTTTCAGGCGGGCAACATCCGTATAACTGTCCAGGAGAAGCTTATATAAAAATTGTTCCAGATTGGCCCCATATTCTGCTGCGATATCCAGAATGGTCTCTTTTCTTAGAAGTCCGGCATCGTCCAATGTTTCTTCCGGAATAAATTTTTCAAAAATGAACTTTACGGCATTTTGAGCTCCCAGCCGGGCCAGATCCTGTCCGTCGAAAAGTAAGCTGAAGCGTGCTTCTTCAGGATGTAATGAAAGAAATTCCTGCTTTTCTTTTTTGCTCATCTTAAAACCTCGTGTCAGCACACTGTCCAATGCTATGATGTCCTGAGAATTCAGGAACAGCTTAATGACATCTGTAACCAGGTGAAACGGATAGTCGGAAAGAAAAGAGGACGTATCTCCAAAACGCACGGGGATACCTGATCTTTTGAAAGCGGTTAGTAAGGCTTTCCCTACGGCGCGTGTGCGAAACAGCACAGCGATGTCTGAGAAGCCATAACTGCTGCTCTGGTGGGTATTATCACCGTTCAGATTATGGAATCCGCCTACGAGCTTCTCGATCTCGCCTGTGATGAAATCGGCTTCATTGTATTCGTTGCCGGCCGTATAAAGCTTTATCTTTTTATCCATTGTTTTCTGTTTTATGAGGTCAGGCGGTTATTCTTCTGTCAACCTCTCATTGCTACCAGTGTTGACGGCTTGCGCAGGCTATTATGGGCGATAACTGCCCGGGCTGCGTCTACAATAAAGGAGGCAGAACGGTAGTTTTTCTGCAATGTGATCTCTTTTGCCCCGAAGTCTTCGCTGAAACGGAAAAACAGTTGCACATCCGAGCCACGGAAGCCGTAAATGCTCTGGTCGGGATCACCGATGGCAAAGACGTTTTTTCCACTGGCCAGGAGCTTTAAGAACTCGTACTGAATGTGATTGATGTCCTGCAGCTCATCTATGGCGATGTACCGGTAGCGCTCACGACAGGCCTGCAGCCATTCCGGCTCCGCATGCCATGACCTTACCACAGCGCTGATCATATCGGCGAGATCGATACCTCCGTTCTGCAAGGTAAAATCACGATACGTTGTAGCGATGACGGAGGCTTCTGTCGCTTTTTCTTCTTTATTGTTTTCAAAATAACCTTTCAGTTCGGCTGACAGTCTTTTGATCTCTTTTTCTTCCTTTTCCGGATAAAGCCTTCCGAGAATGATCTCCCTGCTTTCATCGTCATACACTTTGTCCAGCTTTTCATAGCGCTCCTGCAACAAGGCAAAACATATCGAGTGGAAAGTGCCTAAAGTGATCCCTCTCGACCGGTCTTCCAGCACAACAGACAAGCGCTCCTTCATTTCGTCAGCTGCTTTGTTGGTAAATGTAACGGCCAGTACTTCCTGCGGCCGGGCATTTCTTTCCCGAATGCAATGCGCGATCCAACTGATGAGTGTTTTGGTTTTCCCTGTTCCGGGACCTGCCGTTACCAATACGGCTCCTTGTGCTTCACAGGCGGCCTGTTGCTCTTCATTGAGTACGGAAGGGCTGCTTTCTGTCACCGTGTCAGCCGGTTTTTCTTTTCTGGCTATTGTTGTCTCTTTACTTTTTCGTTTGGTGGTCCTGGCTGCTTCCATCCCAAAGAGATTCATCTGGCCTGTCAATTGCGCCAGTTCGCCCTCTTTGAAAATTTTGATCACACCATATTCTCCGTCATAACCGCTCTGCGGATTGACCTGTTGGGCGCGCATCCGCTTTATGGCTTCGGCTATGACAAAGCCCGCTTTCTTTTCGATATCTTCGATGGGAATTTGGTTCAACAGAGTAAATTCATTTCCAAAGGAAGAAATAGTCTGCTTAAAAGATTGATTGACGGCTTTGCTCGACGGTGAGACATTCCTGATCTCAGAGAGTATTTCCGGCAAAGGAATGATGTAATGAAAATCAACAGCGCCTTCCGGCCTTTGCGGCTGTGACCGGTCGGAGAGTTCGGTGACGCGGTGCAGCACCCCGATAGTCAGCGGTTGCCCGCATTTGGGGCAGATGTTTTTATGCCTGATGCTTTCTTCCGGCTCAAAGCATACGTCACATTTACGATGTCCGTCCATATGATACTTGCCTTCTTCGGGAAAAAACTCATATGTTCCGAGAAATCCTTTTTTGGTTTTCAGGGCCTCGAACAGGCCGTAGTAGCTTCGTTCCGTGTCGAACAGGTTGGCTTCCCTTCCTAATTTCTGCGGAGAGTGTGCATCGGAATTAGACACCAGTGTATATTTATCCAGCATGCTGAGCCGCCAGTTCATTTCCGGGTCGGACGAAAGGCCTGTTTCCAATGCGAAAATATGCCCGGCCAGGTCCCGGAAACATTCCTTTACGCTGTCATAGCCCGACTTCGAGCCGAACATCGAAAACCAGGGAGTCCAGATATGGGCGGGGATCAGATGTGCATCTTCGGATGTTTCCAGCACGATCTCAAGCAGGTCGCGTGAAGGCAGGCCCAATATGGGTCGCCCGTCCGACTCGAGATTGCCGATCTGCCCCAGCTTAGCATTGATGCGGGCCACGGTCTCAAAATCCGGAGCATATACACAGTTATGGTTTTTGCGCACCTTATCACCCTGCTTGTATATGGAACTGATCTCGGAAGTAAGGCAGAACCGTACATCAATATCAGCGCATTTAAATCCCGGGACATCCTCTTTAGGCGGATTTTTCAACCGGAAAAGCCCGGTGCCGTCCGGCTCCAGCTTTTCTTTCAATTCTCTGAACCAAAGCGGGTGGGTAAAATCGCCCGTACCTATCACATGAATCCCCTTTATGCGTGCCCAGTTATAAAGCGTCTCCAGGTTCAGGTCCTTACTCGTGGCACGGGAGTAGTGGGAGTGGAGATGCAGGTCAGCTATATAAAACATGAGACTAAAGCAGCTTAATGGTCAAATATTGGATAACACGTAATGTGGAATGATGTTGTGTATAAAGATACAACATTTGCTTGTGTTGTGTCAAAAAGTAAAATTGAGGATTGACTACATAAGCTGATGGCCTTTACTTGGCTGATAGCCCGATTGCTATTCAGCTAAAATTAATTTGATAATAGGGTAGGAGGCATGCCATAATAAACTAGCTATATGATTTTTGATATATTTTTGAGAAGCACAATAAGGCGCAGGTGGCTTTTGAAAATATACATCTCCATAATTAACAATCTTAGCAGAATAACAATGATAAGCTATAACGATAAAACTTTCAGGCCCGTTAGCAATACTGAAAACGGAGAAACTTCCAATGAAACAATTTTTCATTATAAACAGAATGGAAACATTTTGACATCCGAATATTCCGGTGGCAAAATTAAAAGCGGACATTTAATAGGGCTGGTTGACAAAGATGGAAATATAGAAATGCGTTACCATCAGGTAAACGACAAAGACGAACTTATGACTGGAATCTGCAGATCAATACCTGAAATTCTTGCGGATGGAAAGATCCGGCTGCATGAAAGCTGGGAATGGACTTCGGGCGACAGATCAAAGGGACGATCAATAATCGAGGAGCAATAACCTGAAATAGTCAATATTTAATGCTTCTTTTTTACTAATTTAATAAAATACAGTTTTATTGTTTTATGATTTTGAATGTTTGTTTTACACTTTCACCGATACTGATTAAATAAGTTCCGGCTGGCATTTCACTCAAGATTACTGTCGTATTTTCGTTGGTAATTTTACCAGTTATAACAATTTTACCAATCGGGCTATAAACAACATAAGCAGTGCCAATTAACGAGGTATTTGATTTAATGTTAAACTGTTCCGTAGTCGGATTAGGATATAAAGAAATGTCATGATTCAGATTTTCAATGTTGTTAACTCCAACCGTATTGAAGTCTATACAAATAGGATACATGTTGAAATTCTGGTTATCCAAATATGCAAGCCTGTGTGGAATTGATTGCGATATCGTTACAGAATCTGCAACTGATATTCTTCTATTACATTGCTTTACCATTATCCATGTTAAGAAGCTTTCGGCTAAATCTTCTACGCTTGGGGAAGATGCTGCGTAAGTTGATATAAATTCAACATCGGAACTTTGTGCATTCAACCAACCTGAAGATGTAGCATGGGTTGAGTCAAGAGATGTGTGGGTGGCTTCATGGATCAATACTTCTTCTAAAATACCTAATCCTTCATATACCGCACTTTGTCCGGTATGGATAAGAACAGCATTGAAGCCTCCGCCAAAAGATTCTACTCCCTGATGAATCCATATTTTATTTACTCCTATTCTAAGAGAAGCAGGCAATTGTCCTATGATAAAGGCATACTTTTTAGCTTCTAATGTGGCAGCGGCAATGCTTCCAAATTCAGGATTAACCTGAACCTGAGAAGTTATTGCATCGTCATAAACTACGTCAAATAAATAAGTATTAATGAATGTCCAATCGTCAACTCTTCTGTCAAATATCCAATTGATACCCTGACCTGCATAGGTAACGATTTGTAGTGAAGATACATCATTCTGGGTAATTACACTGGAGTCAATGTAAGCAGTGATAGCGTATGGTTGTGCTTTTGCAAAAGACAAGTTGAGTGTTAGAACTATTATGTATATTATTCTCTTCATGCTATTTTAATTCAGCGTATCATATCATTCCCAGGCGTTTATCAGAGATTGGTCTGTCAGTTTTCGGTGAGTCTGTCATTACCGCTAACTTGTGCATAGATGGCAACAAAAGTACACAAATACTTCGTTTATGAGTTGGGTTTGTGTGAGGGATAAAAGCGGAAAGCCCACACCGATTGCATTATTGCTTATGAATTAGGCTTTAAATATCCGCAACATTTTACACGCCTTTTTAAACAGAAAACAGGTGTAACGCCTAATGAATACGGGAATTTGAATTGAGATAATTATCTTATAACTGACAAATGAGCGTTGGATTTCGTGTGGCTGTATTTTGTCCTATAATGTTCTTGCATTATTAGCTATTTAAAGCCTTTTTCTTTCTTGTGCAGTGGCTAAAAATGCGTGAGGGATAGCGGCGGATAGCCTGCTGAAGTCTTTGTGCAGTAGGCATGTGGCGGACTATGAGCGAATGAATAGCCCGACCCCTTCCTACAAATAATATAATAAAAAGAAGGGCAGGGGGCACGCCCTAATAAAAAACAATATGCCTGAAAATATAGTTTGTGAATAGGATATAATGCAACTTAAAATGACGGTGAGGTGGTGGGTGGGCTTGGGTTCAGGGCGGCGAAAAGCGCCTGTCGTTCTTTTGTCCTTTTCTTTCCGTCTTTGTTCCTTTATCCTTTTTTTTCTTCTTTATTTTTTAGAGCGTCCCCGGTATGAGGTGCAGTGATACAGCTTATACTCATTGCCACTAATTGCATAGCACCACCATACGACTGATATCCCACACGCGAAAGGGCACCATAGCAAAATTTGCATAATTCAAATTATTAGGAAATGGGAAACATAGCTACTTTAGCATTGTAAAAAACCACATTCCCTGTTTTCTTTGTATTGATATTGCTAATTTTAAACAAATCCTTTATTATGCCCTATCCTGAACGTAAACCGATTTATGATACCTATAAAGAAATTGTAAGGCAGATCATTAACACAAAACTTTACAAAGAATACGCAGAAGCTGAAATTGATGACTTAGATAAATCACTCATTGAAAGTTTCAAGTCAATATGGGAGAAACCTTCCGAAAAGTAGCATTATTGAAGTATATACTTTTGTTTTATCGGCAGAGAGCAGTTAAAGTCGTCGCGGTAATAAAGTCTTGATGTGATTGAAATATTGGGAATTCCTCAATCCCGTTGTCAAGATTAATTACATATGTTCCGCCGCAACATTCCTTGAGGTGTTTTCCCTTTGCATAGTATGCATGCAAATGAGCAGAATTCTCTACAGGCAAATCAGCACAGCAATGTTTTGACAATTGTGTACAAGCAATTCTGACAGCTAGGCCACTTCCTTTAACAGCGGTTATGACTTCTGGACGAGGATTTAAAAACTTCCGCCGTCCTATTGAGAAGATAACAGTTGATGGTTGAGTTGCAGCAATAAGTTCATTAGTGAAAGCAACAACATCACCTTCTTCTATTTTTCCGCCATGATGAGGGAAAACAAGAACAGCAGCTTTTATTATTTTGCCGTTATAATTAATTTCATCCAAGCTTATTTGATCAATATCTCCGCTAAGAAAGACTAAAGGTTGGTCTTTATACATTACAAGAAAGGAGGATGAAATTGAATTAGACGTTATTTTTCTATTCTTTCGATCAGTGTTTCCTGAACCCTTTGCAACTAAATACTTCGAGGGACCAGTTGGCATAATATGAATATCTCCAGCACAAACTGTAGGGACTTCATCATGTATGGAAACCTCAAAAGTGATTTTTTGAAAACGACTTTTATCATGAAGTATGGTTATTAAATCGTTCCATAATTTAGTATTCTTTAAACCATCGGAATTTAAATATACTTCATTGACTTTTATGTCGTCACTTGCAAGTAAGCTCATTAGCCCACCAATATGGTCTTGATCGGCATGCGAAAGATATACTCTTTTTATTTCCTTAATATTCCTGTCTTGTAGAAATTGTAATAAACCAGCGCCATGGGAACCACAATCTATAACAATGGTTTCATCATTATCGTGCAAAACAGTACTGTTCCCATGTCCTACATCAATTATTGAAATATCCCGGCTCATTTTGCAATTATTTCCCAGTTTTGAAAGTATAGTTCATAAGGATCTTCCGCATCTATATTAACATGTGCATATAGACGTAAATCTGGCTCTGCTATTTCTTGAATTTCGGGTGGAAGTTCAATCATTTTCAAATTAATCACCAAATTTCTATTCCAAGATGGAAGTATGGCCATTGCCACAGTTTTATTATTAGCATCATCTCTAAGAACATCGTCAAACCGTACTAAAGTCTTCCATGTTTTACGAGTTTGTGAAAGATTACCTTTGAATTCGACAATACATAACTCCAAAGCTTTGATAAGTGTTTCCGGATTAAATTGTTCAGGGGTTAGCACAACAGGGATATTTCTCTTAAACGGCCTTATTTCATGGTAAGATGCCATTTCATATTTTGTTACAAGAACTGAAGGAACATGCTTTTCATAGCATCTAGATATAAAATTCGCTCCATTAACCGGGAAGTAGCTAGAACTCTTTTTTAAATGATGATCTGATACAACAGCATCTTGATTGCCTATTGTTAACAGGAAAGTATCAATATTATCAACACGATCATTTTGTAGCACAGTTTCTACTTCCATTTCTTCTACGGTTAAACCATAGCTTTCGCGGCTATCCGTATCATCATCAATGACATGAATTTTGTTGATTTCTCGATCTAGTAATGTTACTGACATTTATTTTCCGATTATGGGTAATTCAACAATTAAATCTGCTCCTCCGAGTATACCATGACGATTTGCTCTTACTGAGCCCCCTAAATCCATTACAGCATCCCTAACTATAGTTAAGCCAAGTCCAGTGCCATTAGGATTAGTAGTTTGCCCAGGTAGCCAAATATCTTTTAAAGCGATGCCTTCTATTCCTGTACCGTTATCCGAAACAGTCATTATTAAGATGTCTTCCTGAATTTCAGTTTTAATTAGTATTTCACGATTTGATGGATTAGCATTTTCAATAGCAACAAGACTATTGTTAAGCAAGTTTGTAAAAATTGACTCGATTGCTGCTTCACTTCCCCTAAGATATGGCGCTCCTTTTGCTAATTCTGTTGTCAGTTTGATATCTCTACCATTTAAAAACGGAGTGAAAGTTTCAAGAATATTTTTAATTATATCATGTACTTCAACCCGGGCAATCCTCCTTTTTTCATTTGAAAGTAACTTTAGCGTTGCAGTTCCTAAAACTGCTAGTGAATTGATAGCTCGTCTTATAAGTGCAATAGGTTTAGGCAATTGACTCTCTTCAAACTTTCCTCCCAAAAATTTCTTGGATCGCCTTTCAATAGCATCAACATTAAGCTTAATAATTTTAATAGGGTTGCCATTTGACTCATGCGAAAAAGTAGCGGCAGTAATACCAGCCGTACTAAGAGTTCTATATAATTGCACTTCTGCTCTTAAAGTGTTTACCTGACTTTGAACTGCTTTATCATATGATTCAAATGCTTTTACAAGCTCAATTCGGTCGTTTGTCCTTAACTTACTAATTTGCTCCTTTACATTCTCTTTAGAATTAGTGGACTCTGAAGCCGTTTGTTCACGATCTTTGGCTCTTTTCTTTTCAGCAATTTCAAGCCTTTTTTTAGCCATCCATTCCAAAGCATCTTGGCAAAAACTTTTTATTTCGTGAAATACATCGTCCTCAATAAAGCCTGACCTGTCAGTTTTTTGCTGCAACAAGCCTTTTGAATCTCTGATCCGGGTTACACCAATTGAAGTGTTAGTGGAAGGCCTTTCCTCTGGGCTTCTGGCACGGGACAAGTTCATGTCCAGCCAATCGTTTCCCTGATTGCCGTATGGATTTACTCTTAATCCATTCTCATACACATGTACTCCCCCAAATTCAGTCAACCATTCCTTAACTTCCCCTAAAGATGTTGATCTGGTTGAAAAAGAAGTGCTGTTTAAAATAAAGGCCCATAAGTCGAAAGTAGTAACTGGGCACTTATATTTTGCATCTTTGCGTTTTATAGCAATTTCCTTGTGGGTTGCTTTGAAAAGTACTTTTCCTTTATAATCGAGGATTTCAGCTGAAGCATTTCCATCTTTATCTAATGTGGCAGATAAATGATAATCTGCATCATCAAAGTATCGTTTTGCAACAAGCTTTTCCAACTCTTTAAACTCTGGTGCTTTTAATACTGGTTTGAAAGCACTTGGGTCATCATCAAAGGGGTCTGAAAGTAAGATTAAGCCTCTGGCAACTTTCTTAATATCTCTTTCGGTTACTTTGCTTTTGAGATATTTTATAGCTACTGTTGTACTCGGAGGTTTATTAGCTAGTACTTTAGTACTATTTATCCGTATTATAACATCATCAACAAGTTTGGCATTGTCAAATTTATTCCAGTCTATTTTGATCGTAAATTTTTGCTTTGTTTTATTTAGTCTATTGCCAATCTTTAAAGGTATAGATTCAAGATCTACAGCTGTTCCCATACGCAGTGCTGCCAACCGTCCAAGACCTTTGCTTCCCGCTGGTATCCTATTTAATCGGGTTCGTTTTGAAAAGGACTTCTCCGATTGCCCAAGTACCAAATAGCTATTTTTAATCGCATTTCCATCCATCCCATCTCCGTCATCTTCTATTGTTACGCTTCCCCCTTCGGCACTAACATTACTTAAAGTTACAGTACAGGTAGTAGCATCGGCATCGTATGAGTTTTTTACCAATTCAAGAATGCTCTGATCTATACTTGGGTTGAGCTCTTCGCCCAGACGCTTAATTATCTGAGTTGAAAAGCGAATACTGGCATTTTGGAACGAACTTCTGCTCATAATGGAATGTTTGAAACAACTTTTACTGTCAAGTGCCTACACCTGATTTGAGTATCTATCCATTCGTCTGTAGACTTGGCTTTTAGAAGTTTCAATAATCTTCTGCAGGTTGCAATGCCCCCTTCTTTGGGCTGAAGCACTATCAAGTGATTATCTACATAAACAGGTTCGGGAATGGTAATTAATGTAGCAATCGCTCTATGACTATCACCAAACCTTGATGTACGTTTTATAACCACAAAGGGCGATTGCACCGTTTTACCTTTGTGTTTTCGTGTAAGCTTAGTTTGATTGAATTCAGTCCAACCTTCTAAACCCTTACTAATTATATATGGTCTTTCGATTCCTTTATGAGGGTCTCTATTATCTACCACAGAGCCGACACTAACATTAAACAGATCGGACACCTTAGATGTATTAACAGTAGCCTTAATCCATGGCGAAATTGTTTCTTCAGAAGGCTGCTCCTTTTTCCTTAATAAAACCGAGAAAACATCTACATCTGCATAGTTGTCAAACTGCCCAAACAATTTAATACCTATAATTTCACACCGAGTGCTGATATGTGTACGCCATTTTTCATATCTACTGCCGCTTCTAAGTACATCCGGCAGAATGGCTATTATCTCGGTACCGGGATTTACGTTTGCCGATATAGTATCAATAAATAAAGCTGCAGCAGATACCTTCCCCGATCCCCACTCAGTATTTGAAGGCGACTCAATCAGGTTAAAAGGCGGGTTGGTAACGATATGTGTTGCTTTTTGGTAAAATCTATTTGACCTTAAACCATCTGCAACTATGATGCTCTGTGAATAATCATTGTTTTTTTCATTTAATAAGTCGGAAATTGCTAACCTTAATTTTGAAGCCTCAACAAATTCTTTATGAATATCAGTTCCGAATACTTCTAAGGGTATTTGCTTTTGAGACAATTTGCTACCAAAGTGATTTTTTACAGAAATTAAAAGATTGGAAGCCCCACAAGCTGGATCGTAAAAATTTACCCTTTCTCCAAAAGTCAATTTATAAGATTTGAGTACAGCAGAACCTAGCTCGGTTTCTGTAAAGAAAGCTCCACTTGCTCGTCTGTCTTCAAGCGAAACAAGGTTTCTTAGCTGATTACTGGCAAGACCATTGACAGAACTTACAGCCATTTTTTTCCATGAGGCATTAGGCCTCCCTGGATATTCTTCGACCAGCATTTTTAACGACTCAATAAATGGCTGATAATCTTTCATTTATACCAAAATAAACCAACAATAATGCTTCGAAACTATTCTTTCTTTATTACTTTCCCTCAATCAACTTCTCCAACTTCTCAATCATTTCCTTTTGCAACAGCCTTCGTGTATTTTCTTATCCATATTCTTTGGTATTTACCAAGGTTCAAATTTAAGTTTTTCAGTGCAAAAACTACCTCTATAAATGTAGGTAAAATATCCTGCACTGCCGGATAAAATATACTGCTGCCAACTTGAATACGCACAACAACTGCATTTGCTTTGCCTGTAATAAAATAAGATGCGTATGCAGACACCAGAACAACCAAAGAATGTAGCCCAAACAAGACGGCTGACCATTTGCCGCAAAGCAATTGAACGGTTCGGACAGCAGCACTGCGTTCAATTTCCTATCCTTAGCTTATGTGGAAAATGGCTAAGAGATAGCGGGTTTAAAATTGATGGACAACCGAATGACATTATGTTAAGTAGGGGATGCCCCAACATGGGTAAAAATTCAGAACTTTATCCTTTATGACAATAGAGCAGGCAATACTAGATACAGTTATAGCGGCATTGGAAAACAAGTTGAAAGAGTTGGGTTATAATCCGCTACCAGAGCAGGGTTCATCAAATGTGATGCAGTTCAGTTCAGCACAAGGTAAATTTCTTGTGGTTATTTTGCGGTTGCTGAATTTGGATAAAGCGCGCAGTATAAGCATTAATCAACGTGAGTTTGATTAATTTATGGATATTGTTTGTCTTAACCATGCATGATATGGAACCTGTGCCATATCTTTTCCAAGTAGTTTTACAAGCCGCTTACAGAGCATAACGGCTTAGTTCCGCTTACGCAGGAAATCGTTAAGCCGCCGCCGTTGTCCATGGTCCAGTGATTTTGTCCTATAATTAATATTATGTTAAATAAACAAAACATACCTCCCTTATAAAAACAACCTGCCAACAAAAAAAGAGATCCGATGCCAACGACACCGGATCTCTTATAGAAAAGATGAAAGGGATACTTATTTGATCAAAGTAATGTTTCCTTTCACTTCAAATTTCTGGCCATCTATACAGTATAGGAACAGATAGTAACCATATACATCCGGGTCAAGTACCTTTCCCTGGAATGTACCATCCCAGGTAAAATATGGATTGCCCGTACTATATACTTCCTGGCCAAACCTGTTGTAAATGATCAGTATGATAATTTTGCTCGGATCAACGATATCATTCTGGTATAACTTCAGAACGTCATTTTGCCCGTCTCCGTTCGGGGAGAAGGCGTTTGGAAGGAATATATGATCGATATCACACAGTGTTTCCCGGACTATCAGGCCGATGGAAGCGCTTTTTGTACAATTGTCTTCATTGGTGATCGATACTGTGAATATATGTTCGCCGACATCCCCCGGTGTAGGAGTAAAGATCGGGTTTTGCGCATGAGGGTTGTCCAGACCTTCTGCCGGAGACCACGTGTATTGTAATCCTGGCGGTTCTGCAAATAATTGAACTGTTTCAGCATCATATATTGTATCAGCAGCAATGGATGCGGTTACCGCTCCCCCAAATGTCCCGACATCCAAAGTCACTGTACCGCTTAAAGAACACCCGTTTGGATAGGATACATTTACAGTATAGACATCATCATTTACTCCTTTTACGATTATTTCAGGGGTTCCCTGGCCGGATATAATATTATCCGTAGGTGACCAAACGATTGTTGGCTCGCCTGATCCGCCTGTCAGCTTGATACCGATCGGCACCGTCTCATCTTCGCAAACAAATACATCCTTACTATTAAGGGTCAATTTTGCCAGGTCGACCACTACCCTTCCGGTCACATTACAATCACTAAAGGTTGGATCGCTGACCAACACCGTAAATACCGTATACCCGTCAACGATGGCTTGCGGATTAGGAACCGTATTGGAGCCGATGATCTTATCAGCAGGCTGCCATTCATACTTATAGTTTGGGTTGCCATTGGGATTGAGCGAAACGGTATCCGTTCCACATAGGTATATGGAGTCGGAAATGGCATCGATATCAATGAAATTGACCTTTACCTCCAGTGAAAACTCCCGCTCACAACCGTTGGTATTGGAGAGTTTTACGGTATAGGTACCCGGTTGTGAATAGGTATAGGACGGATTGGTCTCGGTCGAGGTGCCAACGCCATCACCGAAGTCCCAGGAATACTCTTCAGGCGGATCTGTCTGGTTGACAAAATCAACTGTCAGGACACCGCAATCATTGGTATAAGTAAACTTCAGATTGGGTTCCGGCCTTAATTTTACTTCGACCGTGTCCTTAAAGATACATCCCGATTCAGGATCAAGAATGTCGACAAAATAAGTAATATTAGTTGTCGGTGTGGAAACCGGGTTAGGAACATTTGCTCCGGGGCTCAGGAAGGTTCCCGGCGTCCATGTATACTGATAAGAAGGATTACCATTGGGGTTCAGCTCTACCGATTCTCCCAAACAGATCTCATGCAGGTCATCCGTGATCTCATTGCCCAGGATATTGACATGGATATTCTTCTGGAGCGTGTCACTACAACCATTGAGGTGATACGCTATCAGGACAATTGTGTATTGACCAGCTTCTGTCACTGTAAATTCCGGTGCAAAGTCGGTGCTTGTAGCTACCGGATTTCCCCCTTTGATCACTATCCACTGATAGTTAGTACCATTGGTGGATGTGTTGGTTGTTTTAATAGTGACCTCATTGCCACAGTCAGGGACAGATAGAGCAAAATCCGCTATGATCGTTGTGGGGCTCAATACGATATTCTTAATGACCGTGTCCACACAGGCAGGCCCGTCTGAAGCGATCAGCTGTACCTTATACGTGCCGTAATCCGGATAGGTAATTGTCGGCTCAAAGTCGGTCGAAGTACTCATTACACCTCCCTGGGCATTATAGAAGGTCCATTGATATTCAAAGGTACTCTGTGAACAGTTTTTGAATTTGACCGTCGTTGTATTACACAGCGTATCGGGGATATTGAAACAAGCTTCTGTCGGGTTTGTACAGTCTCTTACGTTATACTGGAAGTCGCGACGGATCCTTGATAAGAGCTCTCCATTCCGGAATTCCTCCACACATACGCCTACGAGAAACTGACCGACAACTGGAGGTGTTCCTTGTATTAAGCCGGTATGCGTATCGATCCTTAAAGGGTCAGGGCCGCCCAAAAGATTCAGTAAGCTGAACCCCGGAGCATAGACTATCGTATCGAATGGCGGCGGCGGCGGCGGATAAACCCTTCCTTCTGCAGTGTCGCCGGACATATAGGGCGTACATAGACGATATATAATGCTATCTCCATCATCATCAATGGCGCTATGGTCATAATTTAGCGGCTTATTGGCACAAACATAGATCGGCGGCCAATCTTCATATCTTGGAGAGCTATTACATTCATTCAGGGCCTTTTCTGTGATCTCGATCGAAAATACAGCACCCGTATTTAGAGGAACTTCAATATTCTGTAATGTCTGGTTGCGGCAACATCGCTGGTATACTACCGTATAACCACCCGCGATCTTAGGTAATGTAACGATCTTACGATATACTGCCCGGTGGACGCAAACATCCTGTCCGAGAATGTTACATTCGGATGTCAGCTGTTCATCCAGCGTGTCCGTAGCATCATACGGAACATTGACAACGCCGTGCGGACCTAATGAGAGGATCGGCAATTTGGTAGTTGTGTTATAAAAGCCTAACCAGGCAGGGTCATCAAATCCTACATTGGGATCTCCGTAATAGCAATCACGATATACGGTCAGTATGATCTCATACCTGTTGTTGCCAAGGCAGCGATAGGTAATCTCGCCACCTACAATATGTGTTGCATTTGCCTGATATGACCCAATTACAAAAATAATTAAAGTCATGGCCGACTTCCACAGGATCGAAAGCCGATCGGCAAGGGAGACATTTTTTATATTCATTTTTAAAAAATTCTTCATGGATTTTACTTTAACTTGGATTAAGTAAATGGGATTATTTCTTTCTACTCAAATTAACAATTTCTACTCTTCTTTCTCGTGACGCAGCAACACTGTAAACAGAGTTTCTAAGGTCGCTGTAGCTCGATACCACATCAGCTGGTGATTTGGATTCACCGAAAGAAACTTCAGTGATCTTCAGCTTGCCGTTTTTGAGATAAGGAGCGATAGACGACTTAGACGCTGTCTTCAGGTAGTTGACAATACTGTTGACACGGCGAGAACCCAGCTTTTCATTATACGCGCTGGATGCCAGCGGTGATGTGAAGCCCTGGATCACGATCTGTACCTCTTCTCCCCTTTCCAGCACTTCTTCAAGAGCCTCGGTAAAAGCTATCAGGTCCTCATTTCCTTTTTTCACTTTATTTTCAAAGAAATTGTTCATGATTTTTTCAGCCTGGGTTCTTTCATCACCTTTCAGAGGCTGAACATATTTGTCCCTGTACAGCCATTTTTTGTTATAATACGGTGAAAAAGTCTCCGGGAAGGTTTTGGTTGTGGTCACGGCCCTCGATCTTCTTCCTGGCTCATCGTTATCGAAGAACAGCTCGATCGGAAGATAATCTTCCAGGTTACCTTTACCTAGGAAGAGCTTCTGCTCAATCCTGTTTACATTATCCGGAACATCCATTGTATTGACATATGCCGTATCCGGCGCATATCCTTTTTTAGTTGCTATGACCATGTATTTTTTGCCTCTTTCGACAGGGAAGATATGCCTGTTGGTAGACTCGGTCAGCTGGATCACCTGCTCCTTGCTCGGATCATTGGTGTCGATGATCCGGATAGTTGTCCCATTGAGCGGAAGGCCGGTTTTTTTAGCAAATGTCAGCACATCCAGATCCAATTCTTTGGATCTGAGATAGAATAATTTGACGATATCGGAATTGTCTTTAAGGTCTTTGGTTGAGAAATAAACCGTGTCGGGATAATACCCCGGCTTGCTTGCCACTGCCATATATTCATAACCCGGATCCAGGGGGAACAAATAGGATGATCGGGTCGGAATCTGTTGGCTGGCGAGCTCGGGGCCTTCTCTCTTATAGAGGGCTACTTTGGCACCCGGAAGGGAATCCCTGGTGGCTGCGTCAAAAACATATGCAAGCAGATTGACCTTCAATACGTCAACCTTATAGATATCATTACAGCAGGCCTCTTCAGATGGGTCCAGGTACATAGATCCGGCCCGGTTGGAAGCAAAATATCCGGTCTTGCCGCTCTCATTGAGGTTGTAATAGATATCATTATAGCTACTGTTCAGCGGCGCCGGCTCCTGCTCCGGAGTGGTCCATTTTTCGTTTTCGAATGTCGTTTTATAGATATCATACCCTCCGAAACCTTTCAGCCCGAATGAGCTGAAATAGAGCGTCTGGGTATTTTGGTGGAAGAATGGCGTTACTTCGGAATCCATGGTGTTGAGCTCGGTGGCATTGACGGGCATACCAAAGCTATCACCATTGACCTCGACATACCAGATATCATCCTTGCCCTGCCCTCCCGGTCTGTCCGATACAAAGAAAAGTACGGTCTTGCCGAGTGCGGCAACATACCCGACTGAAGGCTGGGTCGTTGTATAACCGGCGATGTTGACCGGCTCAGGAACCCGTGTTGCCGGACCAAATGTCCCATCGGGATTGATGTTGCGGTAATAGAGCTCACATCTTATTTCAGAGAAATTGATGTTGGAGCAGTTGGAATAATAGGCTCTCTTCCCATCGGGAGAGAAGGTCAGGTTGACATTATGTTTTGTGTCTTCGTTAAACTGAGGGCCGACGGCATCATTGCTGGTGCTGTCCTTGAGCAAAGTTTTACCCAACAGCCATTTATTGGCAGGATTGGTAAAACGGTTGGAAGAATAGAAAAACGAATCATTTTTCTCATAGGGTGCGAAATCGTTATAAGGCGAATTGATATCGCTCCCCAACTGCTCAACTTTATAGAACTCAACGGAATCAGCGGCATTCCTGATCGCCCAGTCGATGGATGTAAGACGCTGTCTTGCTATAGTAAGATTTTCGTTTTCAGTTCCGTCATTTTTGGAAATGAACAGGTTGTAATTGTCCTGCGCTTCCTGATATTTTCCCTGTATGGTCTGCACCTCCGCAAGATGGAATAAAGCGTCCTTATATTTGGGATCGTCCTTCTTGTCGGACAATTGTAACAGGGCGTAATATTGCTCGGCCTTTGTGTAAGAATGGAATTTTCTCGCTGCTTCCGCTATATTGAAGAGGATATCAGGGTCTCCCGGGTCGAATTCGGCAGCTATCTGGAAATTGACCATAGCACTTTTGTAATCTTTGATAGCCAGGTTTTTTTCCGCTGCTTTCAGGTATTGTTTTTTAGTCTGCGCGTCGATACTGCCAAATGCAAGTACACAAGCGACCAATAATAGTATATGTTTCATCATATTATTCTTAGGGATTACTTTTGATTAATAGACCGGGCAAGACCGGTAGTCTTTCAGCGGCTTCACTTCTGTGATGATGTATTGAGCTGAGATCTCCAATCCACCTCTCTTTTCAGTCGCTATTTTGAAATCAGAGTTATTGATGTCATAGCTGACACCGACACGCAACTGATTGACGTGGACTTCTACTGCAGGTACCCAAGCGTCGTCCGTACGGAAATTGACTCCTCCTACTACGGCAAATTCCTTTCCTCTCCTGGTACTGAGATAGACCTTTAGCCCTGCACCCAACAATGTCTCGTGGTATTCATCCGACTTACGGTAAGCCGCATTAAGGATCAGGTCGAACGGCTGAGCAAGATATAACGATCCCAACCCGTATAATGACATGGTGATCGGTAATTTAGAGTCACTGCCGTCGTAAAAATGGATCCTCGGTGCATTGATATGGCAAAAACCTGCTCCAACATCGATCTTTGTCCTCGTGCTGTTCTGTAGCCTGATATTCAGCCCGGCAGAAGCATCGGGGTAGAAAAATGACATCCTATCCAGGTCGACCTTTTCACCGGAAGTAGGATTCCGGTCGATGTAGTCTCCTCGCCACTGATCGCCGAAGTTAAGGCCTGCACTATTGATGCTGCGCTGACCAAACCCGATCCCTATTCCCGGAGTCAGGAAAAAGTGCTGATTGACCATATAAGTGAACGAGCCCAGAAAGTTGAGATTCAACAAGCCGAATTTACCGTCACCTGCCTGGTCAAAGTTGAAATTGGCACCTGCTCCAAAAAAGATCTTGTCATTCTTTTGGGAGTAGATCTTTTGATCATAATTTCCTGTTATTGTAAAGTAGTTGACAGGAACTGCACGCCACTGGCTTTTATAGTTTCCTGAAATTCTTTTATCTCCGTTGAAGATTCCGGTGAGACCAGGATTAAGATTAAGCGTCGCGTTGTAGAATTGTGAATAATGTATTTCATTTTGGCTATGCCCCAAATTAAAATAGCTTAGAAAAATGAAAATACATAAAATCCTGAGTAAACGTTTTTTTTCCAAAGCGAATGTGTTTATGGGTTTACTAATTATCTTCGTCAAAAATACTTCTTTTTTTAGAAGTTTATTTAAAAAAGTAAGGTTTAACTCTTTATAAGAAACCTTTTTACCATGAAGATACTGAAAAAAGATGAGGTGCGTTGCCTGGAGGAAAGCTGTAAAAAAACAGAGCAGTTGACCGATATACAGCTTATCTCCGAAGCAGCGAATGCTTTTGTCTCACAATTTGTTGATATTGTTTCTGATACAAATAGCACAGTTCTGATTTTGTGCGGCAATGGCAAGAATGGGGCCGATGGTCTGGAGGCGGCCAATATTTTATCACGTTTGGGCTACAATGTAGAGGCAGGCATCGTCTTTCTCGCTCCGGCAGGCTCCGGGGCCTTTGAAGAAAAACTGTCCATGCTTTATTCTTCCGTTCCCCGGTTCACGCTTGATATCCAGGACCTGCCGCACTTTGTCTTGCCTTATCATGATGTACTCATCGATGCACTTGTAGGCAGCGGCTTCAACCGGCCTTTTTCTACGGAGGTTCAGGTATTTATCGATCAGATTAACAGCTATGATTCACTTAAAATTGCTGTGGATATTGCCAGTGGCCTGTATTGTGATGGTCAGCAACCTGAAAAGGTGATCTGTTGTAACTATACTGTGGCAGTGGGAACAGCCAAGCCTGCTTATTTCCTGTCCGATAAGGAAGATTATGTTGGACAGCTGCTTTTCGCACCGATCCGGTCCTTTGACCCTTACCTGGCCAAAGCTCAATCCGACTGGCATTGGATTGATCCTGAAATGGTTACCGAAAAACTGCATCCATACAGCCGGATCGCACATAAATATAATCATGGAAGTACCCTGATCGTAGGCGGCAGTTATGGTATGGCGGGCTGCATGAAGCTGTCCGGAGAGGCGTCGCTCAGGTCCGGAGCCGGCCTTGTTCACCTCCATGTCCCGTACAGTGCAGTTGATTTTCTGCAGTCATCGCTCCCGGAGGCTATTATTCATATCGATGATTATAAATATCATTTAGGCCCTTTTGAGCTCAATAAAAAATTTACTTCCATAGCGATCGGACCCGGTATGGGCTGCAAAACCAAACAGATCGAAATGTTCGAGGCGCTGCTGGACCAGAATACCGGTATACCGATGGTGATCGACGCGGATGCGCTGACGATCCTGTCAATGTGCTCCGGCTGGCGGCAGAAAATAAAATGCCCGGCTATCCTTACACCGCATAAAGGCGAATTCGAGCGGCTTTTTGGCCATTTTGATGACCAACTGGGCCGTATTGAGGCGATGCTTGAATATTCCGGGGAAACAGGCAACACCGTATTGCTGAAAGGTGCTGATACTGTGATCTCTACCGGTGACGGCACGTTGTATTTTTCGAATACAGGCAATAGCGGTATGGCGACTGCAGGATCAGGGGATGTATTGACAGGTATTCTTGCCGGTATCCTTGCCCAGGGCTATAGCATCGAAGATGCGGCGATCATTGGCAGCCAGTTGCATGGTACCGCGGGCAACATTGCCGCTGAAGAAAAAGGAAAAAGGTCATTGATCGCCGGTGACATCGTTGGAAATATAGGACTTGCCTATCAATACCTGGAAAATGGCGCCCGGGAATGAAAGGACTGAAGATCGTGATACTTTCAGGCGCAGGGATAAGTGCGGAAAGTGGTGTCTCTACATTCAGGGACCAGAATGGCCTGTGGGAGAATCATGATATTATGGATGTGGCTAGTATCGAAGGGTGGCATCGTAACCCCGCACTGGTCCTTGATTTTTATAATAAAAGAAGAGCTCAGCTTAAGACCGTATTTCCCAATGATGCACACAAATATTGCGTTTTTCTCGAACAGACGCACGAGGTTACGGTCGTAACCCAGAATGTCGATGATCTGCACGAAAGAGCAGGCAGCTCACACATCATTCACCTGCATGGCAGGCTGCTAAGCGCACGCAGTTCGGTCGACGATAGCCTGGTCTATCCCTGGACGGAAGATATATTGCCGGGGGATAAAGCCAGTGACGGAAGTCAGCTCAGGCCGGATATCGTATGGTTTGGCGAGGCGGTTCCCCTGATCGGGGAAGCGATGGACGCAATAAAGCAATGTGATGTGCTGATCGTGGTTGGCACTTCCCTGCAGGTATATCCTGCTGCAGGTCTGGTCGGATATGCACACCGGGCAACAAAGATCTACCTGATCGACCCTAATCATGTAGAGAGCTATGAAACCATATATTTTGCCGATAAGCTTGAGGTGCTGACCATGCCGGCCAGTGACGGTATGGCAAGGATCATGGAAGATCTGGGTTAAAGACCGGTCAGTGATATGGCCATGATTTATTTGGTTTATCAGGGATAAATTGTCCATATTTGCAAACTTTATAATTGAAATCAGTTAAACCAACAAATTAAAATAATCTGATACAGGAATGAAAAGTTATTTGTTTCCCGGACAGGGTTCTCAGTTTCTGGGAATGGGTAAGGACCTTTATGAAAAATACGATCATATCGCCCAGGTCTTTGAAGATGCCAACAGTATCCTGGGGTTCCAGATTACTGACATTATCTTCGGTGATGACGAAGACGCATTGAAAAGAACTGATGTGACACAGCCGGCTATTTATATTCATTCTATGGTCAAAGCGCAGATAATGAGTGATAATTTTGCGCCCGACATGGCTGCCGGCCATTCGCTTGGAGAGTTCTCGGCATTGGCGGCGTGTGGCGCGATGAGCTTTGAGGATGGGCTCAGATTGGTCTCTATGAGGGCCAGGGCCATGCAGGCGGCCTGTGAGGCGCATCCCGGCACCATGGCTGCCGTATTGGGTCTTGAAGACCAGGTTGTAGAAGAGGTGTGTGCTTCGATCGATGAGATCGTAGTGGCAGCTAACTATAACTGCCCCGGACAACTGGTTATCTCCGGCACCCTGGATGGGATCCAGAAAGCCGGAGAAGCATTGCTTGCCAAAGGTGCTATAAAAGTAGTCACCTTACAGGTTGGGGGCGCTTTTCACTCTCCCCTGATGGAAGATGCAAGGGCTGAGCTGGAAACGGCTATACGTGCCACAAAGATGCAGATGCCACGATGCCCGGTCTATCAGAATGTCAACGCCAAACCCGGAAGCTCATTGGAAGAGATCCGCCAAAACCTGATCGATCAGCTGACGGCTCCGGTCCGATGGACACAAACCATGCAGCATATGATCGCAGACGGAATGACATCGGCGCTTGAAATAGGCGGAACCGGTTCTGTCCTGAGGGGGTTATTAAGAAAAGTAGATCGCACGATACTGAGCGAGACCGCTTAATAAATCTTTGAGATGACAACAGAAAGAAAAAAATATAATCTTAAAAAGGGCGATATCTTATTGGCAGAGCCGTTTATGATGGATTCCAATTTTATCAAGGCGGCAATTTTAATAACGGATTACCATCATACCGGCACTATCGGCTTTATCCTGAATAAACCGATCAATATGAAGGTCAACGATCTTCTGGCGAACTTCCCGGAGATCGAGTCCGACATCTATTTCGGCGGTCCTGTCGCTACGGATACCATCCACTATCTCCATAACCTGGGTGATCTGCTGGAGGGTAGCAAGCCTGTGGCGAACGGTGTATACTGGGGCGGTGATTTTGAAAAGCTTAAGTTCCTGGTGAGCTCGGGCCTGGTACAGCCCAATCAGATCCGGTTTTATGTCGGTTATTCCGGCTGGTCGGCCGGTCAGCTGGAAGATGAGCTTGAGGCCTCTTCCTGGGTGATCTCCGACAGTGACCCGAATTATGTCTTTAAATCTCCTTCCGGCGGCTTGTGGAAGCAGGTTATGATGGACAAGGGAGAATTGTATGCTATTCTCTCTGAAATGCCGGATTCCACCAATTTTAACTGACTCTTCAAAATGACAGAAGTCAGGTAAGTTGGAAAATCAGATAGAAGTTTATTATCCCTGTTTATTTAAATATTCATGATCTAACCTAAAACTGTAATTACTATGAGACGAAACCTGATTTATTTCATTGTCGGAGCAGCGGGAGCGCTGTTTACTTCCTGTAATACGACACTCTATGTGCCCAATGCTGTCAATGCACCATTGCTGAAAGAAAAAAACGAAATTAAAGCCAGCATTGGCTTTAATAACTTTCAGGCAGCATATGGAATTACACAGAACGTTGGAGTTATTGCCAATGCGTATTGGGATGATTTTAAAGCCGATGTTACAACCAATGGCGTGACCACAAAAACTAATAACAAGGGCAACCTGTATGAGATCGGTCTGGGATATTTTAAGCCTTTGTCACAAAACGTTGTATTTGAAACCTATGTAGGAGGAGGTCTTGGAAAGATCGACTTTAGTAATGGTCAGCAAGAACAGTATTACGATGTCGATGCGACAAAGTTTTTTATTCAGCCCGCAGTGGGCTATGTAAGTAAGATGTTTGACCTGGCATTTACCCCCCGGTTTTCCGCTGTTAAATACAACCACCTCAATGTATCCGGGTACACTCAGGCTGAACTGGACCAGGAGTATCTGAACAAAAAGGATGTGGAAGGTAAGACCTGGATGTTTCTGGAACCGGCGATCACTGCACGTGTAGGCTTCAAATATGTGAAGCTACAGGCACAGGTCGGCTTTGCGAGCAAGCTTACCAGCGGTGACCTGAAATATGAATCACGTTTCAGCAGTCTCGGTATAAGTGTGAATCTGGCAAAGTGGTACCGCTCGTAAGCCGTTAAGCTCAAAAATGTGTGCTGCCGATTATTTGATCATTGTTTAGGTCGATTTCGGATAATAAGGTTACCTTTAGACCGGATTCCATAATTAAATTTTGTCTGTCCGGCAGCACACATTATAATGAGCACGTTTTCCCGTTTTCTTCTGATCTTATTTGTTTTCTTTCCCTTTATCCTCTCTGCCAATGACCCTTGTTCGGCCATAGCAATTCCGAATAACGGCGTTCTATTTACCACCTATAACCTTTCCGGCCAGGCCGGCAGCGGCGTTGATGCACCTCCGTGCGGGACATACAATGATCCGGATATCTGGTTTTCTTTTGTGGCGCCTGCAGGAGGCAGCGTCACGATCGAGGTCAAAGGGATCACGGCTACGGACCCGGCGATGGCGATTTATACCGGGGCATGCGGATCGCCTGACATCATCGGGTGTTATGATGATCAGCAATGCGGCAATATTGCCAATCCAGGTGTATCCCTTACGGATCTTATTCCCGGGGTAACTTATTACATCAGGGTCTGGAATGAGGTCCCGGGAGGCGGGACATTCAAACTCAGGATCCTCAACCTTAACCAGTCCAACTTTAACAATCAATTCGGCGCCTACAACACCGGACCTAACTGTGTACAGTTGACCAATGCGACAATGGGTCAGAGAGGATGCAGCTGGTATAATGCCCCTATAGATTTTGAAGAGGCCTTTGAGCTGGAATTTAATCTGTTCTTCGGTAATAATGATGCCGGGGCTGATGGCATATGCCTGGTATTTTCTACGGCACAGGCTTGTGGAGCTACCGGTGGAGGTATCGGAGCAGAAGGCATACCCAACAGCGTCATAATAGAGTTTGATACATGGGATAACGGGTCCGGCGGGTATGATGACATACCTGATGACCACACTTCGATACACGTCAATGGTAACTTTGCCTCATCCGTGGCCGGCCCTGTTGCGCTCCCCAATATAGAAGACGGAGTAAGCCACCCGGCCCACATTTTCTGGGATCCTGCTACGATGACCTTCACCGTGCACCTGGATGGAGCCCCTGTGCTGACCCTTGCAGGTTATGATGTGATCAACAATTGTTTCAATGGCCAGACTGAAATTTTCTGGGGATGGACCGCATCGACGGGCGCTGCTTTCAATGAGCAGTCCTTTTGTTTCGAGTCGGCCAATATCGATAATACAGCGGCTATTAATGAGGTAATCAATGTGCAGCTATGCAACGGTGAATCCTATACTTCTCCCAATGGCAATACATTTACCGCAGAAGGTACTTATACGGAAGAATTTGTTGCCTCCAACGGCTGTAATTCAGTCCGGACGATCAATCTTGAAGTCTACCCGGTAGAGCTGAAATTCCTAAGCAAGATCATCTGTGGGGATGAGGCTTTTGTATATAACGGAAACGCCTATACCAATGCCGGCCAGTATACGATCAATGTTGACGGTATCCCATGTGATACGACTGTACAATTGGATCTATCCAAGATCGACTTTGATATATCTGTTTATAAAATAAATGATCTGGATTGTATCAACAATACTGCTGAGATCAACGCGAACATCACAGACCTGTCAAGTCAGCCCTATTCCGGTTTCATAGAATATATCTGGACCACAGATGAAGGGAATATCATCAGTGGACAGGGGACTGATCAGATCGTTGTTGATAAAGCCGGGACATACCGGTTGTCGATCAATACCCCTGATGCGCAGATTACCTGCAGCTTTACGTCTGATTATATAGAAGTGCTTGATAACTCGGCTCCTCCTGTAGCCATTATCTCTCCTCAGGGTGAGCTGGACTGCACAACTACCTCCATTGTTCTGGACGGCTCCGCCAGTAACCCCGGCCCTTTGCAGTTTACCTGGTCCACCTCTAACGGGAATATCGTGGGTGGCAATATAGGAAATACGGTCGTGATCGATAAGCCAGGAGATTATATGCTTATTGTCGAGAACTTTCAGACAGGCTGCAAGGACACCACAACTCATACCGTTGTCAATAATGCCTTCAATGCGAGCGCGCAGCTTTCAAAGGTGAATGACCTGGATTGCCGGATGATTTCATCCCAGCTTATTGCCAATATAACCGGGGGTGACGATCTCAATGTGGCCTGGTCAACAACCAACGGGCATATTGTCTCAGACCCTTCAGAGGATACAATAACAATAGATCAGCCAGGAATCTATAACTTTACCCTTTCTGATGATACCGGCTGCTCTCAGAGCTATTCCATTACTGTAAATGAGAATATAACGGCTCCCGTTATCTCAGCAGGTGTAGATACCCTGATCACCTGTACCCATCCTTCCATTGAACTGGTGGGTGCCATATCCTTGCCGGCAGCTGATTTTACCCACCAATGGACGGGAGTTGGCCATGCGGTGCCTGATGGCGATAACATATCTATCACTGTCGATGAGCCGGGTATCTATATCTTGACAGTTGTTGATACGGTCAATCATTGTATATCTTCCGATTCTGTCATTGTAATAGAATCTACCCAGCCTCCCCTATTGGATCCCGGGGACCATGGAAAAATAACCTGTAACGATCTTACGGTCGATCTTAAGGTTAGCGTAGCGGATTATGATGATAGCTTTATCTTCAACTGGTCATCCAATAACCCGGACTTTAATGGCAATGTCAACGACAGCACTATTACCGTTTCTGACACGGGCATCTATCGCCTTGTCGTCACCAATACTATAAACGGATGTATATCGAGCCACAGTTTTGTAGTAGTAGGTTCTCCGGATCAGCCTTCGGCAGATGCGGGCCCTGACCAGATCCTTGATTGTGTGGCCACTCATCTGACCCATAACGGGAGCTACAGCACCAATGATGACCCTTCGGTTATCAAATTGACATGGTCGACGCCTGATGGTCTTATTTTGGGGCCATCGGATCAGTCACAGGTTGATCTGGGAGCAGCCGGCATATACATATTTACAGTACAGAACCTGAGCAACGGGTGTTCCGATACTGACACTATCGTGGTGTTGCCCAACACGGATAAGCCTGTATTAACCATACCCGGCTTATATGTTATTACCTGTAAAGATCCGTTTCAGGCTATAGTTCCTCAATGGTCCAATGCCGGCGCCGATCCGCTGGTATGGTGGTCAACCAGTGACGGAAATATTCTGAGTGATGCACAGGATTCGATAGTGAATGTCGACCTGCCGGGCACCTATACCATAACGGTGACTAACCCGGATAACGGTTGCCTGTCGAGCTTCTCTGCTGTCGTCGGGGAGAATACCGATCCACCCCAGGGCAACTTACCCGATGCTGATCCACTGACCTGTGTCAGGATCAGCACCAGGATCGGCTTTGATCCGGTATCTCCGGATTATATTTATGCCTGGACGACAATGGACGGGAACATCATTTCTGCATCTGACCAGGCGTCAATAATTGTTGACCGGGGCGGTTTATATTCGGTTCTGGTGACAGATCCGATCAATGGATGCTCGGAGACATTTGTCCGGGCAGTAGAAGAAAATATCTCTCTGCCTGTAGTTGATGCAGGACCACAGGGAATATTAAATTGCAAAACAAAGGCTTTGACCCTCGCTGGTACTGCGGGCAATGTTACTGACTACACCGTGAGCTGGTCCGGTATCAACGGAGGGCATATCGTAAGCGGAGGTGCCTCTCTGACGCCTGTCATTGATGCTCCCGGCCAATACATACTTTCTATTGTCAATAACGAGAATTCGTGCCAGCAGGAAGACACGGTCGATGTAGAAAGCAGGGTGACCGATCCTGCTTTTGACGGACCGAAAGTGTTCCAGGCCAATTGTTTCGGTAAGAATGGAAGCATCTCATTTGAAACGATAACCGGTGGTGATGCTCCGTTTGCATTTACAATCAATGGTAAGCCTGTGAGCTCCGGCAATCTGCTCTTTAATGGATTGGATGCAGGCTCTTACCTGATCGAAGGTGAAGATGCCAACGGATGTCCATTTTCTTTTTCCGGCATTATTGATCCCGGTGCCGGGATCTCATTTATCCTTCCGGATACGGTCGAAGTTGAATTCGGACAGACTTACCAGATAATCCCTGAATTCCTGTTTGATACGCTGGGTATGTCTTTCCAGGCCTGGCAGGGAGCAGATTATCTTCATTGCAATCCCTGCCTCTACCCTATCATTTCCCCGACATATGATGCCAACCTAAGTCTAACGGTGAGCGATGTGGATGGCTGTCCGGCTGAAGAGTCGCTATATGTCAGGGTATTCAAACAATCAAGCCATATCTTCGTGCCAAACGTTTTCAGCCCCGGCGATTTTAATGGTATCAATGATCATGTAACTGTTTTTGCTGATGAAAGCGTCGTTACCACCGTCAGTGAATTCAGGATCTTTGACAGATGGGGTGCTGAAGTTTTTGCCCGGAAAGACTTCAGGCCAAATGATGAACAGGCGGGCTGGAACGGTTATTACCGGGGGAAACTCTGCAACCCCGCCGTATTTGTTTACTTTGCAAAGTGTAAAAATATTTACGGGGAACAAATACTGGTCAAAGGAAGTATCACACTTGTTCAATAAAAAACAAAAAAAGCAGGAGTAAAATGCTCCTGCTTTTCTTTTTTAGGTTATTTGATAAAAGTAAGATTCTTATCAAAAAATTCTCCAATAAAAGGCATTGGCTTTTCGGTTTCATTTGCGGCGCTCATAATACCCATTAACCAAAGAATGAAAAGAAGCACCATGCATACGATAGATAAGATCCCACCGATAGACGACGGAATAAAGCTCACAATGATATTGATTGCAATAGCTGTGAGAAAGAGACCGAAGAATTGTCTCAGATGGAATCTGACCAGGGAGCTTTTTTCGGGGGAATTATTGTAACTGATAAGAGAAATGATCCAACCTATAATGGTCAGATAAGCGACAATAGCTGTAGTTTTAGTTGTCATTTGATAAAATAATTTAAGGTTAATGAGATAAAAGCGGAATACATCTGTATTCCGCTTTTTGATTAGTTAAAGATCAATTTAACGGTAGCTGATTCCTTTTCAAACTGTACACGTGCGTAATAAACTCCCGCAGGAAGATTATTCCTCTGAAGCGCAAATTGCTTTTCGTTGATGTTTGGTATTGCGCTGATGGTTCTGCCCGCTGCATCATACAATACAATTCCTTTGATCTGCCTGTTTTCCGATTGAATGGTCACCATGTCGTTAGCAGGATTGGGAGCGGCGCTTAGACCGGCTTTTTCAGAAGAAATGACCTTGGTAGAAAGATGTGCGGAAAGGTCACAGTCCAGGCCAAGGACGAGACAAGCTCTGGGAGCAAAATAACCTACGATGGTATCCATATATGCCACGGCTTTGGCTTTTGACATATCAGGATTTGTCAGAAATCCGGCTGCGCTGTTGGCGTTGGTCGCAGGATCCCAAAAATCCCACGGAGAAGAGTCAGCAGCAGCGCCGGCAGGCCTGATGATCGGGCATAGACCGGCTAATCCGTTATTTTTGGCGCCAATGGCAACAGAGATCGGATCAATGAATTCTACATCTTCAAAAGCGCTGTTCAACCCAAGGTCTTTGGCTTTTTGCTGGATCATATACGAACCCTGAACCTCAACGACGGGAAGGTTAACGCCCGGAACCACCAGAACACCTGAAGTATATGGCGCAAACGGATCAGTGGGTGAATGGAAGGACATGACAGCCGGAGAGTTGGCATCGAGCCATGAGATATCACCGATGGCGCCTGCCAGATTGACCATCAACTGGAATTTCGATGTCGGCCCGACGTTGTTGGGAATACACAGGGTATCGCCGTTAAGCGGGTGACCGGGAACAGTGAGCACACCATATGTGGTTCCGTCGATATTGCCGTTAAAAGCTTCAAATACATACGGGATGCCCGTATCGTCCTTAAACTTATCCGCAGGCATGGTCGTATTCAGGATCTTGCCATATGAATCAAGCGTACCGGTATTGAGAGAGATGTAACCGCCGGTTCCCTGGCCGAATAGTACAATTTTGTTGGTGTCGATGTTCATCGCATCGGCCTGGAGCTTAAAGAAACGGATCGCGGCCCTTGAGTCCTGTACGCCACGATAAGCGGCATTGATCAGGGTATTTACCCGTTCGTTTTGAGTAGATGCAGTAGGGTTCCATCCCAGTCTGTTGTCACAGGAAGCCACCACATAGCCCATTTTGGCAAATCTCTCGCACATAGTTACTACGGTTGAGTCTGTTCTTGTGCCACTTATACCCTGATTTTGAGGAAAAGGCAAGAAGTTACCTGAATGCCAGTAAAGAATCAGGGGGCGTTTGGTTTCCGCATCTCCCGCAGGCATATACAGATCAGCGACCAGCGGCTGTAAAAGCGGATGCCCTGTTACCGGAACGGTCAGGATCGTCCAGTTCTGTCCATAAATAATTGTTTGCTTCGTAACCTGGTCAAATACAGGCTCCAGATAGCGTTTCTGCCCGTTGACAGCCAACGCTATGAAGAACAAACAAAAGATGAGTAAATTTTTTCGAAACATAGTACGTTGAATTTTTTTGATTATTTAAATGAATTGAATGTATTTATTTTTTCTGAAAATTGTACAATAAGCTGATATAGGCCATTCTTCCTACACGTGGACCTCCGTATGTCTGCACCACTTTGTTGTTTAGCAGGTTGGATGCCCCGATCTTCAGCACTGTATTGATCTTCGGCATGCCGAACGACACCTGGCCATCCACAAGATCATAGGTAGGGATATATCCTGTAAACTGGGGAGAACCCTCAAAGACAAAACCCTGGATCCACTTATAAGTTACGTTAAACCCGATATTGGACAGTTTCCGGCGTCCGAAATCTATTTCCAGGTCCCTTGCAGATACCGAAATATTGTACTTGTGCTCAGGTGTATTAAATGCCGGGATGATCGGATCATCTTCAAACTTTTTGTTGAGCTTGTTCCAGCTGTAATTTCCGGATAACATATAATAAGTGGCAAAGTAGTAATTAAGGCCTATATTGAATCCCTGCGTCGTTACGGTATTGGTACTGTTGGCTGAATACCTGTATGCATTAAAGTCATTGATCAGGCCCGTTTGTTCGTCGAAGTCGGCTTTGACACCTATATTATAACCGATGAAATCATTGTATATGCTGAAATAGTAACCCGCATCGACATAAACTTTTTCGAATAAGGTCGTTCTTACTCCAAATTCTACGGACTTTACCTTTTCTGGCTTGATGCCGTCGATGTTGAAATACCGGAGAACTATGGGGTTGAGTGTATCCAGATAATTCCTGAATGATTCTACTGTAATGACACTGTCGGCGCCGTATAAATTACCTACCAGGGTTGCAGGGCCCACATCCAGGTTGAGATACTGGTCGGTAAGCGTTGGATTGCGTATGGCAGAAGAAAATGAAAGCCTGAAATAATTATTGGGTGAAGGATTCCATACCACAGACGCAGCCGGTGAGAACAGCCAATCGAAGTTTTTGTTTTTATCGGCCCGGGCGGCAATGTTCATGATCCATTTATCATTGCCGAATTTTTTCTCGAGGCCGGAATAGAAGCCGTACTCATAGGTCGTAATACGGATCCCTGCGGTATCCCGGAAGATAGTGCCGTTGCTGTTGGGCCGGTATAGCCTCCCGTTTCCGCCCAGGGTTATGATGCCGAATGCCGGCTTGAACTTGTATTCACCCTGAATATGATATAAGGCCGACTTGTCATAGAACCTGCTTCCCGTTTTAGCGCCGCGGTCATTGGATGCCTGCGTGACAATGCTGTTGAATTTTTCGTTGAATCGTTCCGTTCCCGGTTCGTAGAACCTGACACCGCTCGATACGGGAGTGATTATGGTATCCGCATAGTTTTTAGCATCCTGATACCATTGGGCAAGCTTATCTGCATTGGTCTCCTTCCATGCCGCAAACTTCTCCGGATCAATGCGCCGTTTGTAAGTCCAGATTCCACCGATCTCTACACTGTCAAATATTTCGAAAGGCGGATAGCCCGATTCTATGGCCTGGGGATTGACCCTGTTCTGCCAGTATGTTATGAAGCGGTTGTACCAGTCCGCATCAGAGCGGGCTTCCTGCTGGAGCTGCAATGCAGTGAAATAAGGATCATAGGACTTCCCGGCATCTTCATGAGTAGCATATGCCCTGATGAAATATTTGTCCTTTTTCCCGTATTCCAGCTTATTCTGAAAGAACAGAATGTCCTTAAGGCGGAATCTGTTGTCGCCCTGGTACACGGTCGTGCCGGTACCAAAGTTGGACGAAAGCTGTAATTCAGGAGATTCCAGTCCTTTGGATGGTTGGGTCTTCAGATATATCGCAGCATTAGCCTTGCTGTTTTTCATGTTATAATCTACGAGATCCGCTTCCTTGTATCCGGGACGGGACCAGCTTTCCAAACCCTTGTAAGTATTGAGATTGGTATTGGAAAATATAGCCCTGTATTCATCACCATAGATATTGACGGCATCGTATCCGCCCAGATTGGACTGTGACAGCTCTGTATCATCGACCGCATTGTAATTCTCCGCTTCCCAGTCATGCGCCTGCATGTGAAAAAAGTTCAGCTTGTAGCCCAGCAGGTCTTCTCCTTTTCTGTTTTTGAACACATCAGCCCATCGTACAGCGGCCTCGAACAGTCTCCTTTCCCCGAGCTTTACAGATGCGGACAATCCTTTGTGGAAAAACGGGCTTTTGGTCTCCATGTTGATAACGCCGTTGAAGGCATTGGGTCCGTATAAGGTGCTGCTGGCTCCTGCTATCAGGTCAACCTTTAAAATGTCGAGCTCTGACACACCCAGAAAGTTGCCGAGAGAAAAATTGAGGCCAGGCGCCTGATTATCGACTCCGTCGATAAGCTGAAGTGATCTCACCGGGCTTGTACTATTGAATCCGCGGGTATTGATGATCGTAAAACCCAGGCTTGCTGTGGTCAGATCGACTCCCTTGAGATTGCCCAGACCGTTATAAAAACTTATGGACGGAGTCTCCTTGATGGCAGCCAGGTCCATGGATTCGACCGAACGCGGATCAGCTTTCTGCTTTTCGGATATTCTTTGCCCTTTGATGACAAGTCCTTCCAGGATCTGTCCTTCTTCTTCCAGCGCGATAACCTGTGGTGCTGCTGGCTGGGCAGAGATCACAAGCGTTAGCTCCGAATAACCGATATAGCTGATCTTTAAGGTCAGGGGGTATACAGGCTGTTGAACGTAGAAAATGCCGCTCTCATCGCTTATGGTATTGTTGTCGGCATTATTCAGGTCGATTATCGTAGCTCCTATCAGGGCCTGCTTGGTTGATTTGTCGATAAGGCGACCTGCAAGCTTCTGCTGGGCGGAAGCCAATAAGGGAAGCAGAGTGAGAAAGGCTATTTGAAAAAATTGCCTCAATTTAAAGTTTCGTAAAGTTTTACCCATATAATTTGCTGAAAGGGTTAAAATATTTCAAAATGATTGATAAATTTTATCTGATTTCTAATACAGAAATTTTCTATAACAAGGTAAGAATATATTCGATATTCACATATTTATTTTCAACAATATTGTGATCAGGTTTCTATTTATTTTTTATCTAATTGGATAATATCCGGATTTGTAAAACATAATTTTGTAAAATGGTTCTATTTCGATATTAATTATATATTAATAATTATTGAATGTTTGAAATAAAAAAGCCGGGAGAATACTCTCCCGGCTTTTTTATTTTACTTTGTATTTATACCAGATCCTACTTCAGCTCGAGGCTGAACTCCACCCTTCTGTTTTTAATTCTGCCTGCTTCAGTAGAATTGTCGTACCGGGGCTGATCGGGTCCGAATCCTTTATATTCCATTCTGCCTGTACTTATTCCTTTGGAAACCAGGTAATTATAGCAAGCTTTAGCCCTATTGGCCGAGAGCTTCCTGTTGGTCTCTATCTTTCCGCTCGGATCGGTGTGACCGCTTATGGTAAGATAATAATCCGGGTATCGTTTCATGATATCCGCTATATCATTGAGGATCGGATAGCTGGATGGCAGCAGCGTGGTCTTACCAAGCTCGAACTGCACGGCTTGCATGGCAAATTCCAGCTTTTCACGGTCTTCTTTTTTGATCTCGGGACAACCTTTATTGGCACGGCTTCCCGGTACAGTCGGACAACGGTCAAACCGGTCTTCTACCCCATCTCCATCGGTATCAGGACAGCCATTGAATGCCGCGAGACCTACCACATCCGGGCACTCATCCTTGTCATCGGGCACGCCATCCTCGTCACTGTCAGGGCAGCCCCTGGCCGATTTATTGCCAGGAACATCCGGGCATTCGTCCACATCATCATTGACCCCATCCCCATCACGGTCGGTTATAGGACAGCCATTGTTAGCTTTAGGGCCGGGAACATCCGGGCATTCGTCGTCGATATCGGATATCCCGTCCTTGTCTTTATCGGGGCAGCCGTTGGTCAGGGCCGGGCCGGCCATATCCGGACATTCGTCCAGGTTATCCGGTACTCCGTCACCATCCGTATCGGGACAGCCGTTGAATGCTTTCAGCCCTTTGATAGTGGGACATAGGTCTATGGAGTCAACGACTCCGTCACCATCCGTATCAGGGACTATATTGTTCTTACCCAGCAGGTACTTAAATCCGACCCCGTGAATGAAATTATTCCTGTTCTCCGTAAGGCTGAACCGGTATTCGGTTCCTATATTGAAGTAACCCCTCTCAAACATTCGTATATCTATACCCAGACCTGCCGGGATCTGTATATCCGCTCCTTCGTTCCTGATATAGTGTGTACCCACACCGACCAGCAGATACGGTATTATCTTATTGCCCGGCTTGAAATATTGAGCCTGCAGCTGTATATCGCCACCGAGGACAAAGGTATTGACCGCCTGATCCTTTAGCTTTCCATTGAGAAAGCGTACAGGCACCGATACATTGAATATATGGCTCAGATTGCGTGTATATGCAGCGCTGAATCCATACCTGTAGGGCTTATAGTCGGCCAGGTCCCCTCCATTGGGATTGAAATAATCGGCCCACAGTGCTCTGAATGTGACCGCATCTTTGTTTCCGGGGTTCTGAGCCTTGGATTCAGGCAGGATACAGGATATAAGCAAAAAGAGCGTAATTATTCTTTTCATCGTTTTGAATTTAAATCATATGGTGTCTGAAATATATGCACTTTCCGGTTAAGGATGATAGATTGAGGCAAAAATATAAAATGTTTTTATTATATGTAAATAATAATCAAAACGAAGGCGCCTGATCGAAAATACTGAAGTTTATTCGTGATCTCTGCCAAAGCCCTTTGACCCGTTCTGGATAAGCTGATCGTATTTGATGACATTCGAATCGGGGATCCAGCTCGCACGTATGTCGCTGTTAAGCTTAAGATCGGGTGAGCCTGCCTCGATCCAGGCTGAATACCACAGCGATCCCACGCCTAATATAGCCTGCCTCATCCGTGCTTCGACCATGCCGTTCATCCTAAGCTGGTATGCTGCCGCATATTCCCTGCATTGGATCCATACGGATTGACCGAGCCGCTGGTCGAAGCACATTTGCTGGTCTTTGGGATAAAAGCTCCTGAGATCAGCTTCGATCAGCAGAACGGAATCGGCCAGAGCTCCGCTTGCCTCTATCGTTTCCCACGCGAATCCCCGGACATCACCGATATATTGAGCTTTGCCGACGAGGTAATCATATTGCACGTCAGCGAAAAGCTCCGGGAGTCTGCTTTCCCAGAATGCATGGATGCCATATTGGTCAGTCTTCTGACCGTTATAATTGGAGCAGGCGTGTAGTGGGACATGAGCATCACCGATATAGTGGCCGAGGTCGGCAGCCGTATTTATGATATCATCCCGGTTGCCTGCGCGGAAGGCTTTGACGAGCTTATTATATTGCTGCTCGATGATATAAGGTACAATACCATGCTCTGTAAAATGGTCGATAAGCACGACCGAAAGGATGTCCGGCGCGCCGGCAGGCAATAATGACCTGACCGAGTCGGGAGGGATGATGTACCGGAGATCATAATATGCAGGTAATACAAAGCTATTGAATCTTGATCTTACCAGGCTTTTTGGACAGCTCCATTGCCTGATCCCATCCGTCAATGTTGCATATTTCAATCCGTTACACCAGCTTGTATCGGCAACCCGGATCTTCAGAGAATCGTTGGTAGCCGTGATAAAGCAAAGCTGAGCAAAAGAGGAAAATGCTTCGGCAAAGTTTCTTGACAGGCACTTTCCCCTGTAGATATCCATATCGAGATAATGTCTCGGCGCTTCAAGCCTGAATGCATACCTCCTTTTATCAGGATCAACGGCGTGCTCTGTCAGGAAGTCAATATTGGTCTTAAACAGGGGCAACATTTCCTCCGGCAAGGTAAATACCGCCAGTCTGTTGATCCTTCGGTGCCCGAAGAAACCCCATTCGTCGTCATGGAACGTAAACCCCGCGATCAGGCAGGATAGAACAAATACAACAGTAAGCTTAACGGATATTTTCACTATTCGTAAAAATACGAATATCCCCGGAATATTTTCTTCAGCAAAAGATTCTGCGCATTAAAATAGCTTTTATTATCGACTATAACAAAATAGTATTCAGGCTCATAACCAAGACCCATGCGTACTTTATCTTCAATAACAGGATAAAGATCCACTTTTTTAATTGCATCATTTTTATCTACGATCTCGATCTGGGCAAAGGGTATATTGGATATGAGCGTGTCTGCGTTAAGCATGTTTTTGCTCAGTACCTTCGCGGCCAGGATGTTCTCAAAACCGGATAAATATTCCTCCACAGCGCCTTTGCTGATCTCTTTGGTGATGGGCTTTACAGTAGGGCTTAGAGGATCGACCTTATATTTATTCAGACCGAGAATCTGCAGTTGAAAGGATTCGTTCTTGTCACGCGGATAAGTCACAGTTATTTTTTTGATCTCTCCCGCCTTATATTTAAAAAGAGATTTTGACCTGACATCGATGAGATGCAAAGGCCATAGACGGCCTCCCAGGTCTCCGCTAAATCCCGGATAGCTCATTTCGTAAGGGATGTTATAGCCGTCGAGCACCATATAGGATGCCGTAACTCTCTGATTGGGCCCTCCGATGTAGAATGATTTTATCTTATCACCGCTTCTGTCATACACCTCTACCTTTTTTCCAAGGGTGGCGATATCTTTCATTACATTTTTGATCGCAGGTTTTGGTACGAGATTGGTAACGGTCATCCTTTTGAGGGTCGTCAAAACCACATCGACAAAAGCCGGGTCGGCCAGGTGTATACTATCGGCATACCATGTGTCACCTCTTTTTTCCAGTGTATAGCCGGCGCCGTTTCTGTCAGTCACAAATATCTTGCCGATATCTTCGACCTTTTCAATGGCAAAATCACGGCTGTTGTCAGCCATGGAGGACTTACCCGACTTTCTCATATAGATAAAGACAGTGACCGCCGTGAGAAGAAACAGGGCTAAGAAGAGATACTTAAATCTGGATGTCATGCAACACTTAAATTTTTGTTATAGAATCAGGCGGCAAATCTTCGTTTCCTGATAACGTTGAATACAAAGGCGCCAAGTCCTAATAACGAAACAGGAAGCAAAACGTTGAGCAACTGCCAGTATGTTTTTTCTTCTTTGATCCTGACATTATCGAGCAGGCGAAGCTTAACCTCTTTGGCCCGGGCGGAAAGAATGCCGTTTTCATCAAACATATATTCGATGGCGTTGATGACAAAATCCTTGTTGCCGTAGAGCTGTTTTTCAAAAGTGTTATAACCCATAGGCATGTATTCGTTGTTGTCCGGGTTATAAAGGTTGTTGATCAGCTTGCCATATGACATGACGAGCATCCGGGCGTACTGTCCTTTGGGCATATATGCGAGCTTGATCTGCTTAAGCCCATCCATCATTTCCGGGCTCACCCTGTTTTCATATAAAGAAGGGAACTCACCTTCGAGCAACCAGGCTACCGGCTGATACGGCTTGTCAAATTTGGAAGGATCGGGATCGTAACGCAATATTTCAAAATTGACCCTGACCGGGGCATACTGAAGCCGTGTATGACGGCTGGAAGAAAGCAGCTCCGTCTTCTGGATAAAGGTCTTGGTCCTGACAGTATCGATCGTCGAGGTCCAGTATGCATTGACCCTGTCGATGTTTTTGACAATGGGATTTTGTGAACGGCTCGAAAGCAATGGCGCATAATACCATTTGAACAGCTCTGTCTGAACGCCTGTGCCCAATTTCCCGACGACAAGCGGGATCTTTGTACACTCGAGATCGAGAACCAGGTTGGGCTGGATACGTACACCATATTTGAAGAGCATGTCATCGAGATTGATGTCATTTTCGACCGGCACATATTCCGATTTCTTGTTTCTGAGGCTATCCATATCTATTTGCAGGCGATTGATGAGAAACATGGTATTGCCGCCTCTCATGATATACTGGTCCAGGACAAACTTGGCCTTTTCACTGTACGGTTTTGACGGATTGGGCATGATGATCAGTTTGATCTCATCCGGTACCTTGTACATACTGTCCAGGTCGATCCATTTGATATCGTAGAACGGCGCGATGGTATTGATCAGGTCCTGTGTCTCTACAGGCCTGGATTCACCATGGCCTTTGGTAATGGCTACGGCAGGCTTCTGCTTTCTCAGTATCTTATTGATGGCATCGGCGATCTTATATTCTAAAAGGTTGATGGACTGATTCAGTATTTCTTCATCGCTGAATCCTGCTATGGAATTCTCCAGGAGATTGACCGGGATGATATTGGAGCCGTATTTGACAACGGCCACAGGATAAATTATCTTTTCCGTCGATTCGTTGTCCTCCATCACACGCAGATTGGTCGGCTTGATCCCTTGCTCCGCCAGATCCTTGATGCGTTCATTCTTTTCGTCCACGCTTTTCACATCCAGGGGATCTATAAAGCGGTATTGGATATAGGGAGATTCGTTTCTAAACTGGTCCAGGATCGATTGTGTGGATTCCTGCAATCTCCTGAATCCGGCGGGAAAGCTTCCTTCCAGGAGCACCTCGATATAGATGTTGTCTTTCAGCCCGTTCAGCATTCCGACCGTAGAGGTCGTCAGCGTATAACGTTTTTCTTCCGTGAGGTCGATATTGACATTGCTGAATGAGACCAGCACATTGATGATGATCACAAAGCCGGCTACGAGCGCTAGTGTAAAATAGCTCTGCTGCCGGACCGATAATTCTTTTTTCGGCTCGTTGCCTGTATTATTTGATTTTACCATTTTCTACGCCGGAGAACAAAGTGAGTCAATGCTATAAAAACCGAAATAACGGAGAGGAAAAAAACGACGTCTTTCAGATCGATGAGCCCTTTGCTCATTCTTGAGTAATGATAATCAATGCCGAATTTCTGTAAAATGTAGTCCATTCTTCCTACAAAGGCGGGAACCTTGCTTACGTAGAAGAAAAACCAATGACAGAAAAAGCATAAGAATGCTCCGATGATAAATGCTACAACCTGGTTGTGGGTCAGCGAACTTGCAAATATGCCGATAGACAAAAAGCTCGCCGATAAAAATAAAAGCCCGATGTAGGATCCCATAATCCCACCCGTGTCCAGGTTGCCTTTCGGAGAGCCCAGCTGATATACGGAGTAATAATATACAAGGGTCGGCAACAGACATAAAACGATCAGGAATAAGCCGGCAATGAATTTGCCCATGATGATCCTGAAGTCCGAGATCGGTTTGGTAGCCAGGAGCTCTATGGTTCCCGATTGCAGCTCTTCGGCAAAAAATCTCATTGTAATAGCGGGAATCACAAATGTAAAGATGGTAGGAGCCAGGTAAAACAGGCCGTCCATGTTGGCATAGTTGCCGGTAAGGATGCTGGTATCGGGAAAAAAGAAAAGCATCAGGCCCATGACGAGCAGGAAGACACCACTGATGATAAACCCTGCCAGTGAGCTGAAAAAGGAGGAGGTCTCTTTAAGTGCGATTGTCCACATAAAGCTATGAATTAGTTGTAAGCTGCTGGAAGATGTCTTCCATGCTGAATGATCTCTGTTCCATACGAATGATCTTTAATTCGGCGGCAACCGAAGCATCAAAGAGCTCGACTCTGATATCCCTGTCACCTGATGAGGTAAACTCAAAGCTGTTTTCATTTTTGGGCTGGATGTCCTTCAGGTCATCTATCTGCCGGAACGAAGCAGTATCAACCCTGGAGCCCGGGGCAAACTGTATGGTGATCGTATTGCTGACCTGGCTGACGGCGCTGAGCTTTTCTATTTTATCGTCCAGGACTATTCTGCCCTTGTTGATGATAACGACCCTGTTGCACAGCGCTTCGACTTCCTGCATAATGTGGGTCGAAAAAATGACCACTTTCTCCTTCCCTATTTCGCGGATCACATTGCGGATCTCGGCTAACTGGTTGGGATCGAGGCCGCTTGTTGGTTCGTCCATGATCAATACCTGGGGATCGTGGATCATTGCCTGCGCCAGGCCTACCCTTTGCCGGTAACCTTTGGATATCTGGCTGATCAGCTTATGTTGCTCGCGACCCAGGCCGGTGAGCTCGATCATATCCCTGACCCTCCGGGCGCTGTTGTCGAGCTGGTAGAGCTTCGCTACATAAAGCAGGTATTCCTTTATGTACATATCCTTGTATAAGGGATTGTGCTCGGGAAGGTATCCCAGCACTCTTCTGACAGCGAGCGAGTCGGTCTTAACGTCGAGGCCTGTGATCTTTGCTTCTCCCGATGTCTGGGGAATGAAGCATGACAGGATCTTCATCGTTGTGGACTTGCCTGCGCCATTGGGACCTAAAAAGCCCAGGATGTCACCTTTGAAAACGGAAAAACTGACCTCATCCAGCGCTTTCTGGCTACCGTATATTTTGGTCAGCTTATTTACCTCTATGGACATGACTTTGACTTAATGGCGCAAAACTAAAAATTAATCCTAAAATCAGGGTTTATTATCAGATTATTACCATTAGGAACGATGCCCAACAGAAAATGTGGCCTTCCATTCGTTAACAAAATCAAAAGCCGATCTTACCTATATTTTTGACGAAGATCTGAACGGCGATAGCAAGGAGGATGACGCCAAAAAACTTCCGTATGGCAATCAGCCCGGATACACCGATAGCCTTCTGGATCCATTTGAGCGATTTCAGAACGATGTATACAACCACCAGGTTGCAGACGATTGCAGCAAGAATAACAAAAGCGTTTTTACCATTCGTTTCAAAAGTCGCCTTGAGCGACATGATCGTCGTCAGCGTTCCTGCTCCTGCGATCAGGGGAAATGCGATGGGTACCAGCGTCCCGGCCTTGGGATTGGCATCCGGATGAAAGATGTCCCTCCCAAGGACCATCTCCAGCGCAAGCAGAAAGATCACGATGCTTCCGCCTACGGCGAATGAATGCTCGCTCAATCCGAACAGATTCAGAAACGGTCTGCCAAGGAAGAAAAACAGGATCATCAGTATCCCCGACAGGATGACGGCATAAAATGACCGGATATAGCCCATCTTCTCCTTAAGAGAGATCAGGACAGGAATAGAGCCGAGAATATCGATCACGGCAAATAATGTGACAAATACGGCAAAAAACTCCTTCCAGTCCCATTCAAACGGTATCATATCTATCTTGCTTTATATCCTGGTAAACTGCCTGATACCGATCAGATTGACACCGTTGAACAGGGCCAGGTTATATACACCGGGGCTCAAATCAACAATACTGACAGGGGCTGCACCTTCGATCCTGGAAGAGATCATAACCTTTCCTTCCATATTGAATATTATGTAAGGGACACTATCCCCGGGCCGGTTTTTTAAATAGAGCAGGCCACCGGACGGATTGGGATAGACATCAAACCTGTTTTGCTCAATCTTACGGGTATGCAGATTTATTCCCTGTGAAGAAATCAGGGCTGTCTCAAATATCTTTGTCTCCTCTGTCCTGTTGAAGATCGCCACTGCCCCGGTATGATCCGGGGACAGGAAAATGACACTTTCCGTTTCAGGTATGAATTGGTTGACAGTTTCAATCTCAAATGCATCCGACACATCTATCCAGCCTAAAAAAGGGACTTTTATCTCAACATGCTGAGATGTTTTGGCACGATAATCGACCTGCACCGCTTCATATTCCCTAGCAGGAAGTTTGATAATGCCGCTGCCGGTGCAGTGATAGATCCGGTTGATGTTGGACCTGATACGCATGGAATCAAGCTCAAACGGGAATGACTCTTTGATGCTGTCCGGTATGATCTCCGGTGGAATATTAAAATAAAAGGAAGCTGTTTCATTGCTGCTGCTCCCATAGCTTAAAGGAAAATTGAACTCGGCCATAGGCGGTGTAAACCTGACCGGCAGCACGCCTCCCGGGAACACCGGTGCCTGGAGCGGCCCGCCAATGAGCCGGAGGCCTGTATCATTAGTCAAATAGTAGACATCACTACGACCGGCTGTCTGAACAAGGATGTTGGCATCAGGAAACAGCTCGGAATAAGCTCCCGCTGATGGTGCCCGGTAATGATAGCTGAGCTGGAATCCGTTTGGAGCCACGGATGTAAAATCCCATACCTGATTTGTGCCGGATTTTTTGACCACATTGGTGTCGAATCCGGTTATACCGTATTGTACCAGGTCGGTCCCTATGGAGGGAATAGTTGCTGAGGTAATGGTTTGTGCCGTTACAGCAAGAGATATAAGTGAGAAGATCAATATATACCCGTACTTCATAAATGATAATTATTTTGCGATGATGAATTTCTGAGTCAGCTTATTTTGTCCGTTATCCAGTGTAACCGTATAGAAGCCGTTGGAATATCCGGCGGTATTGATCCTGCATATATGTTGTCCTGAGGCAAAAAGTCTGTTCCTGTATTTCTCTTCGACGAGCCGGCCCGACTGGTCAAAGATCCTTATGCTGATCTTTTCTGTTTTATGGAGCGTAAAATAAACATTCGTTTCATCTGATGCGGGATTCGGATACACAGGGTACAGGACCGTTCCGTCATCTTCTTTTTCAGGCCTGGCGATAGACAGCGACTCGTCGTCGAATACCAGGTTTTCATCTCCTGGTTGATAATTCATATAGATCAGAGGGAGATAATACATTTCGTCGGAGGTTTTCTCTCCCCAACTGACCAGCTTCGGCGGATCGTTGGGATTATTGACGTTGGATGTTGTATTATCATAGGTCGCAATAGCATGCAGCTCTGATCCTGCAGGCAATATGACCGGCCTGACGAAGCTGTAGGAGCCCTGCCAGTTAAAATCCCATTCATTGATCTTCATCAGCCGGACCGTATCATTGCCCGGTCTGACCGCGAAGATATCCCAGTTCTTACCCAGCAGGTGGCTGTGTGGCGCCAGACCTAATAATGTCGTTTTGGCCGGGATCGGGATCTTCCCGTGGAAGGTTTTGACCTGGTTGGCCGGGATGATAAACAGCTCATTGATTATCTGCGGCAAGGGAACCATTACAAATGACTGTACAGCCCTGGTCGGAGGCTCCTTGGAAAAAAACAGATTGATAGATGTGCTATCACTTTCATCGGAGAAGGAAGGCGCGTAATGCATCTGCAGCAGGAGATCGGAACCTTTGGGTATCCGGATCGCCAGGCCATCCGTATATACAATAGGCTTTTGGCCCGGCACATATCCGGGAAGCTGATTGTTGAGGTTACTTGCAGCGGCACCGCTGTTCCCTTCATAGCCATATTCAGGTGTAGCGTCATCAAGGGCTTTTGATTCTCCGGTGCTGTCGGCCCACACCAGGGTATGGTGGACTATCTTTTTATTGCCGGGCCTGATCTCCAGGGCAGTGAGATACCTATCCTCGGTAAGATGGGTCGGAATGACAAAATACCTGTATTCGTCTATTCCCGTACCTTTATGGACATACGATTGTGCAAAAGAGACGACAAGATCGGGTGTCCCTACCTGTGAGCCTTCGGGGAATTCGGGCAGCTCCGGTTCATCCGCAAGGTCACCGTATTTCATCCCCTGGTCGACCCAATTGCCGATCAGAGCGATTTGCTCGTCAGTGAGGTAGTTTTCTTTCTGGTAATGCCGGATACCTCGTTCCGGCTTCCAGGGGGGCATATACCGGATCGATGTGACATGCCTGATAAAAGGACCGTAATTGCTCACCTCGTTATAATTGGTCAGAGGAAAGGGTGCTATCTCACCACTTCTGTGGCATGAAGTACAATGCTGATATATCACCGGGGCAATATCCCGGGCGTAAGTAACCTCCTGAGCGCTGAGTGGCAGGTACATGGTGATGGAAATAAGCAGCGTGTATGATAAATGCTTCATGACCCTGTTTTGTTTGAGTAAATATAATTCAATTATTATGATAAGTCTTCATCAGTTCCATATCCGGCAGATTAAGTGCCACTCCTGATGATAAAACACCCGACCGGTTGATTGTGCACAAAATCATCAGCTTCCCCGGTCAGAAAGTCATTGATCACTGAATATAATATATGATTGACCTTAGTACGTTTTCGTTTGCCGAGGGCTACGTATTCATCCGTGATCATTCCCGAATAGATGATGCGCTGGCTTTCCTGATCTATAACTATGACCTGAGGCGTGATGGTCACGTGATAGCTGCGTGTCATTATCTGCCCTTCGTCAATGGACCAGGGCAATTCAAGTCCGTATTTTTGGGTGAAGCTTTTGATAGTGGCAGGTTTCGACGCCTGATAATTGGGGAAGATCAATTGAAAGGTAACATTCTTTTTCTCAAAAGTATCCGCCAGGAACCTGATCTCCCTGGTCATAGCCATACACACCGGACAAGTTTCGGACATGAAATAATAGACCTGCAGGGCTTTGATTGGTTGTTGAGCCCGGGTACAAATGGCCCAGGACGACAAAGCGGAAAATAACAGAAGAAATTTAAATAAGGATCTCATGTCCTGACTATTGCCGTTTGTTGGATGCGTAACGTTTTCAATGGTTTAATGATTTTTATTTTTTTATAAATTTTACCGTATCGGATTGATCCTTGCTTTTAACGGTCGCAAAATAAGTTCCAGACACTTTAAGCGAGTCGACGGTTATAATCTCACCCGGTTGTGCACTGGCTTGAAATAACTGCTTACCCGAAGAATCATTGATCGTAAATACGGCCGGTGACTGCAGCTGCGGGCTGAACCGGAAGGAAGGCCGGTCAGCAGGATTGCCGAGCATATTGACCAGTGATGCCCGGTTGATAGCCGTTGCGGAGGCGCTGCCTTCATTCCACAGATCCAGCCACCTGTACGCTTCGGGAAATTCCCTGGCCCAGTACCATTCGCTATGCTGACCATCCTGATGGATAAGTCGCCTGATCTGCTCGCTTTGTATTCCCTGGGATTGCAGTAGACCGATATAGGTATCGATGTCGGGAACCATGTCCTCGTCTTCGTTCTGGCCGGCCACTATGTAGAATTTCTGGCCGGCTGAGGCAGTATAATTTTCCACATCGGTCTTGAGGCTGTCTGAAAACCAGAATGACGGGGAAAAGACACCGACCTTACCAAATACTTCAGGATGCTTTATCCCCGCGTAAAAGCTTATAAGACCTCCCAGCGAACTCCCCGCAATACCGGTATGCTCCGGCTGGGCCAATGTCCTGAAATGGCTGTCGATAAACGGCTTCAGCGTATTGACCAGGAAGGAGACATATAACTCACCTCTTCCTCCGCCATAGCTGGGGTGCCTGTATGGTGTGTATTCTTCGATCCTGTCGCCACCTCCGTTATCGATGCCTACAACGATGCAATCTTTTCCTTCCGGCGAGAGCTGATCCAGGGCTTCATCGACCTTCCACTCCCCGGCAAAGCTCAGTGCTCTGTCAAACAGGTTCTGACCGTCATGCATGTACAATACGGGATAAGACCGGTTGCCGGTGGCATAATCCGGGGGTAAATAGACCCAGATCCTCCTTTTGCGGTTGAACTGAGGAATACTAAAATCCGACTTTAGTATTTTCACTTCGCCGGTAGCTGTATGCGGTTGTGAGGAATACAGGTCTTTCCAGGAGGCAATGGAGATATCGGCTGTATCGCCTTCCTGGTAAGCCAGGCTGCGATCGGGAATTTCTCCTCCGGTTGTCGAGCCTTCCACAGAAAGCCAGGTGCCACGTGTCACCTTGTACTTCATCGTACCGCTGAAAGCGGGAATGATATACAGGTTTTCGCCTGCAATGTCTGTTTTGACGCCCGGATCCCAGTTATTGACGCTGGACGGTATATGCAGCGAATCATAGAGCGCCTGATATACTGCCGGCTGGCCGGTGACCCGGATGTACATCTGGCCATTGGCAGGTGTGATGATTGTGAGCAGGTATAAGATCGGAAAGCAATATTTGATCATCTGAACTATTTTTCTTTTAGGTAAATTTATTTTCCACGAATGGCTGAAGTAAGTTGACCCGTATGCAGCGATTCATGGTTGATTTTTTGCTACCTTTGTTTTTCTCAAAATTAATTAAAAATGGCAGAAAATAACGAAAATCAACTTAATATCGAATTGAATGAAGAGGTGGCTGACGGTGTCTATTCCAACCTGGCGATCATCACACACAGCCCTTCGGAGTTTGTCGTGGACTTTATCCGCGTCATGCCTAATGTTCCGAAAGCGAAGGTTCAATCCCGGATCATTATGACGCCTCAGCATGCTAAACGGCTGATGAATGCCCTGCGGGAAAATATCAGCAAATTCGAACAAAACTTCGGTGTCATCCAGGACCTGGAAATGCCGCCTATTCCTCCGATGAGCTTCAGCGCCCCGAAGGCTCAGGCCTGATCAAGATCAAAAAGCGTATTTTGCAGCCCTGGCGTGTCGATGCCCAGATGTCTGTAAGCTTTTTGGGTGACTACCCTTCCTCGTGGTGTTCTCTGGATAAAGCCGGACATGATGAGGAAGGGTTCATATACCTCCTCTATAGTGCCGCTCTCCTCTCCTACTGCCGTACTGATGGTACTGATGCCGACCGGGCCTCCGTTGAACTTTTCAATGATGTTGCGCAGGATCTTATTGTCCATTTCGTCGAGTCCGCTTTCGTCTACGTTCAATGCATTGAGACCCATCTGAGCTATCTGGAGGGTTATAGTGCCGTTGCCTTTGATCTGGGCAAAGTCCCTCATCCTTCTCAGTAGCGCATAAGCTATCCGTGGTGTGCCCCGGCTCCTGCGGGCGATCTCATGGATACCAGGTTTCTCAGTTTTGACATGGAGGATGTCCGCCGCGCGTTTTATGATGCCTTCCAGTGTCGGAATGTCGTAGTAATCCAGCAGAAAGCTGATGCCGAACCTTGCTCGCATAGGGGCCGTGAGCAGGCCCTGTCTTGTCGTTGCGCCTATCAGGGTAAATGGATTGAGAGACAACTGGATGCTCCTTGCATTCGGGCCGGAATCGATCATAATGTCGATTTTATAGTCTTCCATAGCCGAATACAGGTATTCTTCCACAACGGTATTGAGCCTGTGGATCTCGTCGATAAACAGAACATCATTGGGCTCGAGATTGGTCAGCAGGCCGGCCAAATCACCTGGCTTATCCAGGACGGGGCCTGAAGTGACCTTAAGATTGGTTCCAAGCTCATTGGCGATGATATTGCTGAGCGTGGTCTTACCGAGGCCCGGCGGGCCGTGCAGAAGCACATGGTCGAGGGCTTCGCCGCGTTGTTTGGCCGCTTTGATAAATACTTCCAGGTTGTCGACGATCTTGCGCTGGCCCTTGAACTCATCCAGGTACCCTGGGCGGAGCGTTTTTTCGATGATCTTATCGTCAGGATTCAATCTGTCATTATCGGTATCAAGCAAATGATTTTTCACCTAATCAGCAGGATTTATTCCTGCGAAGATAACGAAAAGTCACAGTATAAATATTTTTAATGTGTTATTCGTCAATAGCTAAAGCTTCAATGGGCGTATATATCCCGGTATTTTGTATTCAGATTATTGCCGTAGCTTCTTTAAAAATGAAAAATCCGGTATGTTATCAATCCTTCTTTAAGAATATTCTGTGAAGCGTAAATTTTCATTAATAAATATTTTTAATTTTCGCATTCACATAAAAATATATACTTTTAATTTTAAGGAATGACAAAGATCTTGGTTCTTTTATCATTAAATTTTATTAATTCCTTGACTTTCAATCAAACTATTAACCGATCAGAATAAAAATGAGAATTTTACACGTTGCAGCCGAATGTTATCCGGCGGCAAAAGCAGGAGGCCTTGGCGATGTGGTAGGCGCCCTGCCTAAATACCTGAACAGGATAGGCGTCAAAGCCGGAGTGATCATACCGAAATACGGCACCAAATGGTTGTGGGAGCATGCCTTCCGTACCGTTCATACAGGCTCTGTAAGGCTTAACCAGCATCATATCCGGTATTCTATTGAGCAGGAAGTCAATGATACGCTGGGTTTTACACTTTTTGCCGTCCACGTCCCGGGTATGTTTGACAGGCCGGGCGTATATGCCGATCCCAATACGGGTTACGGCTACAGCGATGAGCTTGAGCGCTATCTTGTCTTTCAGCAGGCCGTGCTTCAGTGGATCATAGCCAGTGATGAGAAGCCCAATATCCTACACTGCCATGACCACCATACGGCCCTGATCCCATTTATGACCAACTACTGCCCGGAATACGAGTCCTTGTCTTATATTCCGACCGTTCTGACCATCCATAATGGTGTATACCAGGGTATCTTCAGTTGGAATAATAAGGACCTGCTGCCTTATTTCAGGACCTTTGCAGCGCCGGTTCTTGACTGGAACGGCATGATCAACAGCCTGGCAACGGGGATAAAATGCGCCTGGAGAGTAACGACCGTTTCGTATTCCTATATGGAAGAGCTCTCGGTCAGCAGCAACGGCTTGGAGCCTCTTATCAAGTCAGAATGGCATAAGTGCCGCGGCATCCTCAACGGGATCGACAATGAGACCTGGGATCCTGCTACCGATCCGAGGATCAGCTACCGGCTGAATAAGGATGTGAAGATGTTCAAGGCACAGAATAAAATGTCGATCTGCGAAAAATTCCGCGTTGACCCCAGGCTGCCGATGATCACCTTTATCGGGCGTCTTGTCGGGGAAAAAGGTGCGGATCTGCTGCCCGATCTTATATTGCGATGCGCACAGACCGGAAGACGGGTTTCCTTTGTGGTACTGGGCACTGGTGACAGAAGCCTGCACCAAAGCTTCCTGCACCTGCAATGGCATCTTCAGGGCATCTTTGATTGCTCGCTGGAGTATAATGAAAACCTCGCCCATCAGCTGTATGCAGGGGCCGACTTTATCATTATGCCTTCACGTGTCGAGCCGTGCGGTCTCAACCAGATGTATGCCATGAGATATGGCACTGTCCCTGTCGTACGTTCCGTCGGCGGATTAAAAGATACGGTATGGGATCATGGGGACTGGGAAGGAAGAGGATTCCGGTTTCAGCAATTTACGGTCGATGATGCCCTGCATGCTGTCGACAGAGCGGTATCAGTGTTCCATGATCAAAAGGAGTTTAATCGCCTCCAGGCCCATGATATGGCGATTGATTTCAGCTGGGACAGCAGCGCGGGTAATTACAAAAAACTTTACGAAGAACTTTTGTAATTAGATATAGAATTTATTTAATATTACACACAAAGATTGATACTTAAAAATATGACATTATGATTAAAATGATTAGCCTGATCCTGGGTGGTGGTGCAGGCAGCAGATTATATCCTCTGACCAAGAGCCGATCAAAACCCGCCGTATCCATAGGCGGTAAATACAGGCTGATAGATATACCGATCTCAAACTGCCTGAATTCCGGTGTCAAGCGCATGTTCGTATTGACCCAATATAATTCGGCGTCTCTTAATAAGCATATCAAAAATACCTTTCATTTTGACATCTTCACCCACGGGTTTGTGGATATCCTCGCCGCAGAGCAGACTGCCGGGAATGACCGCTGGTTTCAGGGCACGGCCGATGCCGTGCGGCAATCGATGCACCACCTGAGGAATCATGATCATGATTATGTGCTTATTCTTTCGGGGGATCAGCTCTACCAGATGGATTTTGAGGCTATGGCCAAGTTCCATATTCAGAATGGTGCTGAGCTGACCATTGCAACCATCCCGGTCAATGCGAAGGATGCAACGGGCTTCGGTATTATGAAGGTCGATGATGAGAATTGCATAACGAGCTTTATTGAAAAGCCCAAAGCGGAAATGCTGCCCGAATGGACATCGGCCGTATCAGAAGCCAACCAGGAGAATGGCAAACATTTCCTGGCTTCCATGGGTATCTATATATTCAACAGGAAGTCTCTTGAGGAGCTGTTTGAGCAGAATCCTGACGCAGACGACTTCGGTAAGGAGATTATCCCTGTAGCGATCCAGAATAAGCGAAAAATCGTCAGCTATCAGTACGAAGGTTACTGGACGGATATTGGAAATATCCGCTCTTTTTTTGAAGCAAACCTTGAGCTGACCAACGATGTGCCCCAGTTCAACCTGTTTGATAACAATAAGGTGGTATATACCCGCGCCCGCATGCTGCCCCCGGCTAAGGTATTCGGAAGCAAGATCAATTACAGTATCATCTCCGAAGGCGCGATCATCCATGCTGAAAGTATTGAGAGGGCTGTGATCGGCATCCGGTCTAGGATCGGCTCCGATACGGTGATTAAGAGTGCGATATTGATGGGGAATGACTATTTTGAGACGATCGAGGACATCGTTGAGAACAAAGGCGGTATCGCCATGGGCATCGGCAATAACAGCTATATTGAGAATGCCATTATAGATAAAAATGTCCGGATCGGCTCCAATGTAAGGATCGTCGGAAGCGTCTCCCTGCCCAATATGGAAGATGAGAGCTACTGCATCGTGGACGGTATTGTGGTAGTCAAGAAAAATGCCGTCATTCCTTCGGGTACGGTCATAGGGCTTTAGACCGCTGTTACTCAATGATCTATCATTATAAACTTATAAGCAGACATGGCTACTTTTTTATGCATCTCCAGTTATTATAAAGGTGTCGACTTTCTTATCGCCTGTAAGGAAGCGGGAAATACAGTGTATCTCGTTACCTCCAAAGGCCTGCAGGGAAAGGCATGGCCGCATACGCATATCGATGAGATCTTCTATATACAGGAAAAAGAGGACGACGACTGGCATATGGAAGACCTGATAGCCGGGACTGCTCACCTGATGAGGTCGAAAAAGATCGACAGGATCGTCGCTTTGGATGACTTTGATGTCGAAAAGGCTGCCCATATAAGAGAAATATTCCGCCTTCCGGGAATGGGCCAGACTACCGCAAGACATTTCAGGGATAAGCTCGCTATGAGAGTGAAGGCACAGGAGGAAGGGATTAATGTTCCGGGTTTTTCGAGCCTTTTCAATGACGACGATATCAGTCAATACCTGAGCACCGTGCCTGCGCCATGGCTTATCAAACCCCGGGGTGAAGCGTCGGCAACAGGTATAAAAAAATGTCATTCGGCGGAAGAAGCCTGGAAAGTAATAAACTCACTGGGAGAAAAACGTCATCAATACCTGATAGAGCAGTTCAGGCCCGGTGATGTGTACCATGTCGATGCGATCAATGACAACCGGAGGGTCGTATTCTGCCAGGTCAGCAAGTATGTCAATACGCCGATGGAAGTGGCTCACGGCGGCGGTATATTCCGTTCAGCGACCGTTATGCACGATAGTGAAGACGATAAGGCACTGCAGAAAATGAATTCGGAGGTGATGAAGGCCTTCGGAATGAACTACAGCGCTTCTCATACAGAATTTATCAAATGCCATGAGGACGGTCAGTTCTATTTCCTGGAAACGGCGTCCCGTGTCGGTGGCGCCAACCTGGCTGAGATGGTCGAATTTGCAACAGGAGTCGCCCTGTGGAAAGAATGGGCCAGGGTAGAAAGCCATTCCGCTACCGGAACTGATTATACCATTCCCCGGAAGGATAAAAAGTATGCCGGTATCATTATTTCCCTTGCCAAGGACCTGAGGCCGGAGTATGACGAATTCGATGATGATGAGGTTGTATGGAAGCTGCACCTGGATCATCACGTTGGTGTCATCGTACGGTCTGAAGATCATCAGAAGGTGCTGGACCTGCTGGACAAATATACACAACTGATCCGGCATAAGTTCCATGCATCTGTTCCGGCCAAGGAATCAGTCAGGTAATCCGCTCTGAAAGATGCCGATCTCATTTGATTTATTTTCTTACGCCAATCGCCTGGAAATAAAGCAAAACAAGTCCGGACCCTGCCTGCTGGACCTTACCAGGAAGGTCTATCTGAAGATCACCCCTGAGGAGATTGTCAGGCAGAGCCTTATTTTAAGATTTAAGGAAGAGTATCGCATTCCTGTGTCCCGCATGCGGACCGAATATGAGATCGTACAGAATAATCTGAAAAAGCGGATTGACCTCCTGTTGTATGATAAGGAAGGCAGACCGCTGATGATTGTTGAAACGAAAGCTCCTGAGGTTCGCCTGACGCAGAAAACGATTGACCAGGTCGCTTTTTACAATAATGTTATTTTTGCACCCTGGCTGATGATAGCCAATGGCATTGATGCAATGATCGCTGCCATTGATTTTCAGTCGAAAGACACGAGGGAAGTTTATGATTTTCCTTTAAATGATTTTATTTAAATGCTTGAATTTCATTCCGATATACAGACTTATTTTAATATTCAGTATCTTACTGCCAGGGATCATATCATCCCTTACCTTATGGATAAGATGGATCTCTCCTCTCCTATTCGCGTACTCGAAGTAGGATGTGGTGAGGCTGGTGTTCTGAAGGCTTTCCTCGAATCGGGTCATCATTGCACAGGTATAGAGCTGGAGCAAAAAAGAATAGACACAGCCAGACAGCTTTTTGCCGGGATACCCGGTGGCAACAGCATCGAATTCATTGTCAGGAATATTTACGACATCGACCCTGTGGCGGATCAATTGGAACCATTTGACCTGATCATATTGAAAGATGTCATCGAACATATTCCCGACCAGGAGAAAATTATCCCGGAGCTTAAAAAATTAAGCAAAAAAGGCGGAATTCTGTTTTTTGCATTTCCTCCCTGGTATATGCCGTTTGGAGGGCATCAGCAGATCGTGAAGCACAGATGGCTGTCGAAGCTGCCATGGATCCACCTTCTGCCCCGCCCCATCTACAGGTGGCTGCTGAGATCTGCCGGTGAGCCTGACAGCACGGTCAGGGAGCTTCTCGAGCTGGAAGAAACCGGGATCAGTATTGAACGTTTCCGCAGGATCGCTGAGAAATATTACAGCATTGCCGATGTGAGCTACTGGCTGATCAACCCGATCTACGAATATAAATTTAAGCTAAAAACCAGGAGGGTCCCGCCTTTGCTTGACAGGATCCCTTTTTTCAGAAATTTTTATACCACTGCCGTATACTATACCTTGCGCAATGACAAATAAACAAATTTTATTTTGTTGATGTTTGTAGTTTGTATCTTTGCACAAATTTTTAAAAATTCCCATGGCAATTATCATAACCGACGAATGTATCAACTGTGGAGCATGCGAGCCGGAATGTCCCAACAATGCCATATACGAAGGTGGGATCGAATGGCGGATGAAAGACGGCACAGGCGTGGTCGGTGATTATGCCCTTGACGATGGGACCGTGGTCCGGTATGATGAGCTGAGGCCTCCGGTCGAAGATGATTATTACTACATTGTTCCCGATAAGTGTACGGAATGTGTCGGATTCCATGAGGAGCCTCAATGTGCAGCCGTGTGTCCTGTCGATTGCTGTGTACCGGATCCGGACCGGCGTGAATCCAACGAAATCTTGCTGGCCAGAAAGGAACGGCTACATATGTAATCGCCAACAGCTTACCAGCTTTCCCCGGTGTAAAATACCATTCCTTTCATAATAGCTACAGGCTTACCATCCTGGTTTGACGCTTCGATCAGATAGTGTCCCAGCGATCTACCGGCCTTGATCACGCTTGTGCGTGCTGTGATCTTGTCACCGGTGTGAACGGCCATCAGGTGATTGATGGAAGTTTCGACCGACATAGCCTTTCTGCCTCCTGCATTGGAATGAAAAGCAAGAGCGCTGTCGCAAAGCGAATACACAATTCCGCCGTGACTGACCTTAAAGCCGTTGGTCATCTCTTCCCTGATCATACAGGACAACAGGACCGAAGACTCGCTTATTTTTTCGACCTGGATATCCAGCCAACGACTGAAGAGATCATTTTTCAACATCTTCTCCATGATGATCTCCCTGGCCTTATTGTTATCCCATGGTATCATCCGGCTGAGGTTGTCTGCTTTTCGATAGTTATAATGACAGATTTGGAGATCGGTGTATTACTCTTTCTGGCGGTCTCCGAGATAGGAACCAAAGGGTTTGTTTCAGGAAAATAGGATGCGGCGCAGCCTTCGGGAATATCGTACGGGATGACCAGGAAATTATGCACGGCTCTGCGTATCCCGTTATAATTACTTACCAGGTCGACCTTTTCCAGCCTGGAAAGATTGAACCTTTCCATATCCTTTTCATTCAGGAATATGACCCTCCTTTCGTTGTGGACTCCACGATACCGGTCATCAAGCCCATAGATTGTCGTATTGAACTGATCATGGCTCCGGATGGTCATCATGATCAGCTCGCCGGGAGCGAGCTTAATTTTTTCAGGAGTCGTAACCGTAAAGTTTGCCTTTTGTGTTGTGGTATGATACTGATTGATCCTGGCTCCGTTGGGCAGATAGAATCCTCCTTTTTCCCTTACCCGCTGATTGTACTGATCGAAGCCCGGAATCGCCTTTTCAATATCGTTCCTGATATGATCATAATGCAATAGATACTTATCCCAGTCTATGCCCGAGTCCTCTTGTAAAGTAGCCTTTGCCAGGCGAACCACGATCTCCGGCTCTGATAGTAAATATTCGCTGACGGGCTTCAGGTTGCCGGTGCTTTGGTGGACGACGCCCATTGAATCTTCAACGGTGACAAACTGTTTGGCCTCATTTTTAATATCCAGGTCGGTCCGGCCATAACATGGTAGAATAAGAGCTTCTTTGCCGTGGATGACATGGCTGCGGTTGAGCTTGGTTGAGACGTGCACCGTGAGATCGGTATTTCTCAGCGCCTCGGCCGTAAAGCCAGTATCCGGTGTCGCTGATATAAAGTTGCCGCCCATTGCAAAAAATACTTTAGCTCTGCTGTCATGCATGGCGCAGATCGACTCTACCACGTCGTAGCCATGCTTACGGGGAAAAGTCCTGCCGAATGTCCGTTCCAGGCGATCTATAAATACTTCACCCGGCTTCTCGTAGATACCCATGGTCCTGTCGCCCTGCACATTTGAATGGCCGCGTACGGGGCATGCGCCGGCGCCAGGCTTACCCATACTTCCCTTCATGAGCAGGATATTGACCCCTTCCTGGATAGTTTCTACGGCGTTTTTATGCTGCGTCCATCCCATCGCCCAGCAGAGAATGATCTTTTTGCTTTCAGCGATCATTGTTGCGGCTTCGGTCACATCCTGACTGCTTAGGCCGGTCTCTGCGATGAGCTCTTCCAGTGAATAGCTGTCCAGCGATCGTACAAACGCCTCATAGCCGGCCGTGTCTTTTTCTATAAAAGACCGGTCGATAATATTTCCTTTTTCTTTCTCCCAGGCAAGCAGCATCTTCGCAAAGGCCTTGAACAGGAAAAGGTCGGCATTGATCTTCACCTGGAGATACAGGTCCGTCAGCGAGAAGTATTTGCCCAACAGCCCTATCGGCGTCTGCGGATCGCCAAAGCTGATCAGCCCTGCCTCTTTCATGGGGTTGACGGCAATTATTCTTGTCCCGTTAGCCTTCGCCTTTTTGAGCGCGGATAGCATTCTCGGGTGGTTGGTACCGGGGTTCTGGCCGGCTATTATTATAAGGTCGGTATCATAAAAATCTTCAAGCTTTACAGTGCCCTTACCGATGCCTATGGTTTCGCCGAGGGCTACCCCGCTCGACTCATGACACATGTTGCTGCAGTCGGGCAGGTTGTTGGTTCCATATGAACGGATAAAAAGCTGGTAAAGGAATGCCGCTTCATTGCTCGTCCTGCCGGAAGTATAAAATACGGCCTGATCAGGATGCTCAAGACGGTTGAGATGATCGCCGATCAGGCTGAATGCATCATCCCAGGATATCATTTCATAATGTTGACTTCCGGGTCGCAGGTACATCGGATGAGTGAGGCGGCCTGATTTACCGAGCTCATAATCTGTCCAGGTCAATAGCTCCCCGATGGAATGACTGGCGAAAAAATCAGGTGTGACGGTTTTGGTTGTTGCCTCTTCGGCGATAGCTTTGGCTCCGTTCTCGCAATATTCGCCCAGATGGCTTCTCTCATGATCAGGATCAGGCCAGGCACAGCCGGGGCAATCGATGCCCCTGAATTGATTCAGTTGGTTCAATGCCTTCAAACCCCGGGTCAGGGGCATTTCTTCCATAATATGCCTGACGGAGCTTATTACAGCCGGCAGTCCCGCTGCTTTTTTGCCGGCTTCTTTCAGCCTGATGTCCAGCAGATCTTCCGGCATCAGTTTTTCCGATGCATCTTCTTTTTTCATGAATTAACTATTGGTGATATAAAGTTATGAAAAGATACGGAGCTCCCAATCTTTCTTTTACCTGAAGATTATACTGCTCAAACGGTAGATAAGGACTGCCGTTCTTTTGGCCTCTACCGGGAGATATCTTATGTTGGCCGTCTCCTCCACCGTATGCCCGCCGGTACCGCATAACCCTAATCCGTCCATGGCCATCCTGACATCGTCGGCTACAAACGAAATATCGGCAGCGCCGGCATTCCTGGGGTTGACAGCATTGACCTTACCGAAGCCGAGGTCCTCGCTGGCTTTGCTGAATATCGCCAACAGCTCTTTATTGCCTTCGGTCATGGTCATGGGCGGGTATCCTTCATCTCCGAAATCCAGGGTGGCGGATGTATTGGGCAACGGGTTGCCGATTATCTCGCTCATGATCGACCTGGCCCTGGTTAGCTGCTCTTTCGAAACTGCCCTCATGTCACCTTTGACGATCACTTCTGCAGAGACAATATTATTTTTACCGAAAGCTTCCGATCTGTTTGTATTTTCATTGTATGTGACACTATTTCCGCCGCTTATGATGCCTGGATTGAAGGTGAAATTGACCTCATTGCTCAGCTGTTTGTAAAATTCGTTTAAGATCCTTGATGTCTCAAAAATAGCTCCTGCTCCGACTTCAGGCTGAAATATCTGGGAGCTGTGTGCAGCCGTACCTTTGACCGTAAGGGTCCAGTCGGCCGATCCCCTGCGTGAGATATTGGCATTTTCCGCTTTCCCGTCACCGTCTTCAAAACCCAGGGCGATATCGGCCCATTGGCCGGCTTCGATCAGGTCTTTTTTGGAAAGCTCCAGGGGGCTTCCACTCAGCTCTTCATCTCCAACCAGGAAGACCTTTATCGATACATCATCGAGCTGCTTTTGTTCGTGCAGCGCTTTTATGGCCAGCAGCATAATGACGTCGCCTCCCTTCATGTCGAGCACACCAGGACCATGCATCATGCTGTCGTTGAGCATTGTATATTGCTGAAAAGGGCTGTCAGGTTCGAAAACCGTATCAAGATGGCCTATCATCAATATCCTGGGGCCTTTTTTGCCCAGCTTGGTTGCAACAAGGTGGCCGGCACGGTTGAATGCATCACCCGGGATCCATTGAACATCAAATCCCAGCTTCCTGTATTCAGTCTCAAAGAGCTGTCCGACCGCTTTGACTCCCTCTATATTCAGGCTGCCGCTATTGATGTTGACCGCTTTTTTGAGGAGCTCAAGCGCTTCGTCATTGTTTTTGTCGACTGAACGCACGATCTTTTGCTCCGTCTTTGTTAGCTGAGCGTGAAGCATAGTGTATTGACAGGCTAAACATACAATAGCAGACCAGGCAATAAGCTTTTTCATATTATTTACCTATTTTGAACGTTTCACCATCCGTATAGATGTCAAGCTGGATGTGCCGGGCTGAGTATTTTCCGTCATTTTTTATGACGGCTTTTTTTCGTGCCCGGAAAACAAGGACCTGGCTTTCGCCGACTACGGTCACCTCCTTGCCCCGGATCAAAACTGCGGTGGATTCGTCGATGCCAATGCCGATGTTGCCCGGAAATTGAAATATTGCCGTGATCAGGCGGTTATGCCTGCTCCGGATTATAAAGTGCTGATCGACAATAGCGTTGACCAATAGGCCGAGGCCCTGACTTGTTTCGATATTATCGCTTCTGATCGTCTTAAACGTTGCATTGTACACAGTGTCTTTCAGCTGGTTGCCGGTTATCATGATCCGGCTCATCACCGCAGCGCCTGCGCTGGTTCCTGCTATCAGACATCCGTTTTTCAACGCTTCTTTGATCGCTGACTCCAGTTCAGTGCCGCTGACGACTGACATAAAACGGCTTTGGTCGCCGCCGGTGATGTATATCAGCTTTGCCTTCCTGACGGAATCAATTTTAGCGGAGTTTTTCAAAAGCTCTTTATCAAAATTGATGCCATATATATTTTTCAATCCGGCAGCTTTGAAAGACTGGCGCATCTCCTGTATCGCAGCTAAGGGCTCTCCGCTCGACATAGGGAGTATAATGCCATAATCATTATCCAGGAGGCTAGCTTCTTTGACCATCCTGTTCATCATGGAGGCAGGCTTATGCCCGCCTCCTATAATGAACAGCTTACCTTTATCTGAAATGGCCTGGCTGATTACATTCTGAAAGGATAACACCGTCAGAATTAAAACCAATGAGATCCTGATCATCAACCCTTCTTTTTGCCAAATACGATCCCTCTCGGGCTGCTTCCCTGAGAAGAATAGAAGACCTCGGCTTCTGAACCATCCGGATTAGCGCGTTTGATGGTACCGGCATTCCGGTCACCCCAATAGATTTTGTTGCCATATGGCTCATAATCAAGACCGTATACAACGCGGCTTATTCCGGTAGCCAATACCGCTTCGTTACTTCCATCCAGGTTGGCTGATTTAAGGTGGATATCACCCGAGCCATTGTAATAATCGTAATAGATCCGGTCACCGACTACAAGGATACTTCCTCCTTCCACGAGCGGAATGATCTCCTTTTCTCCGCTGCCGTCGAGATTTTTGACCCATATCCCTCCATTGTAATTGATCCAGTATAACTTCCTGTTGACAGGATCGATCGCAACATCTTCCGGATCATTCGGCTGGTTTGTTACAAAATCTTCATATTGGTCAGGCTGATCGCTGCTCAGGTCGGCGCGCTGTATCCCGGAAGAGTTATCCCAATAGATCTTGTTCTCCTGGTAATCGATCGCCATACCGTTCGGAGAGTCCAGGCCACTGCGCCACACCTTCTGATTTTTGCCATCCAGGTCAGCCTGGATGATCTGACCGGCATCGACATCCGTTATATAAAGCTTGTCATGAACCGTATCAACGCACATTCCGTAGTTCCCCTGTATATTGGTAACCGGTAAAAGCTCGAAGACCGGGGCTTCATCATTGACCAAGCCTGAAAACACCTGTGTTCCGTTGGTGAAATAGATCGGGACGCCGCTCGCGTTGGCATCCTTGATCAGAATGGTTTGCGAAGTCTCCCTGATCTGCCCTGTAGCGGAAGTAATCACCACAAGTTTCACCGTATAAACTCCTGCTTCCTGGTATAGATGGACCGGGTTGACCTCGGAAGAAGTGGTGTTGTCACCAAAGCTCCAGGTATAGGCCGGCGTACCGGCAGCGGAAGGAATGATGGAGGTATTGGTAAAAGTGACGGTAGCAGGTGCCGTTCCCTCGTTATCGACGGTATAGGTAAATCTGGGTACCGTACTCGCAGGAGGGACAGGAAAATCATCATCACAGCTCACAAGGCTCAATGCCACTGTCGCTAACAAATAAATTTTTAAGAATAACTTCATTCCACTCGGAATTTAATGGTTAAGGTCTGATCGGTCAGATGCCTATTTTATAAAAATGTCTCTCGGGCTGTCGAGGCCGGAAAGGAAGGTTTCTGTACCGGTTCCGTCCAGGTTGGCACGTTTGATCTCACCGGCATCCCTGTCAGACCAATATAACTTATTGGTATCATGATCGATCGCAAATCCGAAGATCCTTGTTGAAGGGGCAGCAGCTATTGCTACCGCACCGGTTCCGTCCAGATTGGCCTGCATTACGCTTGCGCTGTTTCTTTCATCGTAATACAGCTTGCCATTGACTTCATCGACAAAAATGCTGTAACCGTAGATACCGGCGATAATAACCGCTACACTGCTGCCATCGGCGTTGGCAGTATAGAGGTTTTCCTCGTTGACTTCGTAGAAGTATAACTTGTTGTTCTGGCTATCGAAAGCAAGTCCTCTCATCTGTCCGCCGGGAACATTGATGAATGAGGTCTCAACACTGGAACCGTCCAGGTTGGCCCTGGAAATATTACCGTTGTCATCAGCCCAGTATATCTTACCTCCCGCTACATTGACCGCAACAGCATAAGGGTCGGTAATGCCACTGACGATCGCTTCGAGGCCGCTTCCGTCGGTATTCATCCTCCAGATCTTACCTTCATCCGCTGCTTCAAAGTCGCTGAAATATATTTTATTGTTGACCGCATCGAACGCCAGACCCACGCCTGCCTTGCCGGTTATGTCAGCAAATACGACAGGTGTTTCGCCTGTTTTGAGCGCCATTTTTTTAATAGAATTTGTGCCGTATTCAATAAAATACAATTCCTTGGCATCAGAGCCCTGTTTAACTGTAATATCCTTCGTCACGGTTACGCTGCCGCCCGCTCCCGTAGCCTTCAGGCTTACGGTATAGGTTCCGGCGGAGCTATAGGTAAATGAAGGACTTTCTTCGACTGACTTGGTATGTGCAGCATCGCCGAAATCCCACTCATAGGTTGCCGCTCCTTTTGACTGGTTGGTAAATTGGACCGGGTTACCGCTTGCCAGGTTCGACTCATTTTCGACGGCAAAGGCGCTTAGCGGGGTGACAGTGATGGTTGCAGTGGAAGTATTACTGCCACCTGCACCGGTTGCAGACATAGTGACCGTATATATGCCTGATACGGGATAGGATTTCGTAGGGTTGGCCTCCGTAGATGTAGTTCCGTCACCGAATGACCATACATAGGATGCCGCATTGGCAGATGTGTTGGTAAACTGGATCTCTTCATCGACCGTCACGGTTGTCTTGCTGGCATTAAATCCGCTTGTTGTAGTCGGTGGGTCATCCTCTTTATTACATCCTGCGAAAGAAGCCAGGGTGAGCAAAAACAGTGGTAAATAAAATTTTATTGATTTCATCTCTAATTAATTGTTTTATAAAGAATTAATATCCCGGATTTTGCTTCATATCCGGGTTGTTGTTAGTTAATATCTCACTTTGTGGTATCGGGAACAAGGTCTGATCAATGTTTTTGACATTCGGCAGAAGGGCAGTCGCCCTGCCTGTTCTCACCAGGTCAAACCACCGGTGCCCTTCAAAGGCCAGCTCAAACCTTCTTTCATTTTCAATTATTGTAATTAATTCAGTGATGTTATTCGTCGTAACATCCGCTACTCCGGCGCGGCGTCTTATCTTGTTGAGATCATTGAGGACATCATTGGCATTGCCGTTCAGCCTGGCCAGCGCCTCGGCACGGATGAGGTACATTTCAGCCAGCCTGATAACGATGATATTGTCACTCCCTGTTGAAAGGTCATCATATTTTATGACATAGGGTACGGTTCCCGAATAGGCAAAAGTAGCGGCCTTTCTCTCATCAGCCGCATCGTAAGAATTTATAAAGACGGGATCGGGAGCTACTTCTCCCCGTCCGTTTTTGGTCAATGGAAAATTGTATTCGGCAACCCTGTTCCTGTCCAGGGCGGTAAAATCAATCTCAAAGATCGATTCGGGGGATTCATCGCCGGCAAAGATATCAGCATAATTGTCAGGAAGCGTATAACCGCCTTCATTGATCACTTTACCGGCATATACCACCGCATTGTTGTAATCCTTTTTATACAGGAATACCCGCGCCAGCAGCGCCTCTGCAGCGCCCCGGGTAGCCCTGATCTTCAAAGAGGAAGACTGCGGCAGGTATTGAGCTGCAAAGGTAAGATCGGTTATGATGGAGTTATATACTTCTTCTGTCGGTGTCCGGCCTGCATTGATGTCGGCCAGGCCGACCGTAGGCCTTGTCTTTAACGGGATGGCGCCGAAATAATTCATAAGGTTGAAATGGTTCAGCGCCCTGAGAAAATAGAGCTCGGCCAGCGCTTTGTTCTTTTCTTCTTCGGAAAGAAAGCCCAGCGCCGGAATCTTGGCAATCACATTATTGGCGACATTCAAACCATCGTAGATCGCTGTCCAGATCCCGTCGACCGATTCATTTTCCGGTAAAATATTGTTGTTATCTACCTCAGCGTATGCGGTCGCCGTAGCATTGGGCGGATGAACCAGGTTGTCAGACGCCAGGTCTGAGAAGATCTGGTAAGTTCTGCCGTAATAACTCAGGCTTTGTAAGGAATTGTAAGCTCCAAGGATGCCCCGGTTGACATCTCCTTTGGTTTTAAACGCTTCAGAGGCGGGGATCGAGTTGGTAGGGTCGACATCCAGCACGTTACAGGATGCCAAGATTGTTATTAAAAGACCGTATATTATAAAATTCTTCATAGTAAATCAAAAACTTGCATTCAGACCGAAAGAGAAGCTTCTGGCCTGTGGATATGTGAAAAAATCGGTGCCTATGACGGCATTGTCGTCACCACGGTAATTGACCTCTGGGTCTAAGCCGGAATAATTGGTAAAGGTGAGCAGATTCTGCGCGGTAAAATATAGCCTCAACGAAGAGATCTTGCCTCTCATCAGTTTTTTGGAGTCAAAGTTGTATCCCAATGTAAGATTTTTTATTCGCAGGTAAGAGCCGTCCTCAAGGAGCCTGGACGAGACCCTTTTATTACTGGCTGCAGCGACAGGGTCGCTCGTCGCTCTCGGGATGTCGGTAATATCGCCTACATTTTGCCAGCGACGATTGATATCGGCCAGTTGGTTGTCTCCTCCCTGTAACGATTCGAGGTAGAGGCGCGAGCCATTAAAGACATCATTGCCCTGCGAGCCCTGCAGGAAGATGCTCAGGTCGATACCTCCATACCGGAAGGAATTTGTGAGGCCGTAGATAAAGTCGGGATGTGGATTTCCAACCTTTGTGCGGTCCTCTGAGGTGATCTGCCCATCAAAATTTTTGTCGGCATATACGACATCTCCGGTTGAAGGGTCCACTCCCAGCCATTCATAGCTGTAAAAGATCCCGATAGGCTGACCTTCTTCGATCCTGCTGCTGCCACGGCCGAGGTCATCAATGGGCTGGCCATTATACAGCTTTAATACTTTATTACGGTTGAGCGAGAAGTTTAGCCTGGTATTCCATCGTAGCTTTCTCTCAGAAAGATTTTCAGTGTTCAGTGCGATCTCAAAGCCTTTGTTCTCGACCTCGCCAATGTTTTCCGTGATGGATGAAAAACCGGAAGAGGACGGTATCGGCCTGCTGAGGAGCAGATCCTTTGTCAGCTTGTGATACACGTCGAGGTTGAGGTATAACCGGTCTTTAAAGAGGCCGATGTCGACACCCAGATTTGATTGTATGGTTGTTTCCCATTTCAGGTCCGGGTTGGGAATATTGCTGGGATATATGGCCGGTTGTCCCGCATAGGTTGTGTTGCCATAAAGTTCGGCATAGAGGAAGGCGGGGATATCGTCGTTGCCTGTGAGACCATAGCTACCCCTGATCTTCAATTCGGAAATGGTCCCCGAAGAGAAGAACTCCTCTGCTCCCAATCGCCATGCCGCCGAGATAGCCGGGAAAAAGCCGTTCCTGTTTTTTTCACTGAAGCGGGACGAGCCGTCGAGCCTGCCTGATAAGGATACGATATACCGGTCATACAGATTGTAATTGACCCTTCCGAAAAACGACCTTATGCCGGAGTCAGAACCTCCGGAGCTGGCCGATACGATGGTCGAAGCGCTGTTGATATACTGCAGGCCCGGATCAGCAAAGTCCTGCGCGCGTATAAAGGAGCTGCGGGCATTCCTTTTTTCGAATGAATAGCCGCCCAGGATCTCAAATTTATTATCGGACAGGTCGAACTGATACTTTAAGGTATTGTTCGAGACGAGGTTGGTTATGTTGGTATAGGTCTCGAATCCAAGACCGTTGTACTTGGCACCCTGAACGGTTTTGATCGACTCATAGGCGTGCTCTCTGAAATTGAGAAAATCTATCCCCCATTTAGTGGAGAAGGTCAGACCTTTCAATATCCTGTAATCCCCATATATATTCCCGATGCCTCTGTAAGAGAAATTTTCATTGATGGCTTCGTTGGCTATGGAGAGTGCATTGGAATAGGGCCCTTCCTGGTTGTAGCTTCCGTCACTGTTGTATACGGGAAAGACAGCCGGAGTAGAAATCCCGTTCGGCAGCGGCCCCTGTAGTGTCTGGTCCCCTTCTACCCTGTCTGTTTTGGCATAAGAAAGCCCGATGCTGGTCCCGATCGTCAGCCGGTCGTCCACTTTATGATCGAGATTGACCCTGCCGTTGAGCCTGCGGTAATCGGTACCTATCAGGATGCCGGTCTGGTCGAAGAGGTTCCCGCTGATATAGAAACGGGTCTTGTCGTCACCTCCGCTTGTTGAAAGCTCTATATTGGCCATGGGTGCGGTTCTGAATATCACATCCTGCCAATTGGTATTGATGGTATTATCAGCGATCTGTTCAGGTGTATATATCTCGGTATCAAACAGGTCATTGCGGTAAAGTTTCCAGTCGTGCGCATTCAGCATGTCCAACTTACGCCATGGCTGCTGCCAGCCATACATAGCGCTGAAGTTGATGACTGACCTTTTATCGCTTCCCCTTTTGGTCGTTATCAGGACAACACCGTTTGATGCCCTCGCTCCATAGATGGAAGCGGCTGCGGCATCTTTCAGGATCGTAACGGATTCAATATCTCCGGGATTCAGATCGGAAAGCTGGTTGACACCCTGTCCTTCATACCCGATCTGGGCGAAATCGCCGGTAGTGACCGGAATACCGTCTATGACGTATAATGGCTGGGAGCTGCCTCCGATCGAGCTTATGCCCCTGATCCTGACAGACATACCGCCCCCGGGTGTACCTGAATTCTGACTGACCTGGATGCCTGCCGCCTGTCCTTGCAGCACTCCGTCGATCGTGGGTAAGGGCAGGTCTTTTATTGATTCAGCAGTTACGATCCCTACGGAGGATGTGAGCGTCTTTTTCTGCTCCACGCCGTAACCGACCACTACAACCTCATTGAGCGCCCTGATATCTTCTTCCATTGTAATGTCGACGATCTTTCTGCCATCGATGGATACTTTGACAGGAAGATAGCCAACGTATGTAAATTCGAGCTCTTTGGTCAGGGTCATGACATCTATGGAATATCTGCCATCAATGTCCGTCACAGTACCGGCTCCCTCTCCCACTGCCAGCACTGTAACACCGGGCAGGGGCTGACCTGTTATATCCTTTACGGTGCCGCTGACCGGGATCTTTTCATTACCGGTCTGCCCGTAACCGTCATGGCAGCATGTGAGACAAAACAAAAAGGCGCTTAGAAAGAAGCAAAACTTAATAAAAAAGAACTTCATACCTGAAAATTTGAAAATAGAATGCAGGAGAAAAATGAATTAAATTAAAATTAGGTAAAATCCTTCACAGGTGAACACTATTGAACGAAATCGACCATTGTTCCAAAATTCATCACTGCATTGGGGTAAAAGTAGCAAATAATATTTCAATAGATAATATAAATTATACAAACATTTGTAAGTGATTGAATGCCAATTTTAAATTCTTTAATTTAGAATGTGTATAAATATTTGAGGCATTTCCGTAGAAGAGCGAGCCAGATCAGCGCCTTTGACAGGCCAATGGTTTGAATATGAAAGTATAATAAATGTTTCTTGTAAAATACAATGACCGGAAATACTAAAAAATCTTTTAAATAAATAGAGAAAAGAATAAAATTTTCATATTAACTTAGCGTTTGTTAAGCAACTTTCCTGGATTTGGCATCTCTCCCGAATAATTTTAAAGAAAAAAAGAATGGCGGATTGTAATCTTTCTACACTTGATCCTTACAGCCCACGCCAGGATAAGCCCTGGAATGAAGAAAGGGTCAAACATCTCTATCACAGGCTGGGCTATGGCATCACACAAAAAGAAATCGGAGAGGCTTTAAGCCGGGATCCTGTTGAGCTGGTCCATTCGCTTCTCGACCATGCCTATTCCAAGCCGGCCATGGATAAACCATACTGGGCGGACTGGCATCCTGAGCAGTTCAATGGAGAGGATGAGACGGAGCACTACCAGATATACAATCGTTTTGTCACCGATTGGATCAATAACAAGATCCAGGATCCGGTCAGAGATAAGATCGCATTTTTCTGGAGCAATATACTGGTCACTCAATGGGAATCATACTATTATGCCCCTTATCTGTACCAGTATGTCAGCCTGCTTCAGAGGAACGCGCTGGGCAGCTATAAGACGATGATCCGGGAGATCGGCCTTGACAACAGTATGCTGATATACCTGAGCGGTGTGTACAATCATAAATGGGATCCGAATGAGAACTATGCGAGGGAGCTGTATGAATTGTTTACGCTGGGTCTGGACAACGGATACACCGAACAGGACATCCGCGAGACGGCGAGAGCCTTTACCGGGTACAACAATTTTGATTACGACAATATGACGATCACCTACAGCCCCAATACCCATGACAATGAAGAAAAGACGATCTTCGGCGAGACGGCCAATTTTGATTACAACGGAGTGATCGATCTTCTTTTTGAGAAGAAAGGGCTTTTGATATGCCGGCATGTGTGTAAGAAAATATATGCACACTTTGTCAATGCCGACGGCAACCTGGCTATTTCAGACCAGCTGGCTGATATTATGTATGCCAATAACTTCGAACTGTTACCTGTATTCAAAACCCTGTTTGCATCGGAGCATTTCTTTGACGGGCTTGAGTTCAATACACATATCAAAAGCCATGTAGAGTATTTCTCCGCCTTCCTCAAGCAGTTCAACTATCATCTTGACGACGAGGACGGCAATGCCTTTATATGGTTCTGTTCTTCTCTGGGGCAAACCTACTTTGACCCGGTCGATGTCGCCGGTTGGAAGGAGAATAAGACCTGGATCGATTCAGGTAGTCTGCTGGTCAGGTGGCTTTACACGGGCTGGTTTACGGGAACCGTCATCTGGGAGAATAAGGATATGATCGTGCAATACCTCAAGGACCTTACCAATGACAGTAATGATGTGGAGTTTGTAGTGAGGACGGTAGCCGACCAGTTCTTTGTAAACGGGCTTTCTTCCGAATCCGATTACGACAACCTGCTGATCGCTTTTAAGGCAGATCTGCCTGATAATTATTTTGAGCAGGGGTTATGGAACCTGGATTGGGATCAGGATTTTATCTGTTACCAGACACAGCTTTTATTTGATGCAATGAAAAGGCTGCCTGATATCGCGCTTTGCTGATCAGCTCCCGTTTCCTATCATTATCATAAACAAGAAAGTCATGAGTTACAACAATAATATAAAAAGGGGATTGAAGCTTCAGGATGGCAAATTGCATGAAGCCGATCATATCGAATATTCACGCCGGCGTTTCATCAAATCCTTCGGCCTTGCCGGGGGACTGGGCTTTATGCTCGGAGGATTGCCGGTCAGCGCAGCCAATCTGACCAGGTGGGCCCTGCCGCCGATCCTGGAAAAGTCCGACAGGATACTTATTATGGTCCGCCTCAAAGGTGGAAATGACGGCCTGAATACTATTATCCCGCTCGACCAGCTTTCCGCTTACCACGATGCCCGGCCCACCCTGGGCTACCAGGACAGCGCGATGATCCGGCTCAATGATAAGATCGCTATGAGCCCGCATATGAGCGCAGCCAAAAGATTGTGGGATGAAGGTATGATGAAGGTCGTACAGGGCATAGGCTATCCTGAGCAGAACCTGTCCCACTTCAGGTCAACCGATATTTGGGCGAGCGCCTCCGATAGTGAGACGGTCGTCGATTCGGGATGGATAGGCCGTTATGTTGAGGACATCTTCCCGGATTATGTGGAAAATACCCCGGTCTACCCGCCGGCAATCCAGATCGGCGGTGGCAGCTCGTTGCTGTTTTCCGGTGACCAGGTCGACAAGCTGGGATTTGAAGCTTTTTCAGCGGAACAGATCGCCGAGTTTGCAGCTACCGGCAATGTACATTCCCTGGACAACCTCCCACCCTGCACTTACGGTGATCAGCTAAAATACCTGAGAGTGATGACCAACAGTACCTATAAGTTTGTCGATGCCATCAAGACGGCTTATGCGCTCGGGCCCGAAAGCACACAGCCCTACGCTGACCGAAGCTTTCCGCAGTCATTGAAGATCATAGCACGACTGATCAAGGGCGGACTTAAGACCAAGATATATGTCGTGGAGCTGGATGGCTTCGACACCCATTCGGAACAGATCGGTGACCACGAGTATCTTTTGACGCAGCTGGCGGAGACGATGAACAGCTTCTTTAAGGAGTTTGAGGGAAGCGAGCATGAAGAAAATGTCCTTGCCGTCACCTTCTCCGAATTTGGAAGAAGGGTCGAGCAGAACGAAGGCCCGGGGACCGATCATGGCGCGGCAAGTGTTATGCTTGCGTTTGGAAAATGCCTGGAAGGTAATGGCACGATAGGGGCTTATCCGAGCCTTACGGAGACGGATGATTATGGCAATCTCATCTTTAATGTTGACTTCAGGAAGGTTTACAGCACCTTATTTACGGAATGGCTGTGCCTTGAAGACTCTCATTCCGATGAGATCTTATTTAAGGATTTCGGCGATCCGCTTGATTTCGGCTTTACATGCCAGGAGGTTTCATCTACGGCAAAAAGACCTCAGTCCGGGTATGCCCACCATGCTTCTTATGGCCAGGGAGATGTCTTTGTCAATTATACCATTCCAAAAGATACGATGGTCATGGTCGAATTACTGTCTATGTCAGGGCAGGCTACTCTGCTTGACCGCCCCATGACAAAGAAAGCCGGTACCTATAGCATCCCGGTCAGGCAACAGCAGAGACGGCTGGTACCCGGTGCATATGTATACAGGATCCGTGTTACGGGAGCGGAATTTACCGGGAAGCTGGTTGTAAATTAGGATGGATCGTTGATTTATATTCCCGGGCTAAAATGCGGGATATAAAATAATATTGCAATCTGTGGCTTTACCCCTGTGGGCTTTGTAAGGAAAAAAGAAATGCGGAGCCTCACGGACAGCCACGTCCAGCCAAGTGCGCATACATGAATGAGATCCCTACGCCGTTTTTTGCCGGAGCATATCTCGCATCTTGAGTGATATTAAAAAGCTCTCTTGAAAATGGAGCAGAGCCATAAAGGAAATATTTAAAGATATTGAGGGCATGACCGATAATCAAAGATACAGGACCGGTTATCGCCAAGCCGGCAAAAGGTCTTACCACCTCCCGACCCAACCCGGAAAGCCGTTTTTCTTTCATAACATATATTAAAAATTGTAAGATGTTCTTATTATCTTTGTTGAGAAATATTGCGTTTTTAACCAGACCTAATACATGAAGTATTCTTCTCAGTTGATTGAGAAAGCTGTTGAATCATTTAGCTCCCTGCCCGGCATCGGCAAAAAAACGGCTTTACGCCTTGCGCTGCACCTGTTGAATAAAGATGCGATCTGGGTGCAATCATTTTCCGACTCGTTTGTCCGGCTGCGACTGGAATTAAAAGAATGTGAAGAATGTCACAACCTGGGGGACGAAACGCTCTGCTCCATATGCGCCGATAAGAGACGCAATGCGGAGGTGCTGTGTATTGTCGAATCTATCCGCGACCTGATGGCTATTGAGGAGACGGGACATTTTCACGGACTCTATCACGTTTTGGGGGGCCTGATCTCTCCCATTGATGGCATCGGTCCTGAACAGCTCCATATCGATGACCTGATCAGCAGAGTCGAAAAGCATGAGGTAAAAGAGATCGTCATGGCTATCAGCCCGAATATCGAAGGCGAGACGACCATGTTCTATATCTCTAAAAAGCTGAAGCACCTTCCGGTCAAAATTTCTACGATCTCGAGAGGGATCAGCTTCGGCGGCGAGCTGGAATACGCGGATGAAGTCACACTCGGCCGGTCGATCCTCTCCAGGGTGCCCTATTATCAATATGATGCAGCCGGCCTCTAAGACCCGCATTTTATTGCGGTTTTTACATTTTGAACACTTTTTTAGCCGGAATTCCTAACTTCGGCACTCGATATGCAGCTGTCGATCATTATAGTCAATTACAATGTCCGGTATTTCCTGGAGCAGTGCCTGCTTTCAGTCAGAAAAGCCCGGCAGGACCTGTCGCTGGAGATCTTTGTGGTTGACAATAATTCGTCTGACGACTCGCTGACTATGCTCAGGGAAAAGTTTCCCAAGGTCATTCTCATCGAGAACAGGCAAAATGTGGGCTTTTCAGCCGCCAATAACCAGGCGATCCGGCTTGCCACGGGGCAATATATCCTCCTGCTTAATCCGGATACCATCCTATCGGAGGACTGCCTTGTCCATTGCTTCTCCTTTATGCAGGAGCACCCGGATGCGGGAGCCGTCTGTGTTAAAATGATCGATGGTAGCGGAAGGTATTTGCCTGAATCTAAACGCGGCAAGCCGACGCTCACAGCATCTTTCTTTAAGATGACCGGCATCTATCACCTCTTCCCGAAAAGCGCCTTTTTTAATGCCTATTACGCCGGGCATATCGACGAGGACAGCACGACAGAGATCGAGGTGATGACCGGCGCATTTATGTTCCTCAGGAAAGAGGCCGTAGAAAAAGTAGGCCTGCTGGATGAAACTTTTTTTATGTACGGGGAGGATATCGATTATTCGTATCGTATCCTGGAAGCAGGATACAGGAATTATTACCTTCCTACTTCCACTATTATCCATTTCAAAGGGGAATCTACTAAAAAATCCAGCCTCAACTATACGAGGATATTCTATAATGCCATGATCATCTTTGTCAGAAAGCATTATAAAGGCAAAGGCGGTATTTATATCACCTTCCTCCAGTTGGGTGTGATCTTTAAAGCGGTATCCTCTTATTTTCTGGCCTGGGTCGTCAGGGCTGTTCCCCTCCTGGCCGATTTTATCCTGGTTTATTTTTCGCTGGTATTTATCAAAAAATGGTGGGGACAGATCTACTTCGACAATGAATCACATATCAATCATCTGTTTGATACGGTCAATGCCCCGGTGTATGCCGCCTTATGGGTCCTGACAGCCCTGCTGATGGGTCATTACAAAAGAAAAAGCTCCTGGATGGCATTGATCAGGAGCATCCTGGCGGGAACCGCTCTTATATTGATGATATATGCCTTGTTTGACAGCTCGTTACGGAATTCGCGGCTGCTGATCCTGTTAGGAGGGCTGACTACATTTGTGATCCTTATGCTGACCAAGTGGCTCAAAAATCTGGTGACCGACCGGCGTTTTGGTTTTCTAACCGCAAGAAGGATCAAATACGCGATAGTCGCAGGTAAGGAGGAATGTAGCAGAATCGAAGCTCTTATATCTAAAAACAGCCAAAACAACCATTTTGCCGGACGGATCAGCCTTGCGGAAAATTCTGAGGACGGAAGCCTGGGGAACATGCAGCACCTCAACGAGATCGTCGATGCCTACGAGCTCAATGAAGTGATCTTTTCCCAAAGAGATGTTTCCGCTTCCTATATGATGCAGAGCATGGCCAGGATGAACCGGGAAGTGGACTTCCGGGTTGCACCGGACGATACCCTGAGCATCATCAGCAGCAATGATAAAAACAAACAGGGAGAGCTGCTCACTGTGGGCCTGAGCTTTAAGATATCATCGAAGGAAGGCCGTATCAATAAGCGGGCGCTTGATATGGTCGTATCTGCACTGTTGCTGATTCTGAGCCCGGTGCTGGTATGGCTGCAGAGGGATAAAGGAAACTATTTCTCCAATATTTTTTCCACATTGACGGCTAAAACATCATGGGTCGGTTATGCTCAGCCGGAGGACCTCCACCTCCTGCCACAAATCAGAAAAGGAATCTTACCCTGCACGGAGAATATCCATTCTGCTGTGATGACTGATGTTATTGAGCAGGAAAACCTGTATTATGCACGCAATTACCATTGGATAAAAGACCTTGAAATAATCATAAAAAATATCAATAAATTAGATGCAAAACTCACTTGACCGGGCCCTCGGTCTGGATGCTGCTGATAAGCTGTCCGGTTTCAGGCAGCAGTTCCATATTCCGGTTAATAAAGACGGGAAGGAAAAAATATATTTCTGCGGCAACAGCCTTGGCCTCCAGCCAAGATCAACAAAAGCTTATCTGGAACAGGAACTGGACGATTGGGCCAGGCTTGGAGTCGACGGTCACCTGGACGGTAAAAACCCCTGGCTACCCTATCACGAGGCGCTTTCCGCCCCGATGGCGAGGGTGGTCGGCGCTCATCCTTCCGAAGTGGTGGTGATGAATTCCCTTACCGTCAATCTCCATCTCCTGATGGTATCTTTCTACAGGCCGGATGCGAAAAGATACAAAATATTGATCGAGCACACGACCTTTCCTTCAGACATATATGCTGTAAAATCCCAGCTGCGCTTCCACGGATTGGATCCTGATGAAGCCTTACTTTTCCTGCAACCGTCGGAAGGTAATATGCTTATTGAAAAGCAGGATATAGATAAGGTGCTGGAAGCCGAAGGAGAGCAGATCGCGCTGATCCTGCTCGGCGGTGTCAACTATTATACAGGCCAGTATTTCGATCTGAGGTATATCACCGAACAAGGGCATCGGTATGGCTGTGTGGTGGGCTTCGACCTTGCTCACGGAGCGGGTAACATAGAGCCGGATCTGCATCAGTGTGGCGCGGACTTTGCGCTGTGGTGCACTTATAAGTACATGAATTCGGGACCTGGCTCTCTTTCGGGCATATTTGTTCATGAAAGACATGCGGATTGGGGTGAACAGCCCCGGTTTGAAGGCTGGTGGGGAACCAATAAAAAGGAAAGGTTTATGATGAAGCCACAGTTTCAATCCCTGCCGGGAGCCGAAGGATGGCAGCTGAGCAACCCGCCTATCATGGCCATGGCGCCTGTCCGGGCGTCCCTGGAGATTTTTGAAGCCGCCGGTATGCCGGCGTTGCGGACCAAATCAAAAGAGATGGTTGAATTTGCCTTAAGCTGTCTTGACGAAATTGACGGTGATAAGATCAATATCCTGGTGCCTGATGACCCTGATTCACGCGGATGCCAGATCTCACTACAGGTTAAGAATGCTGACAAGGAGCTGTTCCGCTATCTTGAAGCGCATGATGTGATATCCGACTGGCGCGAGCCGGACGTCATTCGCATCGCCCCGGTCCCACTCTATAATACCTTCAGTGAGATCTTTCATTTTTCCGAAATTCTTAAAGCAGGACTTACAAAAATTTAGCTTATGTCAAATGTAGTTATCACCGGTGGCGGCCTTTGCGGATCATTGCTGGGAGCATATCTTGCTACTTTTTGCAGGGATGTGAAAGTATTGGAAAAAAGGAGCGACCTGAGGCTGGGCAATGCGGAGGCCGGCCGTTCGATCAATCTTGCGCTAAGCCGGCGCGGTATGGCGGCTTTGGAGCTGATCGGGCTGAAGGACGAGCTGAAGCAGATCTCGATCCCGATGCCTGTAAGAGCGCTGCACCAGAAAGACGGTACGATCAACTATGTGCCCTATTCAGGCCGTGAGGGAGAGTATATCAACTCTATTTCCAGAACTGGCCTGAATGCATTGCTGCTCGACTCTCTGGAACGGAATGACAATGTTTCTGTAGAATTCGAAGCGGAAGCTGTAGAAGTTGATTTCAAAAATAACGGGCTTAGCTACCGGGTTCAGGGCGGTCAGAAACATATCTCCTATGATTATCTCTTCGGTACTGACGGCGCTGCAAGCGCTGTCCGCCGTAACCTGTATAATCAGCCATTTTTCAGCTACAGCTTTCAGCAGGATTTCCTGGACTACGGCTATAAGGAATTACATATCGATCCGCTTCCGGATGGCGGATTTGCTATTGAAAAGAATGCTCTGCATATCTGGCCAAGAGGTCATCTCATGATGATCGCGCTGCCCAATCTTGACGGAAGCTTTACGATGACACTTTTCCTTCCGTTGAAAGGCAATGACAGCTTCGAGTACATCGACCGGGAATGTGGCATAACGGCCTATTTTCAGAAACATTTTCAGGATGTGTTATCCAAGATTCCGACGCTTGAAAGCCAGTATGCCAGAAATCCGGTCAGCAATCTCGGCACGATCAAATGCAGCCCCTGGTCGGATAAGAATGTATGCCTGCTTGGAGACGCAGCTCATGCCATAACACCTTTCTATGGCCAGGGAATGAACTGTGCGTTTGAAGATGTGCTGGAATTGTCCAGATACATCACAAAAGCAGGTGACCTGAGCCCCCGGGTGATCTACGAATTTCAGAAGCAGCGCAAGGTGAATACAGACGCGATTGCCGATCTGGCCATCGACAACTTTTATGAGATGCGTGATCATACGGCCAATCCTGTTTTCCTGAGGAAGCGGCAGATGGAAACCATGCTTGAGAAGCTATACCCGGATTATTTCTCCAAATACTCCATGGTGACTTTCAGGAATGATATTTCCTATCATGAAGCTATGATCAAAGGACGAAAACAAGATGAATGGCTGATGAATTATTGTGAAAAAAATGAGGTAGTTGAATCAAATTTTGAAAAAATTTATGATGAATTGAAACTGACTTTATCGCAGGTAGACTAAAAAGCTTAAACAATAATTAAGGTAATTATTATAGTAATAGTGTTTTAACTTAATAAAAGAAAAAGAATTAATAAGCGAGGTTTCTTTGTACTTGTGTCTGTCGGTAAAAGAGATAATTTTGACGCGTTAATTAATTGTTAATAAAGCAGAGTTGTAATTTTTTAAAAAATGACATAATTTACTTTTGTAATATTGTAAGTCGCCCGGGATGGCTTCAAATAGTTGGAAGTGAAAATACCTTTAAAAGAGTAGCAAAATTTTAAATCAATTCAAACCATCTTTATTATGAAAAAGTTTTTTTCTTATTCCCTTCTATCATTACTATTTACTTTTATTATTTTATCATGTACGAAAAGTACGGATCTAACCCCAGATTCGATTAATTCTGCTTTGGAGATTCGGACTGCACGCAAGCTTACGGATACTCAAATAGATTCGATTGGTATTATGCATAATTATCGACTCAATGGAATCATGAATAATATTGATTTTAATTCACTCCCGCTCGAAAATCAGTTTGATTCTATCCTTTTACTGGATGGACTTTCAGCCTCATTTATCGATACGTTTAAAGGTTGGTGGAGCAATGATCCGTTAAATAATTACAATGATTCGACATTCAATTTTTATTATGCCAAAATTGACTCAATTTTAGCGGAGGATGTTATTAATTATTCTTCATTTTGCAATGACCTTTCGAAGTTAGAGACAGAAATAAGGGTTAATGTTAGTGACGGCATTGTTCTTGATCACCTGCTTGTTATCATCTCAGTCGCGAAATACTCCTTTTATTACTGGGCACCAACTATTAAAGGAGGAAGCGGAATCGGTTATGATTTTCTGGGTCAAATAGATAAAGTGAGTAGTTCATTAGAGATTAGACGTCCAAAATGGCAGACCGTTATGGCTGCTGATGCTTCCGGAGCCGCCTGGGGTTTCTTGCAATTTGGCGTTTCAGCTTTTTTTGGACCTGTCGGAGCTACATCTTTGGCTGTGGGAGTTGTCGGCAGCGCAGTTGCAGGATCTGTATCAGGTGCAGGGCTCTTACCTTAGTTCTTTAGTATGAATACTAAGCTTTATTGGTTGGTCCAGGTATTGATGTATATTATTTTATCACTCATTACTTTCACTATATTAATCTTTTATAAATCCAGGTGTGGAGAAGTTCTTGATGAATTTCTTTTGTGGAAGTATCTAGCAAAAGGATTAATATTTGGGCTTATTTCATTTGTCAGCGGTATTATCTATTATTTTGCGCTTCGATCAAAAGCAAATAATTTGTGATATTGGTACAAATTTGTTGATATTCTGTGTGTGAGAAGCTTTCTATTACAAATATTTAGCTTCTCGACACAGAATATTTTCCATAATTAATTTTATCCGTATTAAATATTTTTTAGTTCATCGTTTACGCATTCTTGGGCGTCATTTTTTTTAAAGTACTTTATCATGAATAGATAAGTTTATTGACTTCATGGTAATGATCACGAAATAAAACATAAAGCAGGTGTGCTTTTCATACAGTGGTCTTTAGCACCCCTTTCTGTTCTACCTTGTCAGGTAAATAGTTACTTTGGTAATGGATGATTATTTTTTATTTGTCTCTATTTGTGTGTTTACCTATCTGTGAGTCAAAAAGATCTTGCCGAAAGGAAGAGAGTCAGTATATAGTTTTTCAGAGCCAGACTATAACGGAGGCAGACAGCCTAATCACCCCTGCTTTCCTTTGGCCGCATGATCAGCCTTAAGGATTGATCCCGGGTAAAATAAGCTACGGCCCAGTTGATGAATATCATGACCTTGTTTTTTGTACCCAGGATGGACATCAGGTGTACAAACAGCCAGGTCAGCCATGCAAAGAAACCGCTGAATTTGACCCCAGATATCTCTGCGACCGCGCGCTTCCGGCCGATAGTCGCCATATTGCCAAGGTCCTTATATCTGAACGGGATCATGGGTTTGTTCCTGAGCTTGTTTTTAAGGTTTGCCGCGAGGTTTGCCGCCTGCTGCATAGCTACCTGTGCTACCTGCGGGTCCCCGTTCGGATTATCTCCTGTGATCATGAGCGCACAATCGCCTATCGCATATACGTCATCCAGACCTTTTACCTCATTATATTCGTCGACCAACAGGCGCTGCCCTCTCCCATACACTTCCGGCGGAAGGCCTTCCAGCTTTCTGGCTGCGACTCCCGCCGCCCAGATCAGCTTCCTGCTCCTGATGATATTGCCGTCTGAAAGTGTCACATTGACCCCGTCATAGTCTTTTACAACCGTGTTTTTGATTACTTTGACACCCATGTCCAGCAGGCTTTTCTCCGCATTCGCGCTTGATTTGTCAGAAAGTGCCGCAAGAAGCTCATTGCCGGCATCGATGAGATAGATGTCGACCTCGTCCCTGTTCAGCTCATTGTAGTCTTTTGGCAGGATATACTCTTTCATGTCAGCGAGTGCTCCCGCTATTTCGACCCCTGTCGGCCCGCCACCCACGATTACAATGTCGAGCAATTCCTGTCTTAGCTCATAATCGGTGATGGAAAGCGCTCTTTCATAATCACCCAGTATTTTATTGCGTAGCGCCAGAGCTTCAGAAATAGACTTCATGGGCATGGCGCTTTTGCGGATATTCTCGTTGCCGAAATAATTGGTATCCGCGCCGTACGCCAATACCAGCTTATCATAATTGACCCTGCCTATGTTCTTCAGGGTCAGGTGTTTATCATGGGTGTCTACGGATAGAACTTCATCGTTCCTGATGTGGAAATTTTTTTCCTTCTGAAATACTTTTCTCAATGGAAAGGCGATGCTGCTCGGCTCCAATCCCGCTGTAGCCACCTGGTACATCAATGGCTGGAACTGATGATAATTTTCCTTATCGATGAGGACGACCTGGTATTGGCTTCCCGTTAGTTTTCTTGCCAGTTTTAGCCCGGCAAATCCGGCTCCGATGATGACTATCCGTTCGAGCTGTGTTTCAGGAAGGTTTGCAATCATTTTGTTTTGCTTTGTTATATTTTTCTAACAAAATTATTGTTAAAAAGATGCTCTCGAATAAATAAAAAGCGAATAATATTTTGTGGAAATATATAAGAATTACTGACCCTTAAAAATGTATTTTTGAATACCTGAAGAATCCGATATTATGACCGACAAGATACTTAACGACATACCTTATAAAATTTCATTGGCCAGGGTCGATCAGAGACACTTGTGTGTTTCTGTCCGGCACCGGAACGACCAGGTACAGGCCAAGCCTTTCAATATCTTTAGGAAAAATGTCGATTTTGCGCCATTGCAGCAGGACGACCTGGACAGTGAGGAAGCTGATCTGTGTAGCTATTTCAGTTTTTTATTTTCCGATACCCCGGACAGCCTGGACAGAAGAAGCTGGACCCTGACTCATACGATCGGGGCCGGCGCTTCCTATTACGGACTGGGTGATAAGGCCGTCACACCTGACCTGCGTGGCAGGAAATGTATTATCTGGGGAACGGATACCTATGCCTTTCCATATGGCGCAGAGCCGTTGTACAAAAATATCCCGTTCTACATTGAGACGGCCGGCGATACATGTATAGGAGTATTTATCAACAACACCTACAAGCTGGAGTATGACTTCGGATTTACAAAAAGATCTGAACTGACCATACACGCTGCCGGAGGGCCGGTCGATATTTATTTTATAAGAGGCGAAAACCCTATCGATATTATAGCCAGGTACACCCTGCTTACGGGGCCGGCTTCCTTGCCTCCCCTTTGGGCGCTGGGCTATCATCAGAGTAAATGGTCGTATGCGCCGGAGTCAGCGCTCAAGGAAGTTGCCGTTGAGCTTCGTAAACAAAATATTCCGTGCGACTGCCTTTACCTGGACATCGATTATATGGATGGATACCGTGTGTTTACGTGGGACCCGGAAGCTTTTCCTCATCCCGCTCATCTGATCAATGGGCTCAGGGAGCTTGGTTATAAGACCATTGCTATTCTTGATCCCGGGATCAAGATCGATAAAAAGTACGCGATCTATAAAGAAGGAGTCAAAAACCAGCTTTTCCTGAAAGCCGCGGATGGCAAGGATGCCACAGGTCCTGTATGGCCGGGGTATTGTCATTTTCCCGACTTTACGGATCAAAAAGTACGGGACTGGTGGACAGGGCATGTCGAAGAGCTTATGAAAACAGGCCTGGCCGGCCTCTGGAACGACATGAATGAGCCCGCCCTTTTCAACAGGGATGATATGATCCAGACCCAAAGGACATTGGACGATGATGTGAAAATGAGCTTTGAGGGGCGTGGCGGCTATTTCTCTGAAGGGCACAATATATACGGAATGCTGATGTCGGAAGCGACGATGGCCGGTATCGCACGGGCAGGCGACAAGAGACCGTTTGTTCTGACGAGGTCGACTTATGCCGGCGGACAGAAATTTGCCGCCGTGTGGACGGGGGACAATGTAGCCAGCTGGGAGCACCTGCGTATCGCCAACTACCAGTGCCTGAATCTTTCGGTAAGCGGCTTTTCGTTTGCCGGAAGCGATGTCGGTGGATTTGTGGGCAATCCTGACGGAGCCTTGTTCTGCCGGTGGCTGCAGCTTGCCTTGTTTCATCCTTTCTTCAGGACGCATTCGTCCAAGGATTTTGATGCCCAGGAGCCCTGGTCATTCGGTGAGGAGTGGACGGATACGGCGCGAAGGATCATCGAATGGCGCTATAGGCTTCTCGGTTATATATATACCGTATTTCAGCAGTATTGTGAGTCGGGCGTGCCAATGTTAAAGCCGTTATGCCTGGAGCATTGGCCTGACCACAGGTTTAAGAGGCATTTTGACCAGTTTTACCTGGGCAGGTCATTGCTTGTCGTACCGGTTATGGAACCCGGCCAGAGCGGTGTGGATGTATTCCTGCCAGAAGGACATTATTACGACTTGGAAACCCAAATGCATTATGAGGGGGGACGATATCATTTTGTACAGTCAGGTATCGACAGTCCGCCTGCCCTGATGAAAGGTGGTCATGTGATCCCGGTGTGGCCTGTGATGCAGTATTGCGGCGAAAGGTCTCTGGATGAAATAGAGCTATGGTGCGGATGGAGCGACGGACAGAATATAGAGAACTCCATGTACCTCGATGATCTCGAAGGCTTTGCATATCACGACGGCAGATATCTGAAGGTACATTTTATCTACAGCGCAAATGAAAGCTCGGTTGAGCTGTATATCAACAAGCAAGGCAATTATATCGCTGGTATTAATAAATATACTTTTAGATTCTCCGGCATTCCCCATGAAATAAGATCTGTCACAACAGGTGACGGAGCAAAGGTGCCATTTGAGATCAGCGGAAATGTGATTCTTTTTAATTTAAGCGAGCTTCCTGACAGGGTACTTCTGGAGCGGTAGTCATCAGAAATTCAGATCTGTCAACCTGACGATGAAATAATTCCAGAGCGAAGGCTTCAACAATAAGGTGAATAAAAATCCAAAAACCGCTCCAGTCAGGTGAGCCATGTGATTGACATTATCATTTGCCTTCTTGTCCTGGTATATGCTGTAAATGATATAGAGGACTGCGGCTATAATGGAATAGATCGGAATGATCCCGTATAGATATAATTTGGCCCAGGGATTAAACAGCACGTAAGCAAACAATACCGCGCTGACCGTGCCGGAAGCGCCAAGGCTTCTGTATTCGGGCCTGTCCTTGTGTATCAGGTAGTCGATCACATCAGGCACGATGATGCCGAGCAGCAACAGCAGGATATAATATATGCGGCCTGTTTCCCCGAACACCATCTGGTACTGCTGTTCGACAATGGCTCCGAACTGGTACAGGACAAAGAGATTGATAATGAGGTGCAGGTAATCGGCATGAACAAAACCGCTGGTCAGCAGCCTGTAAAACTCTCCGTTCCTTTTGACCCGGTAAGGCCATCCCAGGAGCTTGTGTAAGAGTTCCGGCCGGTTAAATGCCAGGATAGACGTTAGCCCGGCGATACATACAAATAAAATGGTGATGGACATATTATTATATTTTTCTGTGTAATAGTTAAACGATTTTTATCCTGTTTTGATATGGTCATACCAGTGGTATTTTAATCGTTGTGATAAGGATGCCTGTTGATTATAGTAAATGCCCTGTATAACTGCTCCAGGAAGACAGGCCGGATCAGCTGATGGGAAAAGGTCATAGAAGACAGGGATATCTGGTCATTGGCCCGTTCATATAAGGAGGCATGGAAGCCGTATGCGCCACCGACCAGGAAAACTATTCGCCTGGAGGAACTGTTTATCATCATTTTTTCAATATACGTTGCAAATGCTCTGCTTGTAAAGGTCTTGCCTTTTTCATCCAAAAGAATGAGAAAATCTTCCGGTTTCAGCTTTGAGAGGACTTTTTTCGCCTCCTCTTGTTTTAAATGTTCGGGATCCCGGAAGGCTTTCACGGCGTCGATCGTCTCAGACGAGAACTGGGTGAAAGACCTGATCCTTTTATGGAAATCCTCTTCCCATCTCTGTATTTCACCTGAACTGGTTTTGCCGATGGTCCAAAACGAAAAATGCATAATGCGACTTTATTTATTTGAGGCTTTTGATCAGATGTTTCCGGTCCTGGTAGTTATCTCTGATAAAGTCTTTCAGCTCATCGGATTCCCCGAAGTATTTGTTCCTGTCAAGCTGTATGATAATTTCTTCGATCAGATCAGAAGACCGGCTTCCGAGGTGCTCGTCAAGATATGCTTTTGACTTGGCTTTTATTATATCTACTGTCTGTTCCGGATCAGCAGCCATCATAAACGGGATATAGTCCGCCAGGCCGGCTAATGTCCCTGCCGATCTGAAATAACGGATCAATTGATCGGGCTGCCCGGATTTATATAAGATCTCCGCATAGGCCTCAGGATCGTCAGCCCGGATCAAATCGAATATCTCTGAATCGGAAATTACGATCGCAAGCTCTTTTTTTTCTATTGCCGAACTGATCAGTATGGAAGAATTGAGCTCAGAATACCTTATTCCTTCGGAAATGAACCTTTCAAACAGCTGTCTGTACAACACGTCCTTTTCCGTATGGATAAGATAGGATGCGATCGCTGATGTCAGATTCCTGTTTTCCACCACCAGCTTTTTGATGGAAATTTCCAGGATACGGTTGAGGTATACATTGCTGACCTGCTCTTCATCAGCGATCTTTATAAAGGAAATGAAGAGGACCGGGTCATCGAGATAAGTTGAATAAAAGTCGATCAGATCAAACCGGCCGGTCTGGATATCGGATCGGAAAAGCTGCATCAGCCACGCAGCCTTATCCCAGGCGGGCGCATTTTTAATTTTTTGTTCTATTATCTGCCTGATCTCATCAAAATTGCCATCAAGTGTTCTGATGGCCAGGTCAACGGCATTGGGAGACTTAAAATGCCTGTATCCGGGATGACCGATCAGCTCAGCCGACAGCTTATTTATCTTCCGGCGTAAGGATGGAGCGAGGTTCTGGCTGATTATAGCTGCAAGATCCCGGTGTGTCCGGTCGATCAATTGGGTGGCATTTTTGATGTTTTCTTCAAAATGTAGCTGGAAAGACCTGATCAGCAGGGCGCTTATGATCTCTACCGCTCCTGTCCAGTCATTTGCCAGTATCAGATCTTCGGCACGCAGCAGATGCATCTCGAAGATCTGGAAGAGCTGCCTTTTGGCTTTGTTATCAAGCTTACCGCTGACATCCATGTATGATTGAATGAGTTGGTTGATATAATCGTCAAAATCCTTTCCGTGACGGGTAAATTTGTAGCTGAAAAACTGTTTGAATATCTTGTTGAATGTCAGGTTGTTTGAGGCATAGAAGCGTATAAAGGCCGTCAGCTCACCGGTCTGGATCACATCCAGTAGCTCATCCACTCCTACCCTTCTGCTCTCATTGACCGGTGTAAGTCGGATCGACTTGTTCTTATCAAAATACAAAAGCCCGGTGATGTGTTTACAGCCTCTCAACCTGTTGAAATGGATACAATCACAGCTATAGTTGAGTATAAATTGTTTGGTGCGGTCGATCCTTGTATGGACAGGCGGCACTGAACGTTCCGTGTAGACGCTTTTGAGGGTCGACTTGTCCTCTTCCACCTTCCACCTTTCCCTCAACTGGCTCAGCTCCAGGCCTTCGTCCAGTAAGCCTGCCGGGAAGTTGGATTCAAATTCGGCAATTCTAAACTTTCGGTTCACAATTTTTATTCAGCTAAAATCAAAAAATGGAATAAAAGTGTTTTAGTATAAATACCTTTACTTTGTCTTTAATCAGGCAAGTTACTTAATACAAGGCAATAATAAGGCATATGAAGACCATTTATTTGATCCGTCACGCGAAATCATCCTGGGATGATCAGACAGTTGAAGATCATGAGCGTCCTCTGAATGACAGAGGAAGGAAAGATGCTTCGAGAATGTCTAAATATTTGAGTGATAAGGGGATCCGGCCTGAAATTACGCTGTGCAGTACAGCTAAAAGGACGAAGGAGACCTATTCCTATTTTACATCGTTTTTCGGCGGTATACCTCTTAGCCTGATCAAGCGGCTGTACCATGCACCGGTTTCAGTGCTGGAAGATGAGATCCGCTCTATCGATAATCAGTACAATGCGGCTTTTCTGGTTGGTCACAACAATGGTGTCAGTGATCTGGTCGCCATTATATTGAACAGGAATGTTGATCTTCCTACCTGCTCTTTCACCCAGATCGAGTTCCCTGTTGATGACTGGAAAGATATCGACCTTTTGAATGCGAAAGTCGTTGCTGCCATCTCTCCAAAGGAGCTGCCTGTATGAAAAAGCCCTGCTTTCTTCTCTTCCTCATCGTCCTGATAGCATGCTCCAAGCGAACCCCGCAACTAAATGAGGACGAAAGGTATTTTGCCGGCGCCCTGGTAGATGTATACCTGGCCAATGGCCTGTCAAACCAGATCAATCTCGGCGATAAGGATTCGCTGCGCAATGCGCTTACTGTACAGGTCCTGAAAACATATGATATGGACACTACTCAATTCTATGAGGAATTGAACAGGCTGGAGCAGGATCCGGCAAAATTCAAGATCCTCTTTGACACGGTGACAATGAGGCTGGAAAAGATGCGGGACCATTAGAAACTGAAATGCAGCCTGGCCGTAAACACATCGTCTCTTAAATCCTGGTCTCCCGGAGCCAGCGGCTCATTTCTGATAAAATCGTAATATATGACCGCCTTACAATGTTTATTGAGGTAATAACAGTATCCCAGACCCCAGGTGTCATACCTCAGATCAGCCGGGCCATACCGGTCAGGTGTTTCGCCAGATGGCCGTTCGAGGGTTTTGTTGGGATCATAAAAATCATACTTGAGCAGCAGCTGATGTTTCGGACTGAACAGGCTTTGAAGGAACATAATGTAAGCTCCGTCAAATGGCCTGGAATAGATGGCGTCGGCAGAAGCTGACAATGCTGTGAAGGTTGAGCCATGTGTGCCGGGCTGGACCCCTTTGATATATTCCAGTCTAAGCTCTGTCGAGCCCCATCTGTGCGTTTTCCTGAGCTGAACATCAGCGCCGTAGTAGATCCTGTCCATACGCCGGCCTATATTGGCAGTCGATGTTTCTTCCGATACGGTGCCATCCTTATGATAGGTGACCACTGTCTCGTTATTGCTCCTTACACCTCCGTAGTAACCGGATACTGCTCCCGACAGGTACCATGTAGTTCCTATCCTTACAGGCGTAACCTGCAGCCGGCTGATCAGATCTTTATAGCTATCCTGATCGGCAGTGGTCTGTAATCCAGGGCCGTTAAATATCCCGAAAGACAGGTTTAGCTTATTCCGGAAGCCATCCCTGCCCAACAGGTCATGAAAATTAAGCATAATACCGAGATCACGCTCACGGGGAAACAATATCTGGTTCATTCTTCCCCTTTCAGGCGCCTCCCGTGATGCCGAGCTCAGGTTGGTTTCAAACCCGAACGGCCGTGCAAAAAGGCCCATAAAGACCGAGTATTTATTCCACCGGGGATCGATCAACTGGCCATACATGTCCCTTACCACAACTCCGCGCTCCGTGGCATCCACCTGCAAAGCGAAGTAAACCACCGGCACGCGACTTTTCGAAGGATACAGATAGTCGAACTTAAAGCGCGCTCTCCTGAGCATGAAACGACTACTGGAAAACTCACTGAAGTCTCCCCCGGAAAAGTTTTTGGCGCCTTCGGTCTGAGTAAGCTGATACTGGGCCTGAACATAACCTGAAATGTTGAGATTACCGAATTTGGTATATAATAATTTGGTTGTATCGGTCTTTAATAAGGCGGTATCGATATCGGTCAGATTTTGGGAGGATGCCGCATAATACGAAAGGCAAAACAGAACAATGTAAACTTTTCTTAACATAACTCTAATCTGCCGCAAAGGTAGATATTCAAGGTATGAGGAGTCGAAGATAATATTAAGTTTGTGTTAATTTTTATTGTTCTACGGTGAAATGATCGTCAGCCTTTTGGACTGGATGATCTTTCCGGCGCCATCGACCAGCGCGTAGATATATATTCCCGGCTTGAGATCGGAAATGTCGATCGTGTCGAATTTGGAGCCGTTGATGTAATAAGGTATTGATTTTTCCAACTTCCCGATGAGTGAATACATCTTGAAGGTATAGCGCCCGGCAGGGATATTGCTTAGCTCCAGCTTGACATTTTTGGTATATGCGGGATTCGGATAGAGCGTTATATCCGGCTGTCCCGAAGGCTTGTCCTTAAGCTGTGCTGTCTTGGCCGGCACATAATATTCTGCTTTGGTAATGGTTTGCTCATTGTTGTCGACCGACAGTTTCAGCACCGGCAGGATATATCTGGCATTATAGAACAGTATCTCGGTCTTACCGGCAGGCAGCTCATTGATATTATCCCGGAAGACATCGGAGGCATCTATCCATTTATAATGGCCCGTTTTGGTGTCGATGGTATAATCATAGGTCTCCTCCCTGGTGACCCTGATACAGTCGGTCAGTGTAACATCCGGCAGGAACAGCTTACCCAGGCCATCCACTTTATTTTTTCTTGTAATAAGCACGTTCAACCTTATACTGTCCGGCAGTACCGGCAGCTTTTTGAGAAAAGCATCCTTGATATTGTCTATGCCAAATTCGACATAGGTCTCCGTTACCTCCGTGATCAGCTTATCCATCTTAAGGCCGGCGAGATTTTCCCGGAGCGGGTTGGTATAGTCGATATCTGCCCTGTACCCGATGCCGAAAGGATCTTCTGATGAAAATCCTGCCAAGGCAAAGGAAGTTTTGGCCACCTGGTAAAAATTCGTTACGTCATTGGAGCCGGTCAACATAAGGTTGGATTTCTCCGGGACAAATCCTTTTTTTGACACAGCTGCCGCTTTATAGGTGATTATGTAGGGAGACTGGAGAAAGCCAAAGTCCCAGAATTTGACCTTGCCTTTTGCCGGGATGCTTTTTTTGTCGGGCGACTTGTCGACCTGGTAATAGAACATATCGCCGGAAGCAGGCATTTTTACCTGGCTATACAGGTAAAAAGACATACAAAGCATCAATAACAGAAGTATCTTTTTCTTCAAATTACTTAACTATGGTTATGAAAATCCGGCCTGGCCCTTTTTGCAAATCTAAACATTTACTTTTAATAGCTCTATCACATTTTTGGCGATCTGATCAGATGTGGCGGATGAATAACGCACTTTTTTAAACCTGTGTGTTTGCGGCTCGACCCCACACGCATATACATGATAATGGTGATTATGATCCATGATACAATGCACACCGATCGCTTTCCACCCCTGGGACTCCATCTCCGCTGCGGTTTTTCTTTCAATATTGGTTGCCTGGGAGACCTCGGGAATATGGATCGCGGCAAGATGCTTCCTTAGCTCCTTATCATCCGACAGGCATAAAAATGCGATAACATTCTCTCCTGCCTGCGGAATAAATTCCCTGGGACTAAACTGAAAGCGGGAATCCCATTGTTGAGGGCCGGTACATGATAGCTCTTCTTCAAGCCCGATCACCCCGTCATATTGCGGGCAATCCGCTTGCATCATATCTATTCCCGTGACTTCGGTCTGCCATTCGGGAAATAAAGCATCGGCCATATGTTTCGATCTTTCGGAGAAGGCGGCGATCCTTGCGCCCGCATTGAGATAGATGTGCGGTCCTTCACTAGGATCTTGCCTGTTATAGACGATCTTCTCAAAATCGGCATCCCTTTCTGATAATGCGCCAATGACGATAGCTTCAGGGAGATTGCCCGCTATCATGGTCAGGGGCATTGCCAGGATCTCATACATCTTATTTTCAACCGACCCAAACGCTTCATCAATGGTCAGGGCCGAATCCGGCGGCACTATATCCACGCCTTCGGGGGCGGCCGATCTAAGCTTATCTGCCAGCTGCTCTAACTTGTTTTTTGATCTTCCGGAAGGGATATAACTTAGTCTGTACACGTATATTGATTTTTATCTTAATTCTGGGGTTTACCTTCATAGTCGTACCTGTAGATCTTGCCGAACCGGGACAATTGTGGCAGGACCGCTTCATTGCCAACCACAAAAAGGTGCAGATTGTCGGCAAGCAGATATTTTTTTGCCATAGACCTGATCTCTTCAGCAGTAACAGAATGGATCCGGATCAGCTGATTTTTGAAATAATCGTCAGGCAGGCCGAATTTCCATCTGGCTAAGGCAAAACGCGCGATCGTCCTCGGGTCTTCCACTGATCGTGAAAAATTCCCGCTTACAACATTTTTGACCTGCTGGAGCTCATCGGCCGGAATTATTTCCTCCCTTAACCGCCTGATCTCTTTGATGATCTCTCCTATCGCTTCTGATGTAACCTCGTTCCTCACATTCACAGAAGTAAAGAAAGACCCCATATGCTCATCCTGTGACAACCGCGAGCTAATGCCATATGTGAAGCCTTTATCTTCGCGGAGATTTCGGTTGAGCCTGCTCGAAAAATATCCTCCTAAGACGCTATTCATCAGGTTGGCGGCGATCATATCTTCATTGTAGGGAAGGTAATCTACGGCGAATGACACCCCTATAAGTGACTGGACGGATCCTTCTTTCGGAGAGAAGCTGATGTCTGTCATCTCTCTGACGATGCTCCGGTCGAATTGCGGTTCGGCAAAGTCCTTTTTTTGCCATCGTGCAAAGGTCCCATCAACCAACGTTTTTACTTCCTCCAAGGAGATATTCCCTTCAAGAATAAGATAGGATCGATTGGGCATGAAGTTAGCGTCGTACCATCGTCTGCAGTCTTCCAGCCCGATACAACTGACCGAGCTTTCTGTCACGACCTCATGGTAAGGATGCCCTTCCGGGTAGACCCTGATCTTAACGATATTGGACAGGATGGATTCGGCTTCGTCCTTTTGCGCTGCTAAGTTGGAAAGTTGCTGTCGCCTGATATTTTCAAATTCGCCTACAGGAAAAGCCGGATACATGATCGCTTCGGCAAATAAGCTGAAGACCGCGTCAAAATGCTTACTCAGAGAAGACACATATCCGCCGATCGAGCTGGTATGGACGGTAGCGCCGTAATAGTCGACCTTTCTGTCCCATTCGCTTTTACTGTTCATTATTGTACCACAGGACAACAGTTGTCCGGTTATCTCATTCAGCCCGGCTTTCGGTCCCTGTAACGCAATTCCGTGATCGATGAACAACTGGGCATTGACCCTGGGTAGCTTATGGTTTTCGATCAATATGACCTTCATTCCGTTCTCGAGGAGAAGACGCTGTTCCTCCCTGAACCTGATCTCCGGTGCAGGACCGGCTGGCGGTGGATCTTTTCTGAATGCGTGTATATCTTTTATGCTGTCTATCATATTCAATTTGATGTCATTCGTGATTAACTGCGCCCGGTTGTTTAGGCAGCCAGTACATGGTCACCCTGTTCTCTTTTCGCAGGTATTTGCGTGCAGCATCCGCTATATCATCCCTGGTCAGGGCGGCATATTGGCCGAACTGCCGGTTGTACATGGATGTATCCCTGAAATAGGTATAATAGGTTGAAAGCCCTTCGGCTATTGTAAGCAGTGATGATTTTTCATTGATCAGCTGTGTTTCCGTTTGGTTCATCAATTTCTCAAACTCTTCCTGGCTCAACCCTTCCGACATGATCTTTGCCACCTCGGCATCCATAGCCGATTCGATCTCTTCCGGACCTATCCCCGCATTTCCTATCGCAAACTGCAATATGACGCCGGGATGCTCTAAGTCGAAGGGAAATGATCCTACCTGAACGGCTTTCTGCTGCTCATCGACCAAAGCCCTGTACAATCTACTACTGGCTCCTGTACTCAGAATATCGGAAAGCAGCTTGACAGCAAAATAGTCATCCCTGGCAAAGGCGGGAATACGATAAATATGCACCACTGCCGGCAACTGGATATTATCGTATACCGTATCACGGATCTCACGGCTTAGCTGCGCTTCAGCGGCAGCAGGCCGGTATATTTCTTTTTTACTTCGGGGTATGGTGGCGAAGTATTTGTTAATCAATAATTTAGCGCGCTTCAATTCAAAATCTCCTGCAAGGCAGAGAACGGCATTGTCAGGCACGTAAAATTCCGCATAGAAATCTTTGTAGTCAGACTCTTCCGCTGCGTCAATATGTGCCATGGAGCCGATGACCGACCAGCGATAAGGGTGTTCGCTGAAGGCCCTCTTCATACCCTCCTCGACCAGTGTTCCGTAAGGGCGGTTGTCATACCGCTGCCTTCTTTCCTCCTTTACTACCGATCTTTGTGTTTCGATGCCCGTCGTGTCGACCCGGGCGTGAAGCATACGCTCCGATTCGAGCCAAAGGCCTGTCTCAAGGTGATTTGAAGGGAACAATTCAAAGTAGAAGGTCCGGTCGTGGGAAGTATTGGCATTCAGAGTACCGCCGGCATTCTGAACGATATTGAAGAACTGCCCTCTGGGAATGTTTTTAGAGCCCTCGAAAAGCAAGTGCTCAAAAAAGTGCGCGAAACCGGTACGGTCGGGCCTTTCATTTTTGCTGCCGACATGATACATAACCGATACCGCGACCAACGGAGACGTATCATCCCTGTGTAAGATGACGTGCAGGCCGTTGTCGAGGTCATATTCTTCAAAATCTATGCTGATATTGTTTTCTGACATTTTCGATCGATTAAAAAACGCAATTAATAATGCACTTTCCCTTTAAGTTGTTCATGGATCGCTACATTTTCATGCGTGCAAGGTATGAAAACACTTTCAGGACTGGTGCGTTTTACCAGATAATCATTTCACCACAATCAGACTAAAATTGCGTTATTTGCACAGATTTTGGAATGAAGGCTTTTAAAACATTGGACAAAATGATCATAAAGGGGTTTATTGCTCCCTTTATTGTGACATTTTTTATCGCCTTATTCATCCTGACCATGCAGTTTTTGTGGGTGTGGGTGGATGAACTGGTCGGTAAAGGGGTCGGTGTGTTCATTATTCTCGAGCTGTTATTCTATTTACTGCTTTCTTTTTTCCCGATCGCCTTCCCGATCGCCGTTCTCCTGAGCTCGGTCATGCTCATGGGCGGGTATGCTGAAAGATATGAGCTGTCAAGCATGACGTCAGCGGGCATCTCCCTGATGCGCATTATGCGCCCGCTGATCATCCTGTCGTGCTTTATTGCCTGTATCAGCTTTGCCTGCAGCAACTACCTGTGGCCGGTCGCCAATCTTAAGTACAGGTCGCGGCTTCTGGATATCAAAAATCAAAAGCCAACGCTCAGTATTCAAAAAGGTGTTTTCAACCGCGATTTCAGCGGGTATGTGATCAAGGTCACGGATAAGGCCAAGGATGACAGAACCGTCAGTGGTGTTATGATCTATGATAACCAGAGACAGTTGGACAAGCTTAATCTTCTTACGGCACACAAGGGAGAAATGTATACGGAGCCTAAGGAAAATATTTTTGTGATGAAGATGTACGACGGACATCAGTATCAGGAGGTCTCCCCCCAAAGCGGGTCAGGCGGCAGGTATCCTTTTGTCCGGATGAATTTCAAAGCTTATACCAAGGTTTTTGACATGAGCCAGTTTGATTTTAACAGGACGGATGAAAACCTGTATAAAACCCACCAAACTATGCTGAGTGTCAGGCAATTGCGGTCAGCGGTCGATAGCATCGATAAGAGGCTGGACAACGCCCTCAATACACTGCATACTTCAGTAACCGGTACCTTAAGGACTAAGTATAATACGGCCTTCCCATCAGGTACACGTGAAAGTGCTGACGGTCGTTTCTTCCCAGCGCAGGATACGCAGGCAATAGAAAGGATCAAAAGAGAAAAGCTGCACCATCTCAATCTAAAGAACGCTTCTAAGGGCGAAAGATCCGGGCTTCCTGCCGTAAACGCTCCGGCCAACCTGAAGCCGCCTGCACCGAATTATACAACCGGAGCTGATCTGCTAAAAAGCGGAACGGTGCAGAAGGGCGGTCCCTTTATCAACCAGATAAAAGATCAGTTTAAATATGCCAGCATAAGTCATGCCATGTCGCTTGCTAAAAGCGCCCAAAGCTCGGCTGAGCTTCAATCCAATATCTATGCTGCCGAATATGATTCCCGTGTACGGCATATTTTTGAGATGAATATCAAGTTTGCATATGGGGTCATTTGTATCGTTTTTTTGTTTATAGGCGCTCCGATGGGCGCTATTGTAAGGAAAGGCGGTTTCGGTTATCCCTTGCTGGTAGCCATTATTTTCTATATGGTATACCAGGTTCTTTTCACGGCAATGAAAAAATCATCAGAAAGCCAGGTCGTTGCTGCATGGGCTGCGCCATGGATCCCGGTGGCCGTCATGTCAGTGATCGGCACCATGCTTACCAGGAGAGCCATGAGTGACGGCAGCATGAATCTCGAGATTGTCACCAAGATATTCGTCAAATTTTTCGAGCGTATATCTGAGGGCTATTACCAGCTGGTCGATTTCTTTCTGAAAAAGATCAAAAAATAGGCTTCTGCCGGATAGGATACCGCAAGACACCCTTAAAAGCTAAATTATTTTAGAGGCTATGAAGATCGGTTGTAATTCCCTTTTTATATATTTTGTGCTGGGCTACTGCCCTTCCATCCCCGCTCAAAAGATTACGCCCTGGTATGGTGAAATGCCTGTTCCTCCCATCCACTGGTACAGCTTGTTCTATCTGCAACGTACGATGGACAGAAACACGGTTGTATATGATCTGAATACCGATGCTGCCGGAAATATAGATATGAGTGACCCGGTCAGTATTTACTGGATCGACTATGAGCTGGGCGGGGCGAGATCAGAGCTTACCCTCACACAACGGAAGCTGGCCTACGGCCTGAAGATCAGGCTCATTGACAGAACAAAGAAGATCTGGCAGCTGCAGATCGTATCCTATAAAAGGTTGAAACTTGTTCTCAAGCCTGATAAGAATGGCGTATCCAGGGTCTATACGAAGATCAATGGACAGGAGGCTCAGCTCAGACGATTTTTGATCTATGTGACGGGAGGCACCTATTTTGACCCTGATGTAGAATATATTGAGCTGGAAGGCATCGATCCCGACGGAAAGACGGTTTCGGAAAAGATGAAGCCTTAATGTTCCCCGTTCTCCTGCGTGCTGTTCTTTGCTTTTAACAATTTAAAGACGAGGCTGAAGCCGATCGTGACCAGCAAAGCAATCAGGCACCCGATGATCACGCAGCCGAGCCTGCCCATAGCCAGCTTCCAGTCGTGCGCATGATGACTGTCGACCATCAGCACCACAATAGCAGCCAAAGCGCTCCGTATAGAGCCCTGTAGCTTAAAATACAGGCCGGTAACGATCACCAGCACGACGCCGATACACAACATCAGCAGGTTCGGAAGATGGATAAAGAACAGGATCAGTCCGATGGCACAGCCCAGGAGGTTGGCTTTCATGCGGTCAAAAGCGAGTGCCAGGCTATTGTCAGGCGAAATTGCCACCACAACGGAGACAACGGACCATTGGAAAGGCAGCTGAGGAAAATAAAGAAAGAGGACGTAACATATAACGACACCTATGATACACCTGGTAGCGTAAAGGAAATTTTCTGTGGTAATGATCCTGTTATGATCAGTTGAAAATAAATTCAAGTAATAATATTTTAGTAATCGAAAATATTAAAAAGAAATAAGATTACTTCGTAGCCGGATGACAAAGTTACTTAATTCTAATTATGACTATCAATCTAATGGCATTTGAATATGCATCACAGGTCATGAAAGGTAATCCCCGGTCCGGAATCTTCACTGATGCAGGTACAACATTTAAATATTTAGATATATAAATATCTAAATATATCTAAAGCCAGAGCATCCGTACAACATCATGAATGGAAAGAGGCGGATCCTAACGAATCTAAAAAATAAAAGACATTTTTATCTTCTATTTAAAAATCTGTTTTATCTTTGCGCTGTAAATGCAATAAATGTTCTCAAAGACCTGTGAATATGCCATTCGCGCTATGATCTTCATCGCGCAGAAGTCAAAAGATGGCAGGAAGGTGGGTATTAAAGAAATAGCCAAAGGGATCGACTCCCCCGAGCATTTTATTGCCAAGATACTGCAGGAGCTGAGCCGGAAGCGATTGTTGCAATCCATGAAAGGGCCGACCGGCGGTTTTTACCTGGATAAGGATGCGCTGGAATGTTCCCTTGCGGATATCGTCAAGGTAGTGGATGGCGACAAGATCTTTACGGATTGTGGACTTGGTTTGAAGCACTGTTCCGAAACACAACCCTGCCCGATCCATCATGAATTTAAATCAGTAAGAAAAAACATTCAGACCATGTTGGAAAAAGCAAAACTGGGCGAGTTTTCGAAAGAACTGGAGATGAGCCAGATCTTTCTCAAGCGGTAGTGCTTTTTTTAAATCAATAAAAGACAAAAAGGTATTAATATCTATATAATGAAACCAAGCAAGTTCATAAAGCGATCTTACCTGCTTCTTTCGACCATGACGCTTTGTGCATTTTCCGCCTTAGCGCAGGAGGCTACCCCTTCTGATTTCTCATTCGGTTCAACGGCTGGAATGATATGGCTGCTTTTTGCAGTTGTATTAGTGCTCTTTTCTGCCGTACTGGTATTGAAGCAGAAAGTAAGCGACATCCGGGATTGCCATAAAAGAAGAACGGACGAAGAGGAACGGGAAAGGCTAAAATCGCATACCCGCAACCTGACCAATGATCAGATCGGCAGACTGATAAACTACAAAAGGCATGGCAAGGATGGTATCATATTGTCCTTATTAATAACTGCAGCTTTGTCATTAGCACCCGGAGAGAAGATATGGGCACAAAGCGCAGAAGGGCCTGCCGACGGTTCATTGCTGGGAGAAGCAGGGATTATCATTACCATCATACTTTTGCTGATCCCTATCGTGTTGGCGGCCATCTTCCTGGTCGTAAAAGTGATGAACACCCTGAACCAGGCAAAGAGCCGGCAGAGCCTTGAAGAAGCTGAAAAGCTGGTCGCTTACCTGCGTTCCTTGCCGGAAGAAGAAATAGATACCAATTTTAAAAAACGCAAAGCGGCTTTGGAATACAGGCTTACCCATCATGAGCTTTCAGGCGATCAACCTGCCGAGGATGAAAAAGGCTTGCTGCAGATCAATGAGCAGTCAGGTCTTCCTATCGTAGCCGTTAAAAAGAAGGCGCTCCCCCGCCCCAATATCGACCCAGAGCTTTCACGTTTGATCTTATGGTACCTGGGCTGTGCCACTTTCTGGCTTTTATTCGGTACGACCATCGGTGAATACGTTGGCATCAAATTTGTGGCGCCGGATGCAGATCATGTAAGCTGGCTGAGCTTTGGGCGTTTACGCCCTGTTCACACCAACGTAGTATTCTGGGGATGGGCTTCACTCGGTATGTTGGGATTAGGATATTATGTGGTTCCACGGGTTAGCAATACCAGGCTGAGTAGCCTAAAATATGGCTGGTATGCGTTATGGCTGATCAATGCGGCCGTTATAGCAGGAACGGTCTGTCTTATGGCTGGTATTAACAATGGCGGTGGCGAATACCGCGAGTATATATGGCCCGTGATGCTTTTGTTCGCTATCGGCGTGGTGCTGACACTTGTCAATTTCCTGCAAACCATTGCCCGCCGAACGACCAAAGAGATCTATATCTCTAACTGGTATATGGTCGCAGCGATCATCTTTGCCATCGTAATTACAGTAGTGGCCTATGTGCCTTACTGGCAGAACGGGCTTGGCGAAACTATCATACAGGGCTATTATATGCACCAGGGGGTCGGCATGTGGTTTATGCTCTTCACACTCGGCATCGTCTATTACTTCCTGCCTCAACAGCTTAACAAACCTATTTACTCTTATAGTCTAGGGATACTTGCTTTCTGGACACAGATTCTTTTCTATACCCTGATCGGCACACACCATTTTGTGTTCAGCTCCATTCCCTGGTGGCTGCAAACAGTAGCTATTGTGGGCAGTGCCGGCATGGCCATACCGGTCATCGCAGGCACGACCAATTTTATCATGACCTTCAAGGGTGCATGGTATAAGATCAAAGACAGCTACACGCTTCCCTTCTTTCTGGTAGGTACCATTTTCTATTTCACGGGCTCTATGCAGGGGACGGCAGAAGCTTTTCGCAGCACGAACCTGATCTGGCACTTTACCGATTTTACGGTGGCGCATTCGCACCTGACCATGTATGGCATCATCTGTTTCTTCCTTTGGGCGGGGATCTACGCTATTATTCCGCGCCTTACCGGTAAGGAAGCGCCCCAGATAACGATAGGCGCGCATTTTTGGCTGGCGCTTATCGGGCTGATGTTCTATACCGTACCACTTATGTATGGCAGTACGCTGAAAGGGTTGCTATGGATGGAGGGAAAGCCGTTTATTGACAGCGTGGTGCTGATGGCGCCTTACTGGCTGTGGCGGGCTATCGGTGGTAGCCTCATGTGGCTGTCGCACCTGTTCTTCGCCTACAATATGTACAAGATGATGGCCACAAGACATGTGGTGGATATTCGTGAAACTGCCATTCAGAAACTGGAGGAGTCAGCTGCTTCAGCTCAGACAATCGCATAAATCTCATTCGAAAAATAAAATGGAACTGTTCGATAATCATAAAAAACTATTTGGTACCGCCACAATCTTTTTCGTGGGGCTTACTCTTTTGGTGGCCGTCATGCCAGCTATCCGCAACCAGAATATAAACCAGCCATTGCCGGCTGCCGAACCATTAAGCGCCAATGCCGTAAAAGGCAAAGCCGTATTTGTCGCTAATGGTTGCGTGGCCTGCCACACTCAGCAGGTCAGGAATGTGGATATGGATAAAATGTGGGGCACACGCCCAAGCCTCGCCGCCGATTACGCCGATATACACCGTACTGATATCTGGCGCAATACCGCTACCTTAATGGGCACGGAACGCACCGGTCCCGACCTGACCGATATCGGTAACCGTCAGCCCAGCAAGGACTGGAACCTGGTACATCTCTATAACCCGCGTATCGTAGTGAAGGAGTCCATTATGCCCGCCTACCCCTGGCTTTTCCAGCTCAAAACAAAGCCTTCCGGATCAGATGTTGTAGTCAATATACCGGCAGAATATATGGGAGGTAAGGTAGGTAAGGTAGTCGCTTCCCGGGATGCGCTGTACCTGATCGCGTACCTGCAATCCTTGAAGCAGGCCAAGTTGCCGGATGGTACAGAAGCGCCGGCTTTCCTGTACAAGAAGGAAGAGAAGAAAGCAGCGGATGCTCCAGGCGTTGAGCTGGATGGCAAAGAGCTATACACAGCCAACTGTCAGAGCTGCCACCAGGCTAACGGTGAGGGCTTGCCCGGCGCATTCCCGCCGTTGAAAGGAAGCTCCGTTGTTACCGGAGACAACCTGGAAATGTATGTGGACATTATTATGAATGGCTATGATGCCAGACCGGAATTTGGCGCTATGGCACCCGTAGGGACCAATATGGAATGGACAGAGCATGAAGTAGCTGCTATTATTAATTACGAGCGGTCAAGCTGGGGCAACAATGGTAAGAAAGTAACACCCGAAGAGATAAAGAAGATCATGGATTTCGTAGAGCTAAAAGCAGCTAAATAATGAGAAAGATATTACTGAGCATAGCGCTCCTGTTAAATGCGATATACATTATTGCCTGCCCGGTATGCGAACGCAACCAACCCAGGGTATTGAAAAGCATCACACATGGCGCCGGACCTGAAAGCAGATGGGATTATGTGATCGTATGGGTGACTGTAGCCATCGTATTAGGGACATTCTTTTTCTCTGTGAAATGGCTGATACGTCCCGGTGAAACATCAGATCGCCATATTAAACGCTTTATTTTAAATGATGAGTAAGATGAGTGACAAAAGCACCATATTCATTTTTATAGATGATGAGACCAGGCCTGTTGCCGAGCTGCGGTCACCGGTCAGCTTCGAACTGGATACCCGTAAGCTGACAGATGGTGACCATGTATTGAAGATCGTCAGTAAAGATCCGACCGGCAAGGAAGGCATCCGCAAAATACCTTTTGTAGTGCGGAATGGTCCGGCTATAGCCATTGAGGGCATAAAAGAGCATGCGGTCGTAGATGGTGTATTACCCTTGATGATCAATGCCTACGGCAAGGGAAACCAGAGATCTTTCCTGATAACGGGCAGCGAGACGCCTCAGAGTATTCCCTGGTGGGTATGGCTGCTCATCATTGGTTTTGCGGGATGGGCATTGTATTATACTTTCCGGTATTTCTCAGTAGCACAATAATCGTTGCCATGAATAATAAGAAATACATCACGACGATAGAAGATATCAAGCTCCTGGTCGATACCTTTTATGGAAAAATCAGGGAGGATCTCCTGTTAGGCGGCATATTTAACAGTGTTATCAAAGACCGCTGGCTGGAACACCTTGAGAAAATGTACCGTTTCTGGCAGACCGTTCTTCTGGGTGAGCATACTTATTATGGAAGCCCTTTTCCACCACATGCACAATTACCCATAGAACAAAAACATTTTGATGCCTGGCTCAAGCTATGGTACGAGACCATTGATGAGCATTTCAGCGGGGAGAAAGCGGATGAAGCAAAGTGGCGGGGTGATAAGATGGCTGTTATGTTTCTTTCCAAGATCTGGTATTATCGCAACAATTCATCTACACCGTTATTATGAATACCTCTGTACAACAGCCTGTAGCAATAGCCTGCCTGTTTACCTGGATCGGCTTCGTATGTGCTATCAGCTTCCTGGAAGCCTGGTTAAAATTCCGGGCACCGGGTGTGATCCTTCCTATCGGGTTGGGAATTGGCCGGTTGATATTTGGTGCATTGAATAAAGTGGAATGGGTGTTTGCTGCCGTTGTATGTATAAGCGCTGTAATGCACGGAAAGCCCTTCATGACGCTTCCTAATATGTGCCTGACAGCCGTTGTAATGATCCTGGTAATGCAGACCGTATGGTTGCTGCCTGCATTGGATGTACGCGCAGAGCTGCATATGCAGGGTAAACCGGTTACGCACTCTTATCTGCATTTCTGGTTTGTCGGCACAGAAGTGGTCAAGGTGATCATCCTTTTTATTACGGCAATCTCACTTCTGAAAAAATCATAAATATGGAACAGGAACAGCTCTTAGATGCCATACGCGATAAATATAAAGCGCAGGGTGAAAATCCCGATACTTACCTGAAAGGTTTATTGCAGGCAAAGCCTATTAATTACTGGGACTATGTGCAGGTCGATACCTTGCTGTCTTTGCAGAAGCCGCGCACAGACTTTGCCGATGAGGAGATCTTCATCATGTACCACCAGGTGACGGAGCTGCTATTGAAGCTGATGATCCATGAGATAAAGCAGGTTGTATACAGCGAAGAAATTACAGAGCGATTGTTTATCAGTAAGATCAGCCGGATGAACCGCTATACCAGGATGCTCATTACCTCCTTTGACGTGATGCGTGATGGTATGGACTATGACGATTATAATACTTTTCGTGCAACCCTCGCACCGGCGAGCGGCTTCCAATCGGCGCAATTCCGGATAGTAGAGATCTATTGCACCCGTATCACAAATCTTATTAATGAGGAAGGCAAAAAACGGCTGTCCGCCGAGCCGGATATGGAAGAATATTTTGAGCACATCTATTGGAAAGATGCGGGGCTGAATCGTGTGACTGGCGAAAAGACCCTGACCCTTCGCCAGTTTGAGGCAAAATACCAGGATAGCTTCGTGGCGCTGGCGAAGAAGGTCAAAGGTAGAACCATCGAAGATATCGTAAATAAGATGAGCGACCGGTCGGACGCCTTACGGGATATACTCCGCGAGTTTGACCGGCTATACAATATCGAATGGCCTTTGGTGCACCTGAATACCGCAAGGCACTATCTCGACAATAAAGGAGAAAATAAAGCGGCTACCGGCGGTTCCGAATGGAAAAAATACCTTCATCCACAATTTCAGCAACGCAAATTCTTTCCTTTACTATGGACAGAAGGCGAGTTGCAAAGCTGGGGAACGGAAACAGAAAACCTCCCTCACGATAAGCAAATAAATTTGACCTTATGTTCGAAGATAAAGACATAGATAAGATGTCGGGCCACTGGCTGCTGGCAAGGATGGGCAAAAAGGTGCTGCGACCCGGCGGTAAAGAGCTGACCCAGAAGCTGATACGGGAATTGATGATCACCGGTTCGGATGAAATTGTGGAGTTTGCACCCGGTCTTGGATCCACTGCATTGCTTGCTTTACAAAACCGGCCTCTTTCTTATACAGGAGTGGACACGGATGCAGACGCCGTAAAGCTATTGAGCTCAAAGATCGCTGGCAATAATATTGCATTTATACAGGCCAATGCCGCACATACGCCATTACAGGCCAATAGTAAGGACCGCGTGTATGGCGAAGCTATGCTGACCATGCAAGCGGATCACCGTAAGGCTGAGATCATCCGGGAAGCTGCACGTATCCTGCGAAAAGGCGGGCTATATGGTATTCATGAATTGGGATTAATGCCTGACACACCGGATGAATCCATGAAAGCGGAGGTGCAGAAGGAGCTGGCATTGGCGATCAAGGTCAATGCCCGCCCGTTGACAACTATAGAATGGAAAGAGCTTCTGGAGGCAAACGGCTTTTCTGTAAAGAAGGTCATCAAGGCGCCCATGCACCTGTTGGAGCCGAAACGCATGATAGATGATGAAGGCCTTGCCGGAGCTGCAAAGATCGCTTTCAATATTCTCACCAACAGTAAAGCACGCAAACGGATACTTGCCATGCGACGGGTATTCCATCGATACAGGGAGCATATAAATGCCATCGCCATTATTGCAGAAAAGGTCTGAAAAAGGATCGAAATGAACATTTCAAAATAAGAATGCTACAGGCGATACAGTCAACGATTTTGGGACTACTGTTGAAAAAAATTGTTGGAATAGCATTTTTGCCTATAGGATAAAATCGTATAAAACGGATGGAATCCCCGGCCCTGGTTGAGCCCGTCCGCCAAGATGACCCCGGCTCTTCAAAAGTGATGCGCTGAAGGCCGTGCACATTTATTTAGCTTATACAGGTGTGTTTTCATTCCAGTAATAGCTGTCAGGATATATTCTTTGCCCAAACAGGGCGGTACCGATCCTGATGATCGTAGCGCCTTCTTCGATGGCTGCTTCAAAATCGCCGCTCATGCCCATGGACAGCTCTTTCATTTCGGTATTGGGTAGCGTCAATGCTGCGACCTGCTCTTTTAAAGATGCCAGCAACTGAAAGCACTTTCTTACCCGCTCCGTATCGGCGCTGAATAAGCCAATGGTCATCAAGCCTTTTATTTTTAGTGTGCTAAACTGCGAAAGTCCCTTTGCAAGGGCAATTGCCCGCTCAGGGCTCACACCGAACTTACTTTCTTCATAGGAAGTATTGACCTGCATCAGGATATCCATGCTCCTACCCTGCTTTTGTAATTGCCTGTCCAATGCTTCTGCCAGGCTCAACCTGTCTACTGAATGAATACAGTCGGCATATTGTATAACATCTTTGACCTTATTGGATTGTACATGTCCGATGAAATGGAACTCTACCTGCTGGTCTTTTAATAAAGGGTGCTTGCGTTTTAATTCCTGCACTTTGTTCTCACCGATATAGCTCACCCCTGCTGTAAAGGCCTGCCTGATCTGTTCCGGCTCTACCGTCTTGGTAGCAAGCAGCAGTTTCACCTCTTCCGGTTTTCTTCCGGCTTTCAAGCATGCAGCGTCTATTTTTGACCGTATATATTGCAGCCGTTCTGCGATGGTATTCATTCTCCGGTATCTGAAAGCATTCGGTCCACCTCATCTTCCGGTATTCCTTTGAAGCTCTGAAAACGGAATTTAGGATAATGCCCTTTCAGGTACATGATCTTATCCCGCCTGGAGGCATCTGTTCCTAAAGACGATGGTATGGCATCCATTTCAAGTATATAATAACCCTTATTTTCAATAGCTGCAAGCACTTCGGGAGCCGGCTCCTCGATATGGCAAAACCGGCATTCGTTTGTAGAAAGCTGGCTGCCCTGCTCACCAATATCACTGAGATGCCGGGTTCCAAAATTATAGATGGTATCAGCATCTTTAACGCTTTCCGGTACGATGATATCAAAATGTAATACCATTCCTGATCTGCTTTTTACATATGTATCCCAAACTGCTACCTGCATTTGTTTTGGTTTGATTGTGATAAAAAAAATGAAATAAAGCGGCATAATTCACCGGATACTTGGGTGCCAGCAATATGAGACGAAGTTAATGCATTGCTCATTGTCCCGGCTTTACCAATGACCTATTTACAATATTTCAGGACAAATATAATTAGGAATCCTAATAATAAAAAATTTACTTATTTAATCCACACAATGAGCGATTATATAATGCCCAGATGCCCCATGATATGGGTAACGATCCTGTCGCATTTCGCAAGATGGAAGCTGTAAACATGATCTTTCATGTAGCCATTGAGGTTTTTCCGCAGCATAGTCTTGGCCCTGTTCAAACGAACTTTTACATTCGTCTCTTCGATATTCAAAGCTGTTGAAGTTTCCCGGACAGACATATCTTCCATTTCACGCATGACGAAAACAAGACGGTATTTCTCCGGCAATTGTGCAATTGCCTGCTCCAGGACATTACTGAGCTCTTTATTAGTTAATTCATTTGCCGGGGTTTTCATACTTATGAAATTGTCTGATAATTCAAAAATGGATAATAGGGGTCGCTTTTTACGCTTCTGTTCGTAACACTGGTTTAGCATGATCCGGGTGATCCACGTACCGAATGAGGAACGTTTCTCGAAGCTGTCTAAATGCTCGTAAGCATTAATATATGCAACTTGCATGGCATCTTCTGTTTCTGCCTCATCTTCCAGGATAGACATACCGATCCTGTACAGCCGCTGGTTGTATTTACGGATCAGCGGCTCAAACTGTCGTTTTTCTCCGGTCAGTATCCGGGCAACAAGCTCTTCATCCGTTATGACATCTGATTTGTTTGGTTGGCCTGCCATATCAGTTTGATGAAAAAAATCAAAAAAGGTTACACTTTCATCACATGTTTTGCAAATTTGGCTGAACATGCGGTCCTACAAAGGATATGATATTCCATGCTGAGATATTTTTCGTGCAACAGCTTTTTGTAACCTTTTTTAAAATTATCGCTCTAAAAGTATATATCAAAAATAATTTATCATGGCAACTATCAGACAATTACAACAGACTTTAAAGCTCACTTTCGGTATTGTCCCCATTGTGGCGGGATTAGACAAATTTACTAACCTGCTCACCAATTGGGCGGATTATCTGGGCAATAATAAAGACCTGATCCCGTTTGACCCTTTGACCTTCATGAAGATCGTCGGTGTTATAGAGATCATTGCAGGCATTATCGTATTGATTCGTCCGCTGACCGGCGCTTATATTGTAATGGTATGGCTCATCTGTATCGCGTTACAATTAATTATAGGCGGTCATTATTTTGATGTGGCGGTACGTGACCTGGTAATGGCAACCGGGGCTTATACTTTAGCTCAGCTTACACGAGTACCAGATCAAAATCCATAAGCAGCATACATTATATCCCGGAAGCACAAACGCAATAACTACTTGGAAAGCATGTGGATTTCTTAGCTCAATGAACCTTTCTGAACTCTATGGTTAAAGCTTTGCAAATTTCCGGTTTTATTGAACTTTTCTATAAGTATGCGTTTTGATAAAAAAGGTTTTTAATATAAAATAAATTTATCATGAATAAACGCAGTTTTTTAAAGAGTCTGGGTATTGCCTCCGCTGCCTTTCTTACATCCCGTGTATTTGCCGGCAGGAGAGAGACGCCTCAGGTATTTGACCATATCGGTGATGTCAGCTATGATCTGGATCCAATCCTTCCTGTTGATGGCAAGTTTTCGCTTCCCAAGCTGGAATATGCATACAACGCGCTCGAGCCTCACATTGACGCACAGACGATGGAAATTCATTATACCAAACATCATCAGTCCTACGTGGATAAGCTCAACAAGGCGATCAGCGGCAAAGCAGCAGCTGCATATTCACTTGAAAAGATATGTTCGTTGGCCAATAATACGGATATGGAGACCAGGAACAATGCCGGCGGGCATTATAACCATACCTTCTTCTGGCAGATATTACAGCCTGGTGGCTCCAACAAGCCTACCGGCGCTCTGGCCACTGCGATCGATAACAACTTTGGCTCTTTCGACAAGTTCAAAGCCAAATTTACCGAGGAAGCTACCAAGCGATTTGGATCGGGATGGGCATGGCTTGTCAAAGGCGCCAATGGTAAGCTATACGTCTATTCCACACCCAACCAGGACAACCCTCTTATGGCCAAGCTGGGTTATAAGGGAACACCCATCATCGGCCTGGATGTCTGGGAACATGCCTATTATCTTAAATATATGAATAAGAGACCTGATTATATTAACAATTTCTGGAATATAATCAACTGGGATGTAGCCAGCCGAAATTATGGCAAAAAATAATTTTCCCGTATTTGGATATTTAAAAGATTAATATACCTTTGCAAACTCTTTAAAACAAAGAGTTGTAATTCTCAGGAGAGATGGCAGAGCGGTTTAATGCGGCGGTCTTGAAAACCGTTGACTGTAACAGGTCCGGGGGTTCGAATCCCTCTCTCTCCGCACAGACGGCTTATTGATACCATATCAAAAGTTTCAAAAACTGATAAAACCTGCAATTCTACTGGATTGCAGGTTTTTTTTATGCCCGTACCTGATGCCTAAAATTTACATAAATGCCCCAAAAAGTTGTGGCAGAATCGTGGCAGTTTTGGTACCTAAAAAAACACTGCCACAGAACAGTGCGTAAACCGTTGTGTACCAACATATAAAGCCTGTTTATGACTTGATTTTAAGAGCTTTTAGTTCGACTTTTATTAATCATTAAAATGTTGAATTATGTTGGAGCAAAGTTCAGGTCTCTTTTTCTTTTTAAAAACGCCAAGAAAGAAGACCACCTCAATTCGGTACGTCTACATCCGGGTAACTGTTGGCGGCATACTGTCAGAAATGTCAACAAAGAGAAAATGGAATATGAACCGGTGGGATCAGGCTCATGAAAGAACATCGGGTACCAGGGATAACGTAATAAATCATAGAAATTGGATATACGATTCTGGTGCGCAGCACAATGGATTATTATACCGTTTAAGTATAGCAAATCTAGATATAACAATGCGAAAGGCAACTTTGATACTCTCTTTGATTTTTGGGATTGGCATTTTTCTGATCTCTACATTTTCAACCTGCTGCAGGGATTGTGAGCTTCAAGTATATAAAGTGCAAATCGTATATATCAATGAGACGGATTACGACATAAAATTTTATAATATAAGCCAGAAATATAATGTAAAGGCAAAGGATACTATCATTGTGAATGATGAATATGAGGCAGAAGATAATACACAGTGCCCGCAGATATTAAGCTATCCGGTAATCGCCCCAAATGATGCTCCGGCTTACTTCTCATTTTCTGATGTGCGTTGCGACACGCTTAATAGCTTAGATGACCCGTCGGATAGTAGGAGATATGAATGTAGCAAAATTGATGCTAAAAACTTACGGTACATTTACCGGTACACTATGGCAGATTTTAATGCGGCTAAGGAATGTAATTAAGGGGTTACAATCTTGGGGATAAGCATCCTGATCATCATTTTCTGCCAGGCAGCTTAGCTATAGCGTTTCCGGCCAATCCTTCATTAACAAGATAGGCAATAAATTCTGCAAATGGCTTTATATCTTGCTGTACACTTGCACTTTCAAGCGCTTGCATGTATCTCTCACGGTATTCTACAGGAATTACCGTCCACGGATATCCGCCTGAAATCAGCATAACATTCATCAGGAAGCGTCCCATACGTCCATTCCCATCCATATAGGGGTGAATGAACACAAATATAAAATGACCTAAAACTGCCCTTACGGAAGCTTCCGGCTCATTTTCCAGCATCTCAAAGAGAACAGGCATAGCATCCCTCATAGCATCTACATTCAATGGCACATGCTTTGAATTTTTTATATAAACCGGATTATTCCTGTATCCCGAAAGATCAGAAGCTTTTAAGAGCCCGGCCGCTACACTTGGGTCAAACAATTGCCGGTACCATTTAGAATGGTCCAGATCGGCCTGCGTACCAGCATTTTTGCCTTCCAGTATCGCCTTTACGGTTTCTTTGACAGACTGGAATGCCTGGTAATATCCCCTTGCTGCCATGGCATCCCTTTGCTTGCGGTCTTCCTCGTTGTCTTCAATACTCCATTTGCCTGATCTCACTTTTTCAATCAAGTCAGGAGTTACACGGTAGCGCTCAATGGATAAGGAATGATAGGCATCGGTTACATAGATCTCATCAATTTCCTTTAGCAAGGCCTCGTGGTTTTGGGATATGCCTGGTGCCGGTGAAAAGGATGATTTCGCTACTTTTCTCATTGTCTCCCACATTAACCGAATGCGATTGGCATAGGGCGATCTTTCCCTGGGTGACAGCTTGAAATCAAGCTTACTAAGAAACGGGTCTTCTTCTCTGATAGCGTAATCTGCCTGCCTGAAGGCTTCCATAATATTGTCAGCAATTCTATCATTTTGTATGTTGCGGAAGGCGCCTGCCAGCCTTCCGGCCAAAGTGGTATGGCCGTTGTCAAGTAAAATGGGCAACACTTCAGAAGCGTCCCTGATCATGGCAAGAGAAGCACGGGCGTCAATTGGATTTTTCTCATAGATTACCGGTGAACTATATATCAATGCTGCCTGTAACGTGTATATTCTCAATCCATTGTCCGTTATCATTAGCTGTTCTGCCGCATGCATATCAGATTTAAGATTAAACAGGGACGTATTGTGCATTAAAGGCGTAGGATGATTGTTCCCTTTTGGTGAGCGCACTATTAATTGTTGTGGAACGGCGTGGTTACCGGCATGATGCAATAAAGACTGTTCAGCAGATAAATACCAGTTTTGTCCATATTTATGGTTAAGAAAGGTTACAATGAAATCCCAGTAAGAGCTATACCAGGAAGTAGTTGCTCCATCCATTTCATCAGGATTGGAAGCAATATACCACCCCTTTGTTACCTCTTTTATAAAGCCATGCTTCAGGAGCAATTCTCTTGTATTCCGATTGGGTAAATCATCGGTATAAATGCCTGCATTCTTCTGTTGCTGCAAATCAAACAGCACTTTTAGCGCTTGTGCTAATCTTTCGTTGGGCTTTGGCATATCTTTTTCCTTTTATTCTGTCGGGGTAAAATTAGTAAATATTGCTGTGATACTTTTAGTATTTGTTGTTGTGATTATTTTAGTACTTGTTGATGCAGTTTTTTTAGTATTTGTTGTATTATAGAATAATTGACGTCAAGAGGACGTCAATTGAATATAAAGCGGAAGATGATACAGAGTGCCCGCAGATATTAAGCTATCCGGGAATTGCTCCTAATGACTTACCAGCTTACTTCTCATTTTTCGATATACCTTCTGTCGACCTTTATATTAGGCAACAGTAAAAAATAAGCTTGTCATTATCTCCAAAGTCAAAGCTGTGGAAGAAGATAGAGATACCTGCAATATACCTCCTTACCCAGCTTTTTTAAGAGGTATTGTTCACATTCTTTTAAAGTAGTATCAAATACATCATTGTGAATGAAGCTGTTATATTGTTTTACGACACTTTCACTTAGCTCGTAGCCCCGTTTTCGCATGTGTAGTGCCCTGCACCTGAATAACGAGTCTAACCCAATATCGAATGGCATTTTGCAGGATAAGGTAATACGGTTATTGGCCGTATTATCATTCTTTGCTGCTGATTTTATTATTGCATTGTTTAAACAGAAGCGAAAGCAGGAATATTGATTTATATATATATATATATATATATTAATTTGAAAATGATTATATTACAATGATTGGCAACCAGAGGTTATATAACATCTGTCACTAAATATTGATACATTAGGAAACGGGGACTTTCTATGCGCTTCCGCAAGGCCTGGTGCCGTTTGAGTATTACTGCGGATTGAATGGTATGACCGCGTTTCCCGGTGGCAATATCATCGCACGTGGATACTTCCGGGACCTGACAGATATTAAATACCTGGAACAAGGATGGATCACTTCCGGGATACAATAAACTCAATATCAGCTACGTGTCATACACCAGCTATAATATTCACAAAAATACTTTTAGTATTATAAAATAGTTATATCTTTGCCAACCGAAATACGGTGATTGTAGCTCAGTTGGTTAGAGCGTCGGATTGTGGTTCCGAAGGTCGTGGGTTCGAACCCCATCATTCACCCCAGGAAAGTCCCGTTTGAAGGGACTTTTTTTTTGCGTCAAAGTCACGGACATATCCTGCACTGCTTTTAAAACTTATTTATGAAAATGAGGTTGGGATTTGTCAATTGTTTTAAAAACTCTATTTTTGAGCAAGATATTTAAATAGAATGGCAGAAGCAATAATGATGCCCCGTCTTAGCGACACGATGGAAGAGGGCAATATCGTTGGATGGTTGAAAAAGGTAGGAGATAAAGTTTCTCCCGGTGATATCCTGGCAGAAGTGGAAACAGATAAGGCCACGATGGAGCTGGAGAGCTTTTACGAAGGTACGTTACTCCATATCGGTGTTCCGGAAGGCCCGATCGCAGTCGGCGCCTTGCTGGCGGTCATCGGTAAGGAAGGAGAAGACATTTCTTCGATCATTTCGGGGAACGCGGGTTCAAAAGCTGCTGCAGAGGAAGCTCCGAAAACTGCGCCGCAACCCGATGCGCCTGTAAAAAATGAGCCGCAGGCCCAGGAGACTGTGGCTGCTACTGCCGCCCCTTCCGAATCGGACAGCCTGGGCCGGGTAAAAGCCAGCCCACTTGCCAAAGCGATCGCTAGCGAAAAGGGCATTGACCTTTCCAAAGTAACGGGAAGCGGTGACGGAGGCAGGATCATTAAACAGGATGTCGAAAACTATAAGGGCGAAAGCGCTTCATCATCTGCCCCTGTCCAGGCGGCCCGGGTTACGGGAGAAGCATACAGGGATATTCCGCTCTCCCAGATACGCAAGACCATTGCACGCCGTTTGAGTGAAAGCATGTTCACAGCGCCACATTTCTACCTGACCATTGAGGTGGATATGGACAACGCGATCGCTGCCCGCACCAGCCTGAATGAAAACGGCGATGTCAAAATTTCATACAACGACCTGGTGGTAAAGGCAACGTCATTGGCGCTTGTCAGACACCCGCAGGTCAACTCAAGCTGGATGAATGACTTTATCCGCGAAAACTATGTGGTCAATATCGGAGTTGCTGTGGCGGTCCCGGAAGGCCTGGTCGTACCCGTGGTAAAAAATGCGAATTTCAAATCCCTTACGGAAATCAACCAGGAGGTCAGAACCCTCGCAGGCAAGGCAAAAGATAAAAAGCTCAGCCTGGAGGAAATGCAGTGTAATACCTTTACCATATCAAACCTGGGAATGTTCGATATCGACAATTTTACAGCTATTATCAATCCTCCCGACGCCTGTATCCTTGCTGTCGGCTCGATCGTCAGCAAGCCGGTCGTCAAAAACGGAGCCGTTGTCCCGGGCAATACGATGAAACTGACACTCTCCTGTGACCATCGCGTGGTGGACGGAGCTGTGGGCGCCCAGTTCCTGCAGACCTTGAAGTCGTACCTGGAGCAACCATTGAGCATGTTGCTCTGAGATTCATCAAAAAATCTCTTTTAATGGCAGGTTTTGCCTATGCCTTTGATTGAAGCCGTGAATGCCCTGGCTGCCTCCGGTATGCAGGTACACGATCTTCGATCCTTCAGGGAAATAAGACTGCCCGATCTTTTCTATCAGACCATACAGGGCCTTACCGTTGTACACAGGATCCAATACAATGCGATGGTCATTGAACCATTGCCTGATAAAGCACATGAGGTTTTCATTATAACGGGCATAACCGCCGAAATGATATTCATTCCAGAAGTCCTGATCCGAGACAGATCGCTCACCAAACAACTGTTTAATATGACTTCTACCATCGAGCCTGAGGATGGGAATAACGATCAACCGGATATCCGGATCTCTTACCATATTGATGCCGGTGGCCGTTCCTCCCGTACCCATGGGTGTTATGATGTGGCTTACATCAGGGAGCTGACGGATGATCTCCGTGTAGATCTCGCTGCAGCCTTTGAGTGCCGCCTCGTTTGAGCCGCCTTCGGGTAAGATATAACCATCCTTTTGTAATCTATTATCCGCTTGCAGCTTCCGGAATTCTGCTCTGTCGACCAGGTCGATCTTCATCCCGTTCCTGATGCACGCGCTGAGTGTCGGGTTGGCTGGGTCGGCATACGGAGCATTGACATAAGCCCTGGTTTCGAACCCATAGATCCGGCCGGCCTGGCTGGTAGCGAGCAAATGGTTGGAGTAGGCTCCGCCAAATGTCACCACCCTTCGAATGTTTTTATCAAGTACGGCCTGGATGTTATATTTTAATTTTCGCCATTTATTACCTTCTATGAGAGGATGGATGAGATCATCCCTCTTGATATAGAGCTCTACCGCCGTTGAGGCGGCTTCAATCTTCTGTAACGGGCTGAACAGTAAAGAGCTAACGGTCACCTTACTATAATCTCATCACAGAAAAGCCAGGCCTCACTACCTGCACCCTGGGCACCGTCGGGAATGATGCCGAAGCGATCAGCCACAACCCTGATATATTGAGCCTCTACCCCTTCGTTCAGCCTTAAAGTGGATTTTGATATTTTTCCCATTTCAGTCGTCTCCAATGTAAACTGGATCTGCTGCAAATGATTAATATCGTTTCCTGCAAAGATCCTGAATCCTCTCGGAGGATAGATCCACTGCCCCGGACTGTTATAAAAACGCATTTCGACCTGGTGGACCTTTTGGACAGAATTAAGATCTAATGTAGCTTCAAGATCTTTACCCAGGAACCCAAGCCACTCATCACCTCCATAATTGTCATCGGGACCCTTCAATCCATTGGTCAGAGCTTCCGGCCCGCCCGCATTATATTTCTCGTTAGGCGGATCCTTCAGCTCTTTAAGTGCACTTAATCCTTTATGGGCATCGTATTCTTTCAGGACAGCGGGAAGCTCTACCTTCCTGATATCGTCAATGATCCTGGCCTCGATCACGCCAGCACCTTCCATCGACACGGGCCCGGAATATTTGAGCCAGGCTGTGGTGGTTTTACCTTGGCTGATCCTGTACATCAGATCTACATGATCGATATCGGTCTTCAGCACAAATTTTTGAGCGTTATCCAGTTTTTGGGATCTGATCTCAATATTGAAGAAGTGCTGAGCATAGTTGATCCCCCATGCATCAAGGCGAGGCAGCTGGAACCTGAGCCGCCTGACAAAATCTTCATATTGCTTGCCGTTTTTAGGTGACCAGAGCGCTTCTGCAATCGCAAATGAGCGCGGATAAGCCATGTATTGGAGGTGTGATGGTGTTGCTATGTACTCGGTCCAAAGATTTGCCTGACCGCCCAGGATATATCTTTGTTTATCGCTGGCCAGCTTTTCAGGAACGGGATCGAATGAATAGACCCTCTTCAGGGTTGTGAGTCCGCCGATAGCGACCGGCTCCTGCGGTCCGCGGGCCTGGTAATAATCAAAGTAACAATGTGACCCGGGTGTCATAATGACTTCATGGTCGAGCATCGCGGCCTCTATCCCACCCTCAGTACCTCTCCAGGACATGACGATGGCATTGGGCGCGAGTCCGCCTTCCAGAATTTCATCCCACCCTATAATAACTCTTCCCCTGGAGTTGACGTGCTTTTCTATACGCTGGATAAAGTATGACTGCAGGCCGTGCTCATTCTTCAGCCGTTTCTGCCGGATCAACTGCTGACAGAAATCACATTCCTTCCATTGCTTTTTGGGAACCTCATCCCCTCCGATATGGATCATCCTGGACGGAAACAGATCCATTACTTCGTCCAGCACATTATTGAGAAATAAAAAGGTACCTTCCTTGGGACAAAATATATCTTCAAACACCCCCCATGTCGTCTTAGCTCTGACCGGCTTTCCGCTGCAACCCAACTCCGGGTATGCGGATAAAGCGGCTGAAGCATGGCCGGGCATCTCTATTTCGGGGACGATGGTAATGTATCTTTTGCGGGCGTATTCTACTATTTCACGTACCTGATCCTGTGTGTAAAAATGACAATATCTTTCTCCGTCATACTGTACGGGTTTATCGCTGTAGTGACCTATGAGCGTCTCATCGCGGCAGGAAGCTATCTGGGTGAGCTTTGGGTATTTTTTTATTTCGATACGCCATCCCTGGTCATCGGTCAGGTGCCAGTGAAAGTAATTCATTTTCTGAAAGGCCAGCATATCGATGTATTTTTTTACGGCATCAGTACCAAAAAAGTGCCTGCTTTCATCCAGGTGCATTCCCCTGTAAGAGAATCGCGGATAGTCATAGATGTCACAATGTGGTAGCGATAAACTGACATTATTATTTTCAGAAATATACTTTTTTTCGGGGGGAAACAGCTGTTTGAGCGTCTGGGTTGCATAGAAAGCGCCAGCTTCGTCCTTATAGCTGATCAGGATGCCTTTCCTGCTGATGATAAGCCGGTACGCATCCTGATGGGAGAAAGTATCTGTCTGAATAAATTTTACGAAGGACTCCTTGTCAATGCTCCTTTTTATGTCACGTCCGTAATAGGTACGGATCCATTGACTGAAATCATACATCGGATCCAGATCGGGCGCTTTTGAAAAGTAGTAGGTGCCGGCTGTTCTGAAATCGAGGTATCCTTCCGTGAGCTGTGCTGAAACCGGTTGAGGTATGATGCTGAGCGGCCCGTTATCCTGAGCTGGCACAGGGGTAGCCGACAGCTTAAAAAGAACGATCGCCAGAGATAATTTCAGACCTGATATACACCGGTACATACTTGCACATTTTTATTTTCGCTAAAGTACGATTTTCCTTTAATGAAAAAAGGGCAGCTTTTACACTGCCCTCTTCTTATCTGAAGGTGTATTTGATGCCGATGAAGAACCGTCGCCCGGCCTGGGGATAATACCCCACTGAGCTGTAATAATTGTGTCCTTCGGACTGTACCGTGGGATCATCGATGGCCGCGTCATACCCGATCGCCTTGAAGCGATAGGTCCAGCCGTTGTTTACAAAAACCTGGTCAAATATATTGTCGACCTGGCAATTGAATACCAACTGGTGCCGGGCGATCATCCATGGCAACTGGACCCCGATGCTATGAATATTGTAAGCCGGCAGCCTGCTGAATTCATTGGAAGAATTATCCAGGTATTGGCTTCCCACATGCTTATAGCTATAGGTGAGCCTCCATTTGCTAAGCCTGGCCGTATTCGCCAACGGAAAAAAACAAAGTTGGCCAAATGCTACAATACCCGGGCTGAAAGCTATATCGGTATTCCCTCTGGAGATCCTTTCCTGGTCATAATACTCGATATCGTTTCCGATCAGTTCGCTTACATCGATATATTCATCAAAGTCATAGATCGTGTTTTTGCTGAGCGCTATATTGCCGTTGAGCTGAACAAAACGGTTTAGCCTGTACCCAAGATCGACCTCCACTCCCAGCCTGTCGCTCCTGTCGACGTTAAACCTGGTATATGCGCCTGCATCATTGATCCTGCCGGTAAGTACCAACTGATCTTTGTAGTATATATAATAGATGTTAGCCTGCAGATTGAATTTACCACCGGAAAACCGGTAGCCGGCCTCACCGTTGTACAGGCGTTCAGGACGGGGCAAAACGCCGGGAGCAGCGTCTGTAAAATCGTCCCTGTTGGGTTCCTTATTGGCTATACCGCCGAATAAGTACAGGTTGTTTGTCCTGCTCTCATCTGTAAAATATGTCAGCCCTGCTTTAGGATTGAAGAACAGGAAATTTTCAGAAAGCCGGGTCGGATCTTTTTCCTGGTTCAGGCCGATATAAGAATAGTGTAGCTGCCTTATCTGCAGATCGGCAAGAAGAGCAAACCTGCCGACATTTTTTTCGGTCTTGAAGAACAGGCTTGATTCCTGTTTGTCGGCATCGTTATCATAATATCTTCTCGGATTCCAGTCGATAAGTCCTTCATAATTTTTGATAATGCCGTAATGAGCTCCGTGATAATACTGGATATTACCTCCTGCCTGATGGGACCAGCTACCCTTTCTGTAATCCAGGACAAGGTTGAGACCTGAGAGTGTGTTGTCAAGCCAGCGCTCCCTGACCAGAGCCACATCCTGCGGAGCCACGTCCTCAAAATAACCGGCAATATTTTCTTCCCGGTACTGGTTATAATAACCTTTGCCCAGCGTATTATACAAGGTAGCCTGCAGATTGGTGCGCTGATTGAAACGGTACCGGGCGATCAGCCGGGAATATATCTGCCGGTAATTATCGGTCTCATCGTCAAAAAAGGTTCCGTCGCCCTTTAAGCCGGCTGGATTGTATGTGCTGCGCCTGTCCTGCATATAATACCGGATAGGCATACCGTTCCATGCCTGATAGGTGATCTCTTTGCCCCAATATACATTTGCAGCCAGGCTAAACCGTTCTCTGATATACTGGGACTGGAAAGATCCAGCCCAAAGATCGGACGATGCCCGGTCGATGTATCCGTCAGATGATATCCGGCTTCCGCGGACCTTGAATCTGAAATATTTACCCACGGTACCGGAGTTGACGACGATCCCGTATTTCTGGCTGTTAAATGAGCCATATCCGGCATTGAGGCTGATCACCGGTTTTTCATCCAGCAGGCCGGTCCTGAGATTGATATTAGCTCCGAAAGCACCGGGTCCGGCAGTAGAGACACCAACGCCACGTTGCACCTGTATGCTTTGGACATCCTCAATAAGATCGGGAAGATCGACCCAGAAAACATTTTGGGATTCCGCGTCATTGACCGGCACCCCGTCGATCATGACATTGATCCGTGTCTGGTCACTGCCCCTGATCCTCAGGGCAGAATAGCCGATGCCATTGCCCGCGTCGGAAGTTGATACTGCCCCCGGCAATAATTCAAGCAGCCCCGGCATGTCTACAGGGTTATTGGTGTAAATGGAGCTTTTGGAAATGGTCTTTTGTGTAACGGCGGAAGTCTCATTGGCCCATGAGGCTGTAATAAGGCCTTCTTTAAGCAGGATGCCCTCACCCGGAACAACCAGCGCAATGTGATTGGAATAACTCCGGATCGTCGTATCCAGGCCGTTATAGCCTACATAGGTTGCCTGGATACTCAGAGGAAAAGAAAAACTGCCTTCCACGCGCCCCTCATTATCCGACAGATAGGTAGTGCCGTTGCAGATCACTGTGGCATCGGCAAGCTCTTTTCCTGCAGCATCGCTGATATGGATAGTAGATCGTTGGGCGGGCAAAGCATCCAATACGAATAGCGCCAGGAAAAATACCAGGACTTTTGGTAAATAAGAAAAAGAATACATTAAAAAACAATTTATGAAATCTGTTACAAGGGGTTTATAACAGAATCGATTCACGAATTTCCATCCCTTCCGCAATTACAGCGGCAGGTTCAATGGGTATCATCTCAGCCGGCAGATGCCAGCACCCCAAATAAGAAAGATGATCAAAATTATAAATAATTCTCCAGTGCAGGGAAAAAATTGAAATAAAAGGCGTGTAAATCGTATTTCTGAAAATATTATTGCGAGGTAATGATGCGCAAGCCGGTTCTATACCAGCCGGAAATAAAAAGAGGAAACTGTACTTTTACAATTTCCTCTTCTAAAATTTATTAAGCATCACCCTTTCCAAAATCATGATTCCTGTCAGGGAATCCGGATATAATCCGTTCAAAAGCTTCAATTAATTTTTTATCTGCTTTTGATATTTCAAAGATGATGTCTTTTTATTTCCCAAACTTCAATGGAAATGGGGAAATTTTTTTTTAGTAGTTTTTCTGTATAAAATCAGTTCAGCTCCACCAGGACCTTCTGTTTTTTGCCATTCTCAATGAAGACGTATTTGTCACCAAAGATCTGGTCAACTGATGATACTGCTGCAATATCACTGATACGCACCCTGTTGATCTGCACAGCCTGTCCCTGCAGAGCCCTTTTGACCTCGCCCTTGGAGGCGAATATGCCCAGGTCTTCCGACAAGAGATCAAGCAAAGGTGTACTTGCCTTCCATTTTTCGGCGAGGCCTCTCTTTACCTCCAGCTCGCCTTTCAGAAGCCCGATGGTGTTTGGGTCAAGCGATCTTACGGCTGCCTCATCAAAACCCTTTCCGAATAACAGGGCGGATACCTTTTGTACGGCGCCCAGATCCTCCTTACTGTGCACCCTGGCCGTCAATTCTTCCGCAAGCACTTTTTTAACTTCATTCGGATCGTCGGACATCTTGGTGTCGAGCGTCTCTATCTCTTCTTTTGATCTGAAAGAAAAATACCGTAACAGCTTAGGCATATCAGCGTCGTTGCTGTTGATCCAGAACTGGTAGAACTGGTACGCGTTGGTCATTTCCGGATCGAGCCAGATGTTGCCCGATTCCGATTTGCCGAACTTTGTTCCATCAGATTTGGTCAGCAACGGTGTCGTAGCGGCATAGGCCTTCCCTCCTACATTCCTGCGGATAAACTCTGTTCCCGCCGTAATATTACCCCACTGATCCGAGCCACCCATCTGCATCCGGCAGTTGTATTGATCATAAAGCACCTGGTAATCATATCCCTGCAACAGCTGGTAGCTGAATTCAGTAAAAGAAATACCGGTCTCCATTCTTTTCTTTACGGATTCCTTGCTTGCCATATAATTGACTGTGAGTGTCTTGCCGACATCACGCAGAAAGGTAAGCACGTTCATTTCTTTGTAGAAATCGTAATTATTGACGAAGATGGCGGCATTTTCTCCTTCAAAATCGAGCAATTTGCGGAACTGCTTCATCTGCCTGTCAATATTGACCTGGACCTCTTCGGCCGTTTTCAGGCTTCTTTCCGTATCTTTAAAGGAAGGGTCACCTATCAGCCCTGTCGCTCCGCCCATCAGGACTATGGGCTTATTGCCCGTACGCTGAAAGAATGAGAGCAGCATGACCTGGACCATATTGCCGATGGTCAATGATGGAGCTGTCGGATCAAAACCGATATAACCTACCACTGGTCCTGCTTCGAAAAGCTCTTCAACACCGGGTGTTGAATCCATGAGCATGTTACGCCACTTCAGTTCTTCTATAAAATTCATATTGTAAATAGTTGTATGAGAGCGGTTTATTTTAAATTCCCAGAATAATAAGCCGCGAAAATTTTTTGCAAATGTATCAAATTGTAGATTTGCTGACGAATAATTTGGAAGTTTGAACCTTAGCCTTTTTATCGCCAACCGCATCAATAAGCATGAAAACAGTGCTTTTGCCTCCTTTATCGTCAGGTTGGCCATTATTTCCGTAGCATTGGGTGTGTCTGTTATGATCATTACGACATGCCTCGTAATGGGATTCAAAAACCAGATCAAGTCGAAAGTATTTGATTTTTGGGGACATATCCATCTCAACGCTCCTGAGTATAATCAGGCTATCGAACCCAAGCCGCTTTCTCTCAGCAAAGGGCTCATCGATACGATCCTCGATGTGCGTCATGTACCATATACCGAAGAACGCAGACTGTTCAACATCTATCTGGGCCCATCGGAAAAGAACACAAGTAGCGGTATCGAGCACCTCCAGGGCTTCGTGCAGCTACCGGGTATCATAAGCGCAGATAACCAGATCGAGGGGCTTGTTCTCAAAGGCGTCAATGAAGACTTCGACACTGCCTTCCTGCACAAATATTTGGTGAGCGGTAATGGAAAACTTGCTGATGACAGCCTGAGCAGGACCATAATTATCAGCCAGACGACAGCCTCGCGGCTTAACCTTCAATCGGGTGACAATATTGTTGTCTATTTCGTGGTAGGCGGAAGCCAGGTAGGCAGAAAGTTTGAGATCAGCGGTATATACAAGACCGGCCTTGAAGAATACGACAGGAAGTTTGCGATCTGCGAAGCTTCTGTGCTTCAGAAGCTTTTAAACTGGCAGAAGGATCAATATACCGGCTATGAGATCTTTGTCAAAGACCTGAATGACCTGGAAGTGATCAATGATTATTTATATGCCGAGATCCTGCCGACGGATGTATTCAGCTCAACGATACGGAATAAGTTTCCAGGAATATTTGAATGGCTGCAGCTCCAGGATTATAACGAAGTGGTCATACTCGGGCTGATGATAGCCGTCTGCCTTATCAATATGGCCACTGTGCTGATCATATTTATCCTTAACAGGCTTAAGATGATCGGCATCCTGAAAACTTTAGGCATGACCAATCGCTCACTCAGGACGATATTCCTCATCCAGGCAGGCCGTATTATTTTGTTCGGCCTGATATGGGGAAATATTGTTGGCCTTGGTCTGGCGTGGCTGCAATATCATTTCAAGATGATCAAGCTGAATGAGGCGGATTACTACCTGTCCATTGCACCGATCGAATTTTCCTTTTCAGCCATCGTCACGATCAATCTGGTTACGCTTGTGATCATCATGCTGTTTCTGATCCTGCCTTCGGCCCTTGTTGCGAGGATATCACCCGTCCGGACCATTGAATACAACTGACATGCTGGTTTCTGCCGCTGCCGGTATTCTTTCGACCCTTTACACCAGGATCAGGTATTTCCTGCTGAGCCTGCCTTTGAGGATCTGGCGGCTGATTAGGCATGTTTTTTTCGTTTTTTCCCTGATATTCGACCGTCCTAAACAGTTGCCTGTTCATTACACTTATAGAAATAAATTCCTGGTCTGGACACTGGAGCTTTTTCATTATGTGGTCGACCTGGCAGCGCTGCCGGAAATACTGGAGCTCGTTCACCAGTTGATGCATCCAAAGAACAAACCCCTGCCGGCTGATATGAAAAATTCTATCAGGACCGTATATGGAACTTCGGTCAATACTGATATGATTAGAGCGGATCATTATCAAAGGTATATGATCGACAAGGCTCATGCTTTTGTAGGCTTCCATACTGTTTTCTTTAACCGGGATATCTCAGGATCACTTCTCATCCACGAAGTATGCCATTGTCTTCAGTATCAGGTATATGGATCCGTATATATAACCAGGTCGTTGCTTGCACAAAATTCAGATGCAGGATATGATTACGGAGGCTATTTTTTTCTAAAAGAATGGATAAACCATGGCAATATCGACCAATTGAATTACGAACAAATGGCTGAGATATTTTCTCACTATTATATTTTAGGTTCGGAGGATAGCTCCTGCGATCCTGAAAGAGAAACTATTGTTACAGTTTACAGATCGGCCGTCGAACAGATCCTGTTCCAGCTCGGTTCTCAGGATCCAATATCATCCGCTTTACGGCTCTGGATATAGCTTCTCCATTTTTCGATCAGTTGAGCGAAATCTTCCGGCAACGGACATTCGAAGAACATCTGCCGGCCTGTAGCCGGATGCTGAAAGCCGAGCGTCCGGGCATGCAAGGCCTGACGGGGACATATCTTAAAACAGTTTTCAACAAATTGCCTGTACTTGGAATATATCGTGCCTTTTTTTATTACATCTCCTCCGTACCGTGCATCGGCAAACAAAGGATGGCCTAGATAGGTCATATGCGCCCGGATCTGATGCGTGCGGCCTGTTTCAAGCCTGCAGTTGACCAGGCTTGTATAATAGAAAGATTCGATCGTATTATAATTGGTGACGGCTTCCTTGCCGATATGCCCGTCCGGGAAAACGGTCATTTGCATCCTGTTGGCGGGATTACGGGCCAGGTTTCCCTCTATTCTTCCTGCCGGAGGATCGAGTTCGCCCCATACCAGGGCCGTATATTCCCTCTGGACAGTATGATCGAAGAATTGCTTGGCCAGGTGTGACATGGCATATTCCGTCTTGGCGATGACCATCAGACCGGTCGTGTCTTTATCGATCCGGTGCACGAGCCCGGGTCTGTCGGCTATATTCCCTTCCTTGATGGGTAGTTGGAATTTGAAATAATATGCAAGCGCATTGACAAGCGTACCGTTTTTGTTGCCGAGTCCCGGATGTACCACCAGACCGGCAGGCTTGTTGATCACCATCACGTCGTCGTCCTCATATACAATATTGAGCGGAATGTTCTCCGGCTCGATCGCGTATTCACCGGGGGCCTCGGGAAGGACGATACTTATATGGTCCATCGGCCGGACCTTATAATTGGGCTTCACCATCTTATCATTGACGAGCACGCTCCCTACCCTGATGCCATTCTGGATCTTATTCCTGGTGATATTGTTGATCCGGTCGAGCAAAAACCTGTCGATCCTCAATGGCATCTGCCCCTTATCGACTATGAGCGAGAAATGGACATACATTTCTTCTCCGTGTTCCTGTTCCTGCTCTTTCTCTGACAACTCAGGAAAATCCTCCATAACAACCGATAACTGAAATAAAATTATTTACCTTTAAGTAAATTTAAAACCGGCACAAATGTCTGTAAAAAAATCCAATAAAGCCCTTTCAATTTCCACTATTCTGGCTTCGGAGCGATACATACTGCCGGATGAAAAGCCGCATTCCCTGCCGATATTCAGCACATCCTCCTTTGAAATGGAATCCCTGGATACCTCGATGGACCTTTTTGAGGGGAAGAGAAAAGGATTTGTTTATTCAAGGTATGGCAATCCGACCGTGGAAGCGTTGGAGCAAAAGCTGGCTTTGATCGAGTCGGGCGATAATAATGCGGCCGCAGTAATGACCTCTTCAGGTATGGCCGCTATCTCATCCGTTTTTTTTACACTGCTTGACAAGGAGGAGGTCTGCCTGACACACGATGGTCTGTACGGCGGGAGTACGGAAATATTGGAAATGCTGAGTAATAAGATAGGATTCCGGCTGATCTTCTGCGACCTCAATAATGAGGATCAATTAAAAAAGCTTCAAAAACAACATCGTATTAAGGCTATTTATTTCGAATCTCCGTCCAATCCCCTCATGAAATGTGTCCCTATCAGGCAGTTGACCAGGTTTGCACAAAAACATGGAATTATGACCGTTTGCGACAACACGGTCTGTACTCCTGTATTGCAGGCTCCTTTACAGATGGGCGTAGATTACGTGGTGTACAGCACGACAAAATATCTTGCCGGCCACGGGAACAGCATAGCGGGCTGTATAATAAGCCGTCATACCGATCTCATTAATTCGGGGATCAGAAAAACCATGCGCCTCACAGGTGGCAACTGTTCTCCATGGGAGGCATGGCTGACCTATAACGGCCTCCGAACGCTGGTTCTGAGGATGGAAAAACAATGCTTCAATGCCAATGCCCTGGCATCGTTTCTTGCCAGACATAAGAAAATCAAAGCTGTATATCATAACTCCCTGACATCTCATCCACATCACGATCTCGCTACAAAGCAGATGCATAACTATGCACCGCTGATGAGCTTTGAATTAGACGGAGGGCTTAAATCCGTCAGAAAATTTATGAACAGGCTCAAACTTATCAAACATGCTCCAACGCTTGGTGATCTGGATACACTTATGCTGCATCCCGATACATCATCTCACCGGAACATCCAGCCGGAAATCAAGATGTCAATGGGAATTACACCCGGACTGGTAAGATTATCGACAGGAATTGAATTTTTTAAAGATATAAAAAACGATATTATTCAGGCTCTTGACTCCTAATTTTATCAAAATTAAATTCTTTATAATCAATTTATTATAAAATAGTTCCCCGCTATTTATTTTAGTGGTTTTTCACTATTTTTTCAGGATAACGAAACTTTTATTTACTCTTATCGGGTTTACAATACAAATGCAATTAAATCATTTTATTGATTATTTGTAACCGGATTCAGGAAATTTCCCGCCTTACTAATTGATAGTTGATAGAAGCATTTTCTTACACTTATTACTTAATTAAAAAATAAATAATTATGAGAGGTCTCTTGTATATTATAGCAGTTATTCTTGTTATCGGATGGGTCATCGGATTTATCGGCTACAGCGCTGGCGGTCTTATTCACATCCTGCTGGTGCTGGCAATAATATCGGTATTGCTGAATTTTATTCGTGGAAATAAATCTTAAGCATCATTCATTTCGAATCAAAAAATTATTGAATGAATTTAAAATAATTGAAAATGAAGAAAGTATCATTAATCGTTTTACTGGCATTGGTATTGCAAAGTGTAATATATGGTCAGGCAAGCAATGAGGACATCAGGACCCGGATGACCCTTGGACTGAGAGTTGGAGCCAACTTGTCCAATGTTTATGACGAATCAGGTGAAGAATTTGTTGCGGACCCTAAAATCGGACTCGTGGCAGGCGGTTATCTGAGTATACCGATCGGGAAATTCCTGGGTGTACAGCCCGGTGTTTATTATTCGCAAAAAGGCTTTGAAGGATTTGGCAAGCTTTTGGGCTCTCCTTATGAAGTCAAACGTACCAGCTCTTTTCTAGACGTGCCGCTCCTGCTGGAAATAAAGCCCGTAGGATTGATCACAATTGTCGCCGGCCCGCAGTTTTCATATCTTCTGAAGCAAAAGGACGAATTTAAGACCGACTTAGGTACGGTAGAACAGGTAGAAGAGTTTGAAAATGACGATATCCGTAAAAATATAATGGGTATAACCGGCGGTGTCGATGTCAACCTCAATAATCTTGTGATCGGTGTGCGCGCTGCCTGGGATGTTCAGAAAAATGGCAAGGACGGAGCTTCAACTCCAAGATATAAAAATGTCCTGTACCAGGCTACACTTGGTTTCAGATTCTGACCCCATGAAATTTTCCTAATTCGGTTTATATATCCGGCTGTATCAGATAGTACATATACGTATTTAGCTGATACAGCCTTTTAAAAGAGGTTTAGTAATTTTATATAAAGTCACGGTTATTAAAGCCGTGGCTTTTTTTATTGGGCCAGGTAGCCAGCAACAGGATAACCATGGCGAGTAAATTACAGTAGAAGCTTATTATCAGAACAGACTTTCCGGGTAGAGGCCGGCATCAGCCATCTGTCTGAATTTCCGCATGGTCGGCTCACGGTCTTCCTGGTAGGTAACTCCGATCCACTCGCTATTTGAAGGAATAACCTCAAATTTTGAGTGTCCCGTTTTTATGAGGTAATCGACAACGAGCGGAATAAAATATTCCTGCTTTTCAGTCGGCCGGGCATACCGTACAAAGTCAATAAATCCTTTGCGGAACATAGGAAAAAGGTCGGGATGGAATCCCCAGAAATTCATAGAGACATAGCTGTCCTCCGGTAAGCCGAATTTCTGCTCATTTTCATGATAATAGATAGTGCCGTTTTCTCTTGCTATTTTCGTGCGTTCATTGACCTCGACCAATTCAAGGCTGTCACTGACCTGGCATACACCCCTGGATACCGATCCGTTCTCTGATAATGTGTTGGCGAGCTTATATCCGATCAATGCATTGTTGGACCCTGTAATCCTGTTGTCCAGGAAATCGGCCATCTGCGCAAATGCTTCACGCCCGTAATAGTCATCAGCATTAATGACAGCAAACGGTTCGTGAATGACGCCTTCACATACCAAAACGGCGTGACCGGTACCCCACGGCTTTTCGCGCGATGGAAACTGATCCAGCCCCGGTACATAGGAGTCCACCTCCTGGTGGACATGGACCACTTCAGCGAGCTTGCTGTATTTGGAAGAGACCTTTTGCCTGAACTCTTCTTCAAAATGTGGCCTGATAACAAAGACCAGCTTATTGAACCCTGCCTGTACGGCGTCGTATACTGAGTAGTCAATAATAGTCTCCTCATGAGGCCCCAGGCCGTCCAGTTGTTTTAATCCTCCGTAACGCGAGCCCATTCCGGCAGCAAGCACTAAAAGTGTTTTTTTTGACATGTGGCTGTTATGATTTGTATTTTATTTTATTACGAGTGTGCTGTACCTATATTGATAGCAGATTTTTAAACTTGGATTTCTTCTTTTGCTCTCCCAGCCTGCTTTTTTTATTTTCCTCGTAATCTGAGTAATTACCTTCGAAGAAATAGACGCCTTCATCTTCAAATGAAATGATATGTGTAGCAAGCCTGTCGATAAACCAACGGTCGTGTGATATGACAAGCACACATCCGGCAAAACTCTCAATAGCTTCCTCCAATGCTCTCAGGGTGTTTACGTCTATATCGTTGGTAGGCTCATCAAGGAGAATGACATTCCCGCCTTCCTTCAGCGCCATCGCAAGATGCAGCCTGTTCCTTTCCCCGCCTGAAAGAACGCCGACCTTTTTACTCTGGTCTGTTCCGCTGAAGTTGAATTTGCTGATATAAGCCCTGGAATTGATGGTCATACCATTGACAAGAAGGTTGTCCAAGCCGTTGGATACGGCTTCGTAGACACTCTTTTCAGGCTTGAGGTCTTCATGTGACTGGTCGACATAGGCGATCTTAACTGATTCACCGATGATTATGCTGCCTTCGTCCGGCTGTTCATGCCCGGTAATAAGCCTGAACAAGGTTGACTTCCCGACGCCATTGGGGCCTATGATTCCGACCACTGCGTTCTTAGGTATACGTATATTCAGATCTTTATAAAGTACGCGGTCACCGTATGATTTCGTCACATGCTCCAGGTCGATCACCTGGTCTCCCAGTCGCGGCCCGGGCGGGATGAAGAGCTCCAGCTTTGCTTCTTTTTCGGAGGCTGATTCTTCTGCAAGCTTTTCATAAGCTGTCAAACGGGCTTTTGATTTTGCCTGGCGGGCCTTAGGAGCCATTCGGGTCCATTCCAGCTCTCTCTGCAGGATCTTCCGGCGTTTTGATTCTGCTTTCTCTTCCTGGGCAAGCCTGTTTGATTTTTGTTCCAGCCAGGAGCTATAGTTGCCCTCCCATGGAATGCCTTCTCCCCGGTCGAGCTCCAGGATCCAGCCGGCTACGTTGTCGAGGAAGTAACGGTCGTGGGTAACCGCGATGACAGTACCCGGGAAATTCCGGAGATATTGTTCCAGCCAGTCTACCGATTCAGCATCCAGGTGGTTGGTCGGCTCATCGAGCAGCAGGATGTCAGGTTCACTTAGCAAAAGGCGGCAGAGCGCTACCCGTCTTTTTTCCCCTCCGGACAGAACACTGATGTTTGCGTCCGGTGGAGGCAGCCTTAGGGCGTCCATCGCCATCTCAAGCTTGTATTCCAGGTTCCAGGCATCGCGTTGCTCCAGCTTTTCTGTCAATTCTCCCTGACGTTCAATAAGCCTGTTCATTTCATCATCCGAAAGCTCTTCAGCGAACCTGGCATTGACCTCCTCATATTCCTTAAGCAGGTCGACCACTTCCTGCACGCCTTCCTTGACCACATCGAGCACTGTCTTGTCAGGGTCAAGCGCCGGCTCCTGTTCAAGATAGCCGATCTTATAGTCTTTATCAAAAACGATCTTGCCGTTGTAGTTGGGGTCGATCCCTGCGATGATCTTAAGAAGTGTTGATTTTCCGGCGCCGTTGAGGCCTAAGACGCCAATTTTAGCGCCATAGTAAAAGGAAAGGTATATGTTATTGAGGATTGTTTTGTTGGGCGGAATGATCTTGCTCACCCCGGTCATGGTAAATATAATCTTGTGATCCGACATATAATTTATAGCTATTTTAATTTATTAAAGTATTGAATTCATCTTTTAGATCATTGTCTCCCACTTCTCCATTTCGGCTTCAAGCTGCTGCTGGAGTTTCTGATATCGCTCAGTCAGTTCATTATACTCCGGCGAGCCGTAGAAGTCTTCCCGGGCCATTTTTTCATTGAGGGTGCGGATCTCTTTTTCAAGGTCGTTGATCTTTTTTTCCGTTTTTTCCAGCTCGCGTTTCTGATAGCTGTCAGCCGGTGCCGGAGCTTTGGCTTTCTGCACATCGTTTTGCTTCTGGGAGGCCTCGACCTCACGGAAGGTATCCATTTTTCTCTTCTCAAGAAAATAGTTGATGTCGCCGAGGTATTCCCTGATCGAATTATCGCGGAATTCAATGGTCTTCTCTGTAAGGCCCTCCAGGAAGGAACGGTCGTGAGAGATCACGAGCAGCGTACCATCATACTCCAGGATCGCTTTTTTCAGCACTTCCTTTGCTTTAAGATCCAGGTGGTTGGTCGGCTCATCCAGAACCAGGAGATTGATCGGGTGAAGGAGTAACAAGGCGAGAGCCAGGCGGCCTCTTTCCCCACCGGAAAGGACGCTGACCTTTTTATCGACGTCTTCTCCGCTGAACATCAGGGATCCGAGGATATTACGCAGCCTGGTACGCATTTCCGGTGGAGATTCCTGCTCCATTGTTTCCAGGAGCGTCTTGTCGCTGTCAAGCGCTTCGGTTTGATTCTGAGCGTAATAGCCCAGGAAAGTATTAGGCCCCATCTGTATCACACCCTTGTCGGCCTTTTCTTTGCCGATCAGTATCTTTGCCAGAGTGGACTTGCCCATACCGTTCTGTCCGACAAAAGCAACGCGTTCGCCGCGCGTTAACTGGAAATCGACATCCCTGAATACATTGACACCATTGTATGATTTTTCTATGTCCTGCCCCTTGATAAGGACCTCGGCCGACCTCGGTGAGGGTGGAAAGTTGAGGCGGATAGCTGAAGTGTCTTCGTCTTCTAGCTCGATCCGATCTATCTTATCCAGTTGCTTCTGCATAGACTGGGCCATGGAAGTTTTAGTGGCCTTTGCCATAAACCGGGCAATGGTTTTTTCCTTCTGAGCGATGAGCTTTTGCTGATTTTCATAAGCGGCGGAGAGCATAGCCCTTCTTTCCACGCGCTGAATGAGATAATTGGAATAATTGGCCTGGTAGTCGTATATGCGGCCCAATTCTATTTCAATGGTCCTTTTGGTAATTCTATCGAGAAATATTTTATCGTGCGAGATCATGACTACCGCACCTTTGTAGTCACTAAGGAACTCTTCCAGCCAGATGATCGACTCGATGTCCAGGTGGTTGGTCGGCTCATCGAGCAGGAGATAGTCCGGCTTGGTAAGCAGCATCTTTGCAAGTTCGACACGCATTTGCCATCCACCGCTCAACTCTCTCACTTTTTTTGAAAATTCATGATTTTTGAAGCCGAGACCTTTCAGTATTTTTTCAGCGTTGGCCTCTTTCTGGTTACCGCCACGGTATTCATACTGCTCGGTAAGGTGTGTGAGGTTATCGATCAGCTTTGCATAGCTGTCGGATTCATAATCTTCCCGGATAGCAAGCTCTTGTTCGGCTTTGTGGATAAGGCGTTCTATTTCATTAAGCTCTTCAAAGGCCTTGAGCGCTTCTTCCAGCACAGAATGTTCCCCGCTGATCTCGATGTCCTGGTGGAGGTAAGCAACCGTCTCATTTTTGGGCTTATCTATGATGCCCTCGTACCGGGTGATCTCGCCTGCCAGGATCTTAAGGAGGGTCGACTTGCCGGCACCATTTCTTCCCGTAAGGCCGATCTTCTCTCCGATGTTGATGGTGGTCGAGATCGAATCGAAGAGAACGCGATCCCCGTATTGAATATATAAATTGCTGATTGCTATCATGATATAAAAACAAAAGGCACTTTTGGAGGTGCAAAGTAAAGTAAAACTTGCGAGAATTTTCAGCTAAATGATCATCAGAAGAGGTTGGGTAGCCGCGGCAAAGTCAGCACAAGAAATTATTTTTATAAATGCCGAAACATTTTTGATTTTTATTTGTCAATTATCAATATAAAGCGAATTTATGCACGATAAATTTAGCTTTTAAAGATCTAAACAAAATATAAATTTAATCAACAAAAGTTTTAAATATGAAATTAATTTCCGGACTATTTCTTTTTGCTACCTGTTTGTTTTCAGGTATGGTATTGAATGCCCAGATCAAGACGCCGCAGCCTTCTCCGGTCGCAACCATCAAAGTCAATGTCGGTATCGGCGATGTGACGATCGATTATTCACGTCCGTCGATGAAGGGAAGGACCATCTTCGGTGACCTTGTACCTTATGGTAAGATATGGAGAACAGGAGCCAATGCAGCTACCAAAGTGACCTTCTCCGAAAAGGCGACGGTCGGTTCCACCGAATTGGACAAGGGAAGCTATGCCATATATACAATACCCAATAACAATGAATGGACTGTGATCTTCTATAAGGACCTGACCCAGGGTGGCAACCTTAACGAAAGCAATATCAAGGAGTCGGAAATTGCGGCCAGGATCGTTGTCCGTCCCGGTACGATCAATCCTGCCGTCGAAACTTATACCATGGACGTTACTGACCTGACCAATAAAGGCGCCAACATCGCCATTATCTGGGATAAAACGATCGTCAAGGTTCCGTTTACCTACAAGACCGATGATGCGGTAATGGCCAATATCAAGACTAAAATGGACGGTCCTTCCGGCGATGAATATTTTGCGGCAGCAAGATATTACATGGAAGAGAATAAAGATATGAGCCAGGCATTGACATGGATTAAAAAATCTACCGAGAAAAATGGTGAAAGGTTCTGGGTCCTGAGACAGCAATCTCTCATCGAAGCCAAACTGGGCCAGTATCCGGCTGCTATCAAAACCGCCGAGAGATCATTAGCCCTTGCCAAGGAAGCAGGTAATGCCGATTATGTCAAAATGAACACGGATTCCATCAAGGAATGGTCGGCCAAAAAATAAAAATTTTAAAGTAAGGTTATTTGAAACGCGTCTTCAGGGCGCGTTTTTTATTTACATAACTTTGACTACTTTTGGACGCGATAAATGAATGGATATGAAAAGATCTGTATGCGGCGGGCTATTGGCGTTCACCATGCTGTTCGGTTGTATCAACGTCGATAACAAGCCGGCAGCAGCTGATGGCAAAGCAAAAGCTTCAGCGGAAGAAAAAAAGTTGTCTCCTGAAGAAGAAAAGCTAGCAAAAGGCCAGGAAATGTTCGAAACGGCGTGTAAGTTATGTCATGGCAGTGACGGGACGCTCGGCCTCAACGGCGCAAAGGATCTTACCAAATCAGAACTGACAAAAGAAGAAAAGATCAATGTGATCACAAACGGGCGTAATGCCATGGCTGCGTATAAAAATGTTTATTCTCCTGAAGAGATCGAAACGTTGGCAACCTATGTTGAATCACTAAAAAATGGAAAATGAAAATATATCATGGCCTGGGTGTCATGTCCGGATCGTCCCTGGATGGCATTGACTTTGCCTTATGCAGATTCGCCTGTACGGACGAAAAGCACCACCCGGTGTCTCAATGGGAAATTATAGAGGCGGAAACCTTCGAGCTGAGTGTATTCTGGGAGGAAAGGCTCAAGAAGGCTTACCTGGCTTCAGCCAAGGAATTATGGCTGGCACATGTTACCTTCGGTAAATACATAGGGGATCTTGCCAATACCTTTCTTAAAAGAACATCGATCGAGCCTGACTTTATCTCATCTCACGGGCACACTGTATTTCATGAACCTCAAAATCATATGACCCTGCAGATCGGTCATGGTGCAGCAATAGCCGGAACCACAGGCTATCCCACCATATGTGACTTCAGAAGTACGGATGTAGCATTGAACGGACAGGGAGCCCCTATGATACCCATTGCGGAAAGCCTGCTCTTTTCCGAATATCCCCTCTGTCTGAACATAGGGGGCATCGTTAACGTCAGCGCACGCGTCGACCATCATTATATCGCGTTTGATGTCAGTCCTGCCAACCAGGTATTGAACAAGCTGGCTTCCATGTCCGGGCAGGCGTATGACCAGGATGGACTGACAGCCAGAAAAGGAGTATTACAACCCGAGCTTATCACGGCATTGAACAGGCTGGAATATTTTAACAGTCCTTATCCCAAATCGCTGGATAACAACTGGATCATGAAAGAGCTGTGGCCCATCATCAAGTCGTTTGATTACAGCCCGGAAGACAAGCTCAATACCTTTTGCAATTTTATCGCGGAGCGCATATCACAGGAGCTTAAGCTGGTCTGCCAAAGAGAGAACACTGACTTTCACGGTAAAAAGATGCTGGTTACCGGAGGTGGTGCATATAACCAGTACCTGATGGAGTGTATTGCAGAGATATGCCGGAATGAGAACGGAATTCTTGTAACGATCCCGTCCAAGCAGATCATTGAGTTTAAAGAAGCATTGCTGCTGGCATTGGCCGGTTTGTTGCGCGTCAGGAATATACCCAATATGATGAAGACTGTAACCGGTGCGAGTGTGGATAATATCGGCGGATGTATCTACCAGGGTACCAGACACCTGATCTAGTATGTAGGTATTAATTATTGTTTTTTGGAAAAGAAAGATTGCCGGGTATTGGTGACAGGAGCGACAGGACTTGTCGGCTCGTATGTTGTAAGAACACTTCTGGCCAATGGCTATGATAATGTCTCTGTCATACACAGGAAGAGCAGTGATTTTTCGCTTCTAGGGGATACAAGAGAGAAGGTCACCTTTCACGAAGCCGACCTGACTGATGTAATCGGGCTGGAGGATGCCATCCAGGGCATAAGCCACATCATTCATTGCGGTGCGCTGGTTTCGTTCGATTCAAGAGACAAAAGACCTCTTGTTAAGACCAATGTTGAGGGCACCGCCAACCTGGTCAATCTTTCGCTGGAATATCAGGTGAAGAAATTTGTGCATCTCAGCTCGATCGCTGCATTGGGACGTAACACAACCGAAGGTGAAAAAACACACGAAGGCATAAAGTTTGAAGATAGTCCTTCCAATTCCTATTATGCCATTACAAAGCACCTGGGGGAGCTGGAGGTATGGCGTGGCAAGGCTGAGGGGCTTGATGTCGCCGTATTGCTGCCGGGGCTGATCCTGGGCAGCGGATTCTGGAAGACCGGGACAAACGGCTTCTTCAATCACGTGTGGCGGGAAAGTCCCTTCTACCCTGCCGGAACAACAGGTTTTGTAGATGTCCGTGATCTCGCGGAATTTGCGGTTAGGATGCTGGAATACAAAGGCGAGCATGACAAGTTCCTGATGATCGGTCATAATGGACCCTACAAGCAGTTCTTAGATACAATAGCAGAATACCTGGATAAGAAATCACCATCCCGGTTGACCACAAAATGGATGCTCGGTCTTGCCTGGCGGCTCGACAGGCTGCGTTCGTTAATTACCGGAAGCAGACCGATGCTCACTAAGGAAACCGCCGTCACTTCATCTAAAAAGTATTTATTTGACAACAGCCGGTCGCTGAAAGTTGACGGATTTAAATATACGGCGTTCGAAGAAACGATCCGCGACATTGCCGGCCAGTATCTGGAAGCTTCCAGGCATAATTTTCCCCCTTCCATATTAAATGTTCACAAGCTATGAATGAGAATGTCGATCTCATTGTCCGTTTTTCAAGACAAGTTCTGCAAAAGGAAATAGATATAGATTCTCCGGAAAGAATGAACGAACTGGTCGAGGCGATCCGTTTCCATGAATGGAGATACTACATACTGAATGAGCCGATCCTCAGTGATACGGAATATGACTTTCTCTTCAAAACATTGGAAGATACCGAGCAAATGCATCCGGCATGGAAGGTGTCCAACTCGCCGACGGAAAGAGTCGGGCTGGACATCACTGAAAATGCCCGTCAAATAGAACACCTACGGCCCATGCTCTCCCTGGCCAACTCGTACGACGAACAAGACCTGTTGGATTTTGACCAGCAGATAAAGCGAATGCTGAAATTACCGGCGGATCAGGATATAGAATACAGTGTCGAGCCGAAGTATGACGGCGGTGGCATCTCACTGGTTTATATTGACAATCAGCTGGTAAGAGCCGTTACACGCGGTGATGGCGCATCGGGCGAAGAGATAACCAACAACGTCAAATGTATCAAGTCGATACCGTTGTATGCCGAATTTTCCCGTCTTGGCATACACACGATCGAACTGCGAGGAGAAGCTCTGATATCTTCAACAAATTTTGCCAGGGTCAATCAGAATCGCCTGGATCAGGATCTACCCCTATTTGCTAACGCCAGAAATGCAGCGACAGGCGGGCTAAGGACCAAGGATCCCAAAGATACGGAGAGCAGAAAGATGGATGCGTTCATATATACGATCTCGTATGCTGCCGACAGAGATGGTCATGATATGCTGGAAGGATTTAATACCCAGTTTGAGGCGATCAACAGTATTGGCAGCTTAGGCATGAAGATTCCCCAGGAAGCCCGGAAGCTTTGTAAAAGCATCCGGGATGTGATCGAGTTCTGCCACTTCTGGGAAGGACAACGAAATAACTTCCCATACGAGATAGACGGCATGGTCATCAAGCTCAACAATAAAAGCTGGCAGAAACAGATCGGTGTGACAGCTCATCATCCCCGTTGGGCCATGGCCTTCAAGTTCCAGGCCAAGCAGGCTGCGACGAGATTGATCGATGTAGAATACCAGGTCGGTAAAGTGGGATCCATAACCCCGGTTGGCAAGCTCGAGCCGGTCGCACTGGCAGGTGTCACAGTAAGCTCCGTTTCCTTGCATAATGAAGAGTTTATCCAGAGCCGGGACCTTAAGCTCGGCGATATGGTCGTGGTTGAAAGGGCCGGCGATGTGATACCTTATGTCGTCAAATCACTGTCTGATCTTCGCTCCGGCGATGAAAAAGAGATACGCTTTCCTACACATTGCCCGTCCTGCAATTCCATTCTTGTCAGGCATGAGTCCGAAGCTGCGTGGAGGTGTCTCAATCCTGCCTGCCAGGCTCAGCTGATCCAACGGCTCATCTTTTTTGTATCGAAAGATGCAATGGATATCGACGGATTTGGAAGATCGATCGTAGAAAAGTTTTATGAGCTGGGCTGGCTGCGTTCGTTCCCGGATATATACCGCCTGTCAGCTGAAAGAATTGCTGAGCTCGAAGGTTTCGGCCAAAGAAGCGCTCAAAAACTGCTGGAGGCGATAGAAAAAAGCAAAAGCAATCCCATTCAGCGACTGATACACGCCTTGTCGATCCATCATGTCGGCAAAAAAGTGGCCAAACTCCTGGCAGAGGAAATCGAACATATTATGGATCTCAGGCATAAATCCAGAGAGGAGATTGAAGCAATAAAAGATATCGGACCGGTCGTAGCTCAGAATGTGATCCACTATTTCAGCGATCCTGAGAATATCTCCATGCTGGAAGAGCTGGAATCCCTGGGAGTCAATATGAAGGCTACAGGCAAGGACAGGAAGATCGCAGCGGCTCCTTCCGGTCATTATTTATCCGGCAAGACCATACTTTTTACCGGCACCTTACACCAGATGGGAAGAAAGGAAGCTCAGGAAAAGGCTGAAGCCTTGGGCGCGAAAAACCTCGGAGCGGTCAGCTCCAATCTCAATATACTCGTAGTGGGAGAAAATGCCGGCAGCAAATTGAAAAAAGCAAAAGACCTGGGTACAGTGGAGATACTCACAGAAGAAGAGTTCTTAAAGCTCGTCGAATAATTTTAAAAATATATAGCTTTGTCCTTTACTTATAGCAGAGAGAAATAATGAGCCAGACATACAACGATACGATCACATCAATGGCAGAAGAGATCGATTCTTTTGCCATCACTAATAAAGATGAGTTGGAAGCATTCAGGATCGCTTACCTGGGCTCTAAAAACAAGCTCAAGGACCTGTTTGGCCTGATGGGCAAGGTTGCCCCAGAAGAACGTAAGGCTTTTGGTCAGGTGCTTAACGGGCTCAAAAATAGCGCAGAACAGAAATTTGCCATATTTGCCGAATCGCTGGATAATGACGCCGATGCATCCGGAGGCGCCTCGGCCGATCTCACACGGCCCGGCTTCCCTGCTCCTCTTGGTTCCCGGCATCCTGTGTCCCTTACATTGAACAGGATCATTGAAATTTTTACAAAGATCGGCTTTACCGTCGAAGAGAACCGCGAGATCGAGGACGAATGGCATAACTTCACCGCGCTGAATACGCCTGATGATCATCCTGCAAGGGATATGACGGATACCTATTATCTGGCCGGTGATTTTACGAGGATGCTGCGCAGCCAGACCTCGACCGTCCAGGTGCATGTGATGGAAAACCAGAAGCCACCCATCCGCATTATATCGCCCGGTCGTGTGTACCGCAATGAGACTATTTCAGCGCGTTCCCATTGCCAGTTTCACCAGGTTGAAGGCCTGTATATCGACAAGGGAGTGAGCCTTGCTGATATGAAACAAACGCTGAATTATTATGCCCGGGCTATGTATGGACCCAAGGCAAAGACCCGGTTACGGGCATCTTATTTTCCATTTACCGAACCGAGCGCAGAGATGGATGTTTACTGGGGCCTGGAAACTGAGGAAGACCGTCGAATAACCAAAGGAACAGGCTGGCTGGAGATCCTTGGCTGCGGAATGGTCGATCCGGCAGTGTTGGAGAATTGTGGCATCGATCCGGATGTATATAGCGGTTTTGCCTGGGGTATGGGTATTGAACGGCAGGCAATGCTGAAATATAAAGTGACCGATATCAGGCATTTCTTTGAGAATGATATACGTTTTCTGAGCCAGTTTTAGACAACCCGGTTTAAATATACCTGAAACAGGGCAGCTATTTTTTCTTTCCGGAGCCGGAATTGTTTTTCTTTGCTGATCCTGGCTTCCCGGTAGCTGGCAAAGGTTTTCCTTTTTCAGGATCATCAATGTTGACAGTAACAGGCGCCGGATCAGGCTCTTCACTGCTCAGAAGAAACATATGCACATTAGCGCCTTCATCTCTCATTTCCGAGAGCGAGGTCGGGCGCCGGTCGATATCCCATTTGAAGCCCGGTAGCTGGATCTGGGCATGATTAGCCTTTTGCATGGGATAATATTTGCCATCGTTCTTTTTGTAAAATTTGATCGTTGCGAGCTGATTATCCTCGAAGGTAGCACGCAGATGTGAGCAGTTCAGCGTGTTGACGCCTGTATATTCCTTTTCTTTATTCTGGTTGTAAAAAACGGTCTGGGCATTGCCGGTCACGGTCAGGCTACGCATCTTGTTGTCGGTCAGAAATGCCTGGATCTCTTTGCCCCCTATCTGGTTAAAATAGACCTCTTCAGGCGTGGTTACGATCATAGCCTTATTCTGGAGCAGCAGGCCTGACAGCTTATTATCCTTCTGGAATATCAGGATCGTATCACCGAAGTACTGATTGGTGGTATCGGACCACAGAACAGGATCCGTGTACATGCGGAATATAGAATCCAGGCTTGTATAAAAAAGCGAGTCACAGGCGCCCTGGAAGTCTTTGCTCAGGATCCTGACATGGTTGTATGCCTGTATGATCCTGCTCGTATCCCCGTTGGATAAAGAATCCTTCCTTAACGACAGCAGCGTATCAGCGCTTACATACATGGTATCGCCTTCATTGACGATACTGAACATGGCCCTTTTGCCATAGGCCTTTACAAAGTCATTTTTACGGTCGACCTGAGCCTCTTCTGCGTGCAGGGTTGAGTTATTCTCTTTATTGTGCAAAATGACATTGCCGGAAGAGGTGCCTTTGCCGGTCTCGTTGTTGAAATCGTTGTTGTCGGCTTCGATTATGTTGTCATGATCTTCGATACGGCTGCGACCGATGGTTTTGAGGAGATTTCTCTTTTTGTCATACTGGATCAGCTTACCTTTTAGCATCTGAGCTGAATCTTGCAGAAATGCATAACCTTTTCCTCCATCCACTTCGAAATATTCTCTTTTCTGAAAATATTTAATGGACTCGCCCTGAACATATCTCAGTGAGTCCTGGTAACGGGCGTCGCCCAACAGGTGATAATACTCATTGATACCATCATACACCATCTTTCGCCGGGCTATCGCCTTATCATTGCCTTTCTGATACTGTGGGTTCCCGTTGAACTCACCGTATTTTTTGTCTATATTATAAAAGCCCGATTCGCTGTAAAGCTTGGTCCCGTTTTGCTGGGTAACGATAGTCGGCGCCAGAAAGGTAACATAACGTAGTCGGGAATTGTACTTTAACCTGGTCGTCTTGATATCAAAGTCGGGATCCTGTATATATACCTGATCTGTCAGAACAATATCGTCGGACCGGGTATCATATACTGCTGAGCGGCTTTTAACCCAGGTAGCGCCGTTGGTAAAGGTCCCGTTATCATCGTAGGTCGCTATTTTGGTGTTGGTATTGTAGGACAGCTTTTCGGTATAAAGCTTCTGACCGCCTTTGATAAAGGAGACATTGGAAAACAATTCACATTGTTTGGTATTGGCATTGTAATAAAGAGAATCTGCAAAGATGCTCAGCGTATCACCCTGCTGGATCAGAATATTGCCTTTGGCCCGGATCAACTGATCGGAGCGATATACCGTGTCTGCATAAAAATGAACATCCTTGTGACTGAAGGCCACTTCGCCGGAAAAAATACTGACCTTTTCCTTCGTGAGGATCACACCGTGCTTGGCTTCCTCAAAATTGACAAAATCGAGCGTATCCTGATTCTGTGCAATAGAATAATTCAGGACCGCAGAGAGCAGCATAAAAAGCAGGAAAATACGGCATACCGGCTTCATTTCTATTTTCATATCGCTTCATCCAATATCAGTGCCGCCAATTCTTTTCCTACAAGGGAAGAGATGGCAACGCCCATACCTCCCATTCTTACCCCGATATATATTCCCGATGCGATCTCCCGGATGATCGGCTTTTTGTCCGAGCCTACGCCGAGAATGCCACTCCAATGGTATTCTATACGGGGAATGCTGCCGAGATCAAGATGATTGGTGATGATGTCGTTCAGAAGTTGGTATGCCGCTTCTGTTGTGTCCAGTTGGTCGGTCTCCTCGGGATGCCCGAGAACATTTCTTCCACCACCGATCAGCAGCCTTCCGTCTATCTCTCTGAAATAAAAGTAACCCCGGTCGAGGTGAAAACAACCGTTGAGCTTCCAACCCGGAATAACTTCTGTAACCATAACCTGGTTCCGTACAGGACGTACATCCGGCATATTGATCAGTTGATTGATAAATCCATTGATTGTGACAATAATATTGCCGGCAGTAACGGGACCGAAATGCTGCGTGTTGACCGTTTTATTAACCAGGTCCAGATCCGTGACCTGCAGTCCGGATAAAAACCGGATGCCGAGCCGGTCACAATGCCGGCGAAGCTGCAGGTTAAAGTTCCCGGTATCCAGGCTTCCTTCCTTTCTATTAAAAATATGATGGGAAATATTTTTACAGCCTTCCGGATTTCCTTGCCTTACTGAGAATACATCCTTCTCACCGGTTGCCTCATAGACTAGATCATTGATCTCGGACAGACGGTCATGGCATGATCCGAACAAGCCCGCATCCTCTTTCCTGAATACTTCAATACCTCCGCACTCATTATAGCCGATAGCGGCATCGCTGAAGATATTTCTTGTGAGACGGAGTCCGTTATATCGCATCCTGACCGTCTTCAAAACTTTCTCTCTTCCGAAGTGATCAATATCTTCGATCAGTTCTGAAACGCTTCCAAAACATGCGAAACCGGCATTTTTGGTGCTTGCGCCATTACTGAACGGACCACGGTCTACAACCAGCACATCCGATTCAGGCTGTGAGCTTTTAATAAAGTAGGCCGTATACATACCCACCAGGCCTGCGCCTATAACGAGATAATCGGGTTGTCCGAAAAATGCTTTATCCTCCCAGTAGCTTCGGTTCAGCACGTTGATTTGGGATTTGGGAACATCTCACTCTGATCTTCAAAAGTGTCATCGAGACATTTAAAGTCTTTTTCCAGAAGGATCTTTAACATATCTTCCCCGCTAAACACCTGTGAGGCATAGATACCGACTTCATCCGTATTGGCCCATTGCAGACCCGCCTTCTCGGGGATCAGTAGACGGATGACACCGGGGGAGTATACGATCTCAGGGCTCTCAACCTGACTTAATTCGACCGAATATTTCAGAATGTCATCTTTACCAGGCCCGAGCTGAACGGAGACAACGACCTTGCCGGTCTCTTTAATAGCGTTTATCTCCGGCATCTGAACCCTGAAACGGATAGAATTCTGGTATATTCTTAGCTTCATGACTTATTGAGTTTTTAGTTAATAACCCTGATCAGGGGCATTTTATTATTTCTTTTTAAAACCGTCTTTGAGGGAAACCGTACGGTTGAATACGGGCTTGTCAGCTGTAGTATCCTTATCCGTACAGAAATATCCAAGCCGCAGGAACTGAAAATGACTGCCGGATGACGTATCGGACAGCGCGGATTCACCTTTGGCATCCGGGATGACCTTAAGCGATTCTTCATTGATATAATCCTTAAAATCACCTTCTTCATTCTGGGGATTTTCTACCTTGAAGAGCCGGTCATACAGCCGTACTTCCATATCGATACAATCCTTACTATTGACCCAATGGAGCACACTTTTGACTTTAAGGCCCGATACATCCTGGCCGCTTTTGCTTTCAGGTATGTATGTACATTTCAGTCCGGTCACGTTGCCTGATCCGTCGGTGATCGCTTCCTCACAGCGGATGATATATGCGTGTTTGAGCCTGACCATCGACCCCGGCGACAGGCGAAAGAAACCCGGCACTGGTTGTAGCATAAAATCCTCGCGCTCTATATAGAGCTCATTGGAGAAAGTAAGCATGCGACTTCCTGCGGCTTCATCCTCCGGATTATTTTCCGCCTCAAGGTATTCCGAATGATCATCAGGCATATTTGTAAGAATGACCTTCAACGGATCAAGAACTGCCATCCTGCGTAACGCATTTTTATTCAGATCTTCCCGGATGCAGAATTCAAGCAGGCTGTAATCAATAACGTTTTCCCGTTTGGCAATCCCTACCCTGGTTGCAAAATCACGGATACTGGCGGGTGTATATCCCCTTCTCCGCAAGCCTGAAATAGTCGGCATCCTGGGGTCATCCCAGCCATTGACATAATTTTCATTGACAAGCTGTAGCAACCTCCGTTTGCTCATAACGGTATAATTGAGGTTGAGCCTTGCAAATTCATATTGGTGCGAGGGGAAGATATCAAGCTTCTCAATAAACCAATCGTACAAAGGCCGGTGGTGTATAAACTCCAAAGTGCAGATGGAATGTGTGATGCGTTCGATGCTGTCACTTTGCCCGTGCGCAAAATCGTACATCGGATAGATGCACCACTGGTCACCGGTATTGTGATGATGTGCATGCTTGATCCTGTATATAACCGGGTCACGCATCAGCATATTGGGGGATGCCATGTCGATCCTGGCCCGTAATACCTTTTCACCATCGGCGTATTTCCCCTCTTTCATTTCAGCAAATAAGCGGAGATTTTCATCTATCGAACGGTCGCGATAGGGACTGTCCTTTCCCGCCACAGTAGGACTGCCTTTCATCTCCGCTATTTCAGTTGAAGATGAATCGTCAACATATGCCAATCCTTTCCTGATCAGATCGACGGCAAAATCATACAGCTGCCCAAAATAATCGCTGGTGTAGAACTCATTTTCCCATTCAAAACCCAGCCAATGGATATCCTCTTTGATGGAGTTGACGTATTCTACGTCCTCTGTCACAGGATTGGTATCATCAAAACGCAGGTTGGTTTTTCCTCCATATTTATCGGCGAGGCCAAAATTGAGGCAGATCGACTTGGCATGACCGATGTGCAGGTAGCCATTGGGTTCGGGAGGGAAGCGTGTCAGCACTCTTCCGTCGTGCGTGCCGGCAGCCAGGTCTTTTTCTATTATTTCTTCAAGAAAGTTGAGGCTTTCTGTTTTCTCTTCGTTCATTACGCTTGATGTTTGTGTTGTAAAGATAATTTTGCACCTTAAATAAAACCTACATTCTCTCCGGCATTTCAATACCAAGCAGCGACATTCCGGATTGCAGCACCTCCCCTACTTTTTGAATGAGATAAAGCCGTAATTGTTTGATATCTGCATCAGGCGCTGTGAGTATCGGAGTATCGTGATAATACCTGTGGAGGGATTTGGCCAATGCATATAAATAGTTTGCAAGATGTGACGGGTCGAATGCCTGTCCTGCCTCAGCTACCGTCTCTTTATACTGGTGCATCGATTTGATCAGGTTTATTTCCTGATCGTTGAGCGCTGCGGTCTCCGGCAGGCCGGAGGTATTCTTTTCTTTCCTCAGGATGCTTTGGATGCGTACAAAGGCATTTTGAATATAAGGCCCGGTCTGGCCCTGCATATCGACTGACTCTTTAGGGTCGAAGATCATCTTCTTTTTGGGCGCGACCTTTATCATATGATACTTAAGGGCGGCCAAACCGATGATGCGGTAAATCTCGGCATGCGCTTCCGGCGACAGAGATGACAATTCTCCCCTTTCCTTTCCCGAAGCCTCCGCTTCAGCGATCACTTCCGCTACAAGATCGTCTGCGTCGACCACCGTGCCTTCACGCGATTTCATTTTGCCTGAAGGCAATTCCACCATACCGTAGGAAAGATGGTACAGCTGATTGGCAAAAGGCATTTCCATAGCCTTCATGATCGAAAACAAGACCTGGAAATGATAATTCTGCTCGTCGGCCACAACGTATACCATCTGGTCAAAATGATATTCATCGTACCGCTGCATCGCCAGGCCTATATCCTGGGTCATATACACGGAGGTGCCGTCGGACCGCAACAGCAGCTTTCTGTCCAAGCCCTTGTCAGTGAGGTCTATCCATACCGAGCTGTCTTCCTGTTGTTCGAAAATTCCTTTTTCAAGACCTGCCTGCACTGCATTCTTGCCCAACAGGTAGGTCTTGCTTTCATAATAGTTCTTATCAAATGCGATCCCCAGGCTGTTATAGGTCTGGTTCATACCCTGGTAAACCCAATCGTTCATCTTATTCCAGAGATCCATAGTCGGTTTATCACCTGCCTCCCATTTGTTGAGCATTTCCCTGGCGGCTCGGCCAAGCTCGCTGTGTGTATTGAAATACTGATTTTTATAAGCGGCAAAAAAAGCTTCGGCGTCATTCGGAGCTTTTGAAGCGCTCAGCAATTGCCTCGCTTCACCGGTTGCCTGCCAGGCCTGGTATTCTTCCTTCAGCTTTTTTTCGAAAAGGACATACAGGTCTCCTACAAAATGGTCCGGCTTTATATCCGTGCTATCAGGGGTTTTACTCTCCCCAAAGCGCTCATATGCCAGCATGCTTTTACAGATGGCTATACCGCGGTCATTGATGACCTGAGCTTTGATCACTTCATTACCCAGAGCTTTCAGGATATTGGAAGTGGCATTTCCCAGTAACATATTCCTTACATGCCCGAGATGCAGGGGTTTATTGGTATTGGGAGAGGAAAACTCTATGATGTATTTTGATCTTTGTCCGGCATCCCGGACATCCGTCGTCTGGTTCTTAAGTATATTCAGCCAATACGTCGCTGAGAGGGTAAAGTTCAAGAATCCCCCGACCACATTCAGTTCTTCAAAATTTTCATCTTTACCCTCCAGAAACTCCTTTAATGCAATCCCTAACTGGTTGGGGTTGGTTTGAAAGCTTTTTGCGAAAGGAAAAAGCGTAACCGTATAGTCACCCCTGATCTCAGGCTTGGTCAGCGTCACGGGAACCTGAGAAGTTTCGGTTGCCGTATTGTACAATTTGTCGAATGCATCGCAAACAAGCGATTGAATGGTATGCTGAATATCCATTTATATGTTTAGATAATGAACTGCAAAGCTAAAAAAATGCAGGAGCAGGACAATAGTCAATTATCCGATGCCATATTATTAATTATGGACAACCGGTAAGGAATAATAGTCAAATCCGGCCTCATCCCCTGCCAGATCCTCCTTGCCGTATATTTTCACGATATTGTACAATGTGTCTCGTTCGACGGCTTCACGATGAACTGCATCGATCATCCTTACCAGCTCTATGGTCGACATGCCCGGATTCTGCTCATCCGAGCCTGCCATCGAATATATTTTGGTTGTATCGTCGATCGTTCCATCGAGGTCATCTACCCCAAACGAAAGGCTCATCTGGGCCATATCCCTGCCCAGCATGGGCCAGTAGGCCTTCAGGTGGTCAAAATTGTCCAGGTATATCCTTCCGATAGCATATGTGCGCATATCATCGATCACGGAAGACTGCGGAATGTGGGACATTTCATTATTTTCATTGAGGAACTTGAGCGGTATAAAGGTCTGAAAACCTCCCGTTTCATCCTGCAGTTGGCGAAGCTGGTCCATATGATGAACCCTGTGCCCATATTCCTCTATATGCCCGTACAGCATGGTCGCATTTGATTTTCCGCCGATCTTATGCCAGGCTCTGTGCAGATCGAGCCATTGTTCGCCGGTACATTTGTCCCCGGCGATCTGTTTACGTATATCAGGATGGAAGATCTCGGCACCGCCGCCCGGGATGCTATCCAGCCCTGCCTCCTTCATAAGCTTCATGCCTTCCTCATAGGAGATTTTGGCTTTTTTGAAGATATAATGGTATTCTACGGGTGTCAGTGCCTTGATGTGCAGCTCAGGACGATGCTCTTTTATCTTTCTGAACAGCTCGCTGTAAAACTTTACGTCATACTGGGGCATAACGCCTCCCACGATATGTATTTCGGTCACAGGCTGGTCATCATACTTTCTGACAATATCCATCATCTGATCCATGGTCAGCTCCCAACCGTCGGTCCTTTGCTTGATCAGCCTGGAATAGGAGCAGAATGCACAGGAATAGATACAAACATTGGTCGGTTCGAGGTGGAAGTTCCTGTTGAAATAGACCTTATTACCGGATTTGCGACGGCGCACTGCTTCAGCCATCCTGGAGAGCTGGCCGAGCGATGCTTCATTGAAAAGCACAAGTGCATCATCGTTGGTAATTCTATTGCCTTTCATGACCTTATCCTCGATGGAGGAAATGACGGTTCCCGGGTTATTTTTATACGGGATATGATATGGTTGAGACTGTGTCATTAATTAATTTCAAAATACAAAATGTGCAACAAAGTTATTATTTTATTCGATTGATCATCCTGATCCCGGCCGGTTAAAAGCAGGCCTGACCGGATAAGATATATCATTGAGTGGTGGAACATTCAGAAATACACAAAGTTTGTTACATTTGCCACAAATTTGTTTTTCAATGTCGAGAATATTAACGCTGAGAGATGCTTTAAGAGAGGCGATGGTAGAGGAAATGCGCTTCGACCCTGCTGTTTTTTTAATGGGAGAAGAGGTTGCTGAATATAACGGGGCTTATAAGGTAAGTAAGGGCATGCTCGAGGAGTTTGGCCCGGAGAGAGTGATAGACACCCCCATAGCCGAACTCGGATTTGCAGGTATAGGTGTTGGTGCTGCTATGAACGGCCTCAAGCCTATCATAGAGTTTATGACCTGGAATTTTGCCGTTCTGGCATTTGACCAGATCGTCAACAATGCTGCAAAAACACTGAGCCAGTCAGCCGGACAGTTCGGCTGCTCCATCGTGTTTCGCGGACCATCCGGTGCAGCAGGCCAGCTGGCACAGCAGCACAGCCAGACCTTTGAAGCATGGATAGGCACTATTCCCGGGGTTAAAGTGATCTCCTGTACCGATCCTGCTGACGCTAAAGGTCTTCTCAAATCAGCCATACGCGATCCGAATCCGGTGTGCATGATGGAATCTGAGCTATTCTATGGAGAAAAGGGAGAAGTTCCTGACGGGGAATACCTGGTTCCGATCGGGAAAGCTGCTATACGCCGTGAAGGAAGCGATGTAACGCTTGTTTCGTTCAATAAGCAGGTCAAAACGTGTATGCTGGCCGCCGAAGAGCTGTCGAAGGAAGGAATTTCAGCTGAAGTGATCGACCTGCGCTCCATTCGTCCCCTGGATATCGAAACCGTGATCGGGTCGGTCAAAAAAACCAACCGTATTATCGCCGTGGACGAAAGCTGGCCTATGTTTGGCGTTTCAGCGGAGATAGCGTACGAAATCCAGAAATATGCCTTTGACTATCTCGATGCTCCTGTTACAAGGGTCAACGCTGCCGACACCTCGCTCGGTTATTCAGGTGTATACGTCGATGAATATATGCCTAACCCGGCTAAAGTGATCAAAGCCGTTAAAGAGGTCATGTATATAAACTCATAATAGGCTGGTGTCCCCGGACAATCGGTCTTTTCTAATCCTATTTTTAATTTTTAATTCCAAACTTCCATGATCATAGGTGTTCCTAAAGAGATAAAAACCAATGAAAACCGCGTATCACTTACCCCTGCCGGGGTTTACGAGCTGAACAAGCACGGTCATAAGCTGTATGTTCAATCCACTGCCGGAGATGGGTCCGGCTTCAGCGACGATGAATATATCAAAGCCGGTGCCACCATTCTTCCTTCTATTGAAGAGGTATATGACATAGCGGACATGATCATGAAGGTCAAAGAGCCTATTGAATCCGAATATAGCCTGGTCAAGGAAAACCAGCTGCTGTTCACTTATTTCCACTTTGCTTCCTATGAGCCGCTGACGAAGGCCATGATCGATCGTAAGGGCATATGTCTTGCTTATGAAACGGTCGAGCTGCCAGACCGCTCGCTTCCGCTGCTGATCCCGATGTCGGAGGTCGCAGGCCGTATGTCGGTACAGCAGGGCGCCAAATACCTTGAAAAGCCGATCAAGGGGCGGGGTGTCCTGTTGGGTGGCGTTCCCGGTGTACCACCGGGCAAGGTGCTGATCCTGGGCGGAGGCATCGTAGGCACACAAGCCGCTAAGATGGCCGCAGGACTTGGAGCTCAGGTTACCATCCTTGATGTAAGCCTTCCCAGGCTGCGCTACCTAAGTGATGTCATGCCTGCCAATGTGATCACCATGTTTTCCAATGAATACAATATCCGCTCCCTGATCAAAAACCATGATCTGATCATTGGAGCCGTCCTGATCCCGGGCGCAAAAGCTCCGAACCTGATCACCAGGGATATGCTCAAAGAAATGCGGCCGGGAACGGTCGTAGTGGATGTTGCTGTCGATCAGGGTGGCTGTATCGAGACGTGTAAGCCGACTACACACGAAAATCCGACTTTCATAGTGGATGATGTAGTTCATTATTGTGTAGCCAATATGCCAGGAGCTGTACCATTTACCTCTACTGTCGCCCTGACCAACGCTACCCTTCCCTATGCCATTCAATTGGCCGATCTGGGTTGGCAGGAAGCATGCCGAAGGAATAACGCGCTGAAAAAAGGCCTGAACATCGCAGCAGGTAAAGTCGTGTACAAAGGTGTAGCTGAAGCATTCGGCCTCGAGTACCAGGAAGTGGAATCAGTACTCTGAGACTGAAGAATCAAAGACCTAAAAAGGGAGTAGGCATTAGCGTACTCCCTTTTTTTAGTTTACCGGCTTTACAGGTATCTTATCATCAGGTCAAGCAACCGTTCTTTCCATCTCCTGACCGGAAAGTGAAAAGGAGCGGTAATGCCATTGGGCAGGTATGAGCGAAGGACAGACCGTTGATTGGAAAACTCCAGGAATCCGTAATACCCGTGAGATTTGCCGATGCCCGAATGATTGATACCTCCCATAGGCAGATAGGTTTGGACAAAATGCGCCATTGTATCATTGATGCACACGCCACCGCTCGATGTACGCTCCAGCATCGTGTCGAGCCACTTGTCGGATCTGCTGAACAGGTACATGGCAAGCGGCTTTGGCCGGGAATGAATGATATCCAGCGCTTCGTCTATCCTGGAGTAGGATATGACCGGAAGCACCGGCCCGAAGATCTCTTCCTGCATCACCCGGGCATCCAGATCTTCGATCTCAATGACGGTTGGAGCAAACTTAAGCCTGGCTCTGTCTCTTGTACCGCCGTAAGAAACTGACGCTCCTTTTGACAGAGCGTCATCAAGCAAATTTTCCAGCTTGTCAAAATGGCGTTGATTTATGATGCTCGTTAATACCCCTTTTTCTATACCGGTAAGTCCGAAATTGTCTGTGAAATATCTTTTAAGACCGGTTATCAATTCATCTTTTTTTCTTTCATGTACCAGGATATAATCCGGAGCGATGCATGTCTGGCCGGCATTGAGAAATTTGCCCCAGGCGATCTGCCGGATACACCTTTGGATCGGGAAATCTTCATCGATAATTACGGGTGACTTGCCTCCGAGCTCCAGGGTCACGGAACAAAGATTCCTTGCTGCGGCAGCCATGATCAGCTTACCGGTAGCGGTTGAGCCTGTAAAATGGATATGATTGAAGGGCATTTGAACCATTTGAGCCGAGACTGTTGCGTCGGCGTTGACCACTGTCACTTCATCTTCCGGGAATACGGCTGCAAGGATCCTATGAATAACGGCTGTCGTATGCGGCGTAAATTCCGAAGGCTTGACAATGGCACAGTTACCTGCTGCAACACATGCCACAAGGTGAGATATAGTCAGGTAGAAAGGATAGTTCCATGGTGTGATGATCAGGCAAAGTCCTTTTGGCTCGTATATGATCCTGCTCTCTGAGCCCAGGAAAGCGAGACCTGACGGGACTTTTTCGTCTCTCATCCACATAGGAAGGTGTTTCCTGAAGCTCCTTATTTCCGACAAGGTGCTGAATATTTCCGACACGCCTGATTCAAAGGAAGATTTCCCGAGATCGGAAAACAGAGCCTGTTCTATTTCCGGCCTGGATAACAGGATAATCTCTTCCAGCTTTTTCAATTTTTTTAACCTCTCGTTGATTGAAGAGTTTTTTAATGCCTGGCAGTTTTTCTGAAGAATCGTAAATTTCTTCTGAATATCTTCGGGCGTATGAAGCGTCAGACCGGGATTGTCCGTTGATGTATTGATCTGATGTAAAATATTATTCATATTATGATCCTGGTAAACTTTAAGCCGGCAATATTGTTTCCGCTCTTGACGTGATCAATTTATTAAACAAATGAGAACATTTAATTGCCAAATAAATGTTAACTCTCTATTTTGCTATATGGCTTTCTAAAGGTAAAGCGTTTCTTTAAATTTTTAAAAAGACTTTATATTTATTGTTTAATAACACTACATGCGTAAGTACCTCATATTTATCATTATTGCAGTAATCATTGCGTCGCTTCTTTTTATAAAATCTTTATTTTTCCCTTCACAAGATCAGAATGTCCAGGCCAAAGGAGGCCCCGGACAAGGCAACAAAAGCGCTCTCCCGGTGGACCTGCTTATTTTAAAGTCAGAAAGGGCGAGCGGCAATATCCAGTCGACGGGATCGGTTCTGCCCAATGAGAAGGTGGATCTTGCGCCTGAAGCTTCGGGTAAGGTCATTGGTATTTATTTTAAGGAAGGCAGCTACGTCAAGGCGGGCCAACTGCTCATCAAGCTCAACGATGCGGACCTCAAGGCCCAGCTCAATAAAGCGCAGGTAGGCCTCAAGCTGGCAAAGGATAAAGCTGCGCGCCAGGAAAAGCTGCTTGCCATACAAGGCACCAGCAAGGAGGATTTTGATATCGCGCAGAATGAGGTGCTCAGCCTTCAATCGGATATTTCTTACTATCAGACATTAATAGCCAAAACCGAGATCCGCGCGCCTTTCAGTGGCATTATCGGCTTCAGGAGCATTGCAACGGGCAGCTATGTAAGCCCATCAACGCTTGTAGCTACCTTGCAGCAGCTCGATCCGATAAAGATAGAGTTTACCGCACCAGAAAAATATCTCAACAACTTCCGGCCGGGCCAATCATTTACTTTCAACTCGGAGACCAGCAAGAAACAACTTACCGGCACCGTCCAGACCATCGACCCGCAGATCGACCTTAACACACGTTCGGTCATCATTCGTGGTATAGCCAAAAATACGGAGAAGCTTTTACCCGGTAACTTTGTCCGGGTTGATGTCAATATTGCCGACAACAGCAAAGTGATCCGCGTTCCTTCATCGTCGGTGGTCCCTATTCTCAAAGGCCAGAAAGTGTACCTCTATAAGAATGGCAAGGCAGTGGAACAGGAAATAGAAATATCCGGAAGGGACGACAAATATGTGCAGGTCGACCGGGGACTCAAAGCCGGTGACAGCCTTATTGTGACCGGTATTATCATGCTGAAACAGGATATGGAAGTCAAACCTGCAAAAATCCTCTGATCATGGCAAGTCTTTCAACCATCAGTGTCAACCGACCTGTCCTGGCCATAGTAATGAACCTCATCATCCTGCTCTTCGGTCTGATAGGTTTCAGGTCGCTTGGAGTGCGGGAATTCCCATCCATCGATCCGCCGATCATCAATGTGAGATCCAGCTATCCCGGTGCCAATGCGGATATTATACAGTCCCAGATCACCGAGCCGCTCGAAAAAGCCCTAAATGGTATACAGGGCATCCGCAACATTACGTCCTCAAGCAACCAGGGCACCTCCAATATCACGGTCGAATTTGATCTGTCGGCTGACCTGGAAAGCGCCGCCAACGACGTGCGGGATAAGGTATCGCAGGCTGCCCGGCAATTGCCTAAGGACCTGGATGGTGCGCCCATCGTATCTAAAGCTGATGCCAACTCTGATGCCATCATTTCGATGACGGTGCAGAGCAGTACGAGAAATCACATGCAATTGAGCGATTTTGCAGAAAATGTCCTCGGCCCCCGGTTGCAGACCATTCCCGGCGTATCGTCCTTACAGATATGGGGCCAGAAAAAATATGCCATGCGCCTGTGGCTCGATCCGGTCAGGCTTTCGTCCTACCAGCTGACAGCGATCGATGTTTCCAATGCCCTTCAACTGCAAAATGTCGAACTACCCTCGGGTAAGCTGGCCGGGAATGAGACGGAACTTACGATCAAGACAGTAGGCCGTCTTACCACACCGGAAGAGTTCAACAATATGATCATCAAAAGTTATCCCGACGGCCGGGATATCAGGCTCAAAGATATCGGAGAAGCCCGACTGGGAGTGGAAAATGAAGAGACCATACTTCGCGAAAAAAATATACCTATGATAGCTCTCGCCCTGGTTCCGCAGCCAGGCTCCAATTATATAGCTATCGCTGATGAATTTTACAAAAGGCTGGAGCAGATCAAAAAAGAGGTACCAAAAGATATCAGCCTCAATATCGCTCTCGACAATACCAAATTTATCAAGAAGTCGATCGCTGAGGTTGAAGAGACCTTCCTGATCGCCCTGGCGTTGGTAGTGATCATAATTTTTCTCTTTTTCCGCAGTTGGATCGTTGCTGTCCGCCCCCTGATCGATATACCGGTGTCGTTGTTAGGCTCCTTTTTTGTGATGTATATGATGGATTATTCGATCAATGTCCTGACCCTCCTCGCCATCGTTCTTGCGACGGGCCTGGTGGTGGATGATGGTATCGTGGTCACTGAAAACATCTTCAAAAAGATCGAAAGGGGCATGAATCCCAAAAAGGCCGCTATAGAAGGTTCCAATGAGATCTTCTTCGCCGTCATATCCACCTCGATCACGCTTGCTGCCGTATTTATGCCGGTAATCTTCCTGGAAGGCTTTGTCGGACGGCTGTTCCGGGAGTTCGGTATCGTGCTCGCCTCGTCGGTGCTTATCTCGGCCTTCGTATCGTTAACCCTGACGCCTATGCTCAATGCCTATCTGACCAAAAAATCCAATGAGCACGGATGGTTCTACAGGGTTACCGAGCCGTTTTTCGAAAAGATGGAAAGTGGATACCGGAGTGCGCTGGAAAGCTTCCTGAAGGTCCGGTGGTGGGCTTTTGTCATCATAGCTCTCTCTTTAGGTATGATCTATTTTTTTATGGGTAGGCTAAAAAGCGAGCTGGCCCCGCTGGAGGACAGGAATATGTTCCGCCTGTCACTGACGGCACCCGAGGGCTCATCCTTCGAATTTACCGACGGTATCATACAGTCGTTGGTAACTACTCTGCAGGATTCCATTCCTGAGCTGGAAGTGATCCTTTCTGTCACCGCGCCGGGATTTTCAGGCAGCGGCGCTCCCAATACAGGCTTTATACGCATGAGATTGTCCGAACCATCAATGCGCGAGCGTACCCAGCAGCAGATCGTCGATCATGCCAACAGGATCATCAGGCGGGTGACCAATGCCCGGGTTTTTGCTATCCAGGATCAGACCATTTCAGCTGGTGGCGGTCCCAGGGGTGGCTTGCCTGTGTCCTTTATCATCCAGGCACCTAATTTTGAAAAACTGGAAGCCGTTATCCCTGAATTTATGAACAAAGTTGGCTCTGATCCTACTTTCCAGGGCAGTGACATCAATCTCAAGTTTAACAAGCCTGAGCTCAACGTGACGATCAACCGGGAAAAGGCCAAAGTGCTGGGCATTTCCGTGGGAGAGGTTGCCCAGGTTCTTCAGACCGCGTTTTCCGGCCAGCGGTACGGGTATTATATCCAGGACGGGAAGCAATATTCGGTGATCGGCCAGTTTGACCGGGCCAATCGCGACGCCCCACTCGACCTGAAGTCCCTGTATCTCCGGACTGCAGGCGGACAAATGGTCCAGCTGGACAATATTGTTACCGTCGAAGAGTTAAGCAGCCCGCCGCAGCTGTATCATAATAATCTCTACCAGTCCGCGACCGTTTCAGCAGGTCTTGCTCCCGGGAAAACGATCGCCGACGGTATCGATGCTATGGAAAAAATTGCCGGCCAGGTGCTGGACGATTCTTTTTCGACCGACCTGAGCGGTGCATCCCGTGATTATGCAGAGTCTTCGTCCAATATTATGTTTGCCCTGGTCCTTGCACTGATACTCATATTTCTCATCCTGGCCGCACAATTTGAAAGCTTTATCGATCCGTTCATTATCATGTTTACGGTACCCCTCGCATTTGCCGGAGCCCTGTTTTCACTGTGGTATTTTAACCAGACGATGAATATATTCAGCCAGATCGGCATCATCATGCTGATCGGGCTGGTGACCAAAAACGGGATCCTGATCGTCGAATTTGCCAACCAGATCCGGGAAAGAGGAAAGAGTAAAATGGAATCCATCGTGGAAGGAGCTACAGCCCGTCTCCGTCCTATCCTTATGACCAGCCTTGCGACTTCTCTGGGCGCACTCCCCATTGCTGTCGCCTTTGGTGCAGGATCTGTAAGCCGTAAAGGGCTTGGTGTCGTTATAGTCGGTGGGATCCTGTTCTCACTGATCCTGACATTATTTGTGATACCGGCTTTGTATTCTTATTTTTCAAGGAAAAAGCCCAACCTTCAGGAGGAAACCATCCCACGTGAAGCTTCTACAGTTCAATAGTATTAATTATTGGTATTCAATACAATACAAATGATTACTAAAAGTAAATTATTAATTATCACAGGGCTATGCCTGATCATTTATTCCAACGGCGTGTATGCTCAACGATCTGAGCAGCTCAAATTATATGAGGTACGGGTCCTTGAGGCCAACCTGTCCAAAAAGGCTGATGCTCTTAATGTGGAGATCGCCCGGAACAATCTTAATAAAGGTTTGGCCGGTCTTACGCCACGTATTAATTTCACAGCCGGTGACGACGTCTCCTATACTTCCAATATCAATGAATCGGCCAATGGCATCAACCGGAACGGATTCCGGTTCAATAATGCCTTCAACGCCGCCTTGCTGGCCAATATGACTTTATACAACGGAGGGCGAAACCGTAACCTGTACGAACGATACAGAATACTTACCGATGTAGCGGATCTCAATCAAAGACAGATCTCGGAAAACCTGATCTATCAGATCCGGTCACTGTATTATCAGGCTATCAGGCAGATCCAGCTGATCAAAGCCAGTGAAACCGCTATTGACTATTCGGATCAACGATTACAGCTTGCTACCAACAAGCTTGACATTGGCACAGGAAATAAGGTAGAGGTGCTCCAGGCTGAACTGGACCGTAACCAGTATGCTTCTGATCTTGAAAACTATAAAAATGCCCTGAATAACATCTTCGTCCAGATGAATTCCCTGATGAATCTTCCTCCCGGGAACCTTATTGAGATACCCGATACGATCTTTTCGATCGGCAACCTGAACAAGGCAGACATCGAAGCGTCGATGCAGCAACAACATGTAGAGATCGTCAGAAACAGGATCAACTACTCCCTGGCCCTCAACAAGCTCGATGATGCAAAAGGGCAGTGGAAGCCGACTCTCGACGCCAATCTTGGATATTCATTTTCCAGGGCGGATAATGGCGGCGGATTTTTCAGGGTCAATTCATCCAACGGAGCTGCCGGAGGATTGACCTTATCCGTTCCGATCTATGACGGCAGAGCCGTCAGGTCTCAGATAAAAAATGCTGAGGTCGAGGTCCGCCAGGTCGAACTGCAGAACGAAGACCTCAAGGTACAGTTGCTCAACAGCCTTAATCAGTACTACAATAACTATCAGAATGCCATTGAGCTTGTACGTCTCCAGGAGAGAAATCTGAAAAACGCACAGGAGAATATAGACATAGGTCTCGCCCGTTTCCAGGTGGGCGTCACAAACGGCTTTGAATTCAAGCAGATTCAGCAATCCTTTACCGATGCCAATTTCAGGTATATCGATGCGCTCTATCAGGCTAAATTAAATGAACTGGAGTTGGTATATTTGTCCGGTCAGATCCTCCGCACCATTGATTGATCAAAACTTACTGTCCTTTAAAATGAGATCCACGTTTATTACAGCATCTATACTCGGCGTTTTAGCCGTTATACTTGGCGCATTTGGCGCACACGGCTTACGGCCCCTCATATCGGAAGATTCCCTGGAGTCATACAGGACTGCTGTCAGCTACCAGTTTTACCACGTATTTGCCATGCTGGCTGCAGGCATCCTGTTCCATATTACACACGACAAAAAATTCCGGTATGCTTCCAATGCTTTCCTGGCGGGAATTATCCTCTTTTCCGGATCTATTTACCTGCTCTCGACCCGCACGGCAACAGGCCTTGATGGTATTTCATTCCTCGGTCCTGTCACTCCTTTGGGAGGGTTGTTTTTTATCCTGGGATGGATACTGATGGCAATCGGCTCATTTAAAATAAGACAATCCTAAAACCTTTCCGTACGGAAAAGTCAAAATTGCCAGGGACAGTCTGAACTACGCAGCTAGCGCTTGAGCCATAAGGCCGGATTCAGTGGACTTTGCTTGTTCCAGAGCTCAAAGTGGACCTCCGTATTGCCTGTATCGCCATTGACGGCGGCATGTCCCAGGATATCGCCTTTTTTTACTTTTTGCCCTTTATTGACTCTGACCGATTCAAGGTTGGAATAGATGGTATAATATTTGCCATGATTGACCATCACGGTGTTTTTATACCCTGCAAGGAAAACTATCTGGACGATCTCACCTTCAAATATGGCGGATACATCCGCATCAGGGTCGGTTTTTATATCAATGCCATTATTCTGGATTGTAACGTGACTCAGCTCCGGGTGCACCTGCTTACCAAAACCCCTGACAATGACCCCCCTTCTGACCGGCCACGAAAAGCTGCCGCGATTGGCCTGGAAGTCGGATGACAGGCTTGCGCTTTCCGGGGTTTCTGTAATGGCCAACGCTTTCTTTTCAGTAACTTTTTTAGCCGTGGACACAGGTTTGGTATCAGCTGATTTTTCTGATGTGGATGACGTGGTGGATTCTGAGCTCACATCTCCGGTAGCTTTTTTGGATTTGGCAGCTTCTGCTGCCAGCCTCTCAGCTTCCTTTTTCCTTTCTCTTTCGGCAAGCTCACGGGCTTCTTTCTCCTTACGGGCTATTTCCCTGCGGATAGCTTTTTCGATTTCAGCAGTAATGGCTCGCTGCTCCTTTTTCTGGCGGTTAAGGTCAGAGATCAGCTTTTTTTCATCTTTGCTAAGGTTGGAAAGAACCTTATTTTTTTCGTTGAGGTCCTTTAGCAGCAGATTGGACTGGCCTTCCTCTTTTTTAAGCAAGACCTGCTTACCCGATTTCATGTTTTCCAGATTGGCCAGCTCGGTTTCAAGCTCCAGCTGTTTTTGGACGATGGCTGCAGCTTTGGCCTTTCTGTCTTTTTTTATGTTTCGCAGGTACATCCAGCGATGGAAAGCCTGATTCATACTGCTTGATGAAAGGATCAGCATCCATTCATTGGTCATAAGGCTGGCTTTATAAGCGCTCTTCATGATCCTGGCATACTCATGCCGCAGGGATTGAATTTGCTCTTTCAGCTTTGCAATACCGGCGTATTTGTGACCTATGATGGAGTTTACATATTGTATTTCCGTCTGCACACCGGTGATGACCTCCTTGCGGTCATCGATCTTTTTCTGGATATTGGTGTAATCCTTAAGAGTAAGAGCTTTATTTTCCTTGGTTTTTTGCAGTTTTTCCTGTGTATTTTTAATATTTTGCTCGACCTTCTTTTTTTTATTTTCCAGGTCCGTGGTGTTTTGCGCAAAAAGGACAGGCCGGAGAGTCAGAAAGCAGAATACTGCAAAAAGCAGGATCTTTTTATTGCTCTGTCGACTTATAACCGATGGGGATCTCAAAAGGTGTCCTGAAGCTTTGATTTCTGATAACTTCGTCGAAAAAGAGATTGACATATAGTAGTTTTGCATTATTTGAAAGTATCTCTATATCACGAAGGTAAGAAAACTTTTTTTTATCATATAAGTTTTTATGCTTCGATAACCGAATATTGACCACGTTGTCTTTTTTCAGATCCCTGATGATATAGGAGATCATGTCACCGGTTACGGCATTGATCCCGATCTCTACCCTGCTTTCCGAGTCCTGGCTGGATACGTACTTCATGTTTTCAGTAGTCTGGAGGCTATCCTGTCCATTTGCAAAGTATACAGGATTTCCTGCCAATAGCTCGTATAAAGCGTTGAAATCCACGGGAGCGTTCATCTGGTTCCTTATCTGGTCCCAGCTTTTTTTCAGATAGGTCCTGTGAAGACGATCTACCGCAAAGAGAGAATCCCTGGTGGCGAGCACCCGCGCACCTTCCAGCCCGAATTTTTTCAACTGCATCCAGATGATGCTGTCGCGGATCATGCGGATATTGAATGTAAAAGCATACTGATCTGTAGGATTTTCCAATACCATGCTACCTTTCATCTCAGCGCTCTCAAACTCAACCCTAATAGGATCGATCATCTGTTTCAGATCCGGCTTCCGGGCAGGCACAACATCGGTCTTGGGTAGCGTGATAACGACTTCCGGCTGTGCAGGGGGAATTTCGGGCTGTGTTGCCGTTGTTTTTTTAGAAGTATTACAGGATGAAAGAATGAAAATAATAAGTACCGCGAGGATCACTCTCATAGTTACACTTGTTGTTCTAATTAATAGTCAAAGTTGTAAAAATATTGCTTTAATCCATTTAACAAAATCATAAAAAATAATCACCTTTACTTCCGGAAGCGTACCGGCTCATAAACCGGAATTGCGCTTAGGCACAAAAATATACTGTTATGTATCCTGACCTTTCTTACGTTCTTCACGATATATTCGGCACGCCTCCTGACAACTGGGCCTCTATTGTCAAGATCTTCGGGCTGATGCTTGCTATTGCAATATTATGCAGCTCCTATTTCCTGGGGCTTGAATTTAAGCGGAGGGAAGCGGAAGGAAGCCTGCATCCGGTCAAAATAACAAAGGATGGAAAGACAACAACAGTGTGGCCGCACGAAAAGGTCGGAGATATTACGATAGTCGCCGCTATATCAGGCGTCATCGGCGCCAAGCTCTTCGCCCTGTTTGAAAGTGTTGAATCGATCAGGGCTTTCATCAGAGATCCGCTACATTCCTTGTTTTCCGGAAGTGGTCTGGCTATATACGGAGGCCTGATCGTTGCTTTTTTTGTCGTGAGATGGTATGTCAATCGGATGGGTATCAGGACTTTGGATATATGTGATGCAACCGCGCCTTCATTGATGATAGGTTATGGTGTCGGCAGGATCGGCTGTCAGCTGAGTGGTGACGGTGACTGGGGTATTGTAGCGGGCCCGAAGCCCGGCTGGTTTGTTCTTCCTGATTGGCTGTGGTCGGATACTTATCCACGGAATGTTGCGGAAGAAGGTATCCGTATGGCGGATTGCACAGGCCGGTACTGTATGGAGCTGGCACAGGGAGTATTTCCGACTCCTGTTTATGAAACACTGATGGCTTTTGCGATTTTCGGTATTCTTTGGGGATTGAGAAAAAAGCTCGTTATTCCCGGTCAGATCTTTTTCCTGTATTGTATGTTGAATGGTCTTGAACGGTTTTTCATCGAAAAGATCAGGGTTAATGATACTTTTAACATAATGGGCATCACCGCTTCACAGGCGGAGATCATATCATTTGTTTTATTTTTCATAGGATTGGGCGGGTTCATATTTGTGACACGTAAGGCTAAAAAACGCGAAGCGCCTTTATCCTGAGAGGGCTGATCATATTCAACAAATTAAAATATTTCATATAATAAAAAGCCACATTAATTGCTATTTTTGTGCCTGCTTAAAAATTGAACATGTCCGGTAAACAAATAGATGTCATCATAGGCTTGCAGTGGGGTGACGAGGGGAAAGGAAAAATTGTCGATTTTCTTGCCGAACAGTACGATATCGTCTGCCGCTTTCAGGGCGGGCCCAACGCCGGTCATACGCTCAAGATAGACGGACAAAAATTTGTGCTCCATACGGTTCCCAGCGGGATCTTCCGGCCGCATATCATGAACATCATCGGGAATGGCGTAGTCATTGACCCTATCACACTGACCAAAGAGCTGGAAGACCTGACTGCCATCGGTATCGATTACAAAAGCCGCATGAAGATGAGCCGGAAAGCTCACCTGATACTTCCGTCGCACAGACTCCTCGACCTGGCTTCCGAAGCGGCAAAAGGTGTCGAAAAGATAGGATCGACCCTCAAAGGCATAGGGCCGACCTATATGGATAAGACGGGGCGGAACGGTCTGAGAATAGGAGATATCAGTAAAGCCAATTTCAGGGAGCTTTACGGTAAACTGAAAGACAAGCACCTTGCCCTCGCAAAACAATTTGGCAAGGTAGAGTACGATCTGGACGCAGAAGAAGAAAAATGGTTCCGGTGTATTGAGCACATCAAAGGTTTGGAGCAGGTCGATTGCGAGTATTATATCAATCAGGCAATAGAAAATGGGAAAAAAATACTTGCAGAAGGAGCCCAGGGTTCTTTGCTGGACATCGATCACGGGACCTACCCGTTTGTAACTTCGTCCAATACCATTACTGCGGGAGTGTGCAGCGGCCTGGGTATAGCGCCCAATAAAATCGGCGAAGTGATCGGCATTACCAAAGCATATTGCACGCGTGTAGGGTCTGGCCCTTTTCCTACGGAGCTGCTTGATGAAACCGGTGAGCAGCTGCGCCAGGAAGGCCATGAATTTGGCTCTACCACAGGGCGTCCGCGCCGGTGCGGATGGATCGATCTCCCAACCCTGCAATACAGCGTCATGCTGAACGGTGTGACGCAGCTTGTCATGACGAAGCTGGACGTGCTCAACAGCTTTGAAACGATAAAAGCCGCCATTGCTTATGATATTGACGGGGAAAGGACCAACCTGGTACCTTTCGACCTGGAAACTGCCACAAATCCTGTCTATAAAGATTATAAAGGGTGGAAAACATCGCTGGATAACATTACCGAAACGGAAAACCTGCCGGTGGATGCCTGGGTCTTTATCACGGATATCGAAAAACGGCTAGGCGTGCCATTTACTATAATCTCAACCGGACCTGAAAGGGAAAAACTAATCTTAAGATAATGTCTCTTAATTCAAAAATGTATAGCGTCACTCACTTCAAATGTCCCAAATGCCATCAGGGTGACCTGTACCCGACAAAGATCCATTCTTTCAAAGGGTGGTTTACTATGAATGACCACTGCGATCACTGCGGACAGAAATATAACCTCGAGCCGGGATTCTATTGGGGCGCTATGTATATTGCCTATATGGTGTCGTCATTCTTTATTTTTGCCTTTTTTGCCTTATACTTTTTTGTACTGAACATTACGGTCAGCTATGCATTTATCCTGAGCCTGGCCTCTCTTATCCTCCTGTACCCGTTTATCTTCCGGACAGCGAGGGCTATCTGGATCAATATATATGTCCACTACAGCCCAGAAGCTACCAGGACTAAATAAGTCATACATTCTGACGCCAGGCCGAAGGCCTGTCTATGTGCCTTGTATTGACCGGCTCCGGCTTTGTATGGAACAGCTGATGAGCAACGATCGCTGCTGATTCCGCATCTTTATTTTCTATTGCTGACCGTATATCCGTATTAAAATACCGTTGTACGAATGACGTATCAAAGTCGCCGGAGACAAAGGCATCATGATCCGCTACAAATAGTCCGAACGGAAGAGTTGTTTCCAGCCCCCGGATATGGAAATCTTCTATCGCCGATTTCATCTCCTGGATACATTTATTCCTGTCAGCGCCCCAAACGACCAGCTTAGCGATGAGCGGATCAAAAAATACGGAAACTTCATCTCCCTGCTCATAGCCACTGTCGACACGGACAAACGGACCGGCCGGCTCCGTATATTCAGACAGCACACCTGTCGAAGGTAAAAAATCATTGAAAGCATCTTCGGCATAGATGCGCAGCTCGAGAGCATGGCCTTTGATCGCCAGATCATCCTGCCCGAATGCCAGCGCATCACCTCGTGCTATTTTTATTTGCTCTTCGACCAGATCCAATCCGGTGATCATCTCAGTTACAGGATGCTCGACCTGGAGTCGTGTATTCATCTCTAAAAAATAGAAATTGAGGTCCGCGTCTATCAGGAATTCTACGGTTCCGACGCCGGTATAATGGCAGGCTTTTGCAGCATTGACAGCGGCCTGCCCCATCGCATTGCGTATTTCCCCGGTCAATACTGAGCTTGGGGCTTCTTCTATTACCTTCTGATGCCGGCGCTGGATAGAGCATTCTCTCTCAAAAAGGTGGCATACATTGCCAAAGTTGTCGGCGATCACCTGGATCTCAATATGCCGCGGCTTGAGCACATATTTTTCGATCATCACCGAACCATCCTTAAAAGCAGTAACAGCCTCACTGACAGCTCTGTCGTACGACTCCTCAAATTCAGCATCATCATGCACCACCCGCATGCCTTTACCGCCACCACCTGCAGCAGCCTTGATAAGGACGGGATATCCCACCCGTCGGGCGGCCTCCCTGGCTACAGCCTTATCGGTGATCAGTCCATCAGTGCCCGGCACCATTGGAATATTAAAAGCCTTGACCGCTTCTTTGGCCGCCAGCTTGTTCCCCATTGTCCTGATAGCATCGGGCGAAGGGCCGATAAAGATCAGTCCCGCCTGGACGACCTTTCTTGCAAAATCCTCATTTTCACTCAGGAATCCATAACCCGGATGGATCGCATCTGCCTTGGCATTTAAGGCAGTATCAATTATCTTTTCCGCATTGAGGTAGGAATCGCTCAGAACATTGGAGCCTATGTCATAAGCCTCGTCAGCGAGTCTGGTATGTAAAGCAGATGCATCCGCCTCCGAATAAATGGCGACAGACCGGATACCCAGCTTTTTACAGGTCTTGATGATACGAACGGCGATCTCACCGCGATTGGCTATGAGGATTTTTTTCATCAGGCAAAATTTTTAACGGCTCCAAATATAAACAAACCTTCATGGTTTAAACATAATAAAGTACCAGCAGGGATTCCTTACCGGGATAAGGCTGTGGAAGCTACAGCAACTGAGAGCTCGATCACCTCCTCAACCGGATATAGGTTGCCGGCAATACGGCGAATCGGAACTATTCCCTGCAGTGAATTGGTGCAATAAGCTGATCTATAACAACTTAAATCGTCCGGTCGGATAATTTTTTCAACATAATCACAGCCCCGGGAGATCAGATAATCCCTGACCCATTTCCGCATGATGCCGTCAAGCGCCCCGCAGGATAAGGGTGGTGTGATATGACGATTTTCCCGGTCGATAAAAAATATATTCGACGATATACATTCCACAATTTCTCCTTTTTCGTTCAGCACAACGAGATCATCCATGCCTTTATCCTGCCTTTCAAGGGAAAGCAGCACCTGTTCGGTCCTGGCCAGCAGCTTATAGTTACTCAATCCGCCGGAAAAAATACGTAAGCTTTCAGCAATATCTATATTTTCCTTTACCGTCTTATTTTTGTTAAGGGCATTGTCGTAGTCCGAAAGTATAAAGCTCATCTCTCCCCTATCGTCTTGGGGAGTGTACAACCCTCCAGAGTTGCGGATCACATTCATACGAAGGCGTGCGGCGGATCTTCCCTTGATCTTGTGTGATAGGTGCTGCTCCAATAGTCCCGGGTCGATACATGCTTCTGGAAGATCGATACGCAACCTGGATGCTGTGCTTATTATCCTGGAATAATGCAGCGGCAGCAGAGGGATCCGGCCATTATCAACCAGCATTGTCTCAAAAAAGCCATCACCGTATAGCTGTCCACGATCCATCATCCAGGTGAAAATACAAATTATTCTTTTATAGCCCGGGTCATCTCCCGTTTTCCTGGCGGTCCGGGAAGCGACTCGACCGTGAAACCTGCAGAACGAAGATTGCGTTTGACATAGCCCTTGGCGCAATAAGTGGTCAGTGCTGAGCCCGGACGTAATAATCCGAATAGATAGGTAAAAAACGGCAGATCCCATAGCTCAGGCTGTGTCTCGGGAGCAAAAGCGTCAAAATAGATCAGGTCAAATGATTCTTCGGTCCGGTATTCCAGGAAATCGATCCTGTGTTTTCTCAGCTTAAAACAGGCATTGATATCGGTAAAGCTCTCCCAGGGTGACCGGTGCAGGCGTTCAAACAGTTGTTGCTGATCTTTGTCGATATTGAGCTTCAGGGCATAATCACAGGCGCTCTCGTAAGAAAGGGGGAATTTTTCGAGGCTTGTAAAAGAAACGTTCAGCTTTTCATGACACCGTAACAAGGTAGCAAAAGCGTTAAGGCCGGTGCCAAAGCCGATTTCGAGAATATCGATATGTGACCTTGCCGGGGAAAGATAGTCGAGTCCGGCTTTTATAAAGACCGTCTCCGTTTCTGTCCACGCACCGTGCACAGAGTGATAATGGGCATTGAAGGTGCCGGAAAAATAGGTCGGCGAATGATCGCCGGTCGTTATGATATTCTCATCCATAAACAAAAAAAGCCGGACAAGCCGACTTTAATTCTTTGTGATTCAATTTGAAATTTGGAATTAACCTTCAGTTCAAATTTTCCGTAGTTATCTGAATAGGCTGAAAGAAATAACTTTGGCAGCAGAAGCAGATGTATTGTAAGGACAACCATAACCCCTGTTACAGGAAGTAGCACCGAATACTACTGTAGCAAGAAGTGTGAATGCGAAAATTTTCCTAAAAAGATTCTTTTTATTCATGGTATTTAATTTAAAATAAAGTGCAAAATTACTAAAAATTGGTAATCAATGACATATTAACGGAAAAGATTACTTTATTATTCTATATTAAACTTGTTTTTTTCGGAAAGATGCTATAAAATACAGCATACAAAAAGTAAAAAAACGGCTTAAAGAATAGATAATCAGCGCATTATACTTAGTTCAAATTTTTCTTAAAAAAATATTGCAAAATATATTTCCTTCCTTATCTTTGCCCCCGCTAACAGCAAATCTGACCGATGGTGTAACGGTAGCACGACAGATTTTGGTTCTGTCTGTCAAGGTTCGAATCCTTGTCGGTCAACAAGAAAGCCTTCCATTCCCGGAAGGCTTTCTTGTTTTTTAGCATCCCGCATAACCCAGCAGCCAGTAAACGATCAAAAATACAATTATAGTGCCGAGGCAGCCTCCGCCCCATTTCCACGCGGCAGCCCCTGCCAGCAAAGTTCTTAGAAACGACATAACTATTTATTTTTTATTGTCAACAGAATAATTTAAATAAATAGTTCATTCGCCGGACAAGAAATTTATTCCTGACAGGTCTTACTGGCGGCGTATGATCACCATCTCACTTGTATTGAAGTCGGATTTAAGCACTATTTCATTGTACTTGCCCTTGTCGTTGGTCCAGCGGATGGCACAGGTATTGGGCGGAATAGTACCGAGATTATCAGCGTACAGGATCAGGTAATTGTCCTTGCCTTTTTCCAGGGGCAGATATAGCCGGATCGGCTCCTTGGTGATGAGCTGTTTTTTAAGGATCCACTCCCCGTTAAACTTCAAGGATATGGTGTCGTGATCGAATTCCTGGTTGTCATATACTTCTATCAGAAGTTTTTCGACATTAGAGCTGATGGCCTTTTCCTTGTCTACGACGATCTTACGGTTGTCTTCAACTACCGGGGCAACGATTGGTTCGGCATTTTTCTCTTCCTCTATGACCTGCTTCGGCCTGATCACCTTGTAAAAATGAGGGCGCTCAAAGCCATATGCATAATTACCTCCGTTGACCTTGATCCATTCATTGCCCCGTTCGACGACACCAGTCCCATATTTGTTGGTCGTACCTGCCAGGAGAATATTGTACATATAGTAACAAATTCCATACTGTTCGTATTCTTTCGGTACGGACTGCGATCCGGAGAAGGCCTCCAGATGGCCCATCTGCTTTTTCAGCACCGATCTGAGCTCTTCCAGGACGGTAGCCTGAGGCTTGGTCAGCTTGCTCGCATCCGTCGCATTCAGGGCATTGGCAAGAGTCTGTGCGGATTTCATCAGGGTTAGATCCGCCTTTATGGCATTGGCGACATTTTCAAGCCGCAGAGCATTGAATAAGGCATGGAGATCCTTACAATAAGCCTTATACACCTGGACGAATGATTTATTAAAGGCATCATTGCGCCGGGCTTCAGGTGATATCTTATTTACAAGGTTTTCAAGCTCTTTTCTTTTGCCTTCATAGGCGTCATACTTGACTACGCAGGCATCGAGGGCTGCATAAATGTTTTTGAGGTTGGTCCTTTGGGTCAGATCGGTATTGGCGATCAGGGTTCCGATGCTGTATCGTTCCTTTTCAAGATCATCCAGGATGCTCTTCATGCCCTTGATGATATCATTGGCCTGGCCGGCATATTTAGGAGGTAATGAGGATGATTCTTTCAATGCCGTCACATAGAGATCATTAGGGCTGACGCGGTAGAACGAGCCGCTCTGATCTTCAAAGATATTCTCCGGGAAATCATCATTGGAAAAAAGATTGAGTTTATACTGAGGCAGATCAACATATTTGTTCATTTCCTGGTTATAAAGTTCCAGCAGGCGGTGTATGATCAGCAGGCCATGGTCACTTTCATTTGCAAAGACGACATAATTATTGACGGCTTTAGCCTGCGAGACAGTACTTTGCTGAGCTGTTGACGTCGAAATGACAAACGAGAATATAAAGATGGAAAGATAAGGGTATACATGCTTCATAGTGGCGACAGGAACTAAATTAATTAAGTGAAAGTTTTAAAAAAAATTATTATCCTCAATGATCTATATCTTTGATAATCGTTCATATGATTACCTAAAAGTCATAATACATTGCCGTTGACTCTGCTCAAAAATACTGCAATTAACCAGATAATAAGACTTAATGTTTTGTTATTGTCTTTTCTTTACCTTTACGGTGCATCAGCTCAGAATCGCATCGTTGACGCAGAGAACGGAGAAGCCCTTCCCTTCAGCACTGTCAGCAGTATTCAGCATCCTGACGTAATGACTATCACCGATATCAACGGATACTTTTCACTTCCTGCCAGATACAAAGGGGATTCCATCCTCATCCGCTACGTGGGATATGATACCCTCCTCAGCATATATACGCACGACTCGGCATTTTACCGGCTTGTACCGTCGGAAAAGGTCCTGAAAGAAGCCGTGATAGTGGCAGACGACGGACCGGCCATAGCCCTGATCAAAAAAGTGCTGAAGAACAGGGAGAAACACAGTATTGTAAATATTGACTTTTATCAATGCCGCATCTACACCAAAAACATCATAGGATTTGATACAAAAAGCGATTCCATTGAAATAAAGGAGATCAATGCCGTAAGAAAGTATCCGTCCACCTTTTTCATCTCTGAATCGCTTATCGAACGGCAATATGAAAAAAAGGACAAGGTGTTCGAACGGGTTCTCGCCTCATCCGCATCGGGTATGAAAGAAGCCGAATTTGCCATAATGCCTGAGGACGTCCAAAGCCTTAATTTCTACAGGGACTATATCACGGTCTATAACAAGGATTATGTCAACCCTATCTCGCAACTGAGCTGGGTCAAATATCATTTTAACCTCGACAAGGTATATGAAGAAAACGGCGATACCTTGTACAAGATCGACTACTGGCCTAAAAGCGCGCGTTTCAACTGCCTCAGGGGTATGATCGTGATATCGGATAATGGTTGGGCAGTCCAGAAGATCAGGATGCAGAATGCTACCAATGAAATATACCCGTTTCTTCTGCAACAGGAATATAAAAGTGTTGCCGGCCAATGGTTTCCTCTGAAGTTTATCGCTGAGCTCAACTTTCCTTCCGCAGTTAACAAGGATATTCCATTTTTATTGAAGCAAATCAGCATTTTTGACGAGATAGCATTTGAGCCCAAGTCTCTGAATGCCTCAGTTGCCAATAAGACCATCTTTGATAAAGACTCTCGGCACAGCCTCGACAGCCTGCGCATGGTCCCACTGGAAAAAAGCGACAGTTCAGCCTATGTCTTTGGTAATTATATCTATCAGGAAACGCCTGTCGGTTATTTTCTCAAAAACATGCAGTTTTTCATTAACTACCAGATACCCGTAGGTCCGGTAGCTATTGAGGCCTTGTCATTGTATCGCAGCAATCTTTATGAAGAGAACCGTTTCGGTCTGAGCCTGCTGACCAATATGCGGATGATGCCGCATTTCCAGGTCGGTGCCTATGGCGCATACGGAACTGCCGATAAGAAATGGAAATACGGAGGATCGGTGGCATGGCATTTTGATAAGCTGCAGACCAATACGATCCGCTATACGTACCAGAATGATGTGGAGGGCAATAAGTTGTTCCGGTTCCGTAACAGCTGGTTTGACCGGTACTACAGCAATCTCTATTCGAAGATCGAAAACCACCAGTTGGCCTATAATTTTCATCGCGCACCGAACAATCTGTATCTCACGCTGAGCCGCAAAAGTCTGGATCCACTCTTTAATTATACTTTCCAGGGCACCGGAGGGGATAATCATTCCTCCTTTATTAATTCGGAAGCTTCGATCACTTACAGCTACTACAGAGGCAGGCAGGTCAATTTTTTCAATACATGGTATGTGGTGAGGAATATTGCTTATCCTATCATCAACATCAGCCTCAGCGCCGGGATGAAAGGATTGCTGGACGGTGACTTTTCCTACCAGTCGCTGGAGATCAACTTTAATAAGGTATTCAGATGGACGCTGATCGGCAACACTAATGTCACCCTGCAGGCCGGCGCGACCATCGGTCAGCCCCCAATATTCCGCCTGTTCAATGCTCCGGGATCGCGCACCGGAAGCTTTACACTGCAGGCGCCGGCATCTTTCCAGACCATGCCGGCCAACATCTACTGGAGCAGCCGTTTCGGCCATATATTTGTCGAGCAGACTATCGGGCGCCTGTTTGTCACCAAGTTTTCCACTCCGGAGCTGTATGTCAGCTACAACGCGGGCTGGGGCAAGCTTGACAGGGCTCAGGATCATTCCGGCCCTGAGATGCGAGATTACTCACGAGGCTTTCATGAAGCAGGAATAGGCTTTAATTCCCTGTTCAGGATACCGATTTATGATTGGTTTGCCTTTGGTATCAACCTCGGAGGATATTATGATCTTTCCAATAAGGAAAGCCTTCATCTCGGGCAAAACTTTGTGCTAAAGATCGGGGTAGGCTTCCTGTATTAAGATAATCTGTCAGGATCAGAAAGGATAGTTCAGGGCCAGGTTGTACTCCAGCCGTCCAAGCCTGTCTTTGGGCGAACCGTATGGATTGTACGAATCACCGATCTTATATGGGTTTTTAATGATAGTGCCGATGTCCAGGCGTAAAACAAAAAAGCTGAGATCAGCCCTCAATCCGAAGCCGCTTCCGACAGCGATCTGTGTCCACGGCTTTTCACTCCATTGAAATCGCGCTCCCGGCCTTGCATCATCTTCCCTGCTCAGGGACCAGATATTGCCGGCGTCGAGTAGTATAGCGCCTTTAAAAATATAAAACAAGGGAAAGCGGATCTCTGATACATATTCGATCTTCATATCCCCCGTTTGATAGTAAGGTCCTAGAGGAAACAAGTTTTCCTGGACCGGATCCTGATAGCTGCCGGGCCCTATCTTACGGATGGGGAAAGCCCGAAGGCTGAACGGGCCACCGATCTCAAACTGCTTGAGATAAGGTACAGCCTTGCTGCTTCCGTATGGCTGGCTTACGCCGATGCCCAGCTTGGCTGCTCCGAGCACATTACCGAAAAACCTTTTGGTCTGGGATACTTCGGCGTACAGTTTGAAGAATTTGGAAAACTCAACCGTTTCAAACAACCGCCACTCTTTGTCCGGGCTCAATAGCCTGTTGAGGGTATGGATCTCAAAACCGGAAACCTCGGCATTGAAATAAAATCTTTTATTCTGCCCGTAATTATCGTCAGTTGTCTTGTATATAAATGTAAAGTCCTTGAACAGTAAACCCGTGAAAAGCCTCGGATTTTCAAAGCTTTGCTTCAAAAAGTAATTATTCTCCAGGACGGCACGGTAAAAAGTATCGACCGTCGGCTTAAAGTAGTTGATGCCAAAATGATTCCATTTATACTGGTGCTCATTGTCCTGGATGACGTCAAATCCGTAGGTGCCGTTCAGGTTATAATAGCGATACCAGTCCTTAAAGTTGACATAGTCAAAGTCGGCGGTGACATTGGTGGTGACACGGTCATCGAGCGTTGAAACAAATTTTTTGGTCAGCAGGTAACCTTTTTTGGTCTTTATCTTCTTAAGGCCGGAAACGATACCCAGAAAATCCATAAACCTCGGTACGGTCAGTGTGTTCTGAAACTTAAAGTCAAAGCGGTTGACAGCCTTGTTAAAGCTCGTCTCATAGCCCAGGCTGATGTTGGAGCGCACTGATTCTCCGCCGTTGAACAGGTTGCGTTTTACGATGGATGTTCCCAATTGCCCGGAAATGATCGAGGGGATCTTGGCTGCCGAAGTTCTCAGATTGGCGTAGCTCAGATCCACATTATAAGAAAAATCAAGCGTCTTGGCCGGAGGCAGGTACAGGTCGACATTGAGCAGAGTCGTATCGCTGTCATCGATGGTCTGGTTGACGTTGATATACCGGAATAAGCCCAGCCTGTTGAGCTGCCGGTATGTTCTCGTAAAGTTTTCCTTGGAATAGTAGTCCCCGCTTTTAAGATACACGTATCTCAGGATCGTATTGGGTTTGACGTGGAAACGCGGATTGATCTGGAGAAAACGATAATTGTTGACGATCGTATCCAGGTTGTACAATTTATTGTAATTGGGGTCAAAGTCACTATGGATATTGACCCGTCCTATTTTATAGCGCTGGACGACCTTCCTGTCATTGGTCTCATTGATCCTGAAGGCGGCGTTGACCTCACGGCCGAGGCTGTCGGCTATGAGCGGCCCTACAAGGCTGGGATCGAAAAAATAGAAGCCGTTATTGAGCATCAATTCCGTCACGCGGTTCTTTTCCAGCTGGTAGTTGAGATCTGACACCACTTCTCCCCTACGGATAAAAGATTTATTCCAGTATGGGCTCAAAAAGACTGCGATCTCAGGCTCACGGACTTCATATGCCACATCGCGGAAAATATATCTTTCACCGGGCTCGGCAATATATTTTACGCTTCCGTATTTACCCTTTTTTATACTGGTCTCATAGGTTACGACCGCCTCAAAATAACCTTCTTTCTGAAGATAATTGGTCATACTGTTGCGGATACTTTCGATAAAGGTGGTATCAAAATATACCGGCTCCTGCGAGATCATCCTGTAGAAAGTGCGCCGTATGCCGCCCGCCGAGTCTATTTTGCCCTGATTTTTGAAGTAGGTGTAGACCGCTTCCCGCTTGAACGGCACCTGGTTGGTCAGATAGATCAGGTTATCGCGGAGGCGTATCTTCTCACCGGATTTGAGGTCGCCTTGTATTTTTACCGATTCTTTACGGAGCAAAACCTGATCTTCGCTCAAGAACTGTGCGACATTACAGCCGCCGGATAAAATAAGGACGGTAAGCACACAGGAGAAAAGAATATATTTGCAGGTATTAATTCTCAAGGCATCAGTTTGATGATAAACGAAAAACTTTCCAAAAACTATTCAAAGGTCCTGTCTTCTTTAGCTCTTAAAAAATTTAGGCAAAAGTACCAATTATTTATTGTCGAAGGAGAGAAAATTGTGGAAGAGCTAATGGCCTCCAATGCCCGTTATATCAAAGAACTGGTTGTAAGAGAAGGTTACGGGATAAGGGATGATATCTATAAAAAATTTAATATACTTCATGCCGATGAAAGCCAGTTTTCGAAGATCTCTTCCATGTCAACCCCTCCTCCCGTCCTGGCTGTGTGTTATATGGATGAATACCTCAAACAACCTTTGCCTGCCACCAGTCATTATGACCTCTATCTCGACGATATAAGAGATCCCGGCAATGCCGGAACAATAATCCGGACAGCAGAGTGGTTCGGGTTCAACAGGGTCTATTTTTCACCACAGAGCACTGACATCTTCCATCCGAGGCTGGTTCAGGCAACTATGGGCAGCCTCTTCCGCGTTTCTTGCCGGGAGCTTGAGAGGGAAAAAATAAATAGCCTGCCAAAGCCGTATATCGGGGCGACCCTGAAAGGTCAACCTCTTGCCGGTATAGCTTTCCCGGCGCGGGGAACCCTGATTATAGGCAATGAATCAAACGGGATCAGTCGGGAAATCCTGGATATGCTCGATATGGAAATAAAGATCGAAGCCCATCCGTCCAATCAGGCAGAATCACTCAACGCAGGCATGGCTGCGGCGATCCTCATGCATCATTTATCCATACAAGGCGTCAGGTAACGCCCGAAAACATGATGTTTTACTATAAAAAATCTTCGTATCATAATAAAACGCCGGGCCTTTCGTTTACATGATAAATGTTAAAATCTCCGGTAATTTGAAAACCGCCTAATCACTTGACCCTGGCTTTTAAAAATTTACATAATAAGATTAAAATTAATTTAAAAAACATATAATATATTTTTTAGATATATTACCTTTGTTTTCATTAGATTAAAACAACGCACAAAACAACATTTATGCAATTTTTCCAATTGTTTCTCTTACAGATAACTGATACGACTGCAACTCAAAGCATTGCTCTTCCCACTCAAAAACTAACTTTCTTTGAATTGCTCCTGAAAGGCGGTGTCATCATGATCCCCTTGCTCATTCTTTCTATCATCGCATTTGCGCTGATCATAGAAAGATGGCTTGCCATCAACAGCCTGACCAAGGTCGAAGCCAATTTCTTCAATAACATCAAATCCATGCTTTCCAATGGGAATGTACGCGGAGCACAGGATTTCGCCGAATCCAACAATACTTCGATCGGCAAGGTCATTGCCGAAGGCATTCGTTATATAGGTTACCCCTACTCGGAAATCGAAACATATATGAGTGATACTGCCAATATAGAGCTCGGTAAAATGGAAAACAAGCTCAATTACCTGGGCATCATCGCCGGTATTGCTCCGATGCTTGGTTTTGTCGGTACGATCGCCGGGATCATCAAGATCTTCTATAACATCAGCGTCACGGACAACATTTCGATAGGCGTTATCTCAGGCGGTCTGTATGAAAAAATGATCGCGTCGGGAACAGGTCTGATCGTCGGTATCTTCGCATTTATCGGGAACCAGCTGTTACAATCCAAGATCGACCGTTATGCGCTGAAAATGCAGGAAATGGTCAAATCCTTCCGTTCTGTATTGCTGCAAAAAGCTTGATAATATTTCTTTCAGGTATAGCTGAAGCCAAAAAATTATTCATACCCTAAAAGAAAGAAATAACCAATGAAAATAACCAGAAAAAGACATAAACCGCACGTCTTCGTCGATTCGTTGAGTGACATTATGTTCTTCCTATTGCTCTTCTTCCTTATTGTTTCGACAGTTGCCAACCCTAATGTCGTCAAGATCCTGCTTCCGAAATCAGGCGCTACTGAGGTACTCAGTAAAAAACAGGTCACACTTACTGTTACCAAAGATAAAAAATACTTTATCGACAAGCATGAATATAGCTTTGATGAGCTGGAAAGCGCTGTCCAGGAGGTGACCGCCAATGTCACTGAACCAACGATCATGCTGCGCCTGGATAAGGATCTGGTCATCCAGGATCTGATCGACGTCATGTCGATCGGTGCGAAGCTCAAGATCAAGATGGTACTTGCCACTGATAAAAAAGGATAGTTTTAATGTGGGGCAGATAATAAAAGTCGGTTTATGTGCCTACGGGATGAGCGGCAGGTTATTTCATGCGCCTTTCTTATACCGCCATCCGGGCTTCGATCTGAGGACGATCGCCAGGAGATCCGACCCATCCGGGATCAGCCTCTACCCGGAGACAAAAATCGTTCCATCTGTCGGTGAGCTGATCCAAGATCCGGATATTGATCTCATTGTTGTCAATTCCCCGGTGCAGACACACTACCAATTCTGCAAAGAAGCGATCCTGGCCGGGAAAGATGTATTGGTTGAAAAACCGTTTGTAGTATATGCTGCAGAGGCGGAAGAGCTGATCAGGCTGGCAGATGAGCACCAGGTTAAGCTGAGTGTCTTCCAGAACCGTCGCTGGGACAGGGATTTTATTGCTGTCAAAGACATCATCGATAAAGGTGTATTGGGCCGGATCCATGAAGCAGAAATCCGCTTCGATCGATTCAGGCCAACGGCAAGCGGAAAGATCCATAAAGAAGCTGCTCTCCCGGGAGCAGGGGCCTTATATGACCTGGGCAGCCACCTGGTCGACCAGGCAGTGAGGCTGTTTGGCAATCCTGACAGGTTGTTTGCCGATCTGGCTCAATTGCGCGCTGATGTTGAGTCCGACGATTATTTCGAACTATTGTTTTATTATAACCGGAATCTAAGGGTCCGCATCATCAGTGATGTAATGGTCCGGGAACCGGGTCCCGGATATATCCTGCACGGGGATCAGGGCAGCTTTATACAGCAACGTTCTGATGCTCAGGAGGCTACCCTATTGAGCGGTGTCTCTCCTTCGGAGGAGCCATGGCAGACCGATCTTCTCACACCTGACGGACTGCTGCACGCATTGCAGGGCCAGGAATTTGGCCGTGTAGAGATGTATTCCGCACCGGGAAATTATTATACTTTTTTTAGCCAGTTATACGATTATCTGACCGGGCAGGGGCCTAATCCCGTGGATCCGCAGGATGCGCTTCTGACCACCAGATTGATCGAAAAGTCGTTTGAATCATCTGCATCCGGAAAAGTGATCAATCTTCATCAAGATCTATGATAAGATCCGGCCTTCCGCCTGACCAAATCCCACCACGATATCGTCCTTTACTGCCCGTGCACTTAATGTAACTGAATCTCCGTCCTCCAAAAAGGTCCTTTCTGTCCCGTCGTTGAGCCTGATGGGCCGAGTGCCCTTCCAGGACAGCTCCAGTAATGAGCCGAAAGATGCCTGATCCTGTCCGCTGATAGTTCCTGATGCCATCACGTCCCCGATATTGATATTACATCCGTTGACAGTATGATGCGCCAACTGCTGGCAGGCATTCCAGTACAGGTATTTGTAATTGGTATTACAGATCTCCGTATCGATCCCTTTCCTGGTGGTCAGGACTGCCTTAATAGCAATGTCAAATGTATGAGGCCCTTCTGAACGAAGATATTCCAAGACCTCTTTTTCCTGCACAGGTCCTGAAGTCCTGAAAGGCTCGAGCGCTTCCAGCGTCACTATCCAGGGCGAAACGGTCGAAGCGAAATTTTTTGCCAGGAAGGGTCCGAGCGGAACATATTCCCATCTTTGAAGGTCGCGTGCCGACCAGTCATTGAACAATAAAAATCCAAAAATATAGGATTCCGCCTCACTGACCGGGACCGACTCACCAAGCCCGGTGGGCCTCCCTATGACAAAAGCCATTTCGACCTCGATATCCAGCTCTTTGCTCCGGGAATAATATGGCTGTCCCGTAGCGCTATCCAGGACCTGCCCGGCCGGTCTTTTAAAATCAGTGCCCGAAACGACGATTGAAGATGCCCTGCCATGATAGGCAACGGGCAGATGCAGCCAGTTGGGCATCAACGCATTATCAGGCCCACGGAACATAATGCCTACATTGGTAGCATGCTCACGGCTGGAGTAAAAATCCGTATAGTCGCCGATCCGGACAGGCAGAGCCATCTGCACCAGGTCAGCCTGGATCAGGATATCATTGAGGTCGGACTGGAAAGAATCTGCAAATGATCGGTCTGAAAAAAAGTGCTGGACGGTTTCCCTGATTGCCTTCGTGACCGGCTTACCCAATCCGATCATCTCATTGAGCGAATCGGCAATAAAGACTCCATAAGGGAGTTCAAGTTCGCTGAAAATACCGGTATCCTGTAAGATATCAAGCACGATAATATGATCGCCAATACGGCTCACAATTTGCCTTTCACCGCCCAACACGGCAATGCCAAAAGGAATATTGTAGATACTGAAGTCAGAATTAGGATCGATCTCCAACCAGGATTTCATAATACTTGTTTTATGCGATACTAGAACAGATTTTTTTCACAGCCTGGGCGTCACTCATGGTATAATAATGTAAGCAGGCAACTCCACGCTCTTTCAATTCTTTTGACTGAGCTATACACCATTCAATGCCGATCTGCTTCAACTGCTCATCGTTTTTAGCTTTGTGCGCTTCTTTGACCAGGTCATTAGGCAGGTTGACATAAAAATGCCGCGGAATGGAATTGAGCTGGTACAGCTTCGTCAGCGGTTTCAATCCCGGAATGATCGGTATATTGATGCCGATCGCCCTGCAGGCGTCAACAAAGTCAAAAAATGCCTGGTTATTGAAGAACATCTGTGTGACGATATAATTGGCTCCTGCATCGACCTTTGCCTTCAGATAATGCAGATCAAGCTCCATATTGGGAGATTCGAAATGTTTTTCAGGGTAGCCGGCCACACCGATACAGAAGTCCGTTTTGCTGCCTTTTTCAATATTGGTATCCAGATAGATGCCATTGTTCATACCGTCGATCTGCCGGATGAGATCGACTGCGAATTCGTGGCCGTTCGTTTCGGGGATAAATTTATCCTCAAATTTCCTTGCATCTCCACGGAGCGCCAGCACATTCTGAACATTGAGAAAGTTGAGGTCGATCAAGGCGTTTTCCGTGTCTTCCCTGGTAAATCCTCCACATATCAGGTGGGGCACCGCATCGACACCGTACCTGTGCATAATGGCCGAACAGATGCCCACTGTACCCGGTCTTTTCCGGATAGCGGTCTTCTGGTAATAGCCGCTTGGCTGCATCTGGTAGAGATATTCCTCCCTGTGATAGGTCACATCGATAAAGGGTGGCTTAAATTCCATCAGCGGATCCAGCGCCCTGAAGATAGTCTGCATGCTTCCACCCTTCAAAGGAGGTAAGATCTCGAAGGAGATCAACGTTTTCCCGTTAGCTTCGGCAATGTATTCGGTAACCTTCATTTAATTTAAAATTGAAGGTGCAAATGTAAGATTTGTTGGATAAAAACTCATGCCGTAGTATCTGCAGTTTTAATTTACCCATCCTGTTTTCCACCAGTATGTTCTCTCATCACTTCCAGTATACGTTCCTTATTTTGAAGGTCAGCATACAGGTGCGCCTGATTAAAGCCCATGGTGAGCGCCAGCGCATGGATCTCCCGCGCATGATATTCGTTACATTCCAGGAGAATGGTCCCTCCCGGCATGAGCTGATGTCCGGCAAACCGGAGAATAGCCCTGTAAAACTGGAGCGGCGTCTCTGAAAACAGGGCAAGATGAGGCTCATGCCTGACAGCCGATGCTGACATGAGGTCCAATTCTTCTTTTATAATATAGGGCGGATTACTGATGATGAGGTCATATCGGTCAGCCCAGGAATAATCCTCTTCGAGAATATCGGCCAGAAGCCATCTGACATCGGCATGATGTCTGGCAGCATTGTTTCTGCTCACATTCAGAGCCGTTTCAGAGATATCGATCCCGGTAACCTGAGATAAAGGTGACTTCTTTTTGATAACGACCGGTATGACGCCGCTGCCGCAGCCAATGTCAATGATATTGCGGTAGCCACGATCCCGGATAAGACTCAGGCCTTTTTCTACCAGCTCTTCGGTTTCAGGGCGCGGGATCAGAACATGCCTGTCAACGTAAAACGGCAGACCGTAAAACCAGGCCAGCTGTGTCACATATTGAACAGGGACATCGTCAAGGATCATGCTGACGGCCTTTTCCAGCCTGTATTGCTGGTCTGTCACCAGCGAATCGACCGAAAAAGACTTAGGAACATGAAGCAGATCGAGCAATAGTGCATGCAGGATCGCCTGTGATTCTCTTTTACCAAATCTGACATCCAGGGCACATAACGCCTGTTTAAGGTTGTCAGCCATGAGACAAAATATTATTATTCCTCTTCGTCGTCGTGAACGACGGGAATGATCATCGGAAGTTCGATCAGGTTACGCTCTTCCCTGCTGATAGTGCCAAAACCGAGAATACCGCCATCGGCATTGGCGATACGGTGTGCAAAGCTTTTATAATCCTTATACAATCTTTTGGCGACAGAGACCGGTAACTTTTCCAGCACTTCATTGACCCGGCTTATCCGGCGGGCATAGTAATCTTCCGACGCGCGGTTGATCTCATGCTCGGACCTTGCTTTAGAAAGATCAGCCTCAAATGTCTGTCCGATCTCATCATAAAACTCATGAAACAAATGATTGGCCTCATATCCGCGAACCTTTATAGTATTGACCGCCTCATGGATCTCCGGATCCGTCAGTTCATTTTCAGCAGAAGCGACCAGCAACGTAATATAGACAAAAGTCTCCTGGAGGATCTGCTTATCGTCCTGTGAGATCATATCAAAATATTTAGCCATGTGTAATTATTTCTGTTTAAATAAATTATTTACAATGAAATCAGATCAGAACAATAAATTATTCCAATTTATCGCAAATATATAGTGTTGTTTCTAAATTTATCCTTTTAAAGGCAAAATTTTGGTCAAGGCGGATAAAGATAATAACAATAAAAAAAATGACGGAATCACCCCGCTGATGCGTCAGTACAATGAGATCAAATCCCGTTATCCGGATGCGCTCCTGCTGTTTCGCGTAGGGGATTTTTATGAGACCTTTGGCTCGGACGCCGTCAAGATCGCTTCTATACTGGGTATTGTGCTCACGAGCCGTAACAATGGCGGCTCTGATGTCGAGCTGGCCGGCTTTCCGCATCACTCGCTGGATATTTACCTTCCCAGGCTGGTGAAGGAAGGTTACCGCGTAGCCATATGCGATCAACTGGAGAAGCCCAGCAAAGAGAAAAAGATCGTGGCCAGGGGAGTGACCAATGTTGTAACACCTGGATTGACACTGGATGATTCCATTCTTCATGCACGGACCAATAATTATCTGTGTGCGCTTCATCTTGACAGATCAGAAGAATTCGGCATAGCGTTTCTTGATCTTTCAACCGGAGAATTCCTGATCACCCAGGGTAACAAGCCGGTGGTTGAGAGCCTCTTCCAGCGTTTCCGGCCAGCCGAGATCATTTTTAATAAGAAAGATAAAAAAATCGTCAACGAGCTCATCCGCTCTGAATATCCGGTATATCAGCTTGATGACTGGGTCTTTTCCTATGAGACAGCCTACAGCAAATTGCTTGGGCATTTCCGGGTCAATTCTCTCAAGGGCTTTGGAATCGAAAGCCTTCAACTCGCGCAGGCCGCAGCCGGAGCGATATTGCACTATCTGGAAATGAACGAGAACCGGGAAGTCGCACATATCAACAAGATCGCGAAGATCCCGCAGAATGATTATATGTGGCTGGACCGGTTTACCATTCAGAACCTTGAGCTTGTCAATGAGCTGCACAGCAACGGAAAGAGCCTTGTAGATATTCTTGACCACTGCAATACACCTATGGGGACCAGGATGCTGCACAAGTGGATCCTCCTGCCCCTCTTGTCAGAGCAGACAATTTCAAGCCGTCATGAGGTGGTCGACTATCTGCTGCAACACAGCCAGTTCGCAGCTTACATCAGTATTTATTTAAAACAGGTCGGCGATCTTGAACGGCTCATCAGCAAGTCAGCCATGGGGAAGATCCAGCCCCGGGAAGTCTTATCGCTCAAAAAAGCCCTCATCGCAATCCAGCACCTGAAAGAGATGCTCTCAGCATCGGAGTCGACTGAATTATTGAAATTACAGGAAAAGATCCGTCCCTGTGACCAATTGGTTGAAGTTATAGAATCCACGATCCGGGAAGACGCTCCTACCCTTGTCGTCAAAGGTAATTTTATTAAAGACGGCGTTGATGCGCAGTTGGATGAATATCGCTATCTCATCAGCCACAGCAAGGACGTCATGACAGAAATCCAGCAACGGGAAATAGAATCGAGCGGCATTCAGAATCTCAAGCTGGGCTTCAATAATGTATTCGGCTATTATCTTGAAGTAACCGCCAAACATAAAAATGTCTCCGTCCCCGGTCACTGGATCAGGAAGCAGACCCTGGCCAACGCCGAGAGATATATTACAGAGGAACTGAAAGAGCTCGAGGTAAAGATCCTTCATGCCGAAGGCACCATACAGGAGATCGAAGAGCAGATATATTCCCGGCTGATCACGCAGGTCAATGAATACATCGAAGTCATCCAGGAAAATTGTGGCCAGGTCGCCCGCCTGGACTGCCTGTTGTCCTTTGCCCATCAGGCAAGAATATACAATTATGCCAGGCCGGAGTTTAACGATGAGGGCAAAATAGAAATATCCCAGGGCCGTCATCCCATCATCGAAGTTATGCTGGGCCATGAAAAAAATTACATACCCAATGATCTGTACCTTGACCAGGAAAGCCAGCAGATCATCATTCTTACCGGTCCTAACATGGCCGGTAAGTCAGCTGTATTGAGACAAACCGGCCTGATCGTCCTGATGGCGCAGATCGGCTCATTTGTTCCTGCCGGGAAGGCCTCGCTCAGCATTGTCGATAAGCTATTTACACGGGTAGGCGCCTCTGATAATATCTCCGGCGGAGAATCGACCTTCATGGTAGAGATGAACGAAACGGCCAGCATTATGAACAACCTCACCGACAGGAGCCTGATACTTCTGGACGAGATCGGACGCGGAACAGCCACGTATGACGGTATCTCCATAGCATGGGCACTGGCTGAGTTTCTCCATGACAATGAAGCAGGCCGTCCCAAGACACTTTTTGCGACACACTACCATGAGCTGAATGAACTGACCTACAAGCTGCCGAGAGTCAAAAACTACAACCTTGCCGTCAAAGAGACCAAGGACAAGGTAGTCTTTCTCTACAAGCTGGTCGAAGGAGGAAGTGAACACAGCTTCGGTATCCATGTGGCCCGGATGGCTGGTATGCCGCAACGTGTGATCGACAGAAGCAACCAGATCATGCATCATCTGGAGGAGCAATCCGGTACGCTTGCCGGTGTTGGCAAAAAAGAGCGGAAGGAGATATTGCAATCACTCAAAGCGCCGGTGTATCAGCTGTCGATCTTCGAAACAGATGATCCGAACATCGGGGAGATAAGAAATATCCTGCTTGACATCCAACCTGAGATCATGACGCCTATCGACTGCCTGCTCAAGCTGAAAGAGCTGCAGGAGCTGGCGCAGAAGAGCCTGATGGAGAAGCTATAGGTGGTATAAAGGAATAAGTGTTGCAAAATATCAATAGTCCGAACGAAGGATTGGTCCCCTCATGCGGCTCACAATCTATTCTTCTGTCAGATCATCAATGGCCCGGGCGATGCTCTCTCCGGTTTTTTGGTCGCAGGCTACAATGACACGGAATTTTTTCATTTCCCATTCTTCATCGTCAAAGTCACCCTCCTTCCACTCACGGCAGGCATCTTCCAGCAAAAGCATCAGATCTGCCTTGTCTGCAGCATCCTCATCAGCGAGGAAATTGTGATAATTGAAGATAATGAGCTCGATGGTGTCATGCTTTAGCCATTGCAGGTCGACCAGCATATCATATAAGGCATCAAGGTTTTCGCCGAAGTAACCCGGAAAGCTCAACCGGTCGGTGAGTAAATCATAAAGTGCCTTTATATCTCTTACTTCGTTTCCATCGATTTCGACGGTGATTTTGTTACTACCTCTTTTGATCTCAATATCCGGAGAGGCTATTCGGATAAATTTCATTTTTGTGTCGAATAAGTTTCTTTGACCTGAATAAATGTTTTATAATGATCTTTGGTGTAATAAGCGCTTTCCGGTGAAGTGATCAATCTTTCAGGGCCACGGTTCCGGCCCCTGACATGTGGATGGACATCCCATTCCCGGTACCGGACCGGCTTCCCCCGCTGATCATACCGGGGTAACCTTTTTTCCCTGTTGTAAAAGATCCTTCCTCCGGTATAACCTTCCGGAGCCTTATCACGAGTACGAATATAAGCCAATATTTGATATGCATAAACGGGAATCTCATCATTTTTTTCAATTGCCAGCTCAGGAGTGTGGACCGCTTTTTTCTCCGCCAAATGACCGGATCCGGTATCATGAGACAATGGCTTATTTGTTTCGGCATTCCTGCATAAAGAAAGGATTAGGGATAAAAAGAAAAAAGAGATGAAAACAAGTGAATTTCGACTAAATATTTTTTTCATTCATCAGGAGTTCAGATATTTATATAACAACACATCTCATATATAATAAAATGTCCATCATTTGTGAAAGTACAGATAAATATTATCTTTGCAGCCGCTTACTGAAATCAAATTTGATTACTTAATAAAACGAAAATTATATTATACTGTATGGAATCATTACTTTTTCTTTTGCCTTTGTTTGGAGTCATTGGGCTCTTGTACATGGCTTACCAGTTCAGTTGGGTCAATAAGCAGGATGAAGGAGAAGGCAACATGAAGGTCATCGCCGGCCACATCCGTGAAGGCGCCATGGCTTTCCTGAAAGCCGAATACCGTGTTCTTGCCATTTTTGTCGTCATTGCCGGTATTGCACTGGGCATTTTGTCAACTACGGTTGAAACCAGCCATTGGTTTATAGTCATTGCTTTTGTGATAGGTGCATTCAGCAGCGCCCTGGCCGGATATATCGGCATGAGGGTAGCTACTGCTGCCAACGTAAGGACCACACAAGCGGCACGTACAAGCCTGAGCAAGGCTCTCAAGGTATCGTTCACAGGAGGAACAGTAATGGGTCTTGGTGTAGCGGGTCTGGCCGTATTTGGCCTTAGTGTCCTGTTTGTGCTCTTATTTTACTGGTTGAACGGCGGACAATGGAGCGGTGTTGATGCAATGTCCAAATTACTGGAAACGCTGACCGGTTTTTCACTGGGCGCCGAATCCATCGCACTTTTTGCACGTGTCGGCGGCGGTATCTACACCAAGGCGGCCGATGTAGGCGCTGACCTCGTAGGTAAGGTTGAAGCGGGTATTCCGGAGGATGACCCCCGTAATCCGGCAACTATTGCCGACAATGTAGGTGACAATGTAGGTGACGTGGCCGGAATGGGCGCCGACCTGTTTGGCTCTTATGTCGCTACAGTGCTTGCATCAATGGTGCTGGGCAATTACCTGATCAAAGATATGGGCGGATCCATACAGGACAGCTTCCTGGGCCTGGGTCCTATCCTTTTGCCGGTTTTGATCGCCGGCCTGGGGATTGTCTTCTCTATTATCGGTAGCCTGATGGTCAAAGTATCTGATAAAGACGCATCTGAAGCCAAAGTTCAGTCTGCTCTCAACATGGGCAACTGGATCTCTATCGGATTGACAGCTATTGCCGCTTTCCTGGTTATTCCATGGATGCTGCCTGAGAACATGCAGATGAAGTTTTTCGGAGAACCAGGACTTGTTACAATCACGCCGATGGATGTATTCTATGCCGTGCTGGTTGGTCTGGTCGTTGGCGCTCTGATCTCAATATTTACCGAATATTATACCGGGCTTGGCAAAAAGCCGGTCATTGGTATCGTGCAGAAGTCATCAACCGGCGCTGCAACAAATATCATCGCCGGTCTGTCAACCGGTATGATCTCTACCTTTGCCCCGGTTTTATTATTCGCAGGTGCGATCTGGGCAGCATACAGCTTTGCCGGCTTTTACGGTGTAGCCCTGGCCGCATCGGCTATGATGGCTACGACTGCCATGCAGCTGGCTATCGATGCATTCGGCCCTATTGCCGATAACGCGGGAGGTATTGCTGAAATGAGCGAGCTTCCTAAGGAAGTAAGGACAAAGACCGACATTCTCGATTCAGTAGGAAATACAACAGCAGCGATCGGAAAAGGATTCGCTATTGCCTCTGCGGCTCTTACCGCTCTCGGCCTGTTTGCGGCCTATGTGACATTTACCGGTATTGACGGCATCAACATTTTCAAAGCCGATGTTTTGGCCGCATTGTTCATCGGTGCCATGATCCCGGTCGTATTTTCCGCTCTTGCTATGAGCTCGGTAGGTAAAGCCGCTATGGATATGGTCAAGGAAGTGAGAAGGCAATTCAAAGAGATCCCGGGTATTATGGAAGGTAAGGCCACTCCGGAATACGGCCGTTGTGTTGAGATCAGCACCAAGGCTGCGCTCCGTGAGATGATGTTACCGGGCGCACTGACCATCATTGCTCCTATCCTTGTTGCTATCTTTATGGGTGCGGAAGCACTGGGCTCCTATATGGCCGGTGTTACGGTTTCAGGAGTATTATGGGCCATCTTCCAGAACAACGCCGGCGGAGCCTGGGACAATGCCAAAAAGTCCTTCGAAGCAGGGGTCGAGATCGACGGTGTCATGACCTATAAAGGCTCTGACGCGCACAAAGCTGCAGTTACCGGGGATACCGTAGGCGATCCGTTCAAGGATACATCCGGCCCATCCATGAACATCCTGATCAAGCTGACATGCCTGATCGGCCTTGCTATCGCACCGATCCTTGGCAATCACGGCTCAGGACATGACACCGGAATGAAAACGGCTCCAAAAACCGAAACATTCAAGCCGTCAACTGCTCCATCGAAAACGATCGGATACTAAGCAGATATGTAAAATATCAAAAGGCTGTAAATGAGATTTTACAGCCTTTTTTATTTTTCTGCATTTTTGTCCGTATTTAAACGCTTTACATCCAAAACACCGAACTTTTTTATATCAAATAATGTAATATTGTCAATCATTACATTTTAAATCGGATCCATAATGAAGTCTTTTTTCAAAATTGTTCTCGGTTCGTGCGTCGGCATTTTTCTAGCCATATTCTTGTTTACAATAGTATCCATGATCGCCGCCTCTTCTTTTTCTTCTTCCATAGGCGGAGAAAAAACCGAGATCAAATCCAACAGCATTCTGAAGATCAACCTGAACCTTCCGATGCCCGACAAGACCAATAATATAGAAAGCGACCCGTTCTCTTTTGAAAATTCGACCTTTGTCGGTATCGTAGATGCCATCAAACTGATCGCCCACGCCAAAACCGACGACAAGATCAAAGGCATCTATATCAATCCCGGCTCCGGCATAGGAATGGGCCCGGCAGCGATCAAAGACCTGCACGATGCCCTGGATGATTTTAAGACAAGCGGAAAGTTTGTCATTGCCTATGGAGAGAACCTTTCCCAGGGTGACTATTACCTGAGCTCAGTAGCCGATAAAATATATCTTAATCCCGTTGGCGATCTCACATTCAAGGGGATGAGCATCGGATTGATGTATTTTAAAAACCTGCTTGACAAATTGAATGTCAAGATGAATATCTTTTATGTCGGAAAGTTTAAGTCGGCGACCGAGCCGTTCAGATCAGACAGGATGAGCCCGGAAAACAGGCTTCAGCTAAAGACCTTCCTCAATGGTATGTTTGCGCAGCTTGTCACTGACATCGCGAAAAGCAGGAAAATAGACCCGGCAGAGGTCAGAAAGATCGCGGATGACCTGCTGATCCAGAGTCCTGAAGATGCGCTCAGGTATAAGTTTGTCGACCAGCTGGCTTATGAAGATGAAGTTTTCAGTGAACTAAAGACCAGGCTCAAGCTGAAAGAAAAAGATAAGCTCAATTTCGTCACACTCGGTCAATATTATGACGGCACCACTCTTTCCAAAGACTACACCGCCGGTGATAAAATAGCCGTCATCTATGCCGAAGGAGAGATCAATGACGGGAATAGCCATGAGGCCGTTATCGGGGGAAAGGCATATGTTCAGTATCTCCGCAAAGCAAGATTCGATGAGAAGGTCAAAGCTGTGATCCTCCGGGTCAACAGTCCGGGCGGCAGCGCGTATGCTTCCGAACAGATCTGGCGGGAGATCGACCTGATAAAAAAAGCCGGTAAAAAAGTGATCGTTTCAATGGGTGATTATGCAGCCAGCGGCGGATATTATATCGCTTGCAATGCCGATGAGATCTATGCCAACCCTAATACCATCACCGGTTCGATCGGCGTATTCGGTATCATTCCCAATCTTTCGGGATTTTTCAAAGACAAGCTATATATTACGATGGACTCGGTCAAAACAGGACCGAATGCCATGGGGCTCAATACTTATTTTGATATGAATGCCACTGAAGCGGCTTCTATCCAGAAGTCAGTCGAGAACATCTATAGGACCTTTACAAAAAGGGTTTCCGATGGCAGAAAGCTTCCGCTTACCACTGTCGACAGTCTTGCACAGGGACGGATCTATTCTGGTAACGATGCTTTAAAGCTGGGCCTGGTGGACAAGATAGGCGGTCTGGATGAGGCTATTGCAAGCGCTGTCAAACTAACAAAGGTCAAAGAATACCGGCTTGTTGAATACCCGGAAACAAAGCCGCCGCTGCAAAAGCTCATCGACAAGCTGTCAGGCACGGAAGATAATGATAATACGGTAAAGGCTGCTGTGGAGCGAGAACTGAAAACACTGGCACCAGAATATGTCGCTGCAAAAAGGATGCTGCAGAACAATAAGGTCCAGGCGCGCCTTCCCATGCAGCTTATATTTGAATAAACCATTTTATACGATTACATGAAGATTGACATTATAGCTGTCATTCCTGATCTTATGACTTCCTTTTTTGACAACTCGATTGTTAAAAATGCCCGGAAAAAAGGTCTTCTGGAAATTAATGTAATTGATCTTCGTAAGTATGGACTGGGTCGATATAAGCAGATTGACGACTATCAATACGGGGGGCAGGCCGGTATGGTCCTTATGCCTGAGCCCCTGAGCAGCTGTATTGATGAGCTACAGTCACATACCCGGTATGATGAAATCATCTATCTGACGCCGGACGGAACAACCTTCAACCAAAAGACAGCAAATAAGCTTTCATTATACAAGAACCTGCTGCTTATATGCGGGCATTATAAAGGCATTGATCAGCGGATCCGTGACCTCTATGTTACTATTGAAATATCCGTCGGCGATTATGTCCTGAGCGGGGGCGAAACAGCAGCTATCGTCGTGGTCGACGCATTGGGCAGGCTGATACCCGGCGTCATCAGTGACGAAACCTCTGCCCTGTCCGATACCTTTCAGGATGATCTGCTGGCTCCGCCGGTGTATACGAGGCCGGCAGAATTCAGAAATATGAAGGTTCCTGATGTGTTGATTTCAGGCCATGAAAAGAATATCAAAGAATGGCAAAGCCTGCAATCATTTGAAAAAACCAGGAGATTGCGCCCTGACCTATACCAAAAATGGGAAGAAGGCTCAGATCTTCCAGTCTAAGCGCAGGCTGATGTTCCTCGGCGCTTCGAGCAGGCCGGGCCGGATGCTGTATTCCTGGTTGAAAGCATTGTTAAGGTTGATGCCCAGCTTCAGCTTTTCTTTAATCAAGGGGGCTACCAGCCTGAATCCGAAAACCCTGGCACCGAAGTCATGGCTCTCTCTGAAGTCATGCACGCCGGGTATGCCAAAGTCAAAGATCTTATCAATGGCCAACATCCTGCTGTTATACTGGAAATAACCGCCTAGCTCAAATCCCCTGTAGACCAGGCCAAGATCTGCCCTTGCCGAATGTTTCATCCTGTATTTAAGGACGTTATATCCGACAGTGGACTTGAGGGTATCGATCTCGTCAAAGTTCCTGTAGGTAGGATCGATATAGGTATAACCGGCAAGCGTTGTGATGGTCACGTTGCCTATATTGCCCGCGCCCTGGAGGCTTATCTCCAGCCCCTGTATCCTTGTATCACCGATGTTGAATGACTGGAATCCTTTTGAAACGTTCTGCAGTGTGAACTCCATCATATTATCATAATCCGAACGGAAAAAGGCAAGGTCAAAAAAGCCTTTCCACGCCCCTACTTTCACGCCATGCCTCAGACCCACTTCTGCTGAATAGCCGGTCTCAGACTCGAGGTTCGGATTGGGTGACACCCGGATCGCTCCTGCCGTGGTTTTAATAAACTTCTCGGCAACCGTGGGATATCGGTAACCCTGCCCCCATGAAGCTCTCAGGGAAGCAAACGGGCTGAATAGATAGTTGAGCCCGAACTTAAAGACCGGCTTGCTTTCGGACGTTTTTCCGCCAGGAATGACAATGCCTTCAACTACCTCGGGGCTCCGGAGGGCATTGTATTCATAGCGGGCTCCGGCATTGACCGTAAGCCTGTCGAAGAAAACCTTGTCCAGGGAAACATAGGAAGCAAGGTTGAGCGAAGAATAAGTGGTATCACCGTACAGTTTGGCCTGAATATTCGTTCCCGTATACACCACGCCTGCGGTCAGCTCCAATCCTATTGCACGCAGGCTGTGGTGATAGCGGTACTCCAGGTATTTCATTTTCGCATTTTGCGACTGGTCATTTTCCACCTGGTTGTCGATATTAAAATACCTGCCGATCAGCTTGTGCTCATTCCCGTTATTTCCCACATAGGTCAGTACAGGATCAATAAAGAACCTCAGCTTTTTGCTGGGCGAATACGATGTTGTATCTCCTCTGTAAGCGTTGTCGGCGCCATCCCGCCAGTAAACAAAGCTATCGGAAGCTCCTTTATTGACGAGTGTGTTGACCTGCGCAATCCATTTGGGTGTGATCTTAAACCTCACATTGGCAAACATTCTTCCCTGGTGCTCATATTCACCCTGATTATAGCTGTCGGAATGGAAATAATTAGCGCCAAAAACGCCTTCCCATTTGTTAAACCTCTGCTTATGCACAATATTTGTATTGCTTTCATACGGTAGCGATGTCCACCATTGTTTAGCCTTATCTGCCGGAGATAAAAATCCAGTAAACTGCGTCGCTATCGATGTCTCAGGCACATCACCCGCCCAGGCCGTTCTGAAGTTGATCACACCGTTCATAGCAGTCGATCCGTAAAGGACCGAGCCCGCACCTTTCAGCACTTCGACCTGTGCCATATTTTCAACGGGTATGTCCCGCCAATTGGGAAAGCCGGCATCCGGCTGCATGGACGGTACATCATTGACCGTGACAAGGACCCTGCTTCCTGCGCCGTATGCAAATCCAGATCCTCCGCGAATATTGGCCTGCCCGTCTATCATCTGGATCCCCGGGATCCTGTCCAGCAGGTCTTCCATAGAGGCAAGGTTGTTCGATTTAAGAAGTTCCGGCTTGATGATGTTGACTGATGCTACTTCAGTGATCAGCTGACGTTCGTAACGGCTGCTTACGACCGAGACTTCATTAAGCAGCCCCGAAGATTCCTTCATCCTGATGATGACAGCCTGTGTTATCGTGTCAGGCAGAAAAGTCATCTTAAAATTTTCATACCCGACCAGGCTTGCCCTGACCTCCTGCATGCCCGCTTCCAGGTTCAATGACGCCATTCCGTACTTATCAGTCAATGCGCCGCCTGCGGAGGTGTAAAGTGCCACATACTCCAATGGCTGTCCCGTTGAATGATCCATCGTCTTAAAGGTAACAGCTCTATTCTGGGAAAAAGCATCAAAGGACACAATAAAAAATACCAAAGCAGTAAAGCAACGAAGAGACATACGATTGGCTTGAAACTTATAAATTTGTCGTAATTTAGCAATTGTTATTAAATCTGCATACTATGAAGCCAATACTTACACTTTTTCTCCTTTTTTCTGCCAGTCTCATCTTCAGCCAGGCCTGTATCCCTGATACGACCCAGATACCTGCCAATTCATTTATCTTTCCTGTTCCTTACCAGGATACGGTTGCCGGTTCAGGTATTCCGAATAAAGCCTGCATCAATACCCCGTACGAGCAGGTCTTCCAGGTCAAGATCCCGTCAACAGTTGAATTTTTAGGCTTCAATGTTCATGTGGAGCAGATCAAGCTCAACTCTATTGATGGCCTTCCTTCCGGATTGAGCTATGCCTGCGAGCCGGGTGGCTGTACCATGCTCAAAAACACCATCGGCTGTATGAAGATCAGCGGTATACCCGATGCCTCGAATGCGGTAAAAATATACCCTATCAAGCTCAACTTCACATTTACAACACTGGAGTTCGGCTCTTTACAGCTTTCCTTTCCTGATGAAAACATTGCTCCAGGCCTCTATGAAATTGACCTGAGAGCCGAAGGTTCGGCGGAATGTATCGCTTCCACCGATCGCCATCTCATCGATTTGGTCCATAAAGCATATCAAAACGAAGGCTCCCTGATATTCGACATCGACAGCAGAGACCAGATCAATGCTGATATCGAATTATTTGACGCTTCGGGAAAAAAGATTGCTTCAAACCGTTTTTTTATTGAATATGGTAAAAATCAGTTGAGCATGAATGCCGGGAAATTAAATCCCGGCGCCTACTTCTATATTATTAAGACAGGAAAAGGGTTTGCTTCCGGTAAACTTTTCATATATTAAAATAATTTATTTTTATTGGCCATATTTGCAGCCGATTTGAACCTTAAGTAAAGTTAACCGAATGCAGAATATTACGGCACTCAGGAATGTTTTGAAGGCTTACGACAATCCGGCTGGTAAGGTGAGCGATATCATCTTGGAGAACAGTTCTGTCAAAGAGGAAAATGAGGCCGGTTCGACCGAAGTTCAATCAGTTTTATTTAAGAACCTGATCGACTTCGGCACGAGAATATCTGAGCCCGGCTTTGAGCACAGGGAAACTTTGGAACAAACATGTGAAGCCGCCGCTCTGGGCGGCTTTGCTGCAATAATGGCATTCCCGACAACAGGTCCCGCAGTCGACAACCAGGCATCAGTCGAATTTGTGACGAGAAGAAGCGGCAGCTACCATGGAATAAAAATCCTCCAGATTGGCGCCATCAGCCAGGGATGTGAAGGCAAAGAGCTCGCTGGGATCCTCGAAATGCACAGTGCAGGTGCCGTAGCCTTTTCAGATGGGCAATATCCGGTCAGGAACGGCGGCTTGCTGATGCGCGCTATGGATTATCTCAAAGGCATAGGAAAAACGATCATCGATACTCCCTTTGATGTCGATATCTTCCCCAACGGGCTGGTCGGGGAAGGCGCCGTATCGACATTGATGGGCGTGCCCGGCATACCTGCTCCTGCCGAAGAGATCATAGTCAACCGGGATATCCAGCTGGCAAAATATACGGGCGCAAAGCTTCACCTTTTTTGTATCAGCACCGAGGGAAGCATAGAGCTGGTAAGAAAGGCAAAAGCAGAAGGACTGCCCGTAACAGCCTCCGTTTCTGTCAATAACCTGCTCTTTGATGTCACGGAAATGCTGGATTATGATTCCAATCTTAAGGTCATGCCTCCCCTTAGGGAAAAGTCCGTATGCGACCGGCTTTGGGAAGCTGTCAGAGATGGTACCATCGATATTATCAGCAGCCAGCACATGCCTTATGAAGTCGAAAAAAAGGACCTGGAGTTTCAATATGCTTCTTTTGGTGCATTGGGTATACAGACTGCAATGGCAGGACTTCTGACCAGGTTCGGCACACAGGCCGCCCCGGTGATACAGCGGGCCATGAGTGACAGGATTATCGAGATCTTCGGGCCGCAGGAGGTCTTTTCAGAAGACAGGTTTTCATGTTTTGAAAAAGTGGAAAATTATATCTTCGAAGAAAAAGAGCTGAGATCCAACTGTTATAATTCACCCTTTATCGGAAGAGAACTAGCGTACAAAATAAAATCCTTTTAACCGAAAAACCTTTAACCATGAGTTACGACACCAATGTTCAACCTAAGCCGTCTTTTACCCAAAGGTCTATTGTCAATACCGGCCTTTTGCTTGCTTTGTTTTCGGTGATCTTTGCCCTGATCCCGTCAGTTGCCAACCTGAACGGGAACAAAGTGCTGTCAATAGTCATAGGCCTGGTTTCTTACCTGGTCACAATCGGTATCCTTGTCACTGCCATCAGGAAATACAGGGACGATGAATCCGGAGGCTATATGAGCTTTGGCAACGGATTTTTGTTTGTCTTTTTGGCCTGTATCATATCGGGAATAATTACTTCAATATTCACCTATATCCAGCTGACATTTATTGATCCGGGAATGATGCAGGAAGCGCTCAATCAACAGATGGCTGAAATGGAAAAGCAGGGATTGACAGAGGAGCAGATGGAAATGGCCTCTTCCTTTACCAGTATACTCAGGTCACCTGTCGTACTTTCACTGTTTGCGTTTTTAGGCCAGTTGGTATTTGGGGCCATCTTAGGAGCTATCCTTGGAGCTATTTTCCAAAAAAATCCGCCGTTCCAGAAACAAAATCAATAACCAATTCTATGCTTATCTGTTGAACAAAATCTTCGCAAAAGGCATTTTTTTCTGATTAAAAAACTAATATGAGCAAGGATCCGATTCAGATTTCAGTTGTCATTCCTCTTTACAATGAAGAGGAGTCCCTGCCGGAGCTGGTGGATTGGATCCACAAGGTCATGCACGACCACGGCTTTTCCTACGAAATAATCATGGTCGATGACGGGAGCAAAGACAGCTCATGGAAAGTGATCGGGCAGCTCAGTAAAGATGACGATCACATAAAAGCGATCAGGTTCAGAAGGAATTATGGTAAGTCCGCAGCTCTCCACGAAGGATTCGCAGCCTCTTCGGGCCACGTGGTCATCACGATGGATGCAGATCTCCAGGATAGCCCGGATGAGATCCCTGAACTGTACAGAATGATCACTGCTGATGGCTATGATCTTGTATCAGGTTGGAAAAGAAAAAGATATGATCCACTGAGTAAAACAATTCCTACCAAGCTGTTCAACGCCGTAACGCGTAAAATGAGCGGTATCCGGCTCAATGATTTTAACTGTGGCCTCAAAGCCTATAAAAGGCAGGTCGTCCATTCCATCGAAGTTTATGGCGAGATGCACCGTTATATCCCGGTTCTTGCCAAATGGGCCGGTTTTTCCAGGATCGGCGAAAAGGTGGTCCAGCACAGGGAAAGAAAATACGGAGTTACCAAATTCGGGCTCAACCGCTTTATCAACGGCTTCCTGGATCTGCTTTCCATTTTTTTTGTCGGCAAGTTCGGCAAAAAGCCGATGCATTTTTTTGGTACACTCGGCATCTTTGCCTTTTTTATCGGCTTTATCATCCTGATTGAATTAAGCGTCGAAAAAATATTTTTCAAAATCGGTGGAATAGCAGACAGACCGTTGTTTTTCCTGGGCATGTTATGTACGATCATAGGAGCGCAGCTGTTCCTGACAGGGTTTATCGCCGAGCTGGTAAGCCGTAACAGCTTATCCCGTAATCATTATTTGATAGAAGAAAAGATCAGCCTTTGAAATATTCATCAGAAATAAGATCGATAATCGGTGAGCATCAGGCTGTAACCCAGTTGGTCATGGATGATGAAAAGCTTCAGAAGGCTATCGGCATCTTTACGCAAGCTGTCGTTTCATGCTACGAAAATGATGGAAAGATACTGCTGTGCGGAAACGGCGGAAGCGCATCAGACGCCCAGCACATAGCTGCCGAATGGCAGGGGCGTTATTTGCTGGAGCGCAGACCTTTGCATGCTGAAGCCTTACATGTCAACACATCCTATATCACTGCCGTCGGGAATGATTACGGGTTTGAGCATATCTATTCACGTGCAGTGCAGGCGCAAGGTAAGCAAGGAGATCTCCTGGTTGGCCTGACGACTTCCGGCAGCTCGCCCAACATTGTCGCCGCGTTGAAAGCAGGAAAGGAAAAAGGAATGTTCTGCATCGGAATGACGGGCAACAGAACCCCGGCCGATATCGAACCGTATTGCGACCTGATGCTTCGTGTACCTTCTTCCGTAACGGCCCGCATCCAGGAAATACACATCCTGATAGGTCACATCGTATGCCAGCTTTCAGAACAGCAACTTTTTAATCCTCCAATCTCATAATTGTGATTATCGATCACAGCTGGACCTTATTTCTTGACCGCGATGGCGTTATCAATGAAAGGATCATGGATGGCTATGTCAGAACATGGGAACAATTTAGCGTATTACCGGGTGTATATGAAGCCATAAAGACCTTCAACAAGATCTTTCAGCATACCTTTATCGTGACCAATCAGGCCGGTGTCGGCAAAGGATTAATGAGCAATGAGGATCTCAATGAGATACATAAGCGTTTTATGGCGGATATTACTCAGCACGGCGCACATATCGACGGGATATATTGCTGCACTGCCCTACCCGATGAAGCCGGCAACTGCAGGAAACCGGCACCGGCCATGGCTATGAAGGCCCGGCAAGACTTCCCGGACATCGATTTTGAAAGGGCATTTATGGTTGGAGATACCCGGGTGGATCTGCTATTCGGAAGAAATATCGGGGCATACACCGTACTGATCGTCCATCCTACGGACGAACAGAAAAATATAGAAGACGATCTGGTCGATCTGCGATTCGGTTCGTTACTGGAGTTCGCCCGGTTTCTGCTTGCATCACAGAATTAAAACAGCTGCCACCATTCAGACCCAGGGAAAGGTGCCTCGATGAGGATCTTTGATTTTAAAACGGGATGCATGAACTCCAGGGAAAAGCTATGCAGAGCTATTGACTGATCCTGTAAAGCCCTTTTAGCACCATACTTTATATCACCGAGGATCGGGCAACGAATAGAAGCAAGCTGCACCCGGATCTGATGCGAGCGGCCGGTAAGCGGGTTGATCCTGAGGAGCGAAACGTTGTCAACCCTGTTTTCCAGCACATAATCCAGCCTGGCGGGTTTAGCGCCATGAGGTATTTTCATCCCTTGTGAAAAAGCTTTTACCGTATTCGTTTTTTCATCTTTGAGCAGGTGATGTTCAAGCGTGCCGGCGCTTCGGGGCGGCACGCCCTCTGTGATGGCAAAATAGGTCTTTATAATGTCCCTACCTGAAAAAAGAGCGTTCATCCGTTCCAGCGCCTTGCTCGTCCTTGCAAAAATGACCAGGCCTGACACCGGGCGGTCAAGCCGGTGGATACTTCCCAGAAACACTTCGCCCGGCTTCCCGTATTTGACTTTTATATATTTCTTGATCGCATCAACCAGCGATTCGTCACCGGTCTTATCTCCCTGCACCAACCAGGAAGGCAATTTATTGACAGCAATAAGATGATTATCCTCATATATGATCCGGTCAGATAAGACTGATTGGCTGATAATCTTCATCCTGAATAATTAATCCTGCCCAAAGGTACATTTAGTGATGCATATCTTAAATACAAATGCCGGTAAAGAAAAGATCAGCGCTTATCACTGAACAAATTCATTCTAAAATCATTATGGATAAAAATAATATTTTGAAACTTGATATAGCTGTTTCTCCCTGTCCCAATGACACTTATATCTATGGTGCATTGGCCAACAGGCTCATTGCCTCCCGGTATGACTTTAACTTCTCCTATCACGATATCGAGACCCTCAATCTTATGGCTCTCAAAGGTGAATGCGATCTCATCAAGATGAGCTTCAGGAATTACTTCAACGTGAGGGATAAATATACGCTGCTTCCGTGCGGCGGAGCATTGGGAATGGGATGCGGCCCCTTATTGATCACGGCTGATGCCGACGCCTTCCGCCAAAAATCCAGGCCACTGATCGCCATACCGGGTTATAATACTACTGCCAACTTCCTGCTTCATTTTTTCAACAAAGACCTGGATAATCTCGTTGAAATGCCTTTTGACCGGATAGAGCAGGCTTTGCTCGATAAAAAAGCCGATGCAGGGGTCATCATCCACGAGAACCGCTTTACATACGCCTCCAAAGGTCTGCAGCTTATCAGGGATCTCGGCTCCCACTGGGAAGAAATGACACAGGCTCCTATTCCTCTGGGTTGTCTTGCGGTGAGAAACGAGCTGGCGACGGAAATAAGCGATGACATTACACAGCTCGTACAGCACAGTATCAGCTATGCGCGGGAAAATTACAATGAAATACACGATTACATCCTCGCACATGCCCGGGAAATGGAACAAAATGTGATAAAGTCGCATATTGATCTATATGTCAATGATTTCTCATATTCGATGGGCGTTTCCGGCCAAAAAGCTGTTAAGGCCATGGAAGAGCATCTGTATTCTATGTAGACCGTATTCTTCATCCATTGGATTAATCTCTTAATTTTGTGGCCATCAAATCCTAGTTTTGAAGAAGTTATACGCCATAGTCGATATTGAAACCACAGGTGGTACACCCGCGAGAGACAGGATCACAGAAATTGCCATTGTTCATCATGACGGGACAAAAGTGACCGGTCGCTATTCTACCCTTATCAATCCTGAAAGGTCCATACCTTATCACATCATTGGCATGACCGGGATCACCAATGATATGGTGGCCGATGCGCCAAGGTTTTATGAGGTAGCCAGGGATATCATCGAATGGACGGAAGGAAGGGTCTTTATCGCGCACAATGTTCATTTTGACTATGGTTTCCTTAAAGAAGAGTTCAAAAGTCTTGGATATACTTTCTCACGTTCCACGCTCGACACCGTCCGCCTAAGCAGGCTGGCCTTCCCGGGATACAGATCGTACAGCCTGGGCAATCTTATTCAGATATTCAACCTGAAGGTTAAGGACAGGCACAGGGCATTGGACGATGCGCTTGCCACTGCCGAAATATTTACGATGATCATGGAGTCAGGTGCCTATACAGGGACTGTAGATAACTTTATCACCATGGGTTTGAGGATCTCAAACCTACCGGTAGGTATAACACTTGATGATATATTAAAATTGCCCGAAGACCATGGCGTGTATTACTTCCGAAACCAGCAAGACACATTGATCTATGTCGGTAAAAGTAAAAATATAAAAACCAGGATCGCTCAGCATTTTACTGATCATTCGGCCAAATCGACCAGGATCCGCCAAAGCACCCATTCAATGGATTATGAAACGACGGGAAATGAGCTGGCGGCCCTTATTAAAGAATCTATTGAAATAAGATCTCTTAACCCACTGTATAACAAGGCACAGCGCAACTCAAGATATCCCTATGCCATCATCATTGATGAGTCCGGGCCAGTCCCGGTTTTCAGGATAACAAAGGCCAAAGAGATGTCACCCGGGCAGAAAAGCCTTAAATATTTCACTCATAAAAAGCTGGCAGAGCATTACAGGAATATGAGGATCAACGAGCTGGCAGATATATTCCAAAGTATGGATGAAGAGTCTGACCTATCCCAATCGCTGCTGAATGTGCACCTGGGATTGGCTCCTGCTGAAGATAAGGCTGTCATCAGAGCATACCATGGAGTTTTCCGGGAGATGGTGGACAAGATCAGGCTGTGGTTTGACAATGATTTTATTCTTGAAGCATCAGGCAGGACAATATATGAGAAATGTATCTTCCTCATATACAACGGAAGGTTCTATGGCTATAACTATTTTGCTGCCGATCATCAGCTATTTGATGCTAAAGCTGTCAGGGAATCGGTGCAGCAGGTCGAATATCATCCGGAGCTGGATCTGATCATCCACACCTTTATGAAAAAAAATCCGGGTAAATACAGGATCATTGACGTTAAATATCCGGAATATGAATAACAGGCAGCTTTTTCAGCAATATATAGCGCAGACCACTCCGTTCCCGCTTGCGTTGGAAATATCAGAGTCCGAAGGGATCTATCTTACTGACGCTTCCGGGAAAAAATATGCAGACCTTATCAGCGGCATCGGTGTCAGCATCATCGGTCACGGTAATCCAGGTGTAATCGAGGCTATCCATCGCCAAAGCAGCGCCTATATGCATACCATGGTGTACGGAGAGCACATTCAGTCCCCCCAGACACAGCTTGCGTCCTTCCTGTCAGAAATTCTACCCCCACCCCTCGATAACATCTATTATGTCAACAGCGGTACAGAGGCAGTCGAAGGAGCGCTAAAACTCGCAAAAAAATATACCGGCAGACAGGAGATCGTCGCCTTCAAAAATGCTTACCACGGAAGCACTGCAGGATCGGCTGCTCTTATGTCCGATCCGACCTTTACGGCAGTGAGCGGGCCACATCTGCCCGGAGTCAGGTTTCTCGACTACAACGATGCCGGTCAGCTGCATAAGATAACAGCAAGGACTGCTGCCGTGGTATGTGAGATAGTCAAAGCCGAGGCTGGAGTCATAGCCGGAAACAACCATTACCTGAAAGCGCTCAGGGAAAGATGCGATCAAACAGGTACCCTGCTGATCGTAGATGAAATACAGACAGGGTGCGGGCGTACGGGGAGATGGTTTGCTTTTGAGCATGCGGAAATAATCCCGGATATTTTGTTGCTTGGCAAAGGATTCGGAGGAGGGCTGCCTTTAGCGGCGTTTATAGCTCCGCGTTCCGTTATGCAGGCCTTTGCTGATAAGCCTATTCTAAGCCATATAACGACATTCGGCGGAAATCCGGTCTGCTGTGCAGCCTCACTGGCGACCTTGTCCTATATCAGGGATTCGGGGCTTTTAGGCCAGATTGAGACAAAATCAAACCTGATCGAAACAGCGCTGCAAGGCATAAATGTCCGCAAAAAAGGACTCATGGCAGCGATACAATTGACAAGCTTCGAACAGGTCCGGAAAGTATGCATCAAGGCTATGGAAAAAGGCGTCCTCATTGATTGGTTCCTGTTCAATGACAGCAGCATCCGGCTGGCTCCGCCACTGACCATTACTGAGAATGAACTGTTAAATTCCCTGGCGGTTGTAGCAGATGAGATCAGAAAACTATAAATTTACGTATAAACCCTGACCCATGAAGCCTCTATCCGCTGCCAAAGCCGGTATTATCTTGTTTTCTGTCCTGTACTGTTGCCTGGCTTCCTATGCACAGTCCTATACATTTCCGGATGTAACCGTCACAAAAGGGCCTGATACGCTTTTCAATGCGATGGACGGCGGTATGAACAGCCCCCAGTTTTCCCAATTTGACATTGACGGCGACGGATTGAAGGAAATAATCATCTTCGATAAGCTGGGCGATAAATTTCTGGTATATGGATACAATACTTCAAAGAAGAGATACGAATACATAGCGGATCCGCCGGTCCAGTTTCCGACTGTCGATGACCTGGCGCTGATAAGAGATTATGACGGAGACGGCATCATGGACCTGTTTGCCATACCGGTGGATGACATCGTAGGCTTTGCGGTCTGGAAAGGGATCAAAGCCGGGGAAAAGACAGTCCTTCAACGAGTCGATCTCAAAAAATGGTTTTTTAACGTATTGAGCTATCCCGGAACCAATGGGCTGATCAATGTTTACGCAACCATTTCCGATATTCCCGATATCCTGGATATAGACAATGACGGTGATCTTGATATTTTTTCCTTCAATGAGCAGGGATCACATATGGTCTTCTACAAGAACAACAGTGTCGAGCTGGGCTATGGTAGAGATTCCCTTATCTTTACCCTCCAGGACCGCTGTTACGGTAAGTTCCTGGAAAGCGGCATTGACAATACCATTACGCTGAGCAACAATCCGGATCAGTGCGCGACGAGCCTGACCGATGAAACTCCGCTCGAGGTCAGGCACGCGGGCTCGACCATTCTGATCAAAGATATCGACAAGGACGGCAAAAAAGACATTCTGCTCGGAGATATTGCGTTCAATAACGTCGTCTACCTCAGAAATACAGGAAGCGACTTTAAAGCATATGCTACCGCCGAGGTCAATCATTTCCCCAATCCCGGCAATTTTACCGACCTCGGACCATTCCCATCGACGTTCTCGATCGATTACGGCACAGAGTCCGAAGACTGTATCGTCGCCACCAGCAATGTAGGGACACTGGCAGACGAACGCCAGCTTAACTGGTTGTATACGTATGATCCGTCAGAGGAAAACAACTACCGCCTCCTTGAAAAAGACTTCCTGATCAGGAATACGCTTGACCTGGGGATCGAATGCAGCCCGGTCGTTTTTGACGTCAATGCCGATGGCAGGCCCGACATTATTGCCGGTAATAAGTTCATCAAGGGCGATAACAATGCCCAGTTTGGAAAGCTGGTCTATTTAAAGAATACAGGGGTGGGTGGCCAATTGTCCTTTGAAGTCGCTGACGACGACTTTGCAGGCCTAAAAAGCTTCGGTATAACGCAGCATGGGTACAAGCCATTATTTGTCGATATCGACAACAACAATCATATGGACATGCTGGTCGGTACTGAAAGAGGAAATCTCCTGCATTTCGAAAGCACGACACCGATCGGCCAGGAAGCTTCCTTCGAGTTAAAATCTGAGGCTTACCAGGATATCAAGGTTCCCTCCCGGGCAGCGCCGGCCGCCTATGATTTTGACAACGACGGAGATATGGACCTCATTATAGGGGATAAAAACGGGAACTTTTGCCTTTTTGTCAATACCGGAAGCCCCACAGCACCGGCCTTTACCGGCAATTTCCAGGAAGCTCCCAATGTATACAGGTTCGGCAATGTTACTGTAAAGGAAGTCGGTGATACAGAAGGTGACGCTACTCCTTCCATACTGAGATTTCAGGGCAAGGACCTGCTGATCTCGGGATCATATAATGGCCGGCTATATGCCTTCAGCGGATTGAACGGCACATCATCCGTCCAATTGGAACCGTTTGACCTCAACACCGGCTCTCTATATTCAGGCAGGCAAAACAAGCCTGTGTTCGCTGATCTCAATGGTGACGGATTGCTGGAGCTGATCCAGGGAAACATAAGAGGAGGAATCAATATCCTTAGTACCAATATCAACCAAGATGGAAGCCTGTCTTCCGGGTATCAAAAGGAAAATGTCCGGCTTTTGTTATACCCCAACCCTGCTCCTGCAGGAAATACTGTCAATTTTAATACGGACCAAAATATCTGTGGCGTTGACGTATTCGATATGACAGGAAGGCAGCTGGTATCTCTGAAAAACACGGCAGGTATCAATTCATTGGAGCTACCTGCCGATCTTCCGCAAGGCATTTACCTGGTGAGGGTTACGGATGTGCGTCAGAACATCGTTTTTGCCAAACTGGTTGTACTGAATTAGACTGACAAAGCACTTTCAAATACAGGCAATTTAGTGCTCCGTTTTGTTCAACCAAAACGTGGCCCATTCACTCTCTTTTGTCGCAAACCATGGAATAGATCAAGGTCAATAGCCGGGCCCGAAAGACACAAAAAAAAGCACGGTAAAACTACCGTGCCTTATTTCGTTTCAGGAATCTCAACCTGATTATTGAGCCTTCCATCCTAATTTTTTATCAGATCACATTTTGGACGAATTGTCCGTAGTAGGTTTGACCGTAGAAGCATCAGCGCTTGCAGAGCCTTTTTTAGCGCAGCATCCGCCGGCAGCACCGTCTTTTGAACAAGCCTTAGCGCCTTTTACCTCACCAGCGCATGCCTTACCGGTGGTTTCGGCAGGAGCATTGACAAACTTAGCCGTAGCAGCATCATAAGCAACAGGAGTATATACTTTTTTGCCTGTTACAGGATCTTTGGACTTACGTTGATAAGTAACAGTGCCATCTTTCTCTTTTTTGGAAATGATCGTTTTGTCGGCAGCGGCAGCTTTAGACATATCCTCAGCAGAAACCATAGAGGTTGTATTGGCTTTTTTAGCACAGCAGGACGCGCCTGCCTTTGCGCACTGAGCATTCAGGTTAGAAAATCCGAAAAATCCTACAAGTGCAACGATAAAGAATAATCCTTTCATATTTTATTAAATTTTAATCATATTAATTAACGACAAATATAACACATTCTGTATTATCTTTGGTATAACAATTCGAAGCTTTAATAACTATTTAACTAAATTTCAGGCCTTTTATCCACATTGCTTCCCTCTTTATAAATAAACAGATACATATGAAATATTTTTTACCTGTATGGCTCCTGACATTCTTTGTATGCTGTAAAACGACACAGCTAAGCCCGGAGCAGTATGATAAGGCGCAAATAGTTTTCGGATCCGGTGGCGGATTCTCCGGAGCATACAATGAATATACGCTGTTGGATGACGGACGGCTGTTTCAAAGAAATAAGGATAATAAATCAAACACCGAGATAAAAAAGGTCGACAAAAAGATCACCACCCAGATCTTCAACAATATTAAAACTTTCGGTCTGGATCAATTCAGGCACAATGAACCCCAGAACCTTTATTACTTTTTAAAGTACAGGACTCCGGCCGATTCGAATAAGATCGTATGGTCGGGCAAGCCTGAAAATCAATTGGCTGTCGTCAATTCCATCTATAAATTGTTGATCGATCAAACAAAAAATGCTGAAAAATGAAAAAGATTATCATTTACACACTTATTTCATGTATCTCCTTCTCTTTATATGGCCAGATGGGGAAAGTGAAGCCATCGGGCGGCAAGAGCACTTCTCCTGCCAATGTCCGGATAGATCTTGAAAAAATCAGGTCAAAAGAAACAAATGTCGGCAGATCCTTCGATATACCCTTCTATCCGAAATCCATGGGCCGTATCCTTGCTTCGGGCCCAAACGCCAGAATCAAGGCTTACAGCATTACCGGGCTCCCGGTATGGATTGAAGGCTCGCTGATGCCCGAGGATAAGATCAACCGGCAGGATGCAGCCTCTTGTGCAAAAGAATTCATCGCGCTCAACAATAAGTCATTTGGCATCAAGGATCCGGACCAGGAGTTTAAGGTCGTGCAAATAGCTACCGAGGACCAGACGACCCATCTTCGCCTGCAGCAGGAATACAAAGGCATCGAGATCTGGAATGCCGAAGTCTTATTCCACACTAAAAACGGTATTCCTTACCTCTTCAACGGACGATACATCCCGACGCCGGAAGATGTCGATACCAATCCTCAGATAACCCTGGAACAGGCGATCGCAATAGTGCGCGGGATCAGACCTGTTCCTGATTATACCGCAGAGCAGCTGAAATTCATTTCAGGCTCACCTATTTCTGGTAGGTTGGTCATTTACACCCAGATCGATAAACACGACAAAGGCCGGTTGGCTTACCTGGTAGAATCTCATCCTGACCTCATCTCAAAATACCAGTATTTTATCGATGCGCATGATGGTTCATTGATAGATGAGATCAGGGCATCCTGCGCTATCCACCATGATCATAGCTGCCAACATGCTCAGGCCGCCACTTTACCGGCATCCATTCCCCACCCGGCCTCAGAGACAGAAACAGCGCAATGGTCTCCGCCCCTGGACGGACCGGCTACAGCCAACGCTTCCGATCTGAACGGCGTAAACAGGCTCATCAACACCTATCTGAAAAGCGGCAGCTATTACCTGATAGACGCCTCCCGGCCGATGTTTGCAGATGGCAGCCTGCCGGATGACCCCAAGGGAGCGATCTGGACCATCGACGCACAGAACACCTCACCACAGAATAATAATTTCGGTGTGTCACATGTCGCATCATCCAATAATACCTGGAACTCAAAAACTGCGGTTTCCGCCCATTATAACGGAGGAATAGCCTATGAATATTTCCGCACCAGATTCAACCGGAACTCGATCAATGGATCCGGTGGGACCATCATTTCGGTCATCAATGTGACCGAGTCTGACGGAAGCAGCATGGATAATGCCTTCTGGAATGGCTCAGCCATGTTTTACGGCAACGGTAATACAGGCTTTAAGCCTCTGGCCGGCTCATTGGATGTCGCAGGCCATGAGATGTCTCACGGTGTGATCCAGGCAACGGCCAACCTGACCTACCAAGGCGAATCGGGCGCCATGAATGAATCATTTGCTGACGTATTCGGAGTTCTGATCGACAGGGATGACTACCGGCTCGGTGAAGACGTGGTCAAGCTGAGTGCCTTCCCAAGCGGAGCATTACGCGATATGTCCAATCCTCACAATGGCGGCAACAGCCTTAATGACAATGGCTGGCAGCCCAATCACATGAATGAAAAATACAACGGTTCGCAGGATAATGGCGGGGTCCATATCAACAGCGGTATCCTTAACTTTGCCTTTTATAAAGTTGCCACAAAGCTGGGTAAGGATGATGCCGAAAAAATATACTATGCTGCGCTGACCAAATATCTGACGAAGTCCTCACAGTTTATCGACTGCCGGAATGCTGTCATACAGGCTGCCAAGGATCTTTACGGAGCCAATTCGCCCAATATCGGCCAGATAGAAAACTCATTCGCCGAGGTAGGGATCGGCGCCGGAAGCGGAACGACCAACCCTCCCGATTATGGCACCAATCCAGGCGAAGACTTCATCCTGTTCTCCGATGCCAGCCTGAATCAGGTCCGGTTGGCACAGATCAGCTCGGGAAATATAACCAATCTCAATTACAACAAAGGCTTGAAGAGCAAAATATCCGTATCGGATGACGGCTCGCTGGCTGTATTCGTAGGTAAGGACAACGTTATGTACTATATCGATTTTAACTGGGGCGCCGGTACCTATAATATCGGAGTCCTGAATAATCAATATAACTGGAGGAATGCGGTCATTTCAAAAGACGGGCTAAGGCTTGCTGCGCTTCTGGACATCGAAGAGCCGTACATATACGTCTTTGATCTGGCCAGCAATACAAACAATGCCTTTGAATTGTATAACCCGACAACAGGTAATGGAGGCATCTTTACCGACAATGTCGAGTACGCCGATGCGATGGAGTTCGATCATACGGGCCAGTTCCTGATGTACGACGCACTGTCCACACTAGGCTTTATCGGAACCCAATACTGGGATATCGGGTTTTTATATGTCTGGAATAAATCGGCGAATAATTACGGTTCCGGTGATATCGAGAAATTATTCTCATCTCTCCCGGATGGCGTAAGTGTCGGAAATGCCGTATTTTCAAAAAACAGCCCGAATGTGATCGCATTTGATTACATAGAAGACGGCTTCAACCCTGTTTACGAATTGTGGGGAGGTAATATCGAGACGGGTGAGGCAGATATCATCTTTGAGAACTCTACGCTATCCTATCCGAGCTTTTCAAAAGATGATAAATATATCATTTTCAACGCTGAAAGTGATACCGGAAGTGATGTTATTGGTGTCCAGGCCCTGGCTGCTGATAAGATCTCACCATCAGGCAACCCATCCATCCTTATAGATAACAGCTCCTGGGGAACCTGGTTTGCGACGGGAACGCGGGTCATTAACGGTGTCCACGAATATCAGCCGCTAACCGATGCTGTAACCGTATATCCTAATCCCGGCTTAGATAGGGTAACTTTGGATTGGAACAGCAACAATTCTGCAAATGGCACAATTATTGTTACAGATATAAAAGGGAATCCTGTTATGACCAGGTCTGTACAGTTGAATGCAGGCGACAACAAGACTGAATTATCATTGGAAGGGCTACCTCAGGGGGCTTACCTTATCGAGGTACAGAAAAATAACCGGTCAAAATCTGTCAAGATGATCAAAAACTAAATTCCCCATATTTTCTAAATGATCCTTCTTTGCTTCGGTAGAGAAGGATTTTTTATTTTAGCGGGATGAACAAAAAACAGCAAAAAGTACTGGTTGTAAGGCTAAGCTCCATTGGTGATATTGTGCTGACAACACCGGTAGTCCGGGGTCTTGCGCAACAATTGGGCGCTGAAGTGCATTTTCTGACCAAGGGTATTTTTGCTGAATTGCTCATTGGCAATCCTTTTATCTCAAAGATATGGACACTAAAGGATGACTTCAGATCTTTGATCAGGGAGCTTAAAACGGAAGGCTTCGACTACATCATCGACCTGCACAAAAACCTTCGCTCCTTACGTCTATCCCTTGCGCTGAATACCAGACGCCTCACTTACAACAAAACAACCTTTGAAAAATTCCTGATGGTCAACTTCAAGATCAACCTGTTGCCACGCCTGCATGTGGTGGATCGCTACATGAAGGCGTTAAAGCCGCTTGGCGTGGTCAATGACGGAAAAGGACTGGACTTTTTTATCGAACCGCAAACTGCATATCTGCTTGAGAATACCAGGCGCCCTTTTATATGCGCGGTGATAGGTGCAACCCACTTTACAAAGCGGCTACCGGACGAAAACTGGATCCGGTATATCAACAGCTCACAGGACCTGATCGTCCTGATCGGTGGAAAGACAGAGATCCCCGCTGCTGATAATATAGTCGCCTTGACCGGTGATAACGTCATCAATATGGTAGGCAGATCATCACTGCAGGAGTCGGCCCTTATCCTGAAGCACGCCGAGAAAGTGGTTACCAATGATACCGGTATGCTACATATAGCAGCCGCATTGAGAAAGCCGGTCGTGTCGTTGTGGGGAGGCACTCTGAAAGAATATGGATTCTGGCCGTATTATCCGGAAGGAATGGATCTCAACCGGTCGCTGGAAATTGAAGATCTGCGATGCCGTCCGTGCTCAAAGTTCGGAAGGGATAGCTGTCCCAAAGGGCATTTCAGGTGTATGCGTGAAATCGAAATTAAAATTTAAATCTTATATCATTGTTCCCAGATAAAATATTTGTTACAGGGATCGGAACAGGGATCGGCAAAAGTCATACCTGCTCCTGCCTCTGCAGAGATTACGGATACGATTACTGGAAGCCGGTACAATCCGGTGACCTGGATCATTCCGATAGCCAACTGATCGAAAGACTTTCTCCCCTGACGGTCATTTATCCCGAGCGATACAAGCTGACACAGCCAATATCGCCTCATGCTTCAGCTGAAATAGACGGGATCAGTATCACGCTTGAGAGCTTTGTGCTGCCTCCTGCAGAAAAGTTGTGCGTAGAAGGTGCCGGTGGGCTGTTGGTCCCATTAAACGATGAGCATACAATGGCAGATCTCATAAAACACTTCAGCCTTCCCGTAATCCTGGTAATCAGGGATTATCTGGGCTGTATCAATCATACGATGCTGACCGTTGAGGTGTTGAAAGCTAAAGAGCTGCAACTGGCAGGGGTGGTCTATAACGGCGACTTCTCCCCTTCCACGCTGGAATACCTGGAACACAAGCTAACCCTGTTCCCATCGCTCTACCTGCCGGAATTGAAAGATAACGGGGACAACTGATCCCGTTGCGGATAATCCGTCATTAATTGTTCTCTTTATAATTTTTCTAAAATCTTATTTTCGTATAAAAAACTCATGGAATTAAACGGTCCTGTCTGGTATCCATACACCCAAATGAAAACTGCCCCCGACCCGATCAAAATAGTAGAGGGCGATGGTGTATATATTACCGATGAAGGCGGCAATCACTTTATCGATGCTATTTCGTCCTGGTGGGTCAATATTCACGGGCATGCCAATAAGTTTATCGCCGATGCCATCCATGAGCAGGCGCAGAAACTGGAACAGGTCATTTTTGCAGGTTGCACACACCAGCCGGCAATCGATCTTGCATACAAATTGCTGGAAAAGGTACGGATGCCCGGCGGTAAGGTATATTATTCCGACAACGGCTCGACAGCGGTAGAAATAGCGGTCAAAATGGCCATCCAGTACTTTTACAACGAAGGGCAGCCCAGAACAAAGATCCTTACCTGGGAAAATGATTTCCACGGTGAAACCTTCGGGGCGATGTCGGTCAGTGACCAGGGTTCCCTCAACCGGGCATTTGAACCCTTGTTATTTGAGACGATCAAGATCCCTATTCCAGGCTCAGAAGATGATACGGAAAGCTTTGATAAGATCCGGGATGTGGTCAGCTATGGCGATGTTGCGGCGTTTGTATTTGAACCCCTTGTGCAGGGTGCTGGCGGTATGGTTATGTATTCTCCTGCCATCCTTCAGAAAGTCCTTGAGATCGTCCGTCCGTCCGGGGCACTCATTATTGCAGATGAGGTCATGACCTGTTTTTTCAGGACAGGAACCTTCCTGGCGACTGAGCAGGTTTCCATTCAGCCTGATATCATAGCTATGGCCAAAGGCCTGACCGGGGGCTTTCTGCCATTGGCCGTGACCATATGTAATGAAAAGGTTTTTAACGGGTTCATCTCCGACGAAAAATCGAAAGCCCTCTTCCATGGGCACAGCTATACGGCCAATCCCCTGGGCTGCGCTGCTGCAATTGCTTCCATTCAACTGACGGAAGAGCAACATTTCCGGGACAACCTGACGATGATGCTTAACCTGATCAGAGCCAAGACCTTAAGCTACAGGACCGCTTATCCCCAGCTGAATCCAAGAAATTGCGGAACCATCTTTGCCATTAATATCCCGGCTCAGAATGAAGGCTATTTCAGCGGCGAATTTGACAGGATCAGACAGTTTTTTCTGGAAAGGAACATCTTTTTAAGGCCGTTGGGCAATGTGCTGTATATCATGCCTCCACTCGTTATATCCGCTGAGGAGCTACATTATATTTTCCAGAAAATAGACGATTTTATTACGGAGACAGGAGTTCAATAAAATAAAAAACCACACACAGTAAAACTCATGCGTGGAATAAGTGTATGTCATTGCTGACCAAAACCGGTTATTCAATTATATACTATCAGAAACGCAGCTCATACATGAAATGTGCTCCGATCATCTGATATTTCTCCGTCAATGGCACGTTGGTATGTGCAAAATTATTCGGGTTGATATTTGCCCTGATGGCAACAGCGAAGATATTATTGTCATTAACAGGGATACCGGCCTGGATCTGAGCAAGATAGGAGATCCCCATTTTTTGTCTATACAAACCGGCATCTTTAACCAGCCCGAATTCGTCTGGCTTGGTCATAACATAACCTGACTGGTCGGACAATAAGTTGAAATTGACCCCCGCTTCAGCACCCAGGACAAATCTTTCAAAACGTTTCTGGTAACCGATCACCACCGGGATGCTCCATAGATGGTGGTAATAATGTCGTCTTTCATATTTACTAACCCTGGTCTCCGTTACGATCGGGCCCTTGACTACCGTTACCGTATCGCCGGCTTCAGATTCCGTGATAGAGATTATTCCAATAGTGGTATCACGCCTGATGTAGCTTCCGTCAAACGTCATTCTTCTTGTGATACGGCCATAATTGATGCCCGTTTTAATATACCAGGGGCTGGATCTTAATGAGATCTTTCCATATAAAGCGGCCTGCAAGCCCTCGAGGGTTTTTTCTTCCCGTTGCCTTATCGCTAATACTTCACTGTTTGGATTGCTGTTATTTCTGAACGTGGTCAGAGGATAGAATGCTCCGACCTCGGGGATCAATGAAAAAATCAATTTCTTTTTCTTTTTAAAGCTCGGGCACCTCACTCCCGGTAGAAACGGGTTCTTTTCAGCAGAAAAATCAGATACCGCTTTAACCGGTCTTACGCCGACAGGGGTCAACGAAAGATCTGAGAAATAAGAAGAATGTCCCTCAACTGTAGACGCGTCCAACGCATATGCCATTTGCTCTTTAGACTGCGCAGCAGCCAGGCTGCGGGTTGGGTTTATGCCCGGAAGTGATGCTGTACGGGAGGCAACATCCGGACCAGGTCCGGTTTGATCTACCTGGTCCACAGAATTTTTTACAGAATGAGATGCAATCGATTGCTCCGGTGAGCTATCATTCAGGCCGGGCTTATAGACAGCAGCCTGGTTACCCTGAGAACTTTCCGATAATACCCCACCGGATGAAGAAACGTGGCTGGATACAGCTTCCTGATCATTTTCCGGCAATGCAATTTCACTCTGACGTTCAGATCCCGGAGCTGATGCCGCCTTATTGGCTGGCCTGTGATCATGTAAGGCAGGTCTGTTCTGTATTGTGATCCAATAAAATATTGCAGCGGCCGCCAGCACCGCTAAAGCAATATACAGGAGCCATGCAGGTACGACATTTACTTTTTGCTTTTTGCCAAAAAGATGCGCGACCAGTTCATTTGTATCAACCGGCACTTCATGGCCGGCCAACCGGTTCCTGACATTCTTTTCAAATTCTTTATAATTCATAATAAGGCAATTCTCGAATTAAAAATAGTGCTATTACGCCGGTCTTCCATATCCTGTATCAGCTCGATCAGGCGCATTCTTGCCCTGGTCAGCGTAGACCTGGAGCTGCTTTCAGTAATATTGAGCGCTTCACCGATCTCCTTATGGCTGAATCCTTCTACCACGTACATGTTAAACACAACATACTGGCTGTCAGAGAGCTTTTTAGTAAGGCTCATAATAGCCTCTACTGAGAGATTGCTGTAGGCTTCCGGGATATATGAATGGTCATTGAACCTTGCTTCAGCTTCGTCGACAAACTGCAGCCGGAAGTATTTTTTATTGATCTTCAGGCAATTATTGACTGCTATCTTCCGCGCCCAGGTAATAAATTCCGATTCACCATTGTAGGTATGTATATATTTAAATATGTTGATAAAGGTTTCCTGCAGGGCGTCTTTCGCCAGCTCCTTATCCTTGCAATACCGCTCACAAATAGCCAAAAGCCTTGGTGCAAAAGTATGCACCAAGAGCTCCTGACTACTTTGCTGTTGTTGAAGACAGCCCTGGAGTATATTGTCAAAATTCACCCCTATAAAATTTTTACTTTTTTATGTGCAACAAAACAGCCCGTCGTCGCGTCGGTCACTACAACATAATAAACACCGGGTGGCAGACCGGCGGCATTCTGCTGGACCAGGTCCGTAGCCAGATCATTTTCGCTATAGATGGACACGGTTCCCGTCGTACAATTGTAACAATTGCCATTGGTGGTATATTGTATTATATTCCCGTTTATCACCTCTCCCGAGGTATAATTGGTAATCTTCAAACCGTCATAGTATGGCAGCTGAACTTCAAAGCCCGATTCACAATTATTCCCGTTGATATATCCGGATACGGAATACCCGGTTTCCAGCACATTGAGATCGATAAGATCCTGTGGCCCGGCCAGGTATTTTGTATACTGATTGATACTGCCGTATAAATAACCATCGTTAAAATATCCGTCCAATGTAAACCGCTCCTTATTGCAGCTGACAGCTGCAACGCTTACATATACGGCATTGGCAGGGTCCACCACTATAGTAGAGACGGAGCTACAGCCTTCGTTGTTGGTCACTGTAACAGAATAAGTTGTGATCGTATTCGGATTGACCTCGATAAACTGGCTGGTTTCACCGGTAGACCAAAGGATCTGGTCATAGTTTTTACCGCTTACAAACAGGCTAAAAGGCAGCTTACAACCATTTTGCACAATGCTGGCATCGATCAAACCCGGAATATTCCTGGTAAATACCTGGCTGCAACCGGGGTTACCGGCATCCGTGACGGTTACTGAATATAGCTGCGCATTCTGCGAGCTAATATTGATCGAAGGTGTCGTTTCCCCTGTATTCCACAGGTAATGATAATTACCGCTGCCCCCGCTGACCTGGATGGTTACCGGGTTACAGATACTAATAAAATCAGCCTGTAGATCACAACCGGGCGAGCATACATTCAATGTATACGGACCCGCATTGCTGTCAAAGATCCAAACCGGAGAGGACTTTGAGGTAGTCAGATCATATGCTGACACTTCGATGTTCTGATCATCACAGAAATAATCATAAAGATTGATTTGAAAACTTCCTCCCTGTATATCTTTTGCCACGACTTTATCACCTTGTCGCAGGATAAGTATGGCATGGCTCAACGTGCTGCCGTTGCATTCGACACTTCCCTCTATGATCTCCGAAGGGAGATTGATGACGATGTCATTAAGTACGGCGTCATTTGCAAAGGGTCCGACCGCGACAGTCACAGCGTTATTATCACAGCCAAAGGCCGAAACGGTGATCTTTAGCTCCGCGTTCTTTGGCATCTTGCCACAGAAGCTTCCATCCTGCTGAGTATAACCGTACTGAACACCCAGCGTAACGCCACCGGTGATGGCCTCAACCTTTATTTTTGCAGAAGATACACCATTGCCATGCTGATCGGTTACTTTTCCGCAAACCTCGATGATCTCAAACGGCGCATCACAATTCCAGAAGCTGAAATGACTTACTTCACCGATGTATTTATCGTCCTCAAGGATCGCCGTTCCTTCTTCTTTCCACATACCGAGATATTCATCAAAAGACCAGGTAGCGATCGTTGGTGGCATGGAAGCGGATCCTACAGGAAGTGAAAAGGACGCTTTGTGGTTCTCTCTCAGGTTGAGCCTTTCACCTTTCGGAGACTGCATTTCCACGGCAAACATGCCGGCCGTGCCTAAAATAACTCTGCTACCCTTGAAGTCGATTCCCATCAATCCTCCCGGCATTTCATCCCTGAGAAAGGACGAGGCCGGGTCAATATAACGAGCTGTAATCTGAACAGTTCCGTCATAATCCTCGCCTGTGGATTTCCTGATGGCATTGGGAGGGAAGACGATGTGTCCCCCACCCTCCAGGGCGACCGTGCCACCGATGGCTGATTCGAATGATTTGTCAAGCTTATTTTTGATTAGCCGTATATAGGAGTAATTGACGGACAGCTGTTTGGGGAACAAATAATCGGACCCTGTCAGATAGCCTTCTTTAACCACTCTTATATAGGTCCCCTGCTGATCCATTTTGGCATTCCTGAAAAAGAATAAACCGAGCTCATTTGTCATAGCAGAAGCGCTGTACATCTGTACCCGGGCATTAGCCACCGGCTTGCCTTCCTCATCGTAGACATAGCCGGACACTGATCCGTCAACTTCCACATATATTTTAGCAGAGGGCAGCGTTACCACTTCATTGAAATATTCAAGATCGTCCCTGTGACATGCCGACATGATTAGCAGTAAAACAAGAAAGATCAAATTGTATTTTCTCAACATCCAAACTTTCATTCCGAATTAATAAAAGGTGAATCGATTTCCAGCAATTACCAATATGTAGTTCTTTTAAAAGTAAAACGCTGCAAGTTTTGACAAAAATAGCGAAAAAGCTACCAAGAATCACAATACATTTAATAAATTGATTGTCAATTTATTAAATACAAAACAAACATTCAATAGTTTTTTTGGACCAATTCTATTGAAATATAATTTTGATTGGAAATGCTATGTAAACATAGAGGGAAGGAATGGCACTAAGGCTGCATATTACTGATTAAATATTTATGCTCCAACAAAAGAGATAACAAATTGTTAATTAACATTTTTTAAACTTATGTTTTATTAATTTTAACATTCAAGGAGTTTTTTCTGTTCCCAGCATATTCAGGCTCACTATTTCTTTCATTTGTTAGCCATCAAAATATCCACCTTATTAAAATATTGCGATGATAAATCTTAACATCTTAAATTTTTGAATATGAAATATTATCTATCTCTTTTATGTATTGTATTTATTTCTTCTCTATCATTTAGCCAGGCCACTACTTATATAGAAATTTTCATTGATGACGGACAATGGAATATTGATTTTAATCATTATGCACCCAGCCCTTACTTCTTAATACCTCCATTAAGTGCCACACCAAATGTTGATCAATGTCCCGGCTCCGGCCAATTAATAAATGTTCAATTTAATCCTGACACGAGGAAAGTTGAACTACCGGTGCTGGAAGTGGGGTTTTACAAATTTCTTTATTCTGTTTCCAATGATACAAGAACTTATGCCGCATATCTCAATGTTACACCATCCAGGACTATAGCGACAAGTACATGCTGCCCCGCAGATTGTAACCTAATATGTGAAGGCGATTTTGATAACTTCCCTATTCTATTGACGAAAGGAAGCGGATATGACCCTGAGGATTTATTCAATGCAGTGGGCAACAATGAGTTCCAGTTTGGTTTGAGTAAAAACTGGACTAAAATTGAGAACTATGGCAATCGCCATAGGGCTTTGAGCCTGGTCAATGGCTGTAATGGCGGGAGCAATTTATCGGAAGGCTTCACCTTAAAACTACGAGAGCCTGTACCGAACGGAAAAACAGCCAGAATAGCATTTGATGCTACAGCATTATACAGAAAAAATACTGGCGTTTCAACTGCTGGTAAGATAAGGGTATATGGCCTGACTGAAGATATAAATTCCGGAGGCAATAGCCTATATTTCCCTTCTACCTGTTCCGGCTCTCCATTCACTCTCAACAGTTCAAATCAGAAAGCATATTGCATGCTGACAGATGTTCTATCTAGTTCAAATGGCTTATCTGTTCCCATAGAAAGTATTGATTGTACATTGGATATGAATGGCCTTATCGATGAATGCAGAGGATACTCCATAAATTATGTGGGTGTTGACGATTTTGAATCTTTTAATTTTACCTGGAACAATAATACTGGCAAGAATATCAGCTATATTCTGATAATCGTGGGTTCCGAATGCGGGCCTCCTCCTAGCCCACGAATGGCGTTAACTGATTCTCCGGAATTTTGTACGCCGGTCACTTACCTTATTGATAATCTTGAAATTAAAACATCAAACTCCATCCCTATCTGTATTACAGGCGATGAGTCAGAAATATGCCTTGGAAATTGCACGCATATCATTGAATACGAAGTCTGCTGGTGTGACGAGCCTAATGAAAAAGCGGAACCGGTGACTTTTGAAGTCAGTGTGAATGATGTATATAGTGGCGTGGATGTTATTCTGCCAAGCGGTAGCTTTAACTCCAATGGAATTGCCACAGTGACATTGGATGAGCCTGGAGATTGTGTCAATCTGACATTTGAAGTTAGCATCGATATCTCAGTCGGGCCTGGTAACATTGAGCTGCCTTTGAACTTCTCAGGTGCCGGCGGTGATTGTGAAATGTGTGAAGAAGGCGCTTTCATTGACAGCTTTACTCCTTCTATTATTGAAATGGTCGACTGTAATTTTACCTGTACCTGTGGTGAGCTGAACAATATTGGTGCTAAAAATACAACTACTTACTGGAGCTCGTTGACGAATACACAAAAGGAGAAAAGATGTTATGCGGTCGAAGGAACACTTGTCATAGACGAGAATATAACTTTTACGGAGAAGCAATTTATAATAAATGACGATGCTAAAATACATATTCCTGATAAAGCTGTTACATTCATTAGTTGCGAATTGAAAGGCTGCGAATTTCTATGGACCGGGATTGAACTGGTACACGCCAATGCCTTCCTAAATATATATATGGAAACACTGTGATTAAGGATGCCAAAACTGCTATTGCCAGGAGACGGTATAATGCTACTTTGAATGTAAGTGGAGCAACTTTTAATAACAATTATATCGGTATCGCCTTAGGGCAGGATGTCCTTACCCCCGGCGCCACCAATACTCCGGCAAGAATAGTAAATAATAAGTTCTCCAGTACCAAGCTATTGCCGGCAACCAACCTTGATACAAAAGACAAGATCGGTTATGCAGGTATAACTATCTATAAGGCCAATGAAAATGTAGGGAGGGTATCCGGTAGCCCGAGCAACTCCTTCTCGAATCTTGCAAATGGCATCCTTATAGATGAAAGCACAACCGGGATAACTAATAATACTTTTGAGAAAATAAGTGAAAAACCCTATTATAATAGTGGTACTAATGTGTCAGGTTATGGAATAAGGCATAACACCAGCAGCGCTCATACCCTCTATGTCGGAGGATCACTGGATGAGTCTTTTCCCAATTCATCCAATGCATTTGAATATGTTAACCGGGCTATCCAAGGGAATGGTATTATACATATATACCGGACCAAAATGGGTAATGTCGATTATGGGATAGACTTACGTGCAAGAGCAGGTAGTGCTATATATAGCAGCGTGAATGAAATGTCAGTTATAAGACGTGGCTACATGCTGACGGTCGACAATAGTGACGCGCGGGGCGCCATCGCATTCAATACGATTGATTTCGTTTCGCCTGCTTCTTCATCTATCGGTATCGCTATCAATATGCAGAATATCAAGTCAAGCACAGCTGATCTTAATATTGCACACAATGATATTACCGGAGCACCACGCATAGGAATGTATATCAATAACCTGGTCGATGCGGAAATACATGAAAACCTTATCGCCTCCTCTGATCCTAATTTTACGGGTATCCATATGACCGGCGCCGATGAGATAAGAGTCTATGAAAATACCATCGACAATACCGTAACAGGCACCGGTAGTGTAGGTGTGTACCTGAGCAGGTTTACCAATTCTGACCTGGTATGTAATTATATCGGAAATACCGGGACCGGTATCAAGCTGGGCAATCTCAATACGACATCGGACATGAGGACCAACTACCTGGAAGGGATCACCTCGCTGGGCTTCCACATGCAGAAAGGATCGACCCTCGAAGCCAAAGGTAACGGAGGCGTGCACATAGGCGCTGGCAACCGGTGGGAATCGCTGGGCATGGGAGCCGTGACCGCAAAGCATGAAGGGACGGAAAGTCAGATACTGAAAAGCCGGTTTGTAACATATTATGATTTATTGCCTCTTTTTCCAGAAGGGTATATTGCGGCGAATGAAAATGTTTCAAATCGATGGTTTACTTATACTCCCGGAAGTTTTGATGAGGAATGTAATGCAACACCTGTCCCGCTAAGTCCTACTAACCTGGATTACCTGATCGACCTGGCGCAGGATTCGGTCGACTTCGCGGTGTATGACGAGCAGCTTAAGGCCCAGGGCCGCCACCAGGTATTCGAGTTGATGAACAGGTATCCCGGCCTCAGCTACAGTATGGATATGGAAGACTTCTACGACAACTACCTTCTTACCGATGCTGGCAAGGTATATGACCTGCGCCGCCGCCTCGACGAGGCCCTGATCATGCCGGATAGCACATCGGCTGCCATCGACAGTCTCAACGGGGAGATCACCTTGCTCATGTCCGATATACAGGCTTACCAGGATTCGCTGTCACTCACGCCTACAGCGGGTGACCTGGTTACCTATTATTCCAATGTCAATGCCCTGTCGGCCGGTATCAACAGCCTCCGCGCGGACATCAAAGCGCGCAGGGATGGCTTCAGGGATGACCAGGAAGACGCGCTCGACCTGATCATATATGAGTTCTCCCTTATCTCCGCACCTGCCGATGTCACCACGTACAATGCCTGGATAGAGACCCAGATCGAGGCCGACTACCTCGTAAGCGGCCTGCCGCAGTTGACCGGCATGGAGCTGGGCATCCTGCTCGGTGTGGCCGTGCAGTGCCCTGACTATGGCGGTAAGGCCGTGTACTGGGCCAGGTCCTTGGTCAATAAGGAATACCCTTTCCTTACCTGGAATGATGATGATATTTGCCAGGATACGCTGGGAGCCAGCCTTGCGGAGCAGGAGCCGCACTTCCGCCGGTCGGCCTCCGCTACTGTCAGTCTCACTACCTCACCCAATCCTTCCAATGGTGTTGTGACCATCCGCGGGGCGGAACTGGAAGGAGGTGGCAGGGTGATAGTCACGGACATTACCGGCAGGCAGCTTGTTTCCGCCACCTATAAGCCGGGTATGCAGCTCGATCTCAGTGCCTGGCCGGGTATGGTCTATGTCGGGGTGTATGATGATACCGGTAGGCTGGTCTCTATGGAAAAGCAGGTTATTATCAGGTAATTGTATAAAAAATAAGGAGAAGATACCTGTTGATGTCTTCTCCTCTTCGTTAATTTGTATATGAGATATTTACTATTTGCTTTAATAATATTGCCATTTTGGGCATACGCCCAAGACTATCTCGATCAGCGATATGACCGTCAACGGATCATTATGCCTAATGTGAGTAGTGGTTGTTATAATCTAGATGAGAATGATACAATATATAGAGCAGGTACTTTTTTTGATTTTAGTGATGATAGTCTTCTCATGAAAGCAGTAGATACTTTTGTTATAAATAACTTAATAGCCTATCCAACAATTTATAGTGTTTCGCAAATTTGTAATAAGGATGGGGAATTAGTAGCTTATTTTAACGGAAGTGAATTGTGGGATAGACATAATGAGAAAATTCAATTAGATGTTTTTTTCAATGATGATTGGAATAAATACAGTTCATCATTTGGTTTTAATAATAGTGTCATGCTACCTTTCCCTGGAATAGATAGTGTTTATATATTTATATGTGCAAATGACTTCTATTATGATGATATTGCGGGCGTACCCTTGGCAGAAGACTTTACAGCTGTTTCTTTTAGAGAAAAAAATAATGGCCGTTTAGAAATATTAAATATAATGCCCGAAATTCATAAAGATAAATATGTTCATAATGGCGCTATCACAGCCAATAGGCATGCCAATGGCCGGGATTGGTGGTTAATTGCACCAGAACGTCGAGGAAAAGTTTTTAACATATTTTTATTAGATATAAATGGTATTTATTTTCACCATAAGCAAACAATGAAAACAGATATTTTAGATTTTAGCTATACGCCTATCTTTTCACCCGATGGACAATGGTATACAAGGACTGAAACCAAATACCTAGGAAACTGGAAATACCAGAATGCTGCCCAGTTGTTCAAATTTGACAGATGTGCGGGCCTATTTACAGAGGAACATAATCTAGTACTTCCTATTGAGGATTCTGTTAATTTAAACCAGGTAATTTTTGATAGAACGAGCACCTATTACTATTTGATGAGGGGGTCCGGGATTTACCAGGGAAAAATTGGTGAAGACTTTAAATTAGAGAATATCAAGCAAGTAGGTTCAATAGATTATGATCTGAAGGATGCAAATGGTTTTCATGTTCTAATGGCTGGTTTTCTTGCACCTGATGATAAAATATATATTATGGATGCCAATAATAATTTCCGTTCGTCTGTCATTCACTATCCGTCGGAAGAAGGATTGGCCTGTGGCTTTGAATACGCGGGATTAGTAAAGCCAAGCTGTACAGGTATGTCATTAGGCAATATGCCGGACTTCAACCTCGGTCCTTTGGATGGCAGCCCGTGTGATACGTTGGGCTTAGACAATCCTGCTTCTGTGACCGGAGATATTGTAAGGAACAATGTCCCTGTGCTCTATCCCAATCCTGCGGGAGCGAAGCTATATGGCAGGTGGGAAGAGGCATGGGCCGGCAGGGCTATGTCAGTATATGACTTTGCAGGAAAGAAGGTATGGCATGGTAAGGCGGCAGTACTACGCTCCGGGCTGGATATAGGTCATCTTTCAACAGGTGTTTATTTTGTAGCCATACAGGGATTGAAAGTGCAGAAGGTGATCAGGATGTAACATACAGGATGAAGGAAATGAGATATTTACTATTTACTTTTATGGTACTACCGTTTTGGACCTACGGACAGGACTATATTGGTCAGAGATATGACAGACAGCGGATCATCATGGGACGATTGTCAGGTGCATGTATAAATCTTGCTCCTGGTGATGATATTATTCGTCGAGGCACATGGTTCGACTTCAATGATGATACACTACGTATGATTGCTGTAGATACTTTCCATCAAGATCAGCCACTTAAATATGTAACGATATTTAATGTTTCCCAGATATGTAATAAAGAAGGCAAGTTGGTGGCGTATTTTAATGGACAGGAACTGTGGGACAGGTATGGGAATAAGATACTGCTGAAACAGTATTATAGTGAAGACGAGAAAAGCTATCCTTCCAGGTATGATATCAATGGCAGTATCATGCTACCCTTTCCCGGTAGGGACAGCACATATGTCCTGGTCAGCACCGATGACCACCGGTATGATCATATATCCGGTGTGACCCTGGCGGAAGATTTCAGCGCGGTGATATTCAGAGAGCGATATGATGGCCAGTTGGCGGTATTGGACGAAATACCCACACTTCACAAGGCTAAATATTGTTTTGATGGTGCCATTACAGCTAACCGACATGCCAATGGCCGGGACTGGTGGCTGGTAGCCCCGGAAAGGCGAGCCAAGACTTTTCATTTTTTTTTATTAGATCCTGCCGGGATAAGATATCATCATAGTCAGCTAATATTAGTAAACATAATGGAAGGGAAATATTGCCCTGTGTTTTCCCCGGATGGACAATGGTATACAAGGACGGATATCGTCAATACAGGTCAGCAATGGAGGTCTATAGACAAGATACAACTATTTCATTTTGATCGCTGTGCCGGTCTATTCTCAGAACCTTCGGAAATTGAGTTTCCGGTGGGCGATACAGTGGGAGTTAGCCAGGTATTGTTTGATGCGAAAAGTCAATATTTTTATATCATGCGCGCGAAGGAAATATACCAGGGAAACATACAAAATGAGTTTACATTAGAAAACTTAATAAAACTAGGTTCTGTTAATTTTAACCTCCCGGATGCCAATCGTTGGAGCGTATTAGGTTCGGGCTTTTTAGCCCCTGACGGAAAGATATATAGTTTTGATGGAAACAATAACTTCCGTTCGTCCGTCATTCACCATCCGTCGGAGGAAGGGCTGGCCTGTGACTTTGAGTACGCGGGACTGGTGAAACCAAGCTGTACGGGTATGTCATTA